>Ga0247765_1000053_pt1 | contig 83983 bp, 86 predicted proteins | sample UWRJL106311C6_FD_179949 | JGI IMG/M metagenome (GOLD analysis project Ga0247765, IMG submission 179949) | Plant litter microbial communities from Arlington Agricultural Research Station in Wisconsin, United States - UWRJ-L106-311C-6 | ecosystem: Environmental > Terrestrial > Plant litter >... | reverse complement strand
ACCGGCTCATCCTACGAAAAGCTCACAAACTTTGGATCTCTCGGTCGCCCGTCTGCTCCAATCCCGTTGGCAGCAAATCGCTCTTCCATGTAGACGCGCCGTGCCTCGTCGAACTGTAGCCTCCGACGCTGCATGATCTTGAGAATCTCGCGCTTGGCTTCGGCGTCAAGGCCGCCGCGCGAATCGCCAGAGGATACATTCCCTGAGAGGTCAAAGTTAGAGGAGGAGAGGCCCGCTTCCATGTCCCCGGCGAAAGTGCTGGGTAGGGCGGAGTAGAGGTAGTTGGAGCCGGGGAAGGAGGTGTTCTCGAGGCGGGCCGAGAGGTTAGAGAGGGTCGCGTGGAAGGATGGGAGCCATCGGGCGCGCGTGAGGTAGAGAAGGGTACCGGTAACGAGGGTGACGAAGGTGAGGAAGTAAAAGAGGTAGCCCATTTTTTTTCGGCGCGGGCAGAGGCGGAGCGATGCAATGCGACAGGCTAGTCGGATTGGTGATGTGGCCGGGTAAGCGATCGGTGTGGGATGAAATGAAGGAACGAGGGTTGGTGAGGAAAGGAATGAAGTCGTCTGTCGTGAAGATTAGTGTCAATGTCAACGGTGGCCTGACAAAGGCGGGGGCTTGGTTTGTCAGGGGTGGTTGACCTACGTACCTTAATGAGAAGATGTTGTCGGCGGCGTCGGGATTTCTCAGAAGCAGGCGGATGGGTGATCCTTGGAAAACAAGAATGAAAGAAGAAAACAAAAATTTGGCGTCCCAGCTCTAGGTGAAAAATCTAGCTTGGCTAGGCTGGTTGGACGTTGAGCGAGCAACTCCGAAGAGAAACCCAGAGTCGCGGATCGCGGATCACCGGCACTTTGGGAAGAGGCGATGCAATTCCCCGACACCACATCTGTATCGAGGATCCTGGGTTGGGCCACGTGATTGATCTTGGCGTCTTGAGGCGGGAAGGTGACGTTAGTGCCCCACTTAGGCCGGCAATTGGCCTCCAGGGATCTGACTTCAACAACAGCATATTCACAAGCTTCTCAGATATACAAACCAGACGCTTCACTCGGCGATAAAACACCAGCAAGGCAATTAACTTCCAACGAGGAGGATGTGTTCCAACCACCAACCTGCTATTCCCTACACCCCCTGCTGCTCTCTGATGAGGCCGATAGAGAGACGTGACTGGAAGAGGTCCAGACATGTATCCTTTTCAAAGTGTCGAGATTATGTTTGAATTCAACAGGTGGGCGCCTGTTCTTCAAGTGTCCTCGGCAGTGTTCCTTTTCCCATTTCTAGGCACTTTGATGGCCGCTCGCATGATAACACATCACCACGCTTATTACTCTTGAGAATTCTCAGAGTGGATGGAACTGGCAGCCGGCATACATGTAGGTGGAATACATGTCGATTCTATGAGTTGCAGGGCTCAGCAGAGTCGGCATGTTTCCGCAAACCCGCGTTCCTCTTTTCCGCCTACTAGATGTCCCTCAGCCTTGCTACCTGGGTTTGCCGTCCAAAATTATTCTTGTACAGTCCAACCCATTGAAAGATGGTTCGCGCGGTACTTTACGGCTTGGCTGCAGCCTATGGGCCAGCCTGCAAAGGTATTTTTTATATTTTTAAGGGCTTGGTGATGAAGACTCGTGGCCTCGATGAGGAAGCTCGACACGATCCCAGCTGTTCATGTACTACGCAAAATCCCCGCAGAATACACACCAAGTCACCCGCCAACAATCTTCAGGAGCTGAATTGTATTACAGAGAACTGCATCCATGGTTCCACTGCCTAGCCTTCAGTTGGCCCTCCTTATGTGGAGAGGCAGTTAGATGCATTCACCTCCCATGTCGACGGCATCGTATCGCATGAGTTACGGATACCAGAAATTATCTCGCTGTAACTGAAACACTGCGAGAGAGCTCTTGACACTAGGCCTCTCAGGCTTCCACCACCCCGTCAAATCCGATTTGCTCAACTTCGCACTTTGCACAAAACGCAGGTGGCCGCTGGATATCACCTAGATAAGGCCGTAGGGAACCAGTCAGATATTTGTTTGTTACACGACTCAGAGTAATGACACCACCAGAAGGTGGGTTAAAAGCTGGATATTTTGGATGGGATGATGTCCCACCGAAGCCCAGGGCGCGTTGAGGTGCCTTTATTTACCTCCATGCTAATCGGCTGCCCTCCCTTTCTATGTTTCTCTCCTAAAGCACACACAAAGATACCCGCGAACACTAAATGGCTACTACACCGGAAAATAGCTTGGTTACAATGTTTTCCAGATGGTGGTGGCTCTTTACAGTAGCAAGTCTTGCCGTTTTCTCAAATTTGCAGGTGGCTTCAACGCAAGAAGTTACGGGTACGTATACAGTTCCAGAATATACGGGCGACGGCACTGGGTTTATTGGGTGGACGATAGAGCCCACATCAGGTACGGCTTGGGCCCCCAGTGCAGAAGTGGCAAACACAAATGCTGTCTGACTGGCTGCAGTTGAATCGGTAACTTGTGCCGATTGGTTTACGATGACGATCGTGGGCAGCCAGGTTGGATGTTGTGACAATTCACTCCTTTCGCCATTGTCCTGTCGTTTCTACACTGGGTGTAGTGTGGGGGTGAGGACAGACAATATGGGGACGACCACGGCATGGTAAAATCTGGCCCATGGAGAACCATTCCCTTACAACTCGAGACTTGGCTAATGAATTGAGATTCGCAGTGGCCGCGACTCACCGTACTGCATGACCATGGCCCTCTATGAACGCTATTCAGCTGGGCCTGGAGTCCAGTCATGGTTCGCGTTCGCTTGCAGTTCGGAACCGACCGCATGGCACGTATATCGTGAAATCATCATTCCTACACTCCCAACCACTGATTCCCCCGAGCCAGCTCCGGTGTCATCCTGGATATCGTTCTCGACGCCAGCATTAACATCAGCTTCAACGCCGTCCTCAATGACGCCCCTGGGTTCGATGACAGACTCCATGTCCACAACAATCATCACAGAACGCCCTAAGCTCGATAACCTCCCACCATCAGAGCCCTCACCGCCACTTTCTTACTCTGGTTCCAAGGCCTGGATTGCTGGTGCTGTTGTCGGGTCCGTCATCCTGGCAACGTTACTCGTCCTATCCGCCTTTTGGTGCGGCAGGCGTCACGGCGAGACGGACGCGCAGTCCGATAGCTCAGATCAATGTCACAACCATCCTGACCCCCCTCAGCTGAACCCCATTGCTGCGCAACAACCCTCCTTCCCTCCAAGCTACCTCAACGCCGTGGGAAATACCCCTAGGCTGAACGAGCCCGGCCAGCCAAACCCCACCATGCACGAACAACCTTCCTTCCACCAACGATACTTCTTCGGAATGGGCACCCTCCCCGGTCTACATGAGGAGACCTTTATCCCCGGCCTGAGCGACCGCCTCTCATCCGACGATCGACGGCCCGTCCCCGTTGCCAGCAAGCTGCCCTCACCGCACCGGAGTCACATGGACCCTTCTATCCCGTCGCTTCCCACGCCAGCTCAGTCCCACCAACCGGCAGTAGACCCACCAAGGTACATATATCAAGTTCAGAAGGTGTTCCCAATGCAGACGCAGACGCAGCATCCACTGCATGGGGTGGAAGAACCGGGGGTGCATCAAAGCAGGGAGGAATTACTAGAATCTGTCTATGCGTGAGGCATCTATGAGGGATATGTCGGTATAAATCTGCAGCCAACATCGGACGGGGGAGTTGGACACACCTCACACATTTGGGATGTGGATGTGTGCTGGAATGACTTATCATGAAATATCTCAGACACGTAGACGGAGGGGAAACAAAACAAAAAATGACAACAAAAAAGGGGCTGTAATGCCGCACCTAGCACCTGATTTATTACATGATCAAAGGCTTGATACAAAAACAAACTCAGTCACTCATTAGCTTGGACTCGTTTCGATCGAGTGACCTCCGGGTTATGAGCCCGGCGCGCTTCCACTGCGCCACCAAGCTTTTTTGTGTTCGATATAGTCATCTCAGGGACAAAAGACATAAAAAAGTCAGAATCCAGCCCACAAACTACCTGGTGATGGTTGACGAGAGAAGCACGGCCACAATTCTCATTATTAACAAGAGCAATGGCCTTCTCGCTTCCAGTTCACAGGGAAGAGGGGGGAACTCTCAACCAGGATGACCGGCCCTCCATGATGCAATAAATAAATACTCGACAAGAATAACAGGATTCACTTCTGAATGGCAACTAGTTAAAGCTATCCTTGGGTAAGATGAGAACATCCCCAATCAATTGTGGCTCCCCAAGCCGATCTAACTCATCGCCGCCATTATGCATCACCCCCGTCACATTGGTGAAATATTCCATCAGGACCTGCGTAAAAACAAACGGCCCCCGTCGTTGCCATGATGCCCTCAAAGGTGGTGATTCGCCTGTTCGCCTTTGACCTCTTGAGCTCCGCAAGATTTCTGACCACCCGATCAACCAGCACTCTTAGGGCTGCATGTCCCGGTTTCGCCAGGAAAACATATTGATACAACTGAACCGAGTAGGGTGAACCCGGCCAGATGGACTGCTTGTGGTGATCGTTCTCGATGCCCATCACCAGATTCGCCTTCCCATGATAAGCTTCAGGTACCCATTCCGCAACGGGCCGGTGGGGGTATGTGTCAATATTGGCCCATACGCCGCCTTCCCTGAGCAGGATGAGGTATCTGAGAAAATCCGCTTTGAGGATGGCATCATCTATTGAGGTGAACAATTCAGGGATGGCGCCGCCGAAGCGGCCGTTCACACAAGCGTCCATATTGGCGCCGGTGATGCGCTCGCAGCGGAAACCAAGGGTAAACGCGCGCCATTTCTGAGGAAAATCAAGGGTTCTCTCAGTAGGGCTCTCGGAATTATCTTCCAGCTTTGCCAGATGTTTGGAAAAGGTTGAGAGGTGAGCGGTAAAGGTAGTTGGGAACTGCGGAACCGGCGAGTATGGTAGGTGTGGAAAATCTGTGCTCAAGTGATGGTAAGTTAGGGGGTATGCCATTGTAAGTACTGGCAGTTCAATCTCAGATAGCAGCCTGGCTGGATAGAGAGATTGAGATAAATGACAGACATTGAAAATCGCCCATACGTGAAAATGAGGATAATTATTGGAAACCCTTTGCCCGTTGAAACCAGCTCGCTTTTGAAGAGGGGTGGTTGAGTGAAAGATATCGCAAAATATCTAGCAGCCGGGACATGCGCGGATTGACAGCCTTTCTTCACCTCTCTGCCTTGCAGTCTTTACCAGTCACTTTATTTCGTGATGGTTTTTTTGTTGCCAGCCAGGCCTCATGACTGGCCGGTTGGCGCAACGGAGTTGGGATTTCAATCATGCACATAGGACAAAGTACGAAGTAGGAGAGCATTGAATCGCTTCAGCGGGATGCACAAGCCACTTGCTTGGCAGGGCGGACACATACTTTTGCGCTAGCCCACAATGGAAATTTAGGCGAGCCCACACTCAAAAGGCGTGCCAAAAATTCAAGGTTCTCGAGCCGAAATTCGAGATTGAGGAAGCACCTTGGAGACGACTCGACCTGTTCACCTTCGTATCTCCCGTCCACTGATAACCCCATAATCCTCGCAATGAGTTCCTCTAACGTTTCTGCTGACCTCGTCTGGGAGGTTACCCGTGCGTACCGCCATGCCGAACAGCTGCCAGAGATTCTGCTAATCCAGAGATAGGCAGCCAGAATGCCTACCTCGTGAAGAGGACATACGGCGGCGTTGCTCAGTTCTCCCGCGACCCTCTTAACCTGACGAACCTGCACTCCCGCAAGGTACTACGATTTCTTTCCCCGCGAGGTTGGAGTGAAAGACTAATTCTGGGATAGTACGCCGGGTTTGTCAACGACAAGGTACAATCCTCACCCAATTCAAACAACGGGAATGCAGCGGGAAGTGTCCGGGACTGATTTGTTGAGCTAGGCTGTCGGCATTGTCCCCAACGAGAAAGGTGGTGTCCAGGTGGTCAGCAAGAAGGCTGGCTCTGCCAATAAGCCTGCCACTGGCCTCCACAGAGTCACTTATGGCGGCAACAAGACCGCTCGCAAGTCAGTCAGGTCGAATCTCGAGCAAAATCAGCGCAATGTTAACATGTCTGGCAGGACCTACAAGAACATCGCCAGCCAGGTCGCCAAGTCCGGCTACCGGGCAGACCTTCGGGCAGCCGCCGTCGCCCGTGCCAGCTCTATCCGCCGATCCCAGAGAAGCCCTAAGCCCGAGCCCAAGCAGAAGCTCCGGGGCAACGCGGCTAAGCGCGCCGCTGAAAACTAAGTTGGAATGGTTGGCGTAGTGGAGTAGGGGGATGTTTCTGCCCCGACGGAGCCCGGAATCTCCGAGTCGGAGCACATGGCATGAATGGAAGGATCTGGGGCAATGGAACGGGATGGGATTGCCAATCTTGCATCCGGCAATGGCCACGGCGTTTGATATCCAAAAGAATCAATCACACAAGCACAGCTCTCTTTTTTGGGTCCGCACTACCAGTCGCAAAGTCTATCGACCGACCGATGCGTCAGGCCACCAAGTGGAAGGACTGCGCGACTTCTCCAGGCCAATGGCCGGGGATGGTGTATTTATGAAAGCCTCAAAAGTGACGCCAGAGTGGATGCGGTGAACACCCCGGCCATTTCCGACGTTGGTCCCGTTTCCGTCCCATCATCCGAGCTTCGGCCCTCGGAACTCGAGCACATGTTTGCGGCTATCCGCAACAATGACGCTCAACACCGTCTCAGACAGCAAACAGCGAACACATGAGTAGGTCGACAGTGAGGTGTTTTGCTTAGACGTAGCCTAAAGCTCGCTAAGCTGTTCTGGTGTGTCACCGGCAAATTGGGTGCATTGGCGCCATTGGACGTGAGGCGGCAGGACAATTGCCCCTCCTCAAGTGAAGTAGTAACGCGGGGCAAGTTCACCCCTCCTTGGCATCTTGCCGCGGACCCCGCCAGAGTTTGCGGAATTGCGTCGGCATCCCTTTCTTCAACCTCACCTGCCGCTGATCCGTTGTGAACTCTGACTCTCCAGCTCCTCACTTCTCCCTCTAGGTCCGGCCTCCTTCTATATTTTAATCTCGATGCGCCTCGCATTGGCTATTTAGCAACACCATCCGGACACTGACGTTACACATGTTCTAGATCCCTCCACGCTCACTTGCGCCGTTCCCCAATCTTCAACACAAGAGACAAAATGGTCAAAGCAGGTCGGTTCATGCTACATGTTTTTGTAATCTTTGGAGTATCAGCACGTCTGACTGTGTATTAGTCGTTGCCGGCGCCTCTGGTGGCATTGGACAGGTTCGTTTCAACCATGTCTTGGTTGGCTGTTGATGCTGAAAGCCATCTTCCTAGCCCTTGTCCTTGCTTCTGAAGCTCTCCCCGCTTGTCGATGAGCTCGCTCTGTACGATGTCGTCAACACCCCCGGTGTCGCTGCCGACCTCTCCCACATCTCGTCAAACGCCGTGAGTGCCAATGCTATCGTGATCAACCCTTCCGGCTCCCACTTAATAATGCGCAACAGAAAACCACTGGCTACCTTCCTCCTAATGACGGCGCCAAGGCGGCTTTCAAGGATGCCGACATCATCATCATCCCCGCTGGCATTCCCCGTACGTATAATTGGCGGACTTCGAGGGCTCTGAGAGGCGCTGACTTGGATTTGTTCAAGGCAAACCGGGCATGAGCCGTGATGACCTCTTCAACATCAACGCCGGGATCGTCAAGGGTCTGATTGAGATTGCCGCTGAGGTCGCCCCCAAGGCCTTCATCCTGGTCATCTCGAACCCCGTCAACTCGACAGTACCTATCTCTGCTGAGGTCCTCAAGGCCAAGGGTGTCTTCAACCCCCAGCGTCTCTTCGGTGTCACCACTCTTGATATCGTCCGTGCCGAGACCTTCGTTGCTGAGGTCGCTGGCTATACCAACCCCTCTCAGCTGACCGTTCCCGTCATTGGCGGCCACTCTGGTGACACCATCGTCCCTCTCTTCAGCAAGGTCTCGCCATCCGTTTCCATCCCAGATGATAAGTACGATGCTCTTGTCAACCGCGTCCAGTTTGGCGGGGATGAAGTCGTTAAGGCCAAGGATGGCGCTGGATCTGCGACTCTCTCAATGGCCTATGCCGGCTACAGGTGAGTTCATCGCCTTGGTGTTTCTCTGGCCTAAGCTGATCCGAGTGCAGGTTCGCCGAGAAGCTCCTGAAGGCTGCTGCAGGCACCAAGGGCCTTGTGGAGCCCAGCTACGTTTGCCTCTCTGGTGTTCCGGGCGGCGAGGAGATCAAGAAGATCACCGGTGTTGATTTCTTCTCTGTCCCCATCGAGCTTGGCGTGAGTTTTAGCGAACCTCTCAACTGAAAATCATCAGAAGCTGACAATACACAGCCCAACGGCGCTGAGAAGGCGGTTAACATCCTTGCCGACATTACTGACAAGGAGAAGTCGCTCCTTGAGGTTGCCCTCAAGGGCTTGAAGGGCAACATCGAGAAAGGTGTCGCTTTCGCCCACAACCCCCCTCAGAAGTAAATCCCCCATATCATGCAACAATAACACTTCCCCTTCGAGGCGAGCTCAGGCATGCTTTTTGTGGCTGTTTGGTAGCCGGTGAGAGAAAAGATTGATAGAGCAAAAATAGAAGAACCGATAAAGTTCAAGTAGCTGATTTGTTTGTTCTCCATCGTTAGGCTGTAAAAGAGTTGACCAATCCATTGGGACGACAACCCCCCTTTGTCACGATTTCCGAATTCCGATAAGCATATATCCCTAGCATTTCCGCCAGCATATAGAACCTACAACTGGTTCTGTTCTTGTCGAACCGAACCCCTCATGCATAACCCCATTGGTGCGCTTTTTATTTTCGTTAATTTACCGCGACAACACGGCCCGGCATTGGCATTGGTAAGGGGACTGCAGGAGACTCGGGTCGGTTGGCGTTCCCGTGTACTGGTAACGGATGGATTGGCGGATGGATGTTATGGTACCACCATAAATGCGTTTAGGAGCAAGTCTAGCCTCTTCCAGTGCTGGGTATAGATAGATAGATTGTATTTCCGCTGTAAAGCAACGCCCGCTTAACCCAAACGCCATTCGCCTCGACCCTTTCTACATGCAACTATGCGACTGTTGAATAGTGATTTGTTGGTGAAGTCGTATCACGGCTTCCATTCCTCTGAAAGAGGGCGGGCATGGGCTATGGCGCTTTTGCTGGTATTGTCTTAATTTGGAAGATTGCCCCAGGTAGCTCGCTTGTCTCGGCTTGAACCGTAGCGTTGATCCCCATAGCCGCGAGCGCTCCCCGGACGATACCACACGGGAACCATAAGAACTGGTTCTGTTAGATGCCTGGGATTGTCTGCGGTTAATTGGGGAAAATAGACTTACAGGTTGGGCTCTTAACACTGCTTGCCCGCCTGGTTCGGCGCTCATTCTTGAAAAGGGTCGAAAGGAGTTGTCTGTTAAGACGTAAACACCCTGTCAAATGTTAGCAAGGTTCCGAAGGAGAATACAGAGTGGGCGGGTGCCAACTTTGGAGCCGTAGACTAGGAGCTGAGAACACACAAAGCCAGAGTTTCGTTAGGAGGCCGCTGTGAAGCCACTAGACCAGAGCAGCAGAGCTGGACGCCTGTAAAACAAGAGAGACCAGTACGAACGGATACACTTCGCCATAACGGCCAGAGTATACCGGCTACCGCAAAAATTGGGTTGCAGACACAGACCAGAGCCAGCCATCCGCCATCCAACCTCGCCCACTTTAGCTGTACCCTCCAACCCACTCTCCGCACCACCACCACCACCCTCATCCCCACTCAAATAGTCCCGCCTCCGAGGGGGAAAGGGAAAAAGAAAGAGAGGGGAAGGAGAAAACCTACCCTATGATTCGTCTTCAAATTATCCACCTGCTTGCGAAACACCAACATCCACAAATCCTTACACACAAACTTGATCACATCCAACGTGTCGCCAAATCTCCCGCGGTCTCTAGAGAACCTCTCCACCAGCCCCTGTCCAACGCGATAGCCCAGCGATTCCAGCCTGAAGAATACGGCATCGCGTTCTTCTTCTTCGTCTAGTTGCTTTTTCTCTAATTTTGGCCGTGGTACTTCAGAATCGGTGCCCATATTGACGCCATCGCCGTCTCCGTCAACTTTGCTGGTTACGCGGTATGCCATGGGGACGAGCTCGATCAGGAGAAAGTCGAGAGAGGAAGCGGCGAGGAAACGGGCGTGTGGATCGGAGGCATTGTATGGGGGCATTACCGATTCGAAAGACATGGTTGTAGGTGTTGGAGCCGCGGGCGGGGAATGGCGCGTGGCTGGGTGAGATGAGATATCTTGGTTGTCGACGAGGGGGTCAAAAACATATATCTCAGGATTCGTTTGAAGCTGCGAGGTGTGGTTGAAGCAGATGGGATTCGATGAGTGGGGGGGCGCTGCGGGCTTCGGGAGGGCATTGACGAGTGGAAGCCCAGCGAAAGAGATCGTGAATTTGGTCGGATCACTAAAATGTCATAAGAAAGCAGCCGCAAAGGAGTCCACAAGGCAAAGTTTTTGTGGAGAGTTGGTAGAGCTTGAATTCGTTTGGTGTCTCTGCGGTTGGAGGTGGTGGGGCCCGCGGCCGAAAGCTGCTCCCGTCATATGTATTTATCCAGTTTATTCAGTTTATTCAGTTTAGCAGAAATCTCCACAAACACCACCCTTTAAGCACGTGGAACTCAGCTTGTGATATTTCGGGCACTTTAGCAACATTTCACAATGCACTATCTAGGTATCGATCTTCATCCGTTCCCATTGCTCATCATAGTGAATACCAGAGAGCCGCCCAACCATTTAAACGCCACGCTGACCCTTCCTTTCCCAATTCCCAAATGGACCGCCAACCATCATTAAACAAGGCCCGCCTCGAAGCCAGATGATGCCGGACCTGCAAGTGCCGCTGAGCCGCATAGAGTATGTATGGACTGGACCAAAGAACCAACGCGTCCACTTCGTCAGTCACAAAACCGACGTGAGGAATACCATGAGTCCCGGGATGAACAAACCAGGACCAAATCTTGCCGAGGCTAGTCGCTAGTAGACAACCGCATGAATGTGCCGGACTACCCCCGATTTGTAGGTAGGTGGGATCAGATCAAATAAGTGTGCGAAGATACACCGGTGACCCCTTTAGTAAAGGGAATGATGAAAGCCATTCTGGCCGATATTGACACGTTTGGCCGGAGGATGAGAGTCATCCTCATCGTCTGAGAGAGTGAGGTCAATAACCTCGGGTGCGGGGCGTTTGGTGGCCGGCCGGGGAGCCGCAGAGCCGTTATGCGATGTTCCGGTGTTCGGCGTAGTTGACAGCGAGGCCGACGTACCAAGCGTTCTGTTCGGCGTCGCATTGCTAAAAGTTGAGCTTCCCCGAAACGAGGAAATAATCAGGTCATCATCATCAATGTAGCTCGCATGACTCTGCTGGGCCTTCTCTTCACATTTGGCGCCTGGAATTGACCACTTGCCAAACGGGTCGATGGTTACCTGCTCAACGGAATCATTGGTCGTTGTGAGGATCTCACGCACATATCTAACCTTGTGAGCCTTATTTAATATCCTGTTTTCAAGAACAAACTTACTCGTCAACGGCCAGCTGCTCGAAGGGAGCTGGGTTGTTGCAGATTGGACACAACCATTGAGGCCCCTGTTCCTGGAGCTGGAGATATGAGAGTGCGTCAAAGCATTGAATGTGCGTGCAGCTCAGGCCTCGGCATGGACGCTTCAGTATTGCGTAGGAAAGGGGGCACTTGAGACTGAGGTTCAGTGATGTTGCCTCAATGTCTGGATCATGCGCTTTTTTGGTGACTAGATACGGAGTTAGCAAATTCTTTCCCCAACTTCGAGTGTTGTTCTTACGCTCAGCAATGACGGTTTCCTTGCGGATCTTCTTTTGAATTTGGTTCAGCAAGACATCGGGGGAATTCGACTTGCAGAGTATCACGCAAAGATAGTATTTCTTACGCCACAGTAGCGAGGTTAGTCCTGAAGAAATAGCCAAAGGCAGGCAGGTGCGTTGAAATACCTTGGTGGTAAGAGCATAGGTGAACTCGACAGTGTTAGTGTAGTTGGTGGGCCGCAGGCGCAGCGAGTCGGTGATGTCAACCGGTCTAGTAGACCCAGTCTTGTTCTTCAGGCCTCGCAGGTTTGCCTTGACATCCCCTCCGTTTACCTTCAGCTCCGAATTGTGAGGAAAGGCAATATCCTGGGTGCCGGTGTTGCCGCCGGCGCAGAATACCATGACACGCATCGAAGGGTCAGTTGAGCAGACCACAACGTCCGAAGCCTTAACACCCAGGTTCACAGAGTTACGGTGACTGGCCATGACTGCGCCAAGAGGTCAGCATCAAACCTTCAATACCAGGATCATGCACAAACTTTCGCACATCCTGATTTCGCCCAGCCGCTCCTTCAGCTCGTAGAACGGACTATGCGTGAACTCGAAGCCAGGCGTGATGGGAGGCTTAGGCCTGGCTTGCCCCGCAGGGCGACTTGTGGTGTGTTGTACATGAATAGTAGCGGATCGTTGTCCGTTGGGGAGGCCGTAAGCAGCAGGATATGTGGCTGGAGGATAGCGCGATGTACTGCTTTGTGCCGGCGTGTGGGGGGTGCCTAGAGGGGGGTACCCGGGCGCCATAACTCCGAATGGGGTCGTTTGCGCAAGTACGCTGTGTCGAACTTCTTCGTATCGTTGGGAGTCCTGTTTCGGCGCAACTTCCTCAATTACTGTTTTGGAAAGCTGGGTCAGTGAGGTGCAAGGTGAGAGCTGCGGGGGGTGGTGGGTGATGCGCGTCTGGGCGCGCGTTGGGTGGTGGGCGTGATGGGGCAGGCAGTAAAGGAGAGACGAGAACTGACAGCTGATGATGCGCCGAACAAGATCGGGTTTGTTCCCAGTCTTGGGCAGCCCATTTACTGAGCAAATGGCCTGGAGGCCTTGCTTTGATGGTTTCTCCAGAGCGCGGATGAGTTCCTGCACCTCTGCCTCGGGTGGTGATCGTGGGTCCATTTTCACCGGGCGCGGCCTGGAAGCAGCCCTGCGGGGATGGAGGTGGTTGATTTCGCACGGAAATAGGAAGGAGCAAACTGGCAACTGCCGGGCCGGTCGGCCTGGCGGGCCCTCCGGGCCTTTCAACAGTCAGTCGTAGACAAACCTAGAAGGAGCAACTCTCTCGTTGTCTTCTGGGCGCTTGTCGTCGTTGGCTAAGCCTTGAGCCTCAACCCGCTGAGTCCCCAGCAACTAAGAGACCTGTCGCGTCACCAATGCATCCCAGCTTCCTCGTTTGTTCGGCTCAATGGCCTCATCCGGAAATTCCAGTGTATTTAAGGGACGATGCTGTTCCTCAACGAGGATGTCCGTTGGCGATTCGACGGGCTTGTTTGACGTCGAACTCGAGAAGGCGGAACTTCATGGCAGAAAAGCGGCGTGTGCTTGGCTGCCACGAACTGGGGTATTTCTGCACATGGTGCAAGAAAGTACACAGTAAGGTCTTTTATTACTTCCTAATTAAACCCTACATACTCCTGCACATTTTGTGCTAGCACCACCCTACTGGGAGGTACCCAGTAATATTCTACTTTATCCGATACTGTGGCATTCAGGTGGAAAGTCATGCCGAAAAAAAAGCTTTGCCGCAAGCTTCTGAGACCTGCAATAGAAAGTACCCTCTACCAGAACCCCTCCCACACTCAGACAGATTTCAAGAATTTCTCATTCACACGGTTTTTCTTTAATCCAACCGTGGCGTAAAAATGGCGAAAAGCGCACGATCACGCCAGGTCAAAGCCAACAACCGGAAACTTAAGGAGAATGTCTTTGGGCCAGTCGAGGCAGCACGCGCAGAGCGTCTATCAGCCAAGCTGCTTGAGATTGCCAGTCAACCGAAGCCACAGACGGATGTTGAGATGGTAGTGACAGGTGGTATGCATCTGAACAGACACATTTGTGATTTCGCGGGTCTGAAGGCTAACAAATTGCTCAGAAACCATTGAGACTCAGGACTGTGCACCGACAGAAAAGGACGAGGGTGAGTTCTGGATCATGATTATCCCCAACCCCGCCGTGTCTAACAGCTTAATAGCCATGGAAGTAGATTCTGGGTCGAAGCCAGCGTCCAAACCAGCAGTGAGCAAGAAGAGGATTGAGAAGCGCAGAAGCAAGTCGTCCATTGTCTTCCCCAAGTACGGCGAGAGGAAGAGCGGCCGGAATAAGAAATGAGCACCAGAGGATATCTCATTTGGCAGATGGCCCTCTCTAGCAAATGAATCAACAGTTGCGAGTAGATGGACGTAGAAAGTTGGATTCAATACGGGCTAAGACTTCTATCATAGTATCGAGGCGGGTATGGGCGTGATGCAGCGTTTGGCGGGGTTGGCGTCAGGGTCAGGATTTTTGCGACAGGGGATAACGCGGCCCAGTCGCGTGGCTCTTGGCTGGCGCTTTGCTTCTAGTTCGCTTCCAAGAGCCCTGAACCGTCAGAAACCGACAGCTTTTGCGACACCATCAGAGGTGGATGAGCATCGATTCAATACTCAGTGATAGCTCAAAATTTGACAGACTTGTCGCAATCCAGGCCCGATAAACGCGCCGTTTGTCGACAATGGCCACCCGACAGAATTAAAATCAATAAAAGAAGTTTTGCGCCTTCAATTCCGTGAGTGGGCACAGCGCGTCCGATATGCCCTCGCGTCATGGTGGGACGGCCACCGTCGTCGCGGTCGTGCTGCTTGTCGCTGCCAATTTGCTAATTCCTGCCGCCATTCTGGTCTTTGCGATTGGATTTTTTCCTTATAAACCACTGCTTCCCGGCCTCGCGGAGTTCAGCCCGCTACCTGGCTATGACGGCATTCCCGAGGCGCCGTTTGACCGGCTGATCTTCATGGTCATCGACGCACTGAGAAGGTAGTCAGGCTTTAAGAGAGGGTTTTCTCCTCAAGACACATGCTAACAGACCACAGTGACTTCGTCTTCTCTCCGGGTAGCGGCTTCGAGTATACGCAATCGTGAGCTCCAGCCCTACTTGCGCTCGGCGACCTGTAAATATGCATCTGCTAATCGCACCTGAGCAGACTTATTCGAGATGGCGCTGCGGTTCCCTTTACAGCGCATGCCACGTCGCCGACAGTTACCATGCCCCGACTCAAGGCGATTACCACTGGCTCAATCCCCTCCTTTCTCGACGTTGTTCTTAACCTGGATGAAGGCGATGAGTCGTCGACGCTGGCTTCGCAAGACACATGGCTTGCTCAGATGAAGGCAAAGGGCGCCGGGAAACTGGTCATGTACGGCGACGATACTTGGTTGAAGCTGTTTCCCGCTACCTTTGATCGCGCCGACGGAACCACGAGTTTCTTCGTCTCGGTAAATACATGTACTCGAGGGTACCTGAGGAGTGTTTGGGTGCTGACTCCTGTAGGACTTTACAGAGGTCGACAATAACGTCACACGGCATATCGGCTCGGAGCTCAAGAAAGACGACTGGAACACCATGGTTCTTCATTACCTCGGACTGGATCATATTGGGCATAAAGGCGGACCAAGAAGGTAACCTGATCGCTTGCTCTACACTTTTAGGTCTACTGACACACCAAGTACCCATATGATTCCGAAGCAGCGTGAGATGGACGGTATCGTCAAGCAAATCTTCACGGCAATTGAGTCAGAGCCTCACTTCCAGTCTACCCTGTTTGTTATATGTGGAGATCACGGCATGAACGATGCCGGAAATCACGGGGCATCATCTCCGGGCGAGACATCTCCAGCATTGGTTTTCATGTCTCCCAAGTTCAAGGCGCTCCAGAAAAGCCTACAGGCGCCGGTTCCTGAAGCCGATGATTTCCAATACTACAGTACTGTCGAACAGTCGGATCTTGCACCAACCCTGGCTGCTCTTCTTGGTTTCCCAGTGCCTAAGAATAATCTGGGTGCTCTCATCCCAGACTTTTTACCCTTCTGGCATCGTAGTACGTCTCAGGTGCTGCACGCGGCATTGTAAGTATTATTGACACATAGCAGAACAGGATCAAGCCCAGCTGTTGGTCCGTAATGCCCGCCAGATCCTGGACATCGTTACAGCAACATTTGGGCAGCAGATTCTCGAGGTAGACACAGAGTCGGAAAGCTGCTTTGATTCGGCCAACAACTACCAAAAACTAGGATGTGAGTGGAAGAAAATATTCAAGAAAGCCGAATCGGGAGTCTTGGATGCCGATGTAGACGCTCAATGGGTCTCAACTACGACCGAAGTACGTACTTTTTCTGTTGCTTGTCTAAGGCGGAGACTGACCATACCAGTGGTTACGAAAAGCGCAACGTCTCATGAGCAGAATGGCGAGCAACTATAATCTCTTCTGGCTGTTCGCAGGCCAGGGGATCATTCTGCTCGCCGTTCTGTTTGCCACGGGCGCCGTACCTACCCATTTTGTTACCGAGTCATCGGTAGGGGCGGCAGCGTTGGCGGTAATCACCGTCGCATATGGTATCATGATGTTTGCCAGCAGTTACGTTGAGGAAGAACAGCATTTCTGGTATTGGGCAACGACTGCTTGGTTTTTTGTCCTTGGTGTGAAGGGTTTCAGTCGGTGAGTCTGGTCGTATCTGTCGGGGATTGATTGTCTGACCTCGAGCCCCTAGAGCGACATCCAAAACAAAACACACACTTGCAGCGGCCCTGATGCTTGTTACTGTTCGGTTGGTAAGAGCTTGGAATCAGACCGGCCAGAAGTTTGCCGGCGAGCCAGATATTGTGAAAATCTTTCTGTATCCGAACCCCCTTTTGATCTGGAGTCTAGTCGGTTTGACTTATCTTTGGGTCCATCGCGAACTCATCTACGGCTTCAACGGCATTCCCGCCCCGATCAGTTACTCGGCTGTGAGTGCACTGGCGCTTGCATCCGTCTGCTTCAAGGTGGCATTTACCCAAGAAGATGCCCCCGAGCTTGTCACTGGCTTTGCAAAAAGCATCGCCGATCTTGAAATCACCAAAGGACACAGCCTAGTATCACAGGCCAGGGTTGTGTTCGTCGCACTGGCTGTCGGTTACGCATGCGCGCTATTCTACATTCTCACCAAGCAACGGCTATCCATGACTACACCAGGTTCGTTTCTTCCGTCGCTCTCTCACTCCTTACGTCATGAGACTAATAGACACAAAACACAGCAATCGAAACACTTCATCACCTCTACACGCTCCTCGCCATAACTCAATCCCGCACCACCAATATCCCACTCTTCCTCCTCTTCCAAGTTCAACACGCACTCCTCCGCACCCAGGGCCAGTCGCTCATCGAACTCGCCACCTCCTCCCTCCTCCTACAGTACGCGTCTTTCTTCGCCTTTGGCGGCTCCAACGCCATCTCCTCTGTCGACCTCTCCAGCGCCTACAACGGCATCGCCGATTTTAACATTGCCGCTGTCGGCGCCCTCACTTTTATCAGCAACTGGGCTGCGCCGATGTACTGGGTCTCTGCCACTATTCTACTGTTGCGCGACAGCAATCCCTCCGGGAATCTGAGAAAGGGCAACCCTTGGACCCGTCCGGGCTTAGGGGCCAGCGTAGGCGCAGAAATCTTTTTCGGCTACGCCACATTCATGACGCTATTTACGGCGTGCAGCGTCGCAGCCGTCATGGTGGCGTGCACGATGCTGAGGACGCATTTGTTCATCTGGACGGTGTTTTCGCCAAAATATCTGTACTGCGTGGCTTGGAGTGTTGGGCAACATTTGTTGGTGAATGTTGTGCTGGGGGGGATGTTCTTCTGGTTGGGTGGGTTATGATTGAGCTTTTCGGAGATAAGAAATACTGTATTTCTAGATTAGATGAATGGCAGCGGCATTGTCATTTTGTACCAGGCGCAATTTACAAGGCCTATCAAGTCCCACGCTAGCAATTCTTCTAGGAATTCCATTGCATTCATGATACTTAGTGGTGGGTGAATGGAGTGATAGTGGTACTTGTCTGCCTGCGTCATTGTCATTTAAAATACCTATTCTATCCTGACAACGAAGCACGCTTCAATACTCTTTCTTGTCCTGCCGTGGCAACAAACGTGGTACAATATCATACCCGCTACGCGAACCAGTCCATCCCGTATGCTATTCCGTTCAACCCAGTCCAGCCCAACCTAATCCAATCCAGCGCAGTCCAGTCTAGTCCATTGTCATGATACAAACCCCATCCTCTACGCCTCGCCTGTTCGATTGGCAAGAACGAGCGAGGAGCTTGATGAATTTTTGGAGCTTAAAAACATCCCTCATAAATCCATCAACTTCCTCGTTCTTGTCAATGCGTCAGGCGAGGTGCAAGCAACAACAACTCAGGCCAGCCCAACTATCATATAATGACGCCAATTTCAATGTGCTATTCAGCATCGGACAACAAGTCATCAACAAGTGAATCCTCATCCACCACTGTCCCCTCAACTACCGTCCTCATAACTGTTGTCCCATCGGGTGTGTCGTCGTCGTCATCTTCATCCTCCTCCTTGATCTCCACCTCCCGAACAATGGTCCTCTCCTCCGGCACAATTGTCTTGTCCTCCACGCTCACCGACGTAGCGCGGCTGACGCTTCTGCGGAAAGTAGCTCCCACTCCAGGAGCGCCCTCGGCAGCGGCGTCGAGGTTGTTGACAATCTTGCCGAGGCTGACATGGATCTTGTAAAGGGCATTGCGGGCGACAGCATCGGAGAGGATCTGGGCCTCGACGGTCTCGCAGACGTCGGAGTAGACGTCGCGGATCTTTTCCTCCGAGGAGGCAGGCGAGACATAGAGTTTGCCGAGGAGGACGGCGAGGATTTTCTTTTCTTCTCCTGTAGGATGTATGTTAGCGATTGAGCAGGTAAGACAGGCAATAGGAAAGACTCACTGCTTATGTTGCTATCAAGTCTTTCGATGATGGCCTTGGCAAAGTCTAGATGTACATCGCTATTGACATGCTTCTTTTCCAGAGCATCGGCGGAGACACCTGGTGAGTAGCATTTTCTCGGGTCGGTCCAGTCGACTAGACATGCGCCAACAGTCAACAGGCTGACCATCTCATCCTCGACGTCGGCATCGTCGTCATCCAATCCCTCGCGCACGTTGTACAGTGTGTGGAGTGCATCGAGCGCAACGCTTTGCATGAGCTCCTGGCTCTCAGACCGAGAGTAGCAGAAAACTGGCAGGAAGTAGTTGAGCGCCTGACGAACGCTCTGGTTGCCCGAGCTGGCAGGCTCAAAGTAGGCTACAACGAGCGTCTTGAGAAGTTCAGCAGCAACATCATGGTCACTGATAACACGGCCAAGGAGCAGCTTAGACGAAGCAACTGTAGCGGCTGCCTGGACTTCAGGAGCCTTGGCACCCGAACGAAGGGCCTTAATGTAGACCTTGAGGAGAGCTGGGTTCGACGATAGGAGCTGTGCTCCATGAACGTTGAGGATGTCTGTCAAGATCTGGAGCGCCGTGATTTGAAGTGCGGTGTGGCCCTTGCTAAAAAAGTGCATGAACAGTGTCAGATTTTCTTCAGCCAGAGATCGATCTAGAAGGGAGCAGAGCCCAAGACAGACGAGGCCTCTCTCGCGGACAGGGGCTTCGTGACTGCGTACAGCAGGCACGACAAGATTGTTGAGCATTGAAACAAGGTGATCGTTCTTCTGAAGATTGCCTGCAACATTGGTGAGCATGCACTGTACAATGTGTAGACATTTCATGTTGATCATGATCTCCTTGATGGCCTTCTTGGCAGCCTCCTCCTCGGAAAGCTCAGGCGTCTTTCCCCTCTTATTTGTCGGGGTGGTGTCGCTGCTGACCTCAGACCTGGCTGAATGGAAGCTCTCCTCGGCATCGTCGCCTGGCAAGTCATCGACAATAGTGTCATGAACATCCGCCACAGCCTCGAGCACAATACTGCAAAACTCTTTTTCTCCCGCAGCATCAGGGGCGCAGATGTCACGGAGAACCTCCACGGTGAGCTTGGTCGCCTCATCTGGCAGCTCCGGTATGGAAAGAGTTTGACGGAGAAGGGCGAACATTTTACGGCGTCCGACTTCGTCCGAGTAGTCTAAGGTGAGGGCGATATGAAGAAGTTGCTCGACAATGAACTCCTGCTCCACCGTGTCTTCTTCTTCCTCTTCGTCACCCTCCTGGTCATCAGCCCTCTTGACGGCGTCGATCAGGACCTTGATGTAACGCTCGAGGTAGAAGGCAACCTTTGTAACCTCGGGGAGCTTCTCCTCAACAAGGGACTCATACTTGCCGTTGCCCTCAGTCCGGCAGAACTCATTGAAACTCCGGGCAACGAAGACGGATTCGGCGCTGAGCGTCTCCCAGAAGTTGTCATCGAAGGCGACAAATTCCCTATAGTCCGGTCGGCCTTCCCAGAAGCCCTTCATGGCCTCGAGGGAACGCCATTCTCAACTCCCGAGTTGACGACATCAATGCGCTCGAGCAGCTCGAGGAGCGCATCGAGACTCGGCGGTGACACCTCTGCCTGGCCGTTCTCGGCTGGAGGTGGAGTGCCCGCGCAATCCTCAATCCATCTTTCTCGGAAGAGCCGACCAGCAGCCTTGCGCACGTTCTCGTCCCTGTCGCGCAACCCCCAGCGGAGGAGCTTCTCTCTCATAGACAGTGATAGGTGACGGAAGTCGCCCAGTGCTGGGAGAAGACGCGAGTACACAGCTCTGCGGGTGGGTGCATCCTGGTCTCTAGCCCGCTCCAAGAGGAAAGGCAATGTGTTTGGCAAGATGGGCAGGTTGACCAAAAGCGATCGTCTCACGTCAGCGCTCGGATCGTTCTGAAGGACCTCGAGGAGCTTGTCCAGTAGGCTGACTGATGCGCCGTCGTAGCCGCTGTCGTCCGAGTCACCCTGAGCCTCAGCCTCGTTTCCCGCTAGACGTCCCAGGCCCAGAACAGCCTGGACGCGCACCATGGCTTCCTTATCAAGGATCCTCTTTAGCAGACCCAGTCGCAGCTTCTGAAACAGCTCGTCGTCGATGGCGTCGAGCGAGTTGATTATGTGCGAGATGAGCTGGGTGGCACGGTAGCGCACAAACTTATCCTTAGCTGTGAGCAAAGGCAGGGCATTGTCGATGAGATAGGCCGTAAGGCGCGTCGTGGGCGTCTCGGGCATGGTGCTCGCATCCTCGTCCACCTCGCCTAGCGCCTCGTTGTCCTTGTCGACGGCGTGTCGCAAGAAAAGGCCAATGAAGCGGATCGTCTTCTCGCCGACGCCTTCACTCTTCTTGACGGGCATGACCCGCAGCACGCAGCGTAGGAACTCGGTGTTGAAGTCATCTTCATGGAAGTCGGCGGCCGACTGAGCAGCTGCAGTTTTTTTGGTGCTTGTGGGCTCGAAGCAGCATGCTTCCTGGATCTTGCGAAGCGTTACGGCGAGTTTGCGATGGGAGGCTGTCGTACGCTGGGCTTCGTGGAAGACGGAGGCAATCTGGGTGCGTAGGGCATTGTCGGGCGTTTCGTGGGGAATGTCGGCGTTTGCATTCGACGACGCGCGAGAAGCCGTGGATCCACGGGGATTGAAATTCGAAACTGATGATTTGTGCGACACGGCGGCAGAAGACCGTGCCGACCTTGAGGTTCTCGCCGGCATGCTGTCTGGTTGTCCGTTTTCGGTTCTGTCAAGTCTTGGATGACAGCGCCTGGATCGCGCAAGTCCGCTGCGTCGCTAAAGTGGGAAAGACTTTGATGCAAGTGCGCGGCCGATGTTTGTTTATCTCCCTCTTTCCTCTTTGGGACTAGCCCGTCAACTGGCGGGGTGCCTATGCTTGAAGTTTTAACCACAGAGGGGTCCACGATAAGCTTTTATCGCGGTTCCACCCAGTCTTTTTTTTTCCAAGCTTGCAGAACAGCCATACGACGGGATCCGGAATCAAACCATTGACAATAGCAAAAATGGGCAGGTCAGGGGCAAAACGTCAGCGCGACGACGAGGAGACTGCAGCCGTGGCTCGAGAAAAAAATGCAGATGATGATGTCACCAATTCCACCCCCAAGGTTAAACGCGCCCGCACCGAAACGAACAAGTCGTTGTTCGTCAGATCTCTCCCACCTTCAGTAACGGCCGAGACCTTGACAGACTTTTTCTCTCAACACTATCCTGTCAAACATGCGACGGTAGTTCTCGACCCCAAGACCAAAGCTTCAAGGGGCTACGGGTTCGTGTCTTTTGCCGACCCCGAAGACGCCCTCGAAGCCAAAGAAAAGCTCAACAACTTTCTCCTTGATGGTCGCCGTCTGAGACTCGACATTGCTCAGCCAAGACACAGAGATTCCTCCAAGATCGATCCCTCTGTCGCCTCCAAAACTGCCGAGGAGAAAGTGAAGCGGGAGGAGGCATTGGCTGAAGCCCGAAAGGCTCCAAAGCTTATTATTCGAAACCTACCATGGAGCATCAAAACCCCTCAGCAACTCGAAGCCTTGTTCCGCAGCTATGGCAAGGTCAAATTCGCCGATCTACCTAACAACAAAGGGAAGCTCTCTGGCTTCGGTTTCGTCACTCTCCGCGGCCGCAAGAATGCCGAAAAGGCCCTGGAGGCCATCAATGGCAATGTTATTGACGGCCGAACCGTGGTAGTTGATTGGGCCGTGGACAAGGAAACATGGGAACAGCAGAATAAGGGGGGTGAGGTTGATGGGGAAGAGAGGGAGAAGAGAAAGGAGAAGAAAGCATCGAAACACGCCAAAGATGATGACGACGAAGACGATGACAACATGGAGGGAATGACTCAAGAGGATAAAGACTTGGCGAATTTCTTCAAAAAACATGCGGACGATCTGGAGTCAGAATCGGGAGGCAGTGAGAACGAGGATGAAGAGGCCGAGGCCGATATAAGGAATGCCGAAGACGATGAGGTCGACAACTCTGGCTCGGATGGTGGTGACGACGACAACTCAGAGGGTGGCGTGGACCTGGATGAAGAAGAAGATAAGCCAACAGTCCGCACAACGGATAACTCCAAGACTTTGTTCATCCGCAACCTTCCCTATACGACTACTGACGAGACGCTCAAGGCCCATTTTACCCAGTTTGGTGCCATAAGGTATGCACGTACCGTCATGGACCGTGCCACTGACCGGCCCGCAGGCACCGGTTTTGTGTGCTTTTTTGACGAGGAGGAGTTCAAGGACTGTTTGAAGAACGCCCCTCGCCACCGTCCGGCGGCGACCTTGTCCAAGCACTCGGTGTTGCAAGATGAGGCTATCGATCCCAGTGGAAAGTACACTCTTGAGGGCCGCATTTTGCAGGTTGCGCAGGCAGTCAACAAGGAAGAGGCCTCGCGCCTGGCAGACGAGGCCGTCAGCCGCAAGGACAAGGATAAGAGAAGGTTATTCCTCTTATCCGAGGGCCAAATCTCACCAAGTAACCCACTCTACAAGAAGCTTTCGCCGACAGAGATCAAGATGCGTAATGCCAGCGCGACTCAGCGGAAGAAGCTCATCCAAACCAACCCAAGTCTACACCTCAGTCTCACACGTCTCTCGCTGCGGAATATTCCGCGGAACCTAACTTCCAAGGATCTTAAGGCTCTAGCCCGTCGCGCTATCGTCGAGTTTGCCAAGGACGTCAAGGAAGGCCGCAGGCAGCCCATCTCAAAGGAAGAAAACTCACGCGGGGGCCCTGAGGACAAGGAAGCGGAACAGCGGAGAAAGGAGAAAGGCAAGGGTGTTGTCAAACAAGCCAAGATCGTATTCGAGTCCAGCCAGGGAACTAAGGTCTCGGAGGATGTCGGCGGCAAGAGCCGAGGCTACGGTTTTATCGAGTACTCATCCCACCGCTGGGCTTTGATGGGTCTTCGGTACTTGAACGGTCATCCTGTCAAGAACGACAGCGGTAAAACTCAGCGGCTCATTGTCGAGTTTGCCATTGAGAACGCAAACGTCGTCCAGAGGAGGCGCCAACAGGAGGAGAAGCAAAGGCTGAACCCCAAGAAACCCGATGGCGACGCCAAGATGAGGAAAGGCAAGCCGTTCCAACGCGCTGGGAAGCATCTTCTTGCAAATGGCGATATTCACAAATCGAAGTCGAGCTGGAAGGCCTACAAGCGGAGCAAGGAGGCCGCGGAAGCAGATGAGAAGGGTTCGGATGATGGAGCAACCCCGCTCATGGACAAGAAGGCGAGAAAGAACGCCGATGAGAAGCTGGCTTTGAGAACTAAGATTATTGCGCGGAAGAGGTTGATGAGGAAGAAAAAGGCGGTCTCGAGGACTGGGAAGTAGATTTAGGGGGATTAGGGGAGCCTGATTTTAGTGAACTAAGGTGTGTGTATTCGAAGAAATATTGAAATCTAGGAAGAGCCTGGACTTTTCCTTGAAAGTGTGCATCTTCATCCGGGAGCTAATGTCTTTGGATCATGACATTTGGCGCCTGTTTTGTGACATTCGTAGGTTTACAATCCAACACCTAAAAAGCTGTTAGTGCAGGACTTGGTGGACGTTTGGCAATGATGGGCCTTGGCAAGTTCAACAGCTTATGTCAATTTGGTTGGATGCCCCAGCGTGATTTAGGTTTCGATTTAGGCGCGTGCGAAGAAGGTATGAATATACAAAGAGAAGTAAAGAGAGAAAGAACTTGGCCTGAATTCTCATCAATTTTGGCAATCTTCTCAACTGTGTGCACAGGTCCCTCTGCACGGTCAACGGGTCCAAAACCAGCCACCGCTCTTCGTTCCACCCTCCCCTTCCTGTGTCTTTTTGCCGCCCTCAATCTGCTTGGGCTCTTCATCGCCATTGTTAACAATCGCCTTGGCAGTCTTTGGTTGGCTCTGCGACTGTGAGCGAATTGAGTGCTGCACGCTGCGCGATACCTCGACGCCCTCCGCATTTTTGATAGACACAACGACTTTAACATGCATGGCGCCAGTATCGTCGACGTACTCATTACGTGTGACGGTCTTAGTGCTCCCGTCCTTAAACTGGGCTGTTGACTCTTGCGGTCTGCTAACCTGGGCGTCGGGTTTCGGCTCCCGCTCGTCGGATAGGGATTTGAAAAAGCTGGAGAGCGACTCCTGGCCATCGCGAAAGGCAGATCGTACAGATGAGTAGAGGTCTTCTTCAGTCTTTGCTGCCTCAACATCATCCTCGTCTTGACCTTTTCCCAACCCCTCCCTCACCATGCGCTCCAGCTCCCTGACCATCCCCTCCGTCTCCCTCACTGCGCCCTCGACGTCCCTGGCAAGGGTGTTCGCCCCCTGCAGAACTGCCTCCACCACATCGCCAAATCTCTCACCCTTCCCCCCTTCATCCTTCTCAGCTTCCTCGGCCCGCTCCCTCCAAATCGTCTCCCAGCGCCGTCGTTGTTGTTCCTCCCGCTCTACCTCCTCCCGCCGCAGCGCAACCCACTCCTCCATCGTACCTGGCGAGATGTACCCGCGCTTGGCATCTCGATAGGGGAAGTACACTTCATCCAGCCTCTGTCTCCGCATCCGTCTTAGATATAGAGCCGCCACCTCGGCAATCCGATCACCCACACTCCACTGCCAGCTCCCGCTTCCATTTGTCACCGAGGAAAACATGCCCGCAAGTTGCTCGGCGCGCATGCGCGGCCGGGCAGACAGCTCCACCATGGGCCGGGCCGAGCTGGCGAGGAGGAGATCCTCGAATGCCTCAGCCCAGCTACTGCACAGCGCCGGGTCGACATGTGGGGGGATTCCATTGGGGGTGGGTCGGTGAGGGAAGGTTTCGTCGAGGAGGAGAGGGGAGTATGCGGAGTGAGCTAGGAAGAGGCGCCAGGCGAGGAGAGACTCAGAACGGGTACCGCCGGTGAGTGCGGCGAGGGAGGTCTCGAGGGAGGGGAATGGATTGGAGTCATGAGCCGGGGAGGCGCTGTCCTCCCCTTCGGATAGACGCATCTTGACTGTGGTGGTCGTGGTTGTTGTTGTGTCAGACGGCGGAGTGGTGGGTTTGGGTTGCTGTTGAGGTTGCGGGAGCGAAAAGGCCTGGGAGGCGACCGAGGGCAGGCCGAAGATGGATTGCAGACCCGCGGCGATGCGCTGGTCGATGTGGTGCTTGAACCGGACAAAAGGATTCCTGCTTTGTGATGAATCGTCTGGCATCACTTTTTAGAGGGGGTTTCTCAGTTGCAAAACGTCTAGAGTTGCTGGGTGGTGGTTGATGTTAGGTAAACGACCACCTTTGCCAGAGCAAAAATTGTAGTGACAATGACAACGTGCGTGACGCTGCCGCCCCGCATCGAACCCCCAAGCCCCGACGGCGCTACGTTCCGTAGAGCGAGGTGGAAGCCGGATGAATCGTTTGAACTTTCTCACCCCACGGCAGTCTCCTCCCCCCTATCAAGCCATGCGTCACAGCTCATTTAGCCACGCCTAGGCTGTGGTGGGGTGAAGAAGGTTTTCACTTGCATTTTCATGATGATATGAGATTGAGGTGAGTCTAACGTGGATCTGTTCTTGGTGCCAAGTCCTCGACGGCTTCTTGCCGCTTATCCGTGTTCGATAAGCTAGGAACACCCTCTCTCAATGCCTCGACCTCAATTCAATTACAAAGAAATGCAACAAGGGCTAGTGGCTCATCTCCATCGCGGTGAAAGCGTAAAAAAACACATTCTACCGTTGATCTCAGCATGGTTCCTGCCAACCAGATGGTTGGCTTGTGTGCGACGCTGATATATGATCCCTGCCGAGAAGGCCGCGCTAGCGATGGCCAAGCGTGGTGGATTGCATGACGGAAACGGGAATGGCAGCGCGACTCCTCAAAAAAGTCATGGAAAATCGAGATCCTCTAGCCGACCACTTGGGTTTTCACCCCTGCTTCTTTGCTTCTGTATAGCAAATCTGTTGCTTTTTCTTCTTCAACTATTTCTCTTGTGCCAGCTCTCGATACCCTCTGCGTGTCATCTCGCTCCTTTTTCTTTTCTTAGTATCGGTCACCTTTGCCGTGACGTAATTCACAGCACTTATCACCCGAGGGGGAAAAAGGACGCGCAGGACCTTGCCGAAGCCGATTTTCTAACAAGTCCCACCAGTTCGAGTCACGCCCGACCGGTCGACCCCCAGGGACACCAAACGACTTCTACCAATGCCCATGACCGACCATACCGACACGCAAGATTGGTGCACCGCACGCGCTTGTTTCGGCGCGACAACGGTCCCGTGAAGTGACGCACTGAACGCTGAGCACCGAGTCTGCCGAGCTCATCATGTACCTACCCGCAGTAGGGAAGGTTCCTCTGCCCTCGTTCTCGTCCCTTCCGACAACGCGACTCTGGCTGGGCTTGTGGCCAGTTGATGACCATGGTGATCCTAAAGACGACATCCAAAACTGGTCGTCGCTCATCGGCATCATCACAGCTATCTGTGGAAACGTCCTCATCGCGCTCGCTCTCAATGTCCAGCGATATGCGCACATCCGATTACACCGAAAAAGGGCGCAAATTAAGGAGCGCGCCAAGCAGGCTGTGAGGAACGCATCGAGGAGTCAACAATCAGGAAGCGTATATGGCACGGTGGGACCTTCGGAAGGTGGCATAAATGGCAGCGCCGCGAGATATTCAGATAGGCGGCCGAGCGAGGACGGTGGTGGTAGTGCCGAAACGGAGCCGCTTACGGCATCCTTTCGGTCGGCCGAGTCGGGAGACTCGGCTTGGACCGATGATTCCCACGATGACAGTTCCAAGGTTGCGTCGACATATTTGGAAGACCCATATTGGTGGTTGGGGCAGGTGTTGATTACAGTTGGCGAGATGGGCAACTTTCTGGCCTACGGCTTTGCGCCCGCGTCGATTGTTAGCCCACTCGGTGTGGTCGCTCTGGTCTCCAACTGCGTCATCGCCCCAATCTTTTTCAAGGAGACTTTTAGGCCGCGGGACTTCTGGGGTGTCATCATTGCCATCGGCGGCGCTGTGACTGTCGTTCTGAGCGCAAAGCAGGAGGAGACCAAGCTGGGCCCGCACGAGGTGTGGGATGCAATTACCACTATGGAGTTTGAGATTTACATGGGTGTGAGTTGTTCGTTGATTGCGCTGTTGATGTGGCTGAGCCCGAGGTACGGGAACCGGACCATACTAATTGACCTGGGCCTGGTTGGCTTGTTTGGTAAGTAATACAGCACACTCCACCTCCTTCTCTGCTGACAGTTCCAGGTGGCTATACGGCCCTCTCTACTAAGGGTGTATCTTCGATGTTATCGTCAACCCTTTTCGGGGCATTTGCGACCCCTGTCACATATGTACTGCTCCTTATTCTCCTCTCAACTGCTGTCATGCAGGTCCGATATCTAAACAAAGCGCTCGCCCGTTTCGACTCGACTCAAGTGATACCGATTCAATTTGTTTCATTTACCCTCTCGGTCATTATCGGCAGCGCTGTTTTATATCGCGACTTTGAGCGGACGAGCAGTGAGCAAGCCATCAAATTTGTCGGTGGCTGTCTTTTGACTTTTTTTGGTGTCTTTCTCATCACGAGCGGCCGGCCGCGCCATGGTGAAGACGAAGGGACCCTGTCGGATATCGAAGGCATTGAAGAAACTATTGGCCTTGCCGAACAGGGTCCCAATGAACCTCAAACCCACCATCAGTTTCGACGCGATAGTGGCGCGGTAGGCTCGCGGCGGTCTTCGAAGGCATCACGCGTTAGCTTTACCGACACAGTTAATCGGCCACTTGCGGCAATAGCCGGAACGGGTTTTCCCTCATTACGAGCTCCAGCCGGCTCACCTGTTTCCAAAGCGCCGCTGAGAGAGTCTAACCAGGACTCACCAGTAGCGGCAAACCCTTGGAAAGAACCACAATATCCTACCGCAGGCCGATATACTACATCGGCAGATACGCTGATTACAGTGGCATCCAATGCGGTATCTGACGGCGAGACTATCCCGGAAGTGGGCCAGCCGCAGATAGCCGCCTCTAATAGTGCGGAACCCAGCACTCCAGTAGACCAGCCGGCGACACCCCGAGCACCGCATTCAGTATCTCGGCCTCACTCACATCATTTTGGACCGACCATGATCTCCCCATCCCCATTCTCGACGGCCGTCAGTGCCGTTGTCGCAGACAAACTACTCGCGGCCATGGACAGCCCAACGGCCCGCCGGTTAGGGTCGAGAAGGAGTCGGCCAGGGCTGAGGAACAGCTTGTTTGTGCCGCAGGATGAGATGAGCGACGGAGAAGATACCGAGGGTGATATTTCCAGTGCAGTTGAGAGGAGACACGGGGAGCGGCCACTCTTTGATGAGGATGATGACGGCGAGGCACCAGTGTTGGAGGGTAAGAAGAAAGTCAGAGGCCGGGCGAGAAGCTTGAGCCATACATTGGGCGAACTATTCGGCGTCAAGAGGAGCAGAAGGGGAACTAACCAAGATGGGGGAGAAGAAACGGAGGGGCTACTTCGACGGGGTGGGGAAAGTGGGAGGACAGATCTCTTATGATTCTGCAGAGATGAAGTACGATGGGACTGGTAGTGGGCGGCTCAAATATCACTGCATTGGGTAGGCGTTGACTTCATCATGGCCATTGAGGCCGTACTACCTCATTCCCTTCTCTTTTGATGCCTACTTTACGAAAGTAATACTATTTATTGCGTCGGGCCAGTCGGTTCTACATACCCTCCCACCCTTGGAAGAATCTTCGCGTGGTACTTTAGAGTTTGTCGCGAGGATACCGCGTAGAGCACCACCCGAACAGTCCTCCAGGGTTTGGACTGAATGTGCAAGCCCCCGCCAAATGCTCGTCAAGTTCCACACTACGAATGCAGGTACCAAACAATCATCCAGAGTTGAATTGGAAACCCACACGAGAAGTGTTGAGGAAGAGGAGGGAAGAAACTTGCCAGTATTGAGCTATTCTCGAGGTGACTTTTTCTTTCTGAGAGTAAAAAAAGGCAAAAGAATGTATTTTCTCGATTATCCTGACGTCTTGGTATTTCGACGTCTCCAATCTCCATTCTCAGCCCAATGCCGGCACCCACCGGCTTCGGGAATTTCAACGTCCAGCAAAGACATGGAAGGTAAAAGCCGAAACCGAGCACCATCAGCTCACTGCGGAGTCCCAGTCACGAATCAGCGGGTCCCTGTTCAAGGCGACACGAGTGGACCTGTCCAATCCACTGGACCGTCCATTAGTTCGCAGGGATGTTCCCCCGCCTTGAGCCCACTCAGTAGGTACGGCATCGCTCGGAGAGGCGGGGTCTTGTTCGTTGTGTACTATTCCTGTCAATCTTTGGTTGTTTTTTGCAGAACTGAGTCGGCTCGCGGAATGCACCCCGGATCCCAGTACAATTCTAGACTTCCTAGTTTTGCACGGAGAAAAGCTGGAGAAGGGACCCTCTCTCCGAACGGTCAATGTGGTCATGCGCCGGTTGCATCACCACCCCGGGCTCCCCCCTTTTGGCACCGTCTTGTCAGGAACGGAGGGGTTGCTGGTTGCCGAGGGATTCCGGGCGGCGGGAACCTGGGGAGGGGATATAAGTGACCCCTTTCCTTTGTGGCCTTCTATAAATTTCTTCTGGGGTTTCTTGCATCGTTCGCTGTTGCAGCTTTTTTTCTTTGGACTGTTGTTTTGTTTCATTGTTCGGGGCCCATTTCCTCCCCCCAGTGTCGATCTCCTCTCGTCTTGTTAATTTTTGTCTCGCTCGTGTTTTTTCTTTTGGTCTGTCGGCCCTCCGTCCATCTGCTCCTCTTCGGATACCCTGCCTAGACGCTGCGGCTGACCTCGGCACACCTCATTCCTCCCGCTTCCGCTTCTGCTCCCGACCCTCCGACCTCTTCTTTTCCTTGGACGACAAGTGCCGTTTCGAGTTGTCCATTCTCCGAATCCGGTGCATTCGTGGGAGACGCGGTGGTATCGCGGCTTAATCCAGCCGGTCGTTGAACCCGTTTCGGACCCAAACGTGTTGAATCGGAAGACGCCACTAAAATGTCGGGGCCGCCATCAAGGTTGCGGAATGTCCTGGGACATCTCCTGCCGCTGCACCGCGACACGCCCCACCACCTGCACCAGCTGTCACCGACATTTTTCCTCGAGCGCGCCGCTGCCATTGAACCCGATGCCGAGGCCGTGTACCATGTCACGGCCAATGGCAAAGTGCTCCGGCGCTCCTACATGGAGTTGGCCGACCGCGCCCGCGGCCTCGCCTACTATCTGCGAAAAAAGGGTCTGAAACGGGTTGGTCTCCTCGCGCCCAACACGCCCGCTTTTCTCGAGAGCATCTACGGCATCGTGGCAGCCGGCGGTGTTATCGTTCCCGTCAACATCCGTCTGAAGCCCGAGGATATTTTTTACATCTTCGACTTCGCTGAAGTGGACGTCATCATCGCCGATGCCGAGTACGAGGGGCTGCTCAGCACCTACCGCAAGGGCCATCCCAAGGTGCCTGTCATTATCGATGTCGACAACGACTCCAACGAGGGCGCTCTCTGTGGTCCCTTTGACGATGCCGTCCTCGAGGGACTTCACCACGACCGCGATACAGGTGCCAAGGGGTGGTCTGCGCTGCAGTCCATGACGGTCGACAACGAAGACGACATGATTGCCATCCCTTTCACTTCGGGCACGACTTCCAAGCCGAAGGGTGTCGTCTACACCCACCGCGGCTGCTACCTCGCTACTCTCGCCAACGTTGTCGAGTCGGGCCTCAACATCCCCAACGGCCGCTGCAGGTACCTCTGGACCCTCCCCATGTTCCACGCCGTCGGCTGGACCTTCCCCTGGGCCGTATGCGCCGTTCGCGGAACCCACATCTGCCTCCGCAAGATCGACTACCCACTCATTTGGAAGCTTCTCCGCGAGGAAGGGGTAACACACTTCAACGCCGCCCCGACCGTGAACACACTTCTCTGCGCCGCCAAGGAAGCCGCCCCGCTCCCATCCCCAGTCCAGGTCACCGTCGCCGCCTCCCCACCCACGGCCCACCTCTTTGAGCAAATGACCAACCTCAACCTCCACCCCGTCCACGTCTACGGCATGACCGAAACCTACGGCCCCATTACCCGCGGCTACACCCTCCCAGAGTGGGACTCCCTCCCCCCTCACGAGAAGTTCTCTCGCATGGCCCGTCAGGGCCACGGCTTCCTTACCAGCCTCCCTGTCCGTGTCGTCAAACCCGACCAGCCCGCCGGCGTACTCATCGACGTGGCCAAGGACGGCCGCGAAATCGGCGAGATTATCTTCTTCGGCAACATCTGCGCAAAGGGCTACTACAAGGACCCCGAGGCTACGCGCAAGCTATTCGAGGGGGGGGGTCTGCACTCGGGCGATCTGGCCGTGGTGTATCCTGACGGGGCGATCCAGATCCAGGACCGCGCCAAGGATATCATCATCTCGGGCGGTGAGAACATCTCCTCGGTGGCGCTCGAGAGCATGCTGGTTGAGCACCCGGACGTGCTTGAGGCGGGTGTGGTGGCTGTGCCAGATAGCCACTGGGGGGAGCGGCCCAAGGCGTTTGTGACAGTGAAGGAGGGGAAGCAAATCCGAGGAGAGGATGTGGTGGCGTGGGCGAAGCATCAGAGCTCTATTAGCAAGTTTATGGTGCCGAGGGAGGTGGAGGTAGTCAAGGAACTGCCCAAGACGAGCACGGGGAAGATTCAAAAGAATGTGCTGAGGGAGTGGTCGAAGAAGGGGGTGCCCAAATAATCATTAGATACAGAAACCTGGCGAGGTAGGAAAGGGTAGGGACGGAGCAATGGATGGGTTTGGATTCGGACGGATCTAGCGGTTCTTTGTTCATATTGGAAAGCAATTCATATTTGTCCAAGACATTCTTCGTGTGAAGATCGTAACAATTGTAAGCCAATTGGCCAAGCGCAAGATACGATGAACAAGGTATCGTTTCTATTTCCCCAAATCTACCCTGACCTTTCCTCCCAGGTATCCATCCATCTCCCCATCCCTCTGGCCATTGGCCATAACCAGACAAACTAATCGCCCCATGCTCACTAAACTATGGACCGACTGGTTGGCGAGCCACAACGAGCGCATTCTTATGAATACAGTACTGTTTCCACCATACAACTCAATACCAAAACCACCACCAAAAACAAACCACGTTGATAAGCAGAAGAAAAACGCCGTGGTCATGCCATGGTATAACAACAGAAAAGTGCACCCATACAATAAGGGTCAAGGCCAGAATTAGGCTACCCTAACAAAACAAATAAACGGGGGGATATCAAAATGCGGTGGTTGTATGTATAGTCTGAAGGATATATGTGAACAAACGGCCATATTTGTTCGTGGGTAACAAAATATAAGAATTTCATCAGTCATGCCCCCGTATTGAGACCGATTATAGTGTGTGGTATAATAACAAGGCCGGGGCAGTATTGGGCGAGTGAGGCTACTCCGGGCGTGGAGCATGAGAAGTCGAGTTAAGAAGAGAGGGATTACGGCTATGCTGTGATACCAAGCGGGGATTCTGCCGGTGTACCCTGTCTTGATGGGCCCGCGGTGCTCGGCGGGGCGGGGGCGATTTCTGGATCGGGGATTTGGATATCGAGCTACAAACATTCTATCAGTGAAGCCGCCAGGTGAAAAAGACGTTTATCAAACCTACCGTCATGTACCCAGTTCGTTTCAATGGAATAATTCTGGGCGGAATGGTGCTGTCATCGGCCGCGTACGTCTTCGCCATTTCTTTATTCCATTGCTCGATCCAGTTCTCCAGGCGGCGAAGTCGCATCTTGGTAGCTGTGAGCCCAAGATCATCCCATAACCACCCGGTTGCGAGACCCAGCACGCCGTCCAGGACATTCCTCCAGTTAAACGGGCTGAAGATCGGAATGAGCTCGCTGTTCAGCTTCTCAATAATTCGCCGAAACTCTTGCTCGTTGACCCCTGCCGGGTCCAAGATTTCGGGATACAAATTCGAAAATGTTGGTGCGAGATCGCCCTCGATCAGCCAATCTCGTCGAATCCTGATGATGCGAGTGCTGGTGTACTCCGGCGAGTCTATCGGGACGTGAGGGTTTAGGTGGGGATAGCAAGGATGTTGAGGGCCCCATTCCTCGCCAGCGTCTGGTTGTTGATCCTCGCCCATGATCGATGAGTTACTTGATGAAATAGCCGAGCCAATCCCAGATATACGTGATGCAGTAGAATGTCGATTATTCAGGACATCTGGACCGGGGCCACGCTCCAAATCCTGTGAGAAACCGTCTCTCCCATCGTTGTTTGCTTCTTCTGGAGACATGATTTCTTTTCCTTTTCCTTTGTTGTCCCTGTGCCCCGCTTGGTGGAAGCTCAAGCCTACAGGTGCGTCTCTCGTCTGAACACGCACAGATCTATGGCCCAGCCCTGCCCCCAATGCTGAAAGTGCTTCCGGCGCCAGCCGAGTAGAAGGTCCTGCTTCGGGCGAGGGAGTGGGGTTGATGCGCTTTTCGTCGTACGAGTGCCGAACCGAGACCGGCAAACTGATTCGCTGTTCGTTTCCTGCGCTGCGCTCGAGCTGGAGGCTCGCCCTGCTAGAGGGTTGCTGGAGGTTTTGACGTTGCTCGGGAAGGGCCAGTAGTGGGCGGTCACCCAAACTGGTAGTTTGAAGACCAGTGGGACTTTGGTCGACCTCGGCGGGGTGCGCAAGAGGGATGGAGGGGGGAGGCGGCGTGGATGGGCGGCGTTTTCTGTGCGAGGTGGTAGATGTGGCGGCTGGGGTTCTGGGGGTTGAATTGGTCGGGTTCCACAGGCGGGCGGCCGATAACCTTCGGGGCGGGCGACCGGCTGCAAGAACAGCGGCGCCGCGAGTGCGAAAGGGCGACTGGAGGAATGAGTCCGGCGGCGTGCCGAGGCCCCTTCGGAGTAAGCTGTTTCTGCGCTGCGGACAGCCAGGTGCTACGGCCGGCGGCGGAGCAGGCGCAGAAGCACCACGGTGAAAAATTGGGGGTTGCGAGGCGGCTGGTTGGAAGCGCGGGTTCGGGAAGAGCGGTTGCGGTGATATTGTGTCGGTGTTATTGTGTCTTGCTCTCGACAATGCATCTAGGGCGGTTGCTTCAATCGTCTGCGGAGGGTTGATTGGTGCTGCCGTGGAAGCCGTCGGAAAAAGCTGTCAGTGGCGGCCGCCGAGACGGCCTCCTCGACAATGGGGTAATGCCGTGTTTGGATCGCCTGAACCTTCCGCCTCCAGCTCCCGTGCCTCTGCTGCTTTTCGGCCTGCTCCCTCTCCTTCGTCTCCGCTCCCTCGTGCAACCCAAACCAGCGTTTCAACACAATCAAAAGGTTCAAGCCGTCAAGAATATCGCTGACTTGGCGTAAAGTGTCTCGGACTCGATGGCAATACTCGTGATGATGGTAGTGGCTGAAAATCGCTTCAAAATCGGGGGAGCCAATCTGCAGGGCGCGTCTCTGCTGCCGCCGAAGCAAATCGTGACTAGTGCTGGGCCGCTGCAAATGGCAGGTGGAGCCCCAGAGCTGCCGCATTGAGGTCTGTCAACTGTTGCCAACTGGTGTACAGGCACCCCGAGCTGCAGGTACCAGGAGCTCGCCAAAACGGGAAGGCCCAGCAAAAACGCTCGAGTGGAAGCGAGGGTGAGAACAGACGCTCAATGTTCCATCGCCCGAAATCAGCCAGAAAATCTCGTCTCGAGCGTCGGTCGTGAGTCGTGTATAGTGGCGATGTCTTAGGTTTGGCCGGCGTCGCGACGGAGCGGACTGGGGCTGCAGTGGCTTTATGGTAAACGACGGCGCTGAAAATGTGCTTTCTCAAAGTGGGATTGTTGGACCAAGGTCATCAGCTCAATATATTTCAGGCATCCTGTCACCACGGCCCCCATCGGGGCATTGCCTCCCAGGCTACCGGGCCCTCTGACTAGGGTTGGATGCGTTTTCCAAGGGCCCCGGGATGTTGGTGACGCACAACTCTCCATCGTCCTCAGCCCCTCGGCAATGTGGAAATAGGGGAAAAAAATTCCATCCCGGCACACTACAAGACTCGATTGGCCGAACCAACCGTGCTTGATGGGGCACATTCCGTCCTCTCTGTATCATCAAAGGCGAGTGGATTATTCTTCCACGGATCAGGCGGGGCCGTGGAAGTCTCCGCCTTGGTTACACTGTGACACTGGATCCGGGCGGCTGGTGTCTGTGCTTGAGAGAAGCATGAATTTGGCGAGCATCAATATCGAATCCAATTTCACCACTGCCATTGCCTGCTTGGTCTGCAACACCAACACAGTGGCCCATTGATTTGAGGCATGGGGCGGACTGTGACGCAATATCGGCCACCCCGTGTCTGGTGTCTGGGCTCACAAACACTTTTCACGTGGATGGAATTTTGTCGTGCGGCTATCTGAAGTTTCATGGTCTTGGCACGCTCGATCCATGTTTGGTGATATGGAAGATTGGCAACTTCTCAAGGCAGGCCAAGTTTGGACGGCGCTCTTGACCAAAATGCTTTCCTGGCTGTTCACGAACATGGCAGGTTTTCCTCTTTCGTCATCTGAATACTTAGCGTGTTCAACTTCCTAGGGTGGAGGGGGTTTGGAGCTAAGGTGGAGCTAGTCTGGCGGTTTGGATTTGGAGAGGGCGGGGTACACATGAAGAACGGCCAGACGTTGAAAGTACCCAGCGACCTTACTGGGGAGCCCGGTACGAATACTCTCGTTAGGGGGCTAAAACGCTCTGACATGGCCATTCATTCCGACCTTGTTATTATTGCCACCAAACTTGGTACAAAATACTAACACCTGTACTTTCGCCCATCAGTCCTAAAGGTTGTACTATCTAAACCAGGCGTATGCGTCAGCAAAAACTGTTTGGCGTACTCGATGGTCATATCAGAATCAACGTCCAAACGGATTGACCTGAGTTGCACGAAGTCCGGCAGAGCGTTTTAGAAGCCCCGACGAGTACTGTACGAACTCGGGGTCAAAACTCGAGATGAGAGAATGTGCTGGGCTGGCGTCCAATAGCTATTCAGTGTCTTTTTAAGCATCAAAGGGATTTATTTCTGTCGCTCTGAATGCCCGCGGGGTATCATTTTCATCCCTCTACTCCTGGCTCTCTCCCTGTCATGTTTCCACTGGCATCGCCAAGTGGCTGGATGGTGTAGCCCCCGCGTTTGGGGCAGATATTTGGTTGGTGAGCTAAGGCAGCCCGCACAGTGCCACCGCCGCCATTCCATTGGGCCGTTGGGGGGAGGGCAAGAATCAAAGCGACACTTTGAGCCGTAACTCCCACCCACCTCACGCCTTGACCGTCCCAGCCAGCGGCGATGAAGCCAAACGCGTCAATACCCGCCATCCTACCCAGTTAGAGAGGACTGGAAATTGGTATTTCTGGGGCAGAACCTCCCAAATGCTGGCATCAACTTTGGGTAGGTACTGAAGCATCACCATTGTCTGACGTCACTTCGCGTAGTTCGCAGCGCGAAGCCCACAACCATCCCTGCGCTTCCCTCGATTTGCGTCCCTTCTCCGTGTCAACAACTTCAATCTCTCCGGGAGGCGGAACAACACCGATGAGTTCCAGGCCGTCATGGCGACTGTGGCCGAGGCACCCATAAGCCCGCGGGCTAACGGAACGTCGAGTCCAACAGCAGCGAAATCCGGGACGGCCGTGTCGACGGGAATCGACGCGCCACCCACCCCGGCCAGTTTCCACAATCTCCGCCATGCCTCAACCATGGATGAGGGGCTGTATGCTCGTTGGAGACCCACGTCGGGCGAATTCAGCCACAGGTTGTCTTTTGACGGTGACCGGCGCCGCAGCTCAATCTTTTCGGATTATAGCTTGTCGGAAGCAAAGCGGAACCTCCAGGACGATGTGATCAACCCTGGCGGCAAGTGCTCAAATCACCACGAGAACAAGTATACGTTACTACCCCTGATATTTGCACTTCTACCCGCAATCGGCGGTGTCGTACACAAGAATGGCAGCGCTTTTATGACAGATCTCATGCTGTTGGGCTTGGCGGCTATTTTCCTCAACTGGTCCGTCACACAGCCATGGTGAGTATTCCTCGGTGATCCTGTGCCCTTGATATGGGAGACTTACTCCAAGCGTCAGGTCTTGGTACTATGCTGCCCAAGAAATTCGCGTGAGGGAGGAGGCTCTAGTAGAGTTGGGGCTCCAGGACGACGGCGATGATCTGGACGACATACCAGAGACCACGCCTCGACGGTCGCAAGGCTTCGAAGACGTGCTAGAAGGGCCTGGTGCATCGCGTAATGCAAACATACCCGACACTGGAGCCCAAGCTCGCCGCGCTCTGGACGAACTCTACCTTCACGAGGTGTGTGCCCTGCTCATGAGCTTCACCGCCCCCTTGTTGGCGGCCGTTCTTCTTCACTGGGTGCGTGACCGACTCAGCCGCCCCTCTGAGGCTCTCATCTCGAACTACAACCTAGCTATCTTTGTCCTGGCCGCTGAAATCGTTCCCCTATCCCATCTCATCAAACTCGTGCAAGCCCGGACTCTCCATCTTCAACGTATCGTCCACTCGAACCCATACCGGGCAGAAACCGGCCTAGCTACGCAGATGCAAGGTGTGCTTCATCGCCTCGATGACCTCCAATCACGCATGATTACGGTTTCACAAACAGCCACTGCTGCGGCACTCGGCGGAAGCCCCGCTGTCTCCAACGACGACACCCCCGAGAGCAGGAACCTCGCGAAACACGAGGCCGCAGTCGCCCGGAGCGTTCGCAATTCGGTTCAGCCCGAAATTGATGCACTCAATCGCGCCGTCCGTCGCTACGAGAAGAAGGCCACCGTTCTTGCCTCACTGACTGAGTCCCGCCTGAGCGCCATTGATGTGCGGCTCAATGATGCCATCTCCCTGGCCGCGGCTGCGGCAAAGATGAACACTTCGCAATGGGGGCTTATGGCTAAGCTCGGAGCGGCGGTCCTAGATCAGGTGGCTTGGCTCCTTGCTCTACCTATGCACTTGGTTATTTCACTCTGTTTGTTGCCTGTGCGGACGCTCACTGGTCTGTTAGGAGAAAGGGGTAGGAAGCAGGTAGGGAGGATATCGGATGATACGCGGAATGGGAAGAGGGTAAGAGAGGGGTTAGGAAGGAGGACTTCGGGGGATAGACTGCCTTCGCGCCTGACCAAAAGGTGATTTCTGTATTCCACTGTCTTGGCTGGGGTGGCGCTTGGATGCGTGGCGTTACAGATACGGGCTTGGCAGATACCTGGCTTGGTGGGAATGGGAATTGAAAGTGTGGATAACTTGTATCTGGTTTTGTGGTATCTGGAGTTTGTTAAACAAAATGCTCAACGTGCTTGTTAGGTAGGTAAACCATTCTACGGTCTTTTTCTTATAAAAATCTACCTGACAAGGGCCCCGGCTGATACCCCTTTTGGTGTGATGTTCTTCAAGGATCAAGAAGGTAAATACGGGGAATATTTCACCTGGAATCGAAGCGCATAAAGTTCATTACTTGGGGACCTGGTATGCACCCGTCAGGGGAAGTGAAAAGTTCTTTTTTATAAAAAAAAAAAAAAAAAAAAAAGAAAAGAAAAACGTAGAATGGTGTAGGCGTCTGTGACTTATTCCATCAGCCCGACGCGCAATGGTGAGGCATTTGTCATGCAGAATCAAATACTTTAGCTCTTGTGGGTATGCTCTCATATCAAGTTATGGCCTGCCCTGTCTGGCACCGGCGCTGGATGTTTTGGAATTCTCGTCAGGTGAGGCGGCCTCGTGATAATCCGGCGCATGCCAGGTTGCCAGGGTCAGGGTTGATTGGTTCGACAAACTTACCGAGCAGGTATTGTGTAGCGCTTGCGTGCATAAATACATGTATCGAGTCAATGGGGATGTCCGTCCTGGCTGACCGAGAGACTTACAGCGCTGTGGTGGTAACTTCTCCATTGCTTCTCCGTCGTCTCCCGATCCACCCAAGTAGGTATCTAGTCTAGTTGCACCGGTTTGGGTTCATGTTGGCTCATCTGCAAATGCCGTTTTTACACTAGCGGCGACTTGGCGGTGTTAGGTGCATGTGGTTGATGAGAGTTGCGTAGTTCTTTTTTCAACCGATGACCGGTGGCATATAGTTTAGGTCGTGGCCGGTTCACTTTATCGAATTGATGATGGGCAGGGTATCATACCAGCCATGGCTAGCATACTATCCAGAACAACTGCGTTGCCTCAACACCCAGTGCCACGGGTCAACCAGCTGAACACGGATTTGATTCAAAAAGGGGGGGGGGAGGAAACCCCCCAAAAGCTGAGGGAACTTCATGCATGAATTCAGCTCGAGCGCCAAAGTGTTGATGCTCTAACCTCTCTCTCTGGAGTCCGCAGGATTGGAAAAATGAAAACGAGAAGAAAAAAAAGAAACTGGTCTCGGCTTGGTGATACTGTGGCGTGTAGTGTTATTTTTGTTATCACTCTCCATGTGCAGTCCGTATCTTTTGTGTGATGTGATAGCCCGTCCACGGACCTGGGACGCATGAAAAGCTGCCCGTGACCTGCAGTTGCCTACCCCCCGGAAAGACTGTTAGCGTGCGTTTAGGAGTTGGTGGGGAATTTGCCGTTCAGCAGGGGTTTGGGTAACACATCGGTTGAGCCAAAATATCAAGGCCACGGTATTAAATTCAAACGCTTAAATTTCCCTCATCATATGAGTAGGAAAACACTTTTCCAGGTTGGCCATTGTAAACGGCTGCCAATCTAGTTATAAAAGTATGTACATACAATGTGAACAGTTCGTTCAGGGGTTGGATGGTATAGGTTTGGCGGGTTGTGGGGTGAGGCGGTTTTACTGCGAGATCGCGGGGCTACGCTAGTGTCGGGTTCTGGGTTGCCAACCCTGCACCCTGTCCCTGGCGAGCTTTCGGTTCTCTCGGAATGGTGTGGTGTGGGGCGACGTTATGCATGAGTGTAGTGTAAACCAGCCTGGCGGTTAGCAGGACTGGTGCATTGACCAGTATTTCTGACATCATGAAAACTCGTTACGATTCCTCCTTTTCTTTTCTTTTTCCCTTGGGCACCGGAGACGGCAGGTTATCCAATGGCCGATGCGACACTTCGGCCCTTTCTAATATATTGGACGGCAGCAGGTATCCCGTAGTTAGTGAACGCAGCGACCAGAGACAGGGAAACTGGAAGCTGAATTCCATGTCAACCGATGGGGTTTCCCACTCGATCATCCGAAGCTGGCATCTGCACCACCTTTCATCCTGTTGTGTCGCATCCCGCGGTCTTGGCGATGCAAGCTCAGCAAGCTACCTAACTAATAACTGTTGGACGAGTGCGGCAGCCGGCCAGCCACCAGCGATTCGGCAGTGCCGCCATGTCACAGCCGACAGCTGTTCGGCATTTGAGCAGTTTGTCGACATAAAGCCGCATCGCGTAATCCTGGATATTCGACGCGTTCCTTGCCCTCGCACCTAGGAATCGAGACGCGGTAAAACAGGATAAGGAGAAGCGGAGACGGGACTTTTCCCCAAACCGCATCCACTAAGTAGACTACTTACATACATGCCGTCGTCGTCGGAGGCAATCCGGGGGTTTTACGAACGCATGTCTCTGCTCCATCATCAGCGTTCTTGGGGCGGCTCGGCAGCTGCACTAGGCGTTAATTTAGCCTGCGTCAGTTTCTGTCGCAGCCGTACAAAATATTCGGCATGGCGCTTCTTGGACGCGCATCATCATGCGAACGCATACGGAGGCGTCCAATTTTACCGTTTTTTGCGTCATTCGTGAACAGCCACAACGAGCGCGTTGGACAGGGAGTTTAATGGATTGTGCGGGGATGCTATGCTAGTGGCCAGGCCATAACGAATCGCAACAGAGACCGGCGTCCTTATCCAGGGCAATTTGGGATGAAAGAGCCGTGCTTGCGGCTTGCATTGGGTCCTGCTTGGGCCTGCAGCTGCCCCCTGTCCCGCCCTGCCCTCCAACGGAGCTTCCAGGTTTCTCGCTTCACTAGCTAGTCTCGACGCCTCCTTTCCATGCGGCAACTCTCCACGTCGAGTCGTTTGGAGCGGATAACAACGTCCAGCTGGCCTGCTAATCTCCCGATTCGCACGCTGGCCACTCACCGCCATGGACTGGTCTAGGGCATGGCTCGTGTCTTGGAGGGGGGCCCCTTTGGCAAAAGGTCTCTCTTTCTTGGCTTGTCTCGTGGTCCTGCCCAAGCCGACGCCGGGTTTGTTTCTACCCCCATAGCTTATAGAATATCCTCTAATTCCCCGCCCTCACGCCCTCTTCCCCGGTTCTGACCTTTTGCTCATGGTTTGATCTGCCTCCGCTTCTCCTGGTCTTAACGGGTGGGCTTGCAGATCCCGTTCTCATTGCTCCCCTCTTCCTCCTGTCGCTCGATTCTCTCCTCTTTTTCTGCATTGCAGCTCGGCAGAGGAACCAAAGCAACCGGAACATCCAGGGCTAGAATCTCATGTCATCAAGATAGACAGGTACCTCGACACTTGTTCAGTTCTGGAGAGGGCCATGTCGTTGTTGAGCTCTTGAAGCCCGTCCAACTCAAGTCCCTACCCCCGAACCGAACTTCTAACACAGCTACAATATGAGGGTTCCCAGGGGCCGGTTTGCAGGCATCCTGCTAGTCTCATGTTTATTTTTCTCCTTCGCTATCGCCGCCAGGTCAGGGCGTACCAGGAGGCAAGAGACAGGGTTGTTGACAACAACCCGCGCCAATCCTCCGCAGACAAGGAGTGACGGAGAGCAAACCCCTTCGCCGACAGAGAACACCGTGGATGGTTCGGCGAGTCCTAGTATCAGCGCTTCGAACTTGCAGTCCTCCTTGAGTTCATCAGCATCACCAACATCTACGAGCAGCCTCGATTTGGTCCTCTACAGCGGTATGTAGTCTCGCTAAAGTCCAGACATGAATGTTTGTCAAGCTGACAGATTATTTAGACACCGTTCTCGATGGCGAGCTCCCTCTCCAACCCGTCATCACGCCTGCTTGGGCCATAGCGGGCGTCATCCTACTCGGAACGGGGGTTGTGTATGCGCTTGTGGGAATCAAGACCAAATGGCTACATACCTTTTTCTCGACAGCCTTCCTTGCTAGTCTGGGTACGGCGGTCCTAATCGTGTACGTCATGATTCCGCCTGTCGGCAATGCTGCCCAGGGTGCCTACGTCGTGGCTGTCGTCTGCACGGGCGCTATCCTCGGTGGGCTAGCTATTGTGTTCAAGGAGGTTACCGAATGTCTCGGATGCCTCCTCGGTGGCTTTTGTCTTAGTATGTGGTTTCTTGCCCTGCAGCCGGGTGGTCTGATTGGATCAACAGGCGGGAGGGTGGGTTTCATCGCCGCATTTACGCTCGCGACATTTTGTCTGTACTTCACCCAGTGGACGCGGAATTACGGGTTGATTGGGTGCATATCCTTCTCGGGCGCAACTATCGCCGTGCTCGGTATTGATTGCTTTAGTCGGGCAGGGCTCAAGGAATTCTGGGCCTACCTCTGGGCGCTCAACGACAACGTGTTTCCCCTCGGGGCCGTCACGTATCCGCTCACAAGAGGGATCCGTGTCGAACTTGCCGTGACTATTTTGATCTTCTTGGCCGGCATCGTCTCACAGTTGAAGCTTTGGCGCATCATCAAAGAACGCCGATCCAAGCGGGATGCCGAGCTCGCAGAGGGAGAGCGCAGTCTGCGGGCTGAGGAGGAAGCCGTTGGCCGCCAGGTCGAGGAGACGACGAGCAGAGAGCGACGTGAGTGGGAACAGGCTTATGGCGACGGTTCGGCAAGCCAGCTCGGCGGTTCGGTGGACTCTGGGGTCGGTGGCATGGAGAGCGAAAAACGAGGAAGGGGGGCCATGGGGGGACGACGATACGGCAACGGCACTCCGGCTGCCATGACCTTACGGTCGCGCTCGACGACAAACGGGACGGAGGAGTCGGTGTTGCGGCAAAGTCGAAGAGCTACACCACCGAGCCTTGCGAACGCATTGGCAGCAGTCGAGGCCATGACGAAAAGTGACGGGGATGGCGCGGTCACCATACGGGTTGTCGAGGATGACATGCCTCCGTCTGTGTCGGGCACGGTGCCAGCGCTGGTTCCAGTAGCAGAGATGGAAACCACGGTCGCGGATGGGGAAGGCACCCAAATTCACCGTCACCTATCGCAAACCCACCTTGCGCAAATCCCCTCGGTGGTGCCTTTGCCATTCAGAGTTTCTAATGACGTGAACGACGACGACAGATCCTCAGCTGCGACTTTTGCTGACGAAAATATTGAGATGGACGTGACGGGGCCCGAGGTACAGAGGAGGAATTTCAACAACACCAGCAGAGCGGAGAAACTGGTTAGGAGGCTATCAGGCAATTCGGCAAAGTTTTTGCGAAGTCTATCACAACGCTCTGCACGCACAAAGCTTGACAAGGAGCTGGTAGCAGCAGAGAGCCGCGAAGACTTGGTGGAGGTTTTGAGTGACCAGGACTTGGTGAAGAATGATAGTGACTCGGTGATTGCGAATCTTGACGATATGAGTTCGGTTGGCGACGCTGAGTTAGTACTTCGGGAGGAAAGGCCGCTGAGCATGAGCGTCGATGTCAAGGTCAACCTTGGTGGTGTTGCTGATACTGATGACCCGACGCCGGTCGCGTCACCTCCGCTGGATAAAGGGGCGATGCCACTACCAGTGTCGAAATCCTTGGCAGAAGAGTTGAACGGTCCAGATGGGAGGCTAGGCCTCGGTGATCTGATGCCGACAGTGTCGGAGGGGGCAATTGGGTTGGATGACTTGGCAGTGCCTGGGCCTGTACAATCGGCTCTCGCTACAGAAAGTAGGGTTGCCAGGCAAGCCGAGGGTGCTGATGTCACATCTTCAACGGATGGGCCAGCGACTAAAGAGGGAGAGAGATTACACGGAAAGAAGTCTACCGCGTCCATAGACTCTGTAACAGCGAGTCTCAAGACTGAGAACCTGCCGCCACCGCTGTCGCGGATTGCACTCTCGTACAGGACCAACGAGTGGGCCAAGCATCTCAGCGTGGCTGAGGCACCCGAGCCCGAATACCCCCAACCCCAACCCCAGCCCTGGGAAGCCATCGAAGAGTCCGGCTCACCGATTCCCGACGAGACCGCTGCGCCGCTTGATGTCGATAATCTCCAACAAACGGCAGAAAATGCTCCCCTACCTGTTGCTGCGCCGAGGTCGGCAAGTGCCATGTCAGGGAGTAGTTCAAGGGTCTCGCTCACGGGTTACCCGGAAGGGCCATACAGGGCCGCGGCAGGAACTCTGAAGACAAGGTCGTCAATGCTTTTGTCGCAGGTTATCGCCGAGGAAGGCGACAGTGAGATGAGCGGTGGGCTTCCAGCAGTGCCCGCGTCGCACGAACCGGCCGGGCATCCCGTCGCGGCATCACCACCCCCCCGCGAACTTTCATCATGGCCCTCGGTTCCAAGCCTCTATATGCCGGGGGCGGCCTACTCTTCACCTCAGACCCTGATGGGCATGCGGGAGACAATGCTCCGCAACAAGGCATCATACAGCTACCTAGTCCCAACATCGGCCGAGATTATGCCTCCCATCACTTCGCAATCTTCATCGGACAGCATGAATCTCAATCATGATAGCAAAAACAACTACCCTGGCTTCTCCCCCACCGCCGATATGGACGACATCCCCCTCTCACAGCGCCGCAGCATCATCCTCCAGAGCAGCAACCTCAGCTTCAATCTCGCACAGCCCAGCCGCTCCAGCCTGCGCGCCTCCGCTTCCGCCAGTCCTCTCAACACAACCCCAATTCTGACCGCCCAAGCCACTACCTTTGACTCACACCAACCCCTCCGCCACAGCCTCGTCCCCTCCGAAGCCATCCGTCAAGCCCAGCTCGCCAACTTCCGCGCCAGCCTTGCCGCCGACCTCCGAAGTTCCGGCGCCGGCCTCATATCGCAAGCTGCCAACCCCCGGGGCGAAGCCCCCTTCCCCATCCCTGCGGGTCTCACAGGGAGCGCCTCAATGGCTAGTCTCCGCGGCGCTGACGGGCGGGAATCTCCTGTTGTCGGTGCAGCGGGTGCCGACATGCAACGGAATCTTGAGATTCAGCGGAATTTACTCATGGAACAAAAGGAGGCTGAGGTGCAGCGACGCGAGATAGAGAAGTTGAGTGTGGAGAGGATCCAGAGGGAGTTTGACGAGCGGATGAGGAGCGGGGTTATGTTGGAGGCGCACCGGGATGCGCTGAGGAGGATGCAGAAGGGGGCAAGGATGGGGGACGAATAGGGGAGGAGTTACATCTGCGTTATCGAAGCCCGGAGGTGGGACCAGTGGTGGAAGGGGGAAAATGAGGTAGGGGGGAATACTCTTGCTGCGAGGCTGGATGGTGAAACGGGGTGCTTTGGATGGGAGGCATAAATCGATCGGGGTGGATCAGTGGGAGTGCTGTGGATTCGGGTGCGAAGCGGGGATTGAAACAGGGCTGGCGTCGAGGAAGGCTGACACAGGTGTTTTTTTCTTCTTCTACTCTGTGTTCTTCGAGATATAGGGGCCAAAAGCCAGGGATGATTTTGGGTTCATCATAGCCATACCATCGTGGAAAAGTTTTCTTTGTTGGAAGTTGTTGGAACATGGCAAGATTAGAAGACATGACATGTTATGGGATATTCCTTGGATAGAAAAGCGTTTCTGGGGTGGGCTTTGCATTGGAAATTAGATGACGGGATTGGATATGTCTGCGAGGGATGGTAATCTCTAGCCATCAAATCTATCACGCTGGTATACATTATTCCACGGTTTTTTAGACAATAATCTACCTGACAGGGGCCGGTTTTGGACTTCCAACGTGATCGACTTCAAGGGTAAAAGACGGTAATTACAGGGAATATTCACCGTCAAATGGTGCGCTCATGAAGAGTATTACCTTGGCCCCTGGTAAGTACCGGACAAAGTAGAGAATTGTCTGAAAAACCGTGGAATGGTGTACTTATCTGTTTCTCTGAAAGTACGTCCTGGTGAAGCTCAGCTCAGTTTGGCTCGGTTTCTTCATTTTCTCCCACAAGAAGCAGATGGCTGACGCTCGATCACGGTGCCTTGACCACGGTGCCAAGGCCGATGCTGTCATCTTTCCCACAGTGAGCGGCTCCCTATCGTAGTTCTACGCCAAGTCCCACCCAGTGGTAGTTAGTGTAGGGTTGCATCCGCCGCCAAGCCCGTTCGATCAGATGCATCCACCCCCCAACCCCGACGCCCAACCCAACCCACGTGGCAAGTGGGTTTTTGCGCATCTTGCATGCACAACAATCAGAATTAGCCTAACTCTCTCCAGCCTAGTGGGCGCCCGTTTTTCTTGATTATCTAATCGCCGGATTCAGTCAAGCGCGCTCAGCGTGTTTCCGTCGTTGTGATAAAAAGTAGAAACAGGCCAAATAACGTTATTTTCGCGGTACCTGGAAGAAAAAGGGGGGGAAAAACGGAGCTCAATTGAAGGTGTTGGAATTTGAGTGGTCAAGATCGCTTTTCTGTTGGTGTTTGGCGAGGGGTTACGTGGTGCTGTTTCCCGCTGACCCTCCCTGCTTGGCTGAGTTGGGCGATGAGAATAATTAAGAAAAATGGGGCCTGCTAGGCTGCAGAGAGTTAGGCCAAGTCTGATTGTTGTGCGATAATACGGTAGTTGGCCTTATCGGGAGTATGTATCATCCATACCCCTCTCCCCTCCCCTCCCTCACTTTTCTAAAGAACTGGGAGCAGGTGCGGTATAGAATACCTAAATCTAATCTTTGGGCACCTATTTGTATTCGTAGCGGGCTCATTGCATTTTTTTGTCTGCACTTATCTCCTGCTCTTTCTTATCTAAGAGAGAGAAAGAAAGGAGAGCGATGATGGTTCCTATTTGTATATGTGTATGTGTGTATGTGTGTGTGTGTGTGTGGGAATGTGTTTGTTTGTAGATGGGGTTGCAATTAGCAAAATATATAACGGCTGGAATATGATAGAGTACCTAGGTACCCAATGTATATCTATCACCTTCCCTAGCCCCCCGCCGATCCGCAAACCAGCTCCGACTTCAGCTAATCCCATCTCATCTCGCAACCCTATATATCATCACCTGGTAACTGCACCAATCATTTCCCAAAAGGGTTTGTGACGCGGATGACATCGGCATCAGCACTGCCATCATCGTTGGACTAGTATGGTAAAGAGAGGCAAACTAGCTTGATACCCCCAATACCCTTGTGTTTTCTATTACCCCTAAGTCGGCGTTGCTCTCTTCGCCCTGCTCGATTTATCATCCTCTGAACCTCCACCACCATCGGTAAATTGTAATAGCTGTCAGTTATACTCACGAAATTCACCATTTCTCGATCCGACATAATATGGCGATAGTCGCTGCTAACCCTACAGTGGACTAACGCTTGGGTATTCACAATAATCTAACAATATGAAACTACATCTAGTCCCACAGGGTATTTGACGCAACAGAATATCAACACAACGGCCGACCAAGCCGTTTCAGAGCCAGCGTTCATCTCGCCGACAACAATGCCATAGTTGTCGTCAACATCGCCGGCGCCACATCCTCCTCCTTCTTAGCCCTAAACCATCGTCACCGTCAAAGATATGGCCAGCGTCCCGGGCCGGCTACCAAGCCTGTGTGCCAGCACTTAACTCCGGGACAGCCTAACTAGGCCGCTAGCCGCACCTCCACGCAGAGCGCTGCTCGACAGCCGCTCGTCGTCTTCGCCCCGGCATCGCTCCGGTGTGCTGGGGCCTGGCCCCGCTCCATCCAAACCCCGCGCTGGAGGAAGCTCAGGGAGCTCGGCACCGTCATCGACAGCCCCCTCCTCGTTTTCTAATTCTTCTTGCGCCTGCTGTTGGACAACCATCCCCGACGGCATGGTCTCGCGGCCGACTAACTCATTCCCTGCTTCCCTAAGGTGAATGGACCGCGCTGCCGGGGCTGTGCGCTGACTGACACTCGAGATGTTGGTACCGGCGTTTCCCGCGCCCATCATGTTGTGAAGATCGCGGATCGGTCCGAACGCGCCAACAAAAGGGCCAGCTCGCACGGCCAGGGAACCATCTGCGCCGATTTGGACCGGCAGCTGCTGCAGTCTGTGGAGGGGTAGGTGTGCTTGACCCGTCCGGACCTTGTAGTTAGCAAGGGCCAAACGGAGTCGGAGTATTTCGGCTCTCTACTTCCCCACGTCAGCACCAGTCCCAAGTTTGCATGATCCAGTACCCACATACATCTCTCGCTTCTTGGTGGGTTAGGCGTCTGGGCTGCGGGCGACGAACTGGTGCAGCTGGCACGGCAAGTAGGTGATCGCCATCAGGTTCCGTCATATTGGTGGTTTGTGAGTCGTCAAGAGCCGAGTTATCAAACACGGAGGACCGGTCAGGCGAAGTCGAACGCTGCCTGTTGTCCATATTACCCATTGCATAGGAACTCTGGGAGATAAGTCAGCAAGTGGCACCAAGGGGGTGGGAAAGAAAAAGCAGTATGGCCGCAGATGACTGCTTACGTCTATGTCACCCTCTGCATCCGAGTCGAGACGGCTTCTCTTGCAGGCTGGCTCCTGGTCGCTGTCGCCGAGACTATCGTCGTTACCAGGGGTGTGATTTGCAGCCGGTTCCGGGTCCCTCTCTGTCTGGGAGGCGCGAAGCTTAAAGGGCGAACCCAATTGTTTCTGCGGCGTCTGGGGCGACATGGTGATCCTGGCTCCTCGTGGTCGTTGTTGTGACTTGATGTTTGTAATTCGATGTGACGAGAGCAGTGGGGACGTGTTAGGATTAAGCTCGCCCAGCACACGTCTCTTACTTGGGGAGGACGTGTCCATAGCTACGACCTCTGGAGAAAAGCAAGAGATTTATACAGGAACCAAGCAGGCCACGACAAAGAAGCGGGTTGGCTTTGGTTTTGACACTGAGAGAGATCGCAAACCAGATCGATGATGGGTCACGCGAGCGTGATTATCTCAGACGAGCTGTAAGACTTGGAGCTGCTCCGACTGGAGTGCCTATGTTAGGCGAAAAGTTGCTCTGTCAGCAGAAAAGCGAAGAAGCTGGCAAGAGGAGGAAGTGGGACGGGAGAAATCCAGATGTATCAAAACTTGGAAGAACGCGTCTCCCAGCCTTGAGAGGCGGAGGGCCGTGATTGTTGAACGCGACCGATAAGAACCGATAAGACAAAAACAACGCGGGGTTAGCCCTGCAGATTTGCACATAACGCGGCTGTTCACCCAAGTAAAATGTCAAAGCTCTGCCACAACAGATAGAAGTAAATCATTACAATAGAAATTTGGTTAAGTATAACTTTGTTGAGATACACTAAGTCCTCACATCCACTGCTAAGTTGCATACAAAACACCGCTTCACGCCAAGTTGTTATAATGTACCATAAGTCAGCAACACAAAGCCCCCAAGCCCCCAAGCCCCCCCCCCCAAACCACCATCCTGTTCCATATGTTAAAAAAAAAGAAGTCACGGGTATCACCCCACAGCCATGTCCCTTTCCGAATCCCCGTCATCCAGCCAAACTCCATCAAAGATACAAACAAGCCTTCATCATCGGAGCCATCTAGAGGGGAAAAAAATTCCCTACAGGGACAGGTGAGAAACCAGAACCGACATGGAGGGGACAAAACCCGAAAAAGGACGTGGAAAAAAATCAGTAAGAAAAGCCAAAGTCAATCAATAAGCAATAAACCCGGGCTATTCGGGAAAGCGACAAAGGCCCAATCATCCGGAACGCCGGGACCCAAATGTCCTTTTCCCTCTCTGGTCTCACCTTATGTCCTCGCCAATGCTTTCTTGTCATTAAAACCACCTCCACCATGATGCACACCATGCTTCCGACTTCGTATAGCAGTAATAAGAAACACTCCCAGAAATGAGCGCTGCTATCCAGAACACGGCCTTTTCGACTCCGGACCCCCTTAAATCGTGGGATCCATCGAGTACAGAGATGCGTCGAATTGGAATGGTTTGGAAAAATCGGGGTTCGCATCGTCAAGGGAGAATTGGAAAGCATCTCCCATCAGGTCGCCATCCAACGAATCGTACCCCTCCATGCTGATATTGTTGAGGTCCAACAAGACATCGGCATCCGTCGACTGCCAGTTGAGGTCAATGTCCAGATTCATGCCCTCCGAGATGTCGCTGTTGGGCTCAGATGCCCCACTGTCCTTGCTCGATTCAGGAGTGTCATTCGGTGTTGACGACCTGTACAGGTTTATGTCCAGAAGTGTGTGGGAGCTTGTTGAGTCCATACCAAAGCCCGAAAAGAGACTCTGTGGATCAATTGTCGAATTGGCCCAGGGGTCTTCCATGACTCCAACAGACGCATCGAAGTCTTGCTTCCCGAGTTTCGGTGTCCCGCCAGGCTTGGCCACCACCCCACTCTTGCCGGGCGTGCCCATGCCCTCCAGACCTTTCCCACCAGCTGCACTCCCCTGTCTCCTCATAGAGGCATCCCGAGACATAGGAGTAGCGGCACTTTCTGGTCTGCTTCCTGGGGTTTGACCCTGCCTAGAGCGGCTCGCGTTCATCGGAATCGCAGCTGCATGTGCAGCATCCTGAGCTGAAACTCCCGCAGTTGGCTTGTTATCATTGTCCTGAGCCACGTAAAAGTCCATACAGTCATGAAAGAACTTAAGAGGATCTTCCCGGGGCTTCTTGTGTTCTTCAAGCTGATGCGCATTGTAGGCATCCTCTGTCGGAAACCCCGAAGTACGGTATTCGCATTCGGGGTCAGGACATGGGAAACTCTTCGGTTGCGGCTTGGGTGGCTCTGGCGCTGTGGCTCTCTTGACATCTGGTGACGGCACCTTTGGCTGAGGGGAGGGATTGGCGCCCGGGGCCTGCGAAAGTGATGGAGACGGTAATTCGGAATCTCTCTTGACTTTCTTCCGAGGCGGCGGGGGCGCCTTCAGATTATTGACTGTCACGTCCGGCTTCCCAAAGTAGGTAGGGGTTCCGGTTGGTGATGCTTGACCGCCGAACATGAATGGCGGTTGTGTCGAAGTCGGGGCAGCCGGAGGCTGCCCTGACCTTCCGGCTGGGCGATTCGGCTGGGCCGCTTTGGGAGCTTGAGCTGAGTTTTGACTGGTAAGCTGCGTGGTTGTTTCGCCTCCAGTTTGTGCAGGCTGCGGGGGCTTGGCCGAGATGTTGGAGGCCGTAACGGCGGCGTGGGCGGCTGGAGGCAACTCCTTGAAAATGGATTCAAAGACTTGCGAGTACTTTTCAACCTCAGCCCGCGAAATTGTAAGGTAAGGATTGAATTTTGTCTTCTTGTCGCCGTCGGCATACTGCTGCATCATTTTGCAACGCTAGATAAAGTCAGCAGCCGAAACCATGTTGTGTAGGGTTTCAGACTTACCCCTCTGAACATCAACCGACACCTAGCCTCGTCCTTTGTGGTCGCAAACCAATTCGGGATATAACTTTGGACAACAGTCAGGTACCTTGTGAGCCAATGGATCTTGTTTCGGAGTTCAGTCATCTCCTCCTGCGACATCGAGATGGGCTTGTGCTCTTCATTCGCCACAGCCGCGCTCTCCTCCTGTCCCAATTTCTTCATCAGCACCACATCTTCCTTGGGATTCTGCATAGCCTGAAGTTGCTGCGCACGTTGCCGCAATGCCTGTTCATATCTTGCCCTTTGCTCAGGTGAAAGACTCGCTACTTGCTCTGGTGTCATCTGCGATAGCCGGCCCACTGCCTGAGAAGATGGCCGTTGTGTAGCACTCGGCGGTTGAAGGGCATCGTTGGAATCATCCGAGTTGGGACGTTTAAGGCTCTGCTTTGCAGTTGCTGGAGATGGATTTGATGCTGCTGGGCGATTCAGTTGCGGAGGCCGAGCATTCTTCAAAGTCGCCGAGCCTGGGGCAGAGGCGTCTGCGTCCGGCCCTGCTGCTGGCTTTTGGTGAGGAGGCTGGCGGGTGTTCTGAGCTGAAACAGGCGTTGAAGCGGGTACCTGTTGAGGAGTCGGGAGTCCTTGGACTTGTCCCCGCGCTTTCCCACCGTCCTGCAGAATATGGGCTTGAGATTGCCAGAACTTTTTCTTATACTGCTCCTCCCTCAATTTGCGAGCATATGAGAGAAGCTGGTCGTCACCCATTGCTCGTGCTCGCGGCTCGGTTCTCCGGATGACCTCGAGTTCTTGCGGGGTGACGGGCGGAACCACAATGTGAGCAGGCAGCGGAGGTAGCGAGGCAGGCGACTGTAAAACGTTCATATTGGAGGCCATTGGGCCGTTTGAAAGCGGAGCACTCCCCGGGATTTGTGCTTGCTGTTTGGCTGCTGCCGCTCCCACGGGAGCAGCGACGCCTGGCTTTTTGTCTTGCAAGGATGAGAAATGATGTATCTGCATTTGCAGTAGCCGGCTCTGCATCTGTGGCGGAAGACCGCTATTCGGGAGCCACAGCTTGAGTTGACCCCATTTTCGAATTTCCTGGGGTACACTGCGCAAGTGTTCGAGAACGTTTGGCGGAATATCCAGACTGTCCATTGTAAGTCGGGCTTGAGGATTGCTCATGAGTTGAGCTATCTGAGCACGGGCCTGTAGCTGCTGCGGTGTGGGTTGGTTGGGTGTTTGGTTCACAACCCCAGGCTGCTGCATGTTGTTCCCAACGGGGAACTGGTTCAGATTGCCCATCGGCCCAGGTTGAGACTGTCCGGGGATTCCGAGAACGTTAGGTATTTGGGCCTGTGGTTTCGAGCCCTGGATGTTGTTGTTCAGGGGATTTCGCGGCTGGGCTGCCCATTTCTCCATCAGCTCTTGCAGCTTGGCCGGAGCTACATTGCTCAAACTAGCACGAGTTTCCGCCGGCATAGCAGAGATCATTTGTGCCATGGCTTGGTTGTTCATGGGCAATCCCTGCATTGGCCTAGTATTAGTCTGGTGGCTAAATGATGGATTGAGAGTTGCCGCGCCAGGGTGCTGGTTGTTCTGGCCCATAGACGGTTGATTAGCTACCGGGTTCATGGCTACAGGAGGTTGTCGCATTGGAGCCGTCAGAGTATTCATTGCGGGACTTTGCGAACTTGATGGCGGGCCACCGAGCCCTCCTGGTTGGCCCATCATGTTCTGGGCTGGCGCCTGGGCTCTTGCTTGTGCCAGGGCATTTGGATTAATCCTGCCACCCGCCATGAAGCCAGGCTGTACCTGCTGAGGCCGTTGTGCTTGACCGAGAATCGAGGCATTATTAGCAGTCGCCTGGACTGGAAGTCCATTTATTGGGCCCGGGGTTGGGTTGCGTCCAGGCATGCTTGCGGGGACAACTAACTGCCCGTTTTGCTGGGCCATCAGACCTATCTGTTGCTCGTTCCGTATGGTCTCCATGTTCGCGGGCGGGAAGAGTTGAGGGTCGGCAACACCTGATTGAGGTCCCAGACCACCCATCATGGATGAGTTCATCGGACCAGGATGTTGACCTGGAGGGAGAGGCATACCCTGGCGCTGCATAAGCCTGGCCTGCATCGACCTCTGCAGGTTCTGGAACGCTTGGTTCTGGAAATACAGCATCGCTGGATCTTTGCCCTGTTGCGAGTACTGAGCGGCCACCGCGGGGGTCAATTTCTGGATTACCACCTGCCGCAGGTGGTTCCGCTGCTGGTCAGTAGCATCCTGGTAAAGGCGTTGCGCGGCTTCCGACACCTTTTGCTTGTCCGCTTCACCCAATTGGGTCATATCTCTCGGGATGGGGATGTTCGCTGGCATACCAGCGCCCGGCATTCGTTGTTGCCCCATCATAAACCGCTGTGGCTGCCCCGGTCGGTTCTGGAGCATGGCGGCGTTGGCCATGCCGGCGTTGAGTCCTGACTGTTGCTGCTGGGGGATCTGCGTGACCTGCATAGGGTGTTGCAAGTGCTGGAAGCCTTGCTGGACCGGCTGGCCCATCGCTCTGGCTGCGGCCATCTGATTCATCAACATTTGCTGTTGCTGCGCTTGCACCTGCTGGTGCTGCTGTTGCTGTTGTTGCTGTAGCTGCGCTTGTCGGGCCGCGTCGGCGTTTATTTGATTCTGGAGAATTGGGGCGTTCTCCTGTCGTCGTTTCACCAGCTCGTTCATTTTCTGGGACATGGAAGCGTCGTAATCATTCTGGCTTGCAGTTAGTTGTTGGTCAGTGGGCAAAGATTGGCCAATGCCTACCCGAGTGTTGGACGTGAGAAATGCCTTTCGTTCCGCTTCCAGACCGTAGGAAAGCGCTTTATGGAAGTCCGCATGGGGCATAGCGAGGATGGTGTTGGAAATGCTAAGAAGAAGTCAGTGGATGCGGCACAACAAGGTTTTGGATTTGTTGCTCATGGTTTCAACGCCCCACCTAGTGAGGGACAAAGAAAGTTTGACCGAGGGGTGGGAAAAAGCAGCGTCACTCACAGGTTGATTGTTTTGCCGAGCCGATCAGGTAGTTGTGTATTAGACTGCCAGGAATTCGGCTGCACGTGTTGCATACTAGAGGCGAGGTTTGCGTAGACGACCTGTTGGAGCTGTCTTTGCTGCGCTGCCTGCTGCTGCTGCTGCTGCTGCTGCTGCTGCTGCTGCGGTTGCTGCTGAATCATTAAATGGCCGTTAGCGGCCATGGGAATATTGGCGGCCATCGCCGCGAAACACGGTTCCAGTCAATCCTGTGAATGACGATGCTATCGCAACACGTGGGAGCGTTGAGCCCAGCGCGCAGGTACTGGGAAGTCAAGTCGACGAAGAGCCAAGGGGTCCAGTGTAAGCGGGCGAACCAAGAGTCACACAGCACACGCGACGTCCACGGAAAGAAGACCAGCGGTTATTCCCTGGCCCCAACGCTGAGGCAAGGAGCCGTCAACTGGCTGCAAGTTGCCTTAGCGTAACCCAAAAGTGTCCATATAAGAGCGGTTCGTGCAACCAAGACGAGTTCCTGGTAGGCTGGCCGTGGCAGGGTCGCACCTCGGGCGCCGAGTGACTCTGTAAAGACGTTCTGCGCGCCGGATGGGCGGTCGAGCAGGAGCTCGAACTGTTTCTAGCGATTGGCGTGGGTCGTGGGTCTCGTGAAAGGCGATGCGAGGTCCTGCCTGTATGGCACCGGCATTTATCCACAGGACAACAACTTCGGGCAACTGTCGCAAGGTCAAAAAGAGCGGAGAACTGGGGTGGAATGTTCTTTGCCCTATGCCTTCGTGGATGCCCGTGGTAAATCCCTCGCAAATTCCCCCTCTTTGCTCGACAAATCTCGGTGGTTCAAAGGCGTGGAATACTGCTGAGGACCTGATGCGATCAAGTGCTGGCGACGCCGACGGTGAGGTTCAGCTCGTGTGGGCAAGCAACGATGTCGGGCTGGCGTGTCTCTCTGCCAGCTCGCTAATGTTATGGGAAGTCGTGGCGGAGAGCGATTTTGACGATGCGTGACGTGAGCGAATCCAAGATCCTCTCTCCTCTCAAGGCCTGCAAGCTCGAGGACGAGCAGTGGCGCAAGTGGTCAAAAAGCTGTGTTGCTGAACGCCGAATATGTGCGCGAGTGCCAGATGCGTTGGAGGAGCCAGCGCAGGATGCAAATCAAGGTCTGGCTGCCGTGGGGAAGGTATGACGGAAGTGCAGAAAACGAAGGAGAAAAAGAAGAAAATCGTATGCCAATCTACAAAAACGGAGAGTGCGGTACCATGTGCGACGAAGACACAACGGCGTGGACTTGTAAAGTGGTGACGGCGAAGGCCGGGGGAGGAGGTTGTAAAACCAATGCGTGAGAAGGGAGAGAGTATGCGCCCAGGGAAGAAGATGGGGAAGGGGAGGAAAGAACCAGGAAGGTGATGGCGGATACCACTGAACGACCAGCCAGTGTCAGACTGGCTCTGGGTCTGGAGGCGGGACCCAGCAAGTGACTACAAGCCAAGCGCAGATTGTACCTACTGGTACCGACCGGTACCCAAGTCACTTGCGCTCTTGCGGCTAGCGCTAAGGAGGGCGGCAAAAAGACTGAACGCTCGAGTCTCTGCCCGCCATCAAGGGCGGCACGCACACGCTCGATTGAAGCGCCGACGATAACCACGCAGAGCAGTAAACTGTCGTTGTTCTGGATCGAATTGCACTTGACTCTGGGCGTCAGAGCCTCCCGAGGACAGTGCTGATGTCTAACAGCATATCTATCTCTACGTGATCAAAATATCTGAATTAACTGTCTTGCGCAACCCAGAGTCGTAGCCCACAACGATCCAGTTCACCAACCTCTCGCCAAACACCAGACGAGGTGGTGGGAGGAAAGGTCGGTCCAGGGTGCCCTGCAGGAGACTGCCGTGGGATGCTCACTTCTAGGACGCGAAGCGCAACCAAGCAAGTGAAGACGAAAGGCGGAAATGGGGTGCGTTGCTTGTTCCGGCCGCTACTCAGTCGGTGTTGCGCCGCCAGCAGCAATCTCGTCAACGAACGACTTGCCAATGCCTAAGATGCGCCCGCGATCAATCACTCCACTGCTCGACAGACTGTCAGAAATCGAATTGGGAGGGCCCGGAACGCGCCCCCTGCCTCGACCTCCAGAAGCGAGCAGGGGTCGAGATGGTGAAGGAGATGGCAGTGGGACCCAACGATTGGATCAAGTCCAAAGGATACAGCTGCGAAATTCCTGGGGAATTGATCTCATGCCGACTGCGGTGACCCAATTTGCCAGTGTTCCGGGCACTTCATCTGCCAACAGCATCGACAGGCGCAAAAGACGTTGTAATTAGAACTAAGAAGGTTAAACAGTGTGTGGGAAGGGCGAGTGCCTTGGAGCCAGAAACAATGGGTGGTGGGAGAAATCTGGGTGGAGGGGCACAGAGGTACGGGTCGGTACCTCCTGGTACATCAGGTACCGATGTGGTAGGGTAGAGACCAGACGAGACAGATGGACAGCCCAGCCCGCAAGATGAGCACCTAGTGCAAAGAGCAGCACGTATTAACTATGGAGAAGAGTAGAACGCACATCCACCGGTGTCTAACGGTGGCATTGCAATTCACTTCTGCGACATTCTAGCACGACCAACCAGAGCTCTTTCGAACAGTAGATGAGCATACAGCGGGGCATCTCCTGCCCAAAGCTGGTCGTTGTCGCTGCCTGCCCTGCGCCGACAAGTGTGCAACCTCGCCAGTTCATCAGGGCTCGCTGGCGACGGCGACGAAGAGGCTCGGCTCAGCAATCGCCCGACACCCAGCTCTTACGCGGTGTGCGTTCCAGAGAAATTGCAGCAAAGTACATTGAAGTGCCCGACGATGAGGCTGATGATGACGGCAGCAATTGGGAGGGCGCAGAAACCAGCACTGAGTTAAGCGTGCCCAGGTTGCGCCTATTCTACCCCAACCACGAATTCAACCGTCATGTTCACTCATCAGCACCGTGACGAGCCCGCGACCCCATAAGAGGGCATCAGGAGTCACAAAACAAAGATTAGGTTACGGTTGAGCCGATGACGACCGAGAGCTGCAGCAGCCATGATGCGCTGCGAAACTCTTCTTCTGTGGGCGTTGGCTTGCGCTCCTCCATCTTGCCTCGCCCAACTCTGTCTGGCAGCCGTCTGGGATGTGTCCGGGATTACCCCTGCTCAGCCCACCAGGCCCACATCCACACACCCATCCATCCACGCCCAGCCAGGGATCCTCGACGCTCTGTGCGTCTTTGCTGTTCTACTGCACCAGCGATGCGGAAGTGCTGTTGTTCATCCAGTTTTCTCTGCCCGCAAGTTTACGGCGGCAGCTCTGTCGCCTACATAACGGTCTCTGCCCACGCTGTTGAGCCATAACATACCCATGTGAGCTAAGGCGTGACGTGAGGATAGGAGGTGGAAAGATCAGTTTTCTTTGACGCAGGAGGTGGGGCCTAACGTTCACCTGCTTCAGATGGAGTTGCGGCTCCACCGCCCACCATAACAACCGTGACAAAGATGCATGTTCAGGTGCGAATTCTGTTTTCGCATCCGAGAAACGACGAGTGACTTGCGAATACGTGCTGCAGCAAACACTGCGAGGCAATCAACACTCTATGCACTGGTCATAGGACTGGGCTGACCAGCAAGTGCAGCATCTCCTTCTCATCAGGGCGGAGTTGGTCGAAGGAGACAGGTCCCCAGTTTTTGGTTTAATCTGCAGCCGGATGTTTCCAGGGCACGGGCTATCGCGGGTTGTCAAATGACGTGAAGCTTCTCAGCGCGGAACGCAACAAGCGAACAGGTAAACCGTAACGCTATTGTCTAGATTGTGTGCGCTGCTCACCCGCCTTTCACTCTTCTTTTTAGCTCGCCTCCAACAGTCTCTAGTGTAACGATTGTAGGGTCCCTGCCCGACAAGGGCTACTGAGAGACCCGGCAGTGGGGGCGAGCGGCACGCCATTTTGGATTTAAGGTCCGTCCCTAACCTGTTTTGGTTTCTGTCCAGTTGCCTTGTCTGGCAGCTCTCCGAGCAGAGGGGAGTGGTTGATGGAGGCGTGGACAGTGGACCGAATGGCCGCCCGTGACGATGGCCGCATGGGAACCTCAAGGCGGTTTAGCGGTTGCACAGGGTAAGTCAGGAAATGTGGGAGGCGAAGCGTCGGCCGCGCCGCTCCGCTTGAAGCAACGGAAGAAATCCTAATCTCAACGCACAAAAGAGAAAAGAGGACAACCACTTGGAAATACATGCCTGCAGCTCCCGCCGGATATGTGTGGCAGATGATATGCACAGAAGGCACAGAATACATTTCAGAGGCCATCGATAGGAGAGTAAGGAACCCTTCCGGCCCACCGCCACTTGCAAGACCATTCTTCAACAACGCTGTGAGTGGCTGGGATCGTGTAGTCTGAATCTCCACGCTTTCCGACCAAGGAAAAAAAAGGGACAAAGGTCAGGGCTGCCAAGCACTAGAGGAGCCTACCCTGTGCCATTCTCCATCTTTTGCATCGCCCAATCCCATATTTTTCCCTGTCGGTCAACTCGTCCCTCTTGTGGAGAGCTTCCAGGTTCCTTGAGGGACGCGATGTGAGGCGGGGATAGACAACGACTGCGGCGTTTCTATCCTCGCACACAGTACTTTTGCGCTTCATTCTAGGTCACCATCCTCTTCTTTGTTCGCTTCCATTTGTCACACACAACATTCACCATGCACAGCCAGGCATCGCCAAACGTGTGTTCTGTTCAAAGGCTACAACACACTAGCGGTCATCGGACCAACATATGACCCCTATATCCATTCCCTCAGTGTTAGGCGTTAGAGCGCTGAGTTATAGTGTTGCACACATATGACAAAGGACAACGCCTCTTCTTTCTTCCCTCCTCATCACATCGGCGCAGCGTATGTCTTGTGGAAGGATTGGAAAGCTCTCGTGGCCTGGTTTGCAAAAGGCCGTTCGGCCCCGCCCCCCCCTCTCCTTATAAAAACATGGTGATATTATTGCGGCAACCAGCCGTCCCCCTCGTTCTCTCTCCAATTCTCCTTGCGTCTGCCTCCGCATTCGACAAAAAGAGTAATGACCCCATATATGCGGGCGGAGGTTAAGGTTAGGAAAACGGGTCCAGGCCAATGTGTTACAGGTTTCCATTTAGCCTGCCGTGTTTCCTGCCTCAGCAACAGAGAAAAACATGAAAGAAATGTCATACCTGAGAAGTAAGATCAAGTGAGGAAAACAAGAAGGAGAGGGGAGGGATCAGCTTCCGGCAATGCATCGAGTGGGAAACATAGGATGGGGCCATCTGACGGAGTATCCCTTTCTTTTTCACCCTTCCCTTCGAAAGGCCCCTTGCCCTGCTGTCCCCTTCTGCTTTCTTGTGGTTCTTCCCGTTCTGCCGCCCCGCTTGTTCCACCGGTTTTTTTTGCGGTTCCCTCGAAGCGGTTCCCGCTCCCGACCTGGGAGCTGGGAAAGGGTACTGGACCGGCGAGCAGCGAGGATGAAGGCACATCAGTTCGCACATCACCTCGCATCATTTCGGCTCACGTCGGTTCCCGGCAGAGGAAGCGATTGTGCAGATACAAGTTAGAGGCCGGAGGAGAAGTGGGGAGAGAAGGGAGAAGAGCTTCCTCGCGTGTGAAAGGCGGTCGTTGATCAATATCTCCTGTCGAGGTCGAAGCTGTTCTCCCATCGCAATGCTGCCTTTGATGGACACCACTAAGTTACTAGACATCCCGTCCTCCTCACGTTATGGACAGCCAGCCAGAACGACGGCTGCCAACGAGCCGCGAGTTGATGTGCACGACCTTCGGTAACTTTATCTCACCAGTTTTTCCCTTGATAGGACATTAGGTTGAAGATGCAGTTGTTCGCTGACGCTAGCGATCTACAGAAGCAAAAGCCTCTGCTCTCCCGTCTCCCACACCGTCGCCTGCTGCGATGCGAATAGAGGAAATACAGAGCGAAAAATAGTAATTCGCCGTTCGTATCGTAGCTACACACGCATAGAAAGCAACAAGAGCCAGTCGAATGTTCTGCCTGGTGACCGCTGAACAGTCATTGCATCAGCAAAGCCTGATGAAAAGAGAGGCGCAGCGACTGCCCAAGTGACTGATGAATCCCTGAGGCGACCTGTGACGGCCACAAGGTGTCAAGGGTGTGTGTCCAACAATTCACCTGTCAGGGCGCATTGACTTGCATCTTGGGGAGGAAGATGGGGGGTGGCGGGATGGTGTGGGATCCAAACGACGGGTCTGAGGAGAAAAGGTGGTGCTAACAGCGCGTGCGCGAAACAGTAATGGGTCTCGTTAATAATGGGGGCAAGCCGCACCCATCCATCATCGGTGTCCTACCCCACTTCCCAGTTTGGCCCTTCGCAGCTTCCCTCTGACGAGATCTTGGATTTTCAGGTTGCAACCGTACGAGGGCGAGGGAGAAATGCCCGGCTGCTTTGCGACCTAAGAGGGCCCAGCTGCTGTGTCCCCAGTCGAGCAACGCGTGCATCATTTAGTCCTGTCATGTCAACGTCGTCCCCGCGAACTCGAGCTATTTGGAAACACCAGTTAAAGTCTATGTTTCCTTAACGCTGATGGCCTAGAGGAAGGACGACGAGATAGGAAATCTGAATCCCGATAGGATGGTTTCCCATGCTTCTTCGGAAGTCGCTGGCGCAAGATCCTGGCACGAAAACGATTGCGTCGGCCAGCGGACAACGCAAACGGGTGGCAGTTTTGACATTGTATGATCGACGTCCAGCAGCCACGCACTCGACGAACCTTCTTTAGGTCCTTCTCCCTCCGGAGCAAAATCCTTCGGGCAGGGAAAGAGGGAAAAAAGAAAAAGAAAGAAAAGAAAATTTGGGGTCCGCCTCATTTCTCCGTCGCCATTCGCGGCGGCTCTTACACCCCCAGTCCCCTCCCTCACCTCTCGACCACCCACAAGCTGTTGTTCCCCTCCATCATAGTCGCGGTTCCCTATTCGATTTTTTTTTCCTTCTTCAACCGTGTGACGAACCAGTCACGAGCCCCAGTCTCTTTTTCGTCCTTTGTTCCTTGTACTGCAGTGTACCTGACCCTTCTTCCTTCTCTCTCAGGCTCATCGGGTCTATCGACACCGAGCTGGTACGGAGGGCGGGCGTCTCTCGTCTGAAAATGATAACCAAAAAGCTGTGCGCTCGATCAATAAAAGTCGAAATGGGTGCCATCCTATACAGAAACCGTTCCGTCTTCCCTACTTCCTCTTCCCCTTTTCTTCGACGAAGAGAATGGCTTCAAGACGAGACGAAGACAAGATGGAAGGGAGGGGTATGGGTACTGAGGAAGAGCGACATGATTGGTCGCCCGCAAGACGCCACGAGCCAGGATCCTGGTCTCTGTCATGGGTGACTCGGCCCCCCAGAACCCAAAAGTACTCTGGTGTTCCTTCATGGCAGCGCCACAGTCTGATGGTACATGAGTCTACAAATAGCCAGGAGGGTGAGCGAATCGGCAACGGCCGCTGTTGTTGCTCTCCCAATGCTACTGATTCCGGTTTTGGGGGTGGTGTGTTGTGTGCAGCCAGCGCTGTCACTTCTTTTGTCCTCCCTAGTCTGGACTGATCGTCAATACAACTACCTCCCTCTTTGTCCTCTGACGCAGCTGGGGGGTAGGCTTAGTTTCCTTTAGGAAGCAAACGGTTGGGTAACGTAGCTCTAGTTGATGTTGACTGCCCGCAACTCCAGTTCGCACTTCAGGGTCAACGCAATCCTGGTAGGCAACATATAAATTAAGGCCAGTTCCTGAGGTTTATCATATCTCGGCATCCCGTCTCACGGAAGAGGAGGCAAGCTAAGAGGGTCTGAGGAACCAAGTGTTCCAAACTGAAGCACTGCAGTCTGAATTTGAACCTCTTTTCCTTGGCCCAAGAAATCGACAAATGGCAGAGGAACAAAAAGTCGATCAGAACCCCAAACCTGGAACCCTTATCATCGGAATCATACCACACAAGGTGCTGTATTCGCATTTTAATTTGAGTACCTGAACTCCATACTCGCCTTTCATTGACTTACCCACCAAAGGAGAGATAACACAGCTAGCGGGACACAGAAACAAAGAAAAAGAGAAGCCTGCTGGCGCTTCAAAAGAAGAAAAATGCCACAGCTGCTGAAAACACAGTAATGAACCCAGGGGCTGTCTCCTTTGTGGTGGCCGAGCTAAGAGGAAGTCTGTTGACGCGGTTGCGTTCCGTCAGGATCTCACCAAAACTCCAACTCCAACTCTAACTCCGACCCCGACCCCGACCCCGACCCCGAATAGTCCGCCCCCGACAATCGAGCCGATTCCTGGAACTAGACAGTACTACTAACTACTTACTTACCCGAGTCCCACGAACGAAATACGCATCATGCAAACAATAACAATCAATCTCGGTCCGAGGTCTCTCTGTTCTGTTCTGGGACTCCCGACATAAAACCGCCGAACAAGTTGTAGCAGTTAGCCGCCTTCCGGGCCGGACATGGATAGATTGTGTATGGCAACATAGGTAGTAACATTGCGGTCGGTCAGAGTCGGTTCTCTGTTAGGGATCGAGAACTCCGGGCCAGATTAATCTCTGCTATGTTTGTCACGTTCTGTGTTCTTACCATTACCCCAACGGCCTTGACGATGGTAAACTGCTCACCCTCCGGAACTAGTTCAAATAGCCCGATCAACCATTTCCTTTGGCTCAAAGTCCACAACGATTGTCCTGCCAGGGTGTACACCCTCCAAGATCCAGAACCAGACCCGGGTCTGGAACCGAATCAGACCTGACTGGGGCCGACTAGACCTTTGAAAATGGTCTGTTTGGGGGTGGGCACGTAGGCAGATGTACATACAGATGAGTCGGTTGTGTTTGTTTTTTTTCTAACTAGGCCTTGGAGATTGCACTCACTAACATGTTGACCTGCACAGTGTCGAGAAGGATGTCAAACGACATGAGGGTTGCTATTGCTACAACAAGATAGAGCACTCTGATAAGACATGACATGACATAGAATGGCATGGTATGACGTTAAGTGGGTAGGTGGGCAGCCAGGCAGGTACACTAGGTGCCGTGATGCGATACTGGGTGGTGACCTGCGGAGTGGCGTATCATGGCATGGCCTCTTACAGGCTGTGTCACCATCACACTATAATCCCACCGGGCTTCACCTACGGTGAGCGGAGAATATACTCGTGTAATGCGGTGTAGGCACAAAGCTCCCAGTCCGTTAGTCCTACTATCGGATCTGGAACCCCTCCCTGAGATAGCAACGCATGCAGTCCGGTAGGCGTATCGTGGTTATCTGTGCCAATGTTTCGTTATGTTTTCCCGCTTAGCTTTTGGGTACTAAGATAAGCAAGGTAGGCTTGGTTCTAGTCCTGGCTTTGTGTCCTAGGGGATGAATGGAGGGGCGAGTTTGTGTGATGGGGGTCGCAGGTTTGGCGTATGGTGTGATGACGTTTTTTTTTTCAAGAGGGAAGCCTTCAGCTGCGACTGCAACTGCAAGCAAGCAGTGTCGCACTGATGACGCTTTTGTGCCGCATACTGAGGTTCCGATAAACCAGGGTGTTGACATTTTCTTACTTTTTTTTTTATTGGCACTTACTGTTTGCTTTTCGAACACGTGTGTTGGCGTTGAATATTTCCGTCGAAGTACCTATCGTCCACAAGCCACATTCTCGTGAATGAAGACGAGGGGCTAGTTAGCAGGTGGGCGGACAGCCCGCTGCCAACGCTGGCGGCAGAGGATCTGTTCAGGGGTCCGAGGCCAGGGGCTCTGGTTGGTGGGTGGTGCAAAATGTCCCGATCGATCTGCGGGTCAACTCGGCTGGATTCCTGGCTCCCTGTGTTGCTCCTTGTCGCTTGTTGCTGAGCCGTTTGCCAACAGCGAGGCGGCCCTGCTCGCCCGGGGCGAGGCGGGGCAACAGGGCAGGACCAGTGGAGGACAGTTCGCCGCGGGGCGAGATGCGTCTAAGGGGAATACGGGGAAGAAGAGCAAAATTGGGGGTTACATGCCAGAGTGGATTGGATCGCATCGACCTCTTCTCCGTGTTTGTGAACCGAAAAACGTCACAATGGAGGCCTGGGTTTTCAAGCCGCGGGAAACGACGAGACAGTTGGCCAGGCACTGTGCACATGGTTAGTTACCTAGTTACCTAGCGCGGTTTGCGGAATGAGGGGCAGCAAACAAGGCTCAGGAGCAACCGTGGACCCCCTTGTCGACTTCAAGCCCCTGGGAGACCGATAACTAGTGCGGGACGGGTTGGTTTTGCAAATCGCCCTCAGCACGAGAATGGAAACGCCCCAAGTTACATAGGGCAGGGACTGTGAAGCGTCATAATGTCGCCTCAAGGTTTGGGGACATCAGCGTCTATGTATATATACTCAAGGCTCGCGTCCCTTTGGATAACTTCGAGCTGGTGATCCTACCGAGTTTGGGTAGTAGCCCAGCAGCATAGTCGGAACTCGTCACCACCCCGCGCAGAGTCTTGCACTGACGATTTGCAGGGTTTGGATTGCACAGTCCAGTTTTAAAAAGCGCATGTGCTGCGCCCGCAGTGATCTACCCCCGTTGGTGTGCAGCCCTCTGGGCCGGTGATTTGGTTGCAGCAGTGGAGTGTCGTGTCAACTGTGTTGTGTTGTCGAACGGTTTTGCTGAACAAGGCTGACAGATGGGGCGCTGCTCGGCGCCATCCGCACGGCGGAGAACGGGGTCCGCGACGAGGAGCGAAAAGCTTTCGGCCCGTTGCAAAGTTGATTGTATGATTTGCATCGCAACTGGTCATGGGGAAATTACCGTCTCGTCACTTGTGGGGATGGAAGCTTGACGATCTTCCCCAGGGGTCGCGATTTTGTGGTACGTGGTGTAGATTGCGGGGGTTGCCGAGGGGAGGATTGGGTATTTCTCCAGTGGCCAGCGGTTCGCGGGGTTTGTCAACGGCAAGCCGATTGGATGAAACCAAGCCTAACTAGCTGTGGACGGAAGGGGCAGCCCTCAAGGTGTGTGAGCCGTTGTTCAGAGCAGCTTCAACACCACAAGAAGGACTTCTAGCGGCATCTTATAGACATTTTGGGTACTAGATGATGTTTGCTCGTCAATCCAACCGCGTTGCCGACATACTTTCCCCTATCCAAAAGGAAAACCCCTGTGGAGGCTGTCAATCATAAAGTACGCAGCGTGCGATTGCCGCTCCAGGGGTCCCACACTCCACGGGTTTCTCATTCTAGCGCCCTGTCGGGTGCTGCGCCCAGCGCGGAGCTGAAGCTTGATGAAGAGCAGTAAGGAAAGAGCTCTGCTGCAGAAGCTTGTGCCGGAAGCGTTTTGCCCCGCCGTCGGAATAGTAAGGAACCTTTCAGGTAGCTGCAGTAGTTCTTCTTGGGGCCTCCTTTGTTCCGCTCCTCCAGAACTCCAATGCTCGCTAGGAGTTTGAGTCTGCACACTTTTCGCGTGGCAATTCGAGGCAGCACCAGTCCACGACTCGCCCTCCCAAGAACCATCGCCGCGTTGAGCAGGCAGCTTCACATATCCCCCGTTCCCCCCGCAGTGTCGCGTGGGTCTGTCGTCAAGATGATCCCGCCCAAGGCCGCCTCCGATTTTGTCGACTTTGTCAACGCGTCGCCGACCCGTAATCCCCCGCGCTCCTTGTCCGTCTCGTCGGTCAACGGCACAGCTGACATTATCTTGCAGCCTACCACGCCGTGGCCACCGCCGCCTCGCTTCTCGATGGCGCTGGCTTCGCCCGCATCAAGGAACGCGACAACTGGTCCAAGGTTGTCCAGCCCGGCGGCAAGTACTATGTGACGCGCAATGGCTCGACCATCATCGCCTTCGCTGTCGGCGCCCAGTGGAAACCGGGTAATCCCATCGGGATGATTGGTGCCCACACCGACTCTCCGTGCCTCCGTATCAAGCCCGTCAGCAACAAAGGCTCCAACGGATTTGTCCAGGTCGGCGTCGAGACGTACGGTGGTGGTATCTGGCACAGCTGGTTCGATCGCGACCTCAGTATTGCTGGTCGTGTCATGGTCCGCGAAGGCGACAACAATTTTGTCCAAAAACTGGTCAAGGTTGATCGTCCCATCCTGCGTATTCCCACCCTGGCCATCCATCTCCACCGCCAAACCAACTTTGATCCCAACAAGGAGAAGGAAATGGTCCCCATTGCCGGTTTGGTTGCCGCCGAGCTGAATGAAACTAAAGGTGCTACGGGCGCCGACAAGGCTGAAGGGATTGCACAACAGTCCGAGGACAGTTTCAAGCCGCTCAAGGCCATGACGGAACGCCACCATCCCCATCTCATCGATATCATCGCTGAGCATGCCGGTGTGGAGGTTGACCAGGTTGTCGACTTTGAGCTGGTTCTCTACGACACACAGAAGTCGTGCCTGGGTGGGTTCAATGAGGAGTTCATCTTTTCGCCACGCCTCGACAATCTGAACATGACTTACTGCAGCATCATGGGACTGATCTCGTCGGTTCAGCAATCGAGTCTGGATTCGGAGTCGGCCATTCGTCTGGTTGCCTGCTTCGACCATGAAGAGATCGGATCGACGTCTGCCCAGGGTGCCGATTCGAACATGCTTCCAGCGGTAGTGCGGCGGCTTTCAGTGATCCCGGCGACGTCTTCGCCGTCGGGTAATTCGTACGAGAACATCGCCGAAGGCCCGGCCTTCTCGACAGCGTTTGAGCAGACGCTGAGCACATCATTCCTCATTTCGGCGGACATGGCGCACAGCGTGCACCCAAACTATGCCGACAAGTACGAGGCCAATCATGCGCCCGAGATGAACAAGGGCACTGTCATCAAGATCAACGCCGGCCAGAAGTATGCGACCAACTCGCCTGGCATCACGCTCGTGCAGGAGGTGGCGCGGCAAGCCGGTGTACCTCTACAGTTGTTTGTGGTGCGCAACGACTCGCCCTGCGGCAGCACGATTGGCCCGATGCTATCAGCCAAAATGGGCGTGCGCACATTAGACTTGGGTAATCCGCAGCTAAGCATGCACAGCATTCGGGAGACAGGTGGTACGTACGACGTCGAGTACTCGATCCGTCTGTTTGAGAAATTCTTGAGCACATACGGCGAGCTGGAGGCCAAGATTTTCGTCGATTAAACCGGCTTGGGTAGACCCTCTGGAGTAGTTGGTCCTGCCCCTATGGGAATCTGGCTTGGGCAGCGTTTGATCCCACGAGATGATAAATCGAGGATTGTGGATATGAGAAGCGTAACGGCAGTATATCAATATGGGACATGGATACAGACCAGTCTAGCAAGGCTTCTTGGCGACTGGCTGCGTCGTGGTCTGGACATTCTCTCGTGTACCTAGGCAAATGACACTACTCCTAATTCAGGGCCTTTGGTGTTTTAAACTTGGAACCTAAGTAAATTTCTCTACTCAGCATGTCTTTGACCAGGCTTTCACACGCCCCCAAGCTATTTGGATAAAGTAATAACATGTTCTCAACGCCCCATCGAGTCCCCACGCCAGCAGCCATCCAGAGACTAATTGTAGTGTGCTGTTGTAGCTCGCCTTGGACGACATTTTCTATCTCAGCTTCGGGAAAGTCGTCGCCGAGGTGGTACAGAAAACAAACCGCTTTGCAGTATTCCGCCATGTCAGGTTTAGGTGTGGCGCGCTGGCTACGAAGACGCTTTGGTCCCGAGCCGTATCATTTTCTAGGGATATTCTACGGTTATTCTTTGATCCCTAAGGAGAGCATTTCATGACTGCAGCAACCCCGTTGGCAAAGCGAGACGGGGAGATAGCAGCAGGTTTGAGGCTTTTCATGCCGTAGGCATCTTGAACGAGAGGTATATTTCAAACGGAACGTGTGGCGATGGGTTGAGATGGCGAAAGTACAACCACATCACGCCCGTGTATTATTCGCTGTCCCTGTCTGATCCACTACTAGGTCGTGGTCTTGCCCACACAGCTGCAAAGAAAGCAGTACTCTAATGTCTCCATGCCGTTATGAATCCATCAAACCAGTTTAATGTCCAAATAGCGTCCTCTGAACGCAAGCTTAGAAATCTGAAATGGCCTAGTTCACGCCCGAATGGCTCAACACATAACCCCAGAGGTACATATCCATTCTACTGCCGTGGGAGGCCAGAGGACTGGCTCGCCGCTACAACGTCGGCATCGACGAGGCGGAGGATGAAGGTGATTCTGTTTGCCAAGCCACGAGTAATCCCCAGAAATTTGTCATGGGTGAGCTTGAGGTGGGAGACAACAGTCGGAGCGAGGGAGCATCAGGGCTTTCTGTGTCTTGATTGGAGGGGATTGTGTGCGTTGAGGGGCATACCGCGCGTATCAATTCGGCGACATTCTATTCCGTGTGTCAATCATAAGGTTGTATTGCCGCAGGCCGGGCAAGTCGAGCTCTATGACGACCATATGTGAGTTTCTTTTCCCCGCCAAAAAAAAAAAAAAAAACATGGGGCAGAGGAGGAAATTTGCCAAGATGCTCCAAGGTTGGGTGATTATTATAACTATAAATGCAGAATCGCTTCCATCCATTCTCGGCATGGGAATGCTCAACCCGTACTGCATGTTCTGGGAGGTTGTCGAGCCGAAGGTAGATGCCAGGTTTGTGATAACGCAATATTGCTCCATCGGTTCATCTGTTTCCAAGCTACTCAGACGAGTATCACTTGTAACCGTACGGGAGAGCCATCTTGTATAGATTCGGCCGTTAATTGATATCAGCCTGGTGGAGAAGTGGACAATTTGTCGACCTACAAGTAATAACAGGGTTGTTATTAGTGCTCAGAAAACACAACTCCCATCCAAAACAAGAGGCCAAAACATGCCGAGAAAATTCCGTCGACGTACTGGGAAAAAACCTACTCCAGGCAACTGGGGGTAAAATCGATGAGGATTGTTTATAGATATAACCATGCCAGGCAGCTACCAGACGGACCCTTCAGGAAGCGGGCTTGATAATTTTGTCGGCAAGTATATCGAGCCCGAATGTTTCCTCATATTTCTTGCTCACTCCCGAGAAGTGAGAACTCCGCCGAGGCCCCTCCTAATTTGGATTTGCCCGTTAACGTTAATCTACCTATCGTAAATTACGTGACCCATCCTTCCACCTTCCGCCGGTCTTCTGTCGCCCTAGGGCACGTGCGCTAACCCGATTTCGTAGTTTGTTTACCCATCTCCCCTTATCACACCGAACCTTCCCTATCCGCCAATGTTTTGTGAAGCTCCTTGGTTGTGACGTAACCATTATCCGGTAGTCAATATGTACAAGTGCGCTCTCGGGCTTTATTGTATGTCTATCATCTACCGCTTGATCATATGCGGTCTTTCTCACGCTAGCTTGACAGATTCTTATCCCGCCCTTCCAGCTCTCAAACTTTGTACTTCATCTACTCATGTCTTGCATCGACATTTTGTTGTACCGCACCAACTCCCGCCATTAACTCCAGGAATGCAGGCGGGCTTGTCCGCCCCAGATCCAGAGAAACCTCCCTCCAAAAGCCTAACAGCCCGGGGCTTAGGCCACTCTCTTGACCCATTTGACCGCTCCGCCCTATCTTCGGTTTTTGAGCAGATTCTGAATATACGTCGTGGCCTCTTTGCGCCCTTTTGAGGTTGTCAGCGCATGGAGATAACCAGAACTGTCCAATCCCAGTTGGGGGAACGTCACGGATCGGACGTGCTGAATGAAAACATCTCCTGTCTTCAAGTAGATGGTTTGTTGAAGGCCCACAACTTCGGTCAGGAGCTGCTTGGGCTGAACGTCGTTAAAGGGTTTGAAGCTGCCATCTTGGATCACCTCCCAGCAGGCTGTGTGAAACCTGTCCAGCATAAATTGGTCAAATCCAGGAATGGCTGGTGAGGGTGGCCCCGTCGTAACCGGGTTTTCTCCAACCGTTGCTACGTCCGGGCCACCCCATTGAGATGCCATCCTCGTGAGAACATTAAACCCAATACGCCCCGCCACCATATTTCCATGGACAATTGTTTTGGATATAGTGATGATGGACGACACAACCAGTTCGAAAATACCCTGGTTTGTTGGGCTGACCAAAACCTCTCCCAAATTATGGACGAGAATTGCTTGTAGAAATGTGACGTATTCCCTCCTCAGCTCTTGAAGCTGTATCTCGTCATCCGTGCCGGCGACGGGCTGCGACAAGCCATCAAAGACACGCTGGAGAAGCGGTGTCAGGAGGGCATCAAGAATGCGGTAGATTTCTGTCTTGAAATTGAACACGACTTGCTCCAGCAGACGGAGAAACATGGCCATCTCGTCTTTACTGGAGCTACGAGAGAGCAGTCCATCGATCCACTGTGGTAGCTGTGGCAGCACAGCGGCGCCCAATACCCCTAGAAGACGAGTCAGAGCAGATCGGCACGCCGCACGAATCTCTCCATTATTATTGAGTTCGCCCAGAGCGATGAGAATCGCCTCGGCAGCCCTGGAGAACTCGTTCGATATCTCCTTGGGCGGTGGGGGCTTGTTGGCTTGGTTTGAGTTCGTATCGGCGAATCCAGTTGCTAAAGTCCCCAGAGCGATTACGATGTGATGAATCTGCAGTATAGCTTGTGCATCACCTGATTTCGCCCGAGGGAGGTGAAAACTCATGTCAGCAAAAAGGGGCTCTAGAACTGATCGCGCATAGAGAGCCTGGTCCGTTGCCGGCGTTGCGGCTGTTGATGAGATGCAACCGACGGCTTCGAAGAGGTACAGCTGGCTGTTGAAGACGGCATCAGCCGAGTGGTCCGACTCGTCCGACGACATGTCGTCGTCGGCATCGTTACTTGCCGGGACCTCGGCCATGATGGGCAAAAGGTCGCTGATGGACTGAATCACATTCTGGGCGACGTTACCGACTTGTGCTCTCAGTTGCTTCACGAAACGCAGAAAGAGGTACCAAGATCTCGTCCGGATTCGAACGTGATCGTGGTGTACCAACCGCACAAAGTTCTCTAACACCTGGGGAATGTAGTTTTGGTGTGTCCCAAAGAAATCGTGATACCGCACGCAAATTTCCATATACTGGAGAAGGATCGCCGGATGGGGGAAGTTTGCGATGCCTATTTGAGTTCAAATAAGTCTGCGCACTTTAGCTAGGGAAAGTTCGAATCCATACCTGATCCTACCATCTTGCTCATCATCACGGCGAGCCGCTCGGCAGCAAGTGGATTCGGCTGGCTCTTGTGAGCAATGCCGGTATTCGAGAGAGCAAGCTCGCCAAACAAATAGATCTCGTGCATACCGAGATCAAGATCTCTCCAGTCCATCTGTGAACCTTGCTGATCTAGAGTTGCAAACAAACTCTCCACCAATTTGCTCAAAAAGTCAATATAGAGATTTTGGTCAACAGCGGCGACGCTTCTCTGGAGCAACTGGAGCCTCTTACGCAGTTCCAGGAACTCGGCTTCATCGGTCTGTTCGTCTTCATTGCCCCACGACGACGTTTCATCATATCTCATCTTCGTGACAATGGCATTCAGAATTGGAGAGAGCATCTCCGAATATGCTGCGGGAAGATTCTCCACTTTGCGCAGGAACGTTAAAATGTCGGTGAGTGAGGGAATCACCGTCGAGCACACCTCATCGTATTCATCCGAGAACAACCGGAGAAGACAGGGCAAAAACTCCTGGAGCAGCTGTTCTGCCTTCGCTCTTATGTTGGTGTCCACCTTACTGTCCTCCAACACCCGCACGATATCCGTCATGGCGGTATTGACAAGTTTGGCGACTGCTTCGGCGAGGTCTGTATCATAATGAGAAGTGCCTTTGAAATTGTGCAATGGAGGACTGGCGAGAAGTTGCGACACAATGTGGCGAAGGTCCAGGAACAAGATCATGTCAATCTTGTCGGTCGGCTTCATCTTCTTGGCAACAATTTCGGTGAAAGTGTCGACGGCCGCGTTCCTTACGTGGTCATCGCCTCCAGTCGTGTTAATCCGCAGAATCAAGGGTAGGAGGAGGTTGAGCGTCTCTTGGTTAATAATCAACGAGATATCAATCCAGCTAACCCATTTTCCCAAGACCTTTAGCGTCATTTCAACTACCGTGTCGTCGTGGTTTGAAAAGTAGGCAAGGATATCCAGCCACGACCGGACAATCTTTGCCATATCCCTCTCTCGCACCATGTCCTTGAGATCATTGTTCCGCTTGGGCTCGTTAACTTGCCTGACAAGCATCAAATCGGCAATCTCGTCATGGATGGAACTAAGAAGGCGTAGGTAGAACTTGACACCGGTGTCGTTGTCTCTCTTGGTGCTGTTCGGCAAAGACGTGAGAGCAAGGAAGTCATCGATGAAGCTCACCCAACCTTCTCGGTAAAGGGAGACAAAGAGGAGCGTCAATGTCTGGGTGAATTTATTTTGTAGGTGCGTGGGATCAGGCAGTTCTCTCGGAGCGCTGCCGTAAATCTGACGAGCATGTTCAAGCAGCGCATCTTTGAGCAGTATCAAAGCTGGTCCATCTATCGTTTGGCTTTGAACCACATGATTGACGATCTCGAGCGAGACGAGACGGACAACTTCGGAGGTTCGAGGGGTTCGGGTGAAGAGGTTCGTGCACACTTGCCATGCCTGCGGGTCCGCCCGGACCTGAGTCAAGAAGTCAAAGGCCTGTGTTTTGAGTGACTGGTCCGAGGAGGGATCCCAGGCGATGGCAACAGCATTCTCGATCTGTAAGAGATCTTCGGTTAGCCGCTACGCTGAGAGAAATCTCCGAGAACCGATGGCGGCATTTTGTTTTGGGCACTGCATCTTGGGCGACACGCTGGCGAGGTTGGGGCGGGGGAGCTCGCGGTGACGAGGGGTCTCACCTGGGCATCCATCGGGACGAAATTGGGTTATTGTTGCGAGAGAGGTTTGAAGTGTAGGGGAAGGAGCGGAAATCCTTGCGGCTCTGCTATAACCTGGGAAGCCGTTGTGGAATGGTCTTCGGCATTCTTAAGAGTGTCTGTGGCGTTGAGGACGCATGTTTCCGCACCGAGGGCTTAGCGAGACGCCATGGGGGCTTCCGGCTTCCAGCTTTCTTTTGAATATTATTATGACGCAGTTGGCCGGGCCAAAACGCAACCGCGCAGTGCGTTTGGCACGAAGATCTGAGAGTAGTAGCAACCCGTTGAGTAAAAAGCAAAGACGGCGCCGTGAACTGGCAGAAGATATCAAGTGAGAGGTGGCGGTGGGGCAGCGACAAGATCAAGAAAAGTCGAATGTGGTGCAACAAACCCAAGGCGGGGTGGGGCGTTATGGCCGCTGGCCAGGCTCCAGCTCGAGACCAAATGGTGGGGAAGTCTCACGTGCTTCAACGGCAATCAGGGATAGCGAGCAGGGGCAACCGGGCCGCTGATGTCAGGCCCGGATACCCCAGTCTTTAATCTGCCCTTGCTCATCTAAATACATTCCAGGTGCCTATTCCATGATCAAAACCGGCTCACAAACTAGGGTCATCATGACAGTTTTATACGAGAGAAGAGCACTGTTGAGAACAAGTGGTCTACATTTGAACCAAGACTGCTGCCCAATACTATGGCCAAGCGAAGGAGATGCCTTTTGAAGGAATTATCTCTGCAGTACAATCACTGGTAATGCCACTGTTCCGAGCCGCAGCCCCGAACCAATGAACCTGAACGCCAAAGCCGCCGTCGCTGCCATTCGCCTTCGGCATCCCGTTGGTCCATCCCGTCAAGCAGAAAAAAGTCTATCCCTTCCTCTAGCCGGTCTTCTTTTTCTTCTTGGGTCTCTCCTCCTTCTCTTCTGGCTCGTCGTCTTCATCCATCTCGTCATCATCGTCCACCTGATTATCAACGTCGCTTTCGGCGCTTCCGGACCCGCTACTATCGTGGTCGCTGTCGAACTCCTCGGCCACGTCACTCTCACTCTCAGCACGGAAGTCCTCATCGACACTTTCCTCATCCTCATCAGCCGACCCGCGGTCCGCCTTGGGACCGACAGCCTCGTCATCAGAGCTGTCCATGGCCGCGTCACGCATGGCCGCGAGCATGTTGGCGTCCTCGTCAATCTCGTTCTTAACTCTGAGGCCCTTGAGTTTGAAGAGGTCCTCGAGCGCTTTCAAATCCTCACGGTTAATGTTGCTGAATTGAGAAGAGCCCGCGCCGTTCTTCAGAACGACAGTGATGTCGAAGGTTGACAGGGCCGATACGGCACCGCCCACGCGCGAAAAGGTGATCGACTGTGTTTGTTCGTAGGAAATGTAGGTGGCTGGCTTCGGCACAAACATGAACGCCTTTTCCAAACAGTACAGGAAGCCCTCGCTAGCTTTGATGGAGCACTTGATGCCATATTGTTGGCGGTGCCTTGATCCTTGGTTAGCAAGACTGGGCCGACAAGGGAGATGCCGAATCACTTACGTGGTGAAATCCTTGGCGGGGGCTGTAACCTTCTTGTTCGCGAGTCCCTTGAAAATATACGTCACAACCTGATGCAAAGGCTGCTCGTAGTGTGCTTGCAGCTTGTCCTTGTATTTACCCTCGAGCTCCTCCTCGGTAATGTTGAGATCCAGGGTGACCTCTTCATCTGCCTTGAACTGCATGACAATGAACGGGTATCGAGTCTGACCCTGGCGCAGAGGGGGGTCAAGCCCAATGCAGAGCATGAAGTGAAGATCGTCGGGCTTCGGAAGGACCATAAACTTCTTGATAGCCTCGTACTGGATCTTGTAGTCGTAGGTCTTGCCACGGAGCCGGAACGATGTATCGTACATGTCGATATCAAAACGTCCTCTGCACTAGAGTGAGCATCATTCGCCAAGTATGAGCAGGAGTGTCAAAGACAAACCTCGGTGTGAGGTGCAGTACGTCCAGGAAGGTCGCAATTGTGTCGCCTGCTGTCTCACCAATCTCTGCCTTCTCGATTAGGGTATCATAAAAGAGTGTCACGGCATTCTTCTCCTCCCCGGCTTCACCATCGCTCCCGGCTTCGCCGCCCTCAGCCTCCTTTCGCGTTGTCGTACCGGGAATGTAGAGTCGCATCTCAGTAAGACTATCCTTCCCGGCTGCAGCCCTCTTGCCCTTGTCAAACTCAATTGCGATCTCGTTTCGTCCCGCCAGGTTGGTGTTGGAAATTTCGGTATAGGGAATCTCGAAGGCTGGCCGATTCTGGACGTTGAAGGTGAGTTCAGCTTTTCCAAACTCGGCCTTTCCCCAGTTCCAGCCACGAAGTGAATGCTCTTTATTTTCAAGGTTGGTGCTATACCAGTTCTTGAAGATTTTGCTGAGCCGCTCGTAATCCTGTGTGGTCCGTTAGCGACGTGTAGCGACTTGGAGATTCAGCATGGAAGCCGTACTTCTTGTTGGAAACCGTCGAGCTGGGTGAGCTCAGAGTTTCTCTGCGAAATTTTCACTTCGTATCCTTTGGCTGCTCGACTCCATTGCGCGCCGCCGATATTGCTCTGATCAATGGTGACCGCCTCGCCGCCGCCCGCAGGCTTCCAGCCAAGTCCGCTCTCAGCGAACCTGCACTTTCCGCTCTCCTTGGACAAGTCCAGGTAAATGTTGTCAAAGCTCTCGCTGCAGGAGAGAAACGTCAGCATGCGACATCGGTGAATCCGAAACATTTACTTACATTGCAGCCATGCTGGATTGATTCAGCTGCACTCGAGGGAAATTGTCGCGTTTGCGGTTTGTTCAAAGACCTTAAGCACTGGGGTCGCGTCGCGACGGAACAGTTTGGCAATAATGCCGGGCGGTGTATGGGTAGCCTGCCAAGTCAAGGTGTCGGGCCGGGGTCAATCAGACTCTCCTCCGTCTCCCCCCACGATGACCCACCCTAATAATTTTCTGGGGCAAAAAGTCACAGGAGAAGGAATTCAGATGGGAGACTGGGATACCCACGTCATCTTTGGTCTGCATCTCTGAATGTGTCACAATACGAAGTACGTATCTGGTCCATTACATCGACCTGCAGCTTCGCGATTCTTCCATGTTCTCTCCAAGCTGCCCCATTGCAATCACCTCGATGAAAGGAATCGTTGCCTACTTTGCGCAACAAGAACAATGAAGCAGCTGACTAGCCCAGGGATTCGGGGATGGAGCAGCACCTAGATAGCTTCTTCACCGGACTTTATAACAGAGGAGGGGTTAGCAGTAGCCGCTGCCCCCGTAGGCGATCGAGAGAGACAAACCATGACGCCAGTGTCAGGATATGTACTTAGGTAATTCTGCAGTCGGCCAGGCAGCTCCGACATGTACTTCTTTCACCTTTGCAGGTTTCTGGCTGTTTTTCAACTACAACAGACACTATCTTCATATTACTAGTTGGTACTTATCTACCTATCCAAACTCTCCTACACTTGCACAACGTCGACAAAGTGCAGCTTCACAACCTGGAAATAAACTTTCCAGTGATGCGGTTATCCGCTGCTCCCGGCTGCCCCGCGTTCTGCCCACTCCTCTCCGTTGCTTGCTTAGCCTGCGAACGGTGCCGAACCTTCGAGCTGTTGCTCTTGGTCGAGCAGACCTAGCTCGCACATCGCCGAACTTCTCAAGCCCGGGCATCGCCATTGTCACCAGCTTCAACACACATTCCTCCCAGCACAAAGTCTTTTTTTTTTTTTGCACCCGCTCGCATTGTTGGTAAGATGAGCTTCGATCGGCCACTACGCGGACAATGCCTTTGCGGGCGCAATCGTTACATCATCTTCCCCAAGCATGCCATGGAGCCTCCGCGGGTGTTGTTCAACCAACGCGGTAACTTCGGTACGCCCCCCTTCGCATGTTTTCCTAAAACCGACCCCCTTACCTCCTCTTCGAGAGGTCTGACGAGTATTGGTGACCCGGGATTACGAGGCCGTTGATTGCTAACCTTGCGCTTCTCAGGCCTATCTCACACCAGCTCCCCGCTCTCAGCCTACCTTCGCGTTCCCCTCCAGTGGTATTTTAGCACGACTTTGCCATTCTGTTCCGATGAAACGACATCAATGATCTCCCGGGTGTATCCCACGGCACACGAGCAGCGGCGCTTCTGTGGTTTCTGCGGCACGCCCCTTTCTTACTGGTCTGAGCAGCCGCAGAGCGAAGCCAACTACATCCAGCTGGCTTTGGGGAGCCTGTTCCCGGAGGATCTCGCAGATTTGGAGGACATGGGCTTTATCCCCAGCCCCAGTGAGGAGGAGAAGACCTCTGTCCAGGATCAGGACTCACGTATGCTCGGTCATGATGAAGACGAGCCGGAGCGAAGTGTCGTCCTTAGGCAACACCACGAAGTGGTCCGGGGCGCGTCGTGGCTTAATTCTCTGACTGAAGGAAGTCGGCTAGGCACTTTGCGTCACGCAAAGGGCGGCGGCTCCAACCCGGAGGGCACAGTCAAGGTAGAATGGGAGGTTGTCGAGTGGACGGCCGAAGACGAATCGCCCCCGGAGACGCCTAGAAATGGCAAGCGAAAGTTGGCGGATCGGGACAGTGCCTCCGGCGTTAGCGCCATGGAAGGAGTACAGGAGTAGGACGTAGGGAGAGCTGCTGAGTACTCATGAGATCATCTACTGCATACAGCCGAGCAGGGAACGAGGCTCCATGTCATCTGATACATGAAGGATAAGAGTGGGGGGCGGGGGGTATAGGCCTCGGAGGATTAATGTTTGAGGTGGAAGGGCTTTGTAACACATGGGTAACGGCAGTGAGTCTGTTAAGAGCATCAAAACAGACTGCTCGCGCCTGGGATGGCTTCCGTCTAGTCAAGTGACGGCCCGCGAAGCCACCAATTGCAGGCGTAGTTCGGCATGGGTTCTTGGCGTTAAACTGGCTGGCAATAAAGAGGGTGGGTGGGATGATATCGGATGGTTAGGGCCGGGCTAATATTGAAATGGAAGATTGCTTGCGCCTGAAGTCGGGTCTTTTCTGGAACCATAACCACGCACTAGAGACAACGGGGGCGGATATTACCATAGTGGCTACCTATACATAGTATCCTGCAGTTACTGTCGTGTCGATCCCGGTTTTCGTGTCGTTTAGATCTGGCCGCTAGCGGATCGAGAGCGTAGTGTTCGTGATAACAGACGGCCAACAGAGCAACGATGCCCCTGAAGCCGCGTACCAGATGTCGTTGCCATGGACACAGAAGGGAGAGAGAAACACAGCATCGTGGGGGTCATTGGGGTATGTGGCGCACGGAAACAACACAGATTCTCTGTTTCCAGCGGGAAAAGTCTCCTGTCGAAGTTTCAGCGGGATGGTTTCGATCACGCTCCCGCTTGTTCCGGTACGCTACGCTAGGCGTAGACATGTCTGAAGAAGCGGCGGAAAGGCGGCTGCACTTGGCTCGTCAAGTTCACCCTGTGTTATCGTCCGGCCCTCTCAAGTCGCTCCTTGTCCCGAGGATTAGCCATCGGCACGGCGTTCAGGGAGACAGAGCCGCCGGGGTTGTTCCAACCATCAAGTGGATCGCCGTTGCGTCGTTATTCGTCAATGCGGCTTTTCTCCCAACCCCAGCGTTAGACCTGGCCTTCGGTGAGATGAAAGCTCGAAAACCCTGGACGCTTCAACCTGCACGCAATGGCACCTGAGGCGGGCTGAGAAGCCCCAATCGACTGGGTCTCGGCGCGGCCTCAGTACCGCCGCATCGTAGCAGCCGTTGGACGATGCATTTTCCGCGCGAGAGGCACTAGATCAGGGGTAGTGTCCCTGTAAGTTGGCGCCCTTGGCGCCTTGAGAGTTTTCCCGAAGTTCTGCCAGCAGGCGACCGAGCAATGCTCCTCAGCGGGCCGTTCATCCGGGAGCTTTTGAGTTTTGCTCGGTCTTCTCTGTCCAGCGTGCGGGAAGTGGGGAGATTTTGAAAGATTGGAAATCCACCAGCGCACTCACCTGACGAGAGAAACAGGGGTTGTAGATCTGGGCCAGGAGCACATGGATAAATCAAACTTTGCAGTTGCGTACGGCGCAGCTTGCCCGCCACAGTAGGACCCCGATCGCGGAAGCCCAGGTCCAAGACGGGAAAAAAACGACAGATGGGAGGTCCAGTATCCATGGGGGAGGTGGGTTGGAGGTGCTCCGCTTCCGTGGAATCGTGGCAGGGTTACATGCGGTAGACGGTTCGCGGTGCGGCAGCTTGCACTTGCAACTTTGTTTGGTGGACAACCCCGCGGTGGGGGTGTCTTGCCTTGCAGCGTCCACAGTCCACTAAGCACTGGGCAGTTACCTCCTCCCTGGTTGCCCTGATCAGCCATGCAGGTGCTCACGCGGCTTGATGGAGACGCTCATCCCCCATCTCAGCCTATGCCTAGCTTTTCTCGGTGTCGACGGTCCGAAACACGGGAGAATTGGGGAATAATGGCCATGAAACCCAGGCGACGACCCATATATAAGAGGCATGTGCACCCCGAGCTGCCCGCGTCATGAGTCTGTTTGTGAACCCAAAGCCAGTCTGCTCCTTGCCACCTTTGTCACCCTCCGTCTTCACAGCGTCTGCCATGTCTCTACCCAAAGACTTCCTCTGGGGCTTTGCCACCGCCTCGTACCAAATTGAGGGTTCCGTCGACGTCGACGGCCGCGGCCCTTCGATCTGGGACACGTTCAGCGCCATCCCTGGCAAGATCGCCGACGGAAGCTCGGGTGCTGTGGCCTGCGACTCGTACAAGCGGACCGGGGAGGACATTGAGCTACTCAAGTCGCTGGGCGCCACCGCCTACCGGTTCTCCATCTCGTGGTCCCGAATCATCCCCCTCGGCGGCCGCAACGACCCCATCAACCAGAAGGGCATTGACCACTACGTCAAGTTCGTCGACGACCTCCTCGAGGCTGGCATCCAGCCCTTTATCACACTCTACCACTGGGATCTCCCCGATGCCCTCGACAAGCGCTATGGCGGCCTCCTGAACCGGGAGGAGTTCCCTCTCGATTTTGAGAACTATGCCCGCGTCATGTTCAAGGCTATCCCCAAGTGCAAGCACTGGATCACCTTCAACGAGCCCTGGTGCTCGGCCATCCTCGGCTACAACTCGGGCTACTTCGCCCCCGGCCACACCTCGGACCGCAGCAAGTCGGCCGTTGGTGACTCGGCCCGCGAGCCCTGGATCGCCGGCCACAACATGCTCATTGCCCACGGCCGGGCCGTCAAGGCGTACCGTAAGGACTTCAAGCCAACCCAAGGTGGTGAGATTGGCATTACCCTGAACGGTGATGCCACCTACCCCTGGGATCCCGAGGACCCGGCGGACGTTGAGGCGTGTGACCGCAAGATCGAGTTCGCTATAAGCTGGTACGCCGACCCCATCTACTTCGGCCACTACCCCGAGTCGATGCGCAAGCAGCTCGGCGACCGCTTGCCCACCTTCACTCCGGAGGAGGAGGCCCTGGTCAAGGGGTCGAACGACTTCTACGGCATGAACCACTACACCGCCAACTACATCAAGCACAAGACCGGTTCTCCTCCGGAGGACGACTTCCTTGGCAATCTCGAGACGCTCTTCTACAACAAGGCTGGCGACTGCATCGGCCCGGAGACTCAGTCCTTCTGGCTGCGGCCGCATGCCCAAGGCTTCCGCGACCTCCTGGTCTGGCTCAGCAAGCGCTACGGTTACCCCAAAATTTATGTGACGGAGAACGGCACCTCGCTCAAGGGCGAGAACGACCTGCCACTCGAAAAGATAGTTGAAGACGACTTCCGCGTGCAGTACTTCCACGACTACGTGAACGCCATGGCCAAGGCGTCTGCCGAAGATGGCGTCAATGTCAAGGCCTATCTCGCCTGGGTATGTATTTTCCCATCAAAGATTATCTGGAGATTGGGTACTGACAAGACAACAGAGTCTGCTCGACAACTACGAGTGGGCTGAGGGTTTCGAGACCCGCTTCGGTGTCACCTTTGTCGATTATGTCAACAACCAGAAACGATACCCAAAGAAGAGCGCCAAGAGCTTGAAGCCGCTGTTCGATAGCTTGATCAAGAAGGACTGAATTATAGAAAGAGATGTAAGATTCTCGAGATGAAAAACAAATGATATAGCTCGCCCTCCTTGGTCATGCTCTCGACCATGCTCTTATACCCGCCGCACTACCCTTGGCGTTCATGCAGGGGGTTTGTTTCCATATTTGAATAGCTGTGAAGCTGTTTGCGCGAGGTCAAGCCAAAAAATTTAGCGCCGGCCTTGAAACTCGAGGCTTTAAAATATCTATATTAAACCTTGAATGTTATTGTCAGTGCCTTCACTTGTCCACGTCACGTCTTTGAAAATAGGGGCAACACCGTAGCAATTGCCTGGCTCCTGGGCTATCCGGCGGGGCTCCAGTGGCTATAAAGTACCACACACAAACAATCTTTCAAGAGTTGAATGGTGCTCACCGTCGGGGTTGTACTTGTCGTTAGGGTTATATTCATCAGGGAAGTACTCATGGGAATATTTCCTGCCTTTTGTTTTCAGGGGCTGCTTGCATCATCCAAACAAGCGAGGTCCAGCTTGCCTGTGCTAGCTTCGTATGAGAAAATGGCTTACAGCAACAGGATTATAAAGTCACTTGGATAGCTCAAATTTTCTAGCAGTACGGGAATGTTCATTTGGGAGACATCGGCGAATATGACTGGTTACATGTAATTGTATTGCGAGGGAACACGTATAATGGCGCTAGGCATAATCGTCAAAATTTCTGGGATGTTGTCGTAAGTCTTAGAGGGAAAGGGGGAACGGGGCTTGCTAAATACAAAGGATTAAGACTAGAAATTGAGCCGCCAGATCTTGAGCTCCGATACGACCAACGCCTCAGCTCAGAAGAATTGACACTCATTTTTTTTTTTGGATAAATTTAGTAAACAAAGATTACTCGCACTCACTTTTGAAGCCGTACTTGGGGGGGGGCGGCGAAGGGATTTAGTAGCTTGTGCCCTTCTATAGGAGTCTATTTAACTTTGTTGAAAACTGGCGGTTAACTTCTTGGATGCCTACCTCCCTATATATATAAGTAAAAGGGCGGAATCTCGTTTAAGAAATCGACAACCTCGGTATCCTATCCACAGGGGAGCATTGTTAAGAATAAAAACGGTCGCTACCTCAGGGGCGTCTGCTCCTAAATATCTTGAAGGTCCAGGCCCGCTTAGAGTCACGGCAGGTAGGTCCTTTCCCATCGGGCATGTATATCATTATATTATACAACATGAAGCCGACTGGACCATCCACTTATATAGATGGGTAGTAGAGCTCGGGACGACTTAGTTTCTTTCTTCTTTTCTTTTCCTCTTTTCGCTTTAGATTTTATACGACAGGGTGATCACCATCAATGAGCTGTGTGGCCTTACCCCAGTCTACCTAGGTAGTCTACGTGCCCTCCCTCGGCTGTGACACATAGATAACTACCTAGGTAGACAGTTTCAATAGCTCGAACTTTCGGGCCTTGAAGATATTCTCGACTAGTACCAATCAGTTAAGTTTGATTCCAACCCGGCCTCCTCCTCATTATGCTTCTCTTGGCCACCTTACTGCGCTTGGACCTCATTCACACTACTATCCGGGTTATAGCCATCACCAGATCTCAGCCTTGTTACGAGGTTTCCGTCTGACGAGGAAAGAAAGCTGGGAGGAGGGCAGCTGAGGCATTTGGGGCAGAGTAATATTAGGTTGTATTTGAGGGGAAGAAAAACAACGTACTTAAGGTGATATTAACCTTTGGAGGGTCTATCGGAAACATGGTGAGTGTATCGGGATCGTTTTGGACCACATTGAGGTGATGATACAAACCTCGCAGTGGCATCAGGAGGGTGTGAATTAGGGGTTTATCTTTTACCAAAGCCCTGGCTGTGATGATGATGAGCGTGGTCAAGGATCGCTCGCTGTGTTGGGTTGTCTGCACATTTCTTGCCTGTTTTTTTTTTTTGG
>Ga0247765_1000052_pt1 | contig 84154 bp, 63 predicted proteins | sample UWRJL106311C6_FD_179949 | JGI IMG/M metagenome (GOLD analysis project Ga0247765, IMG submission 179949) | Plant litter microbial communities from Arlington Agricultural Research Station in Wisconsin, United States - UWRJ-L106-311C-6 | ecosystem: Environmental > Terrestrial > Plant litter >... | reverse complement strand
ACAACCCGCCCCCCCCCCCCCCCAAAAAAGTGTCTCGAGTACTTCTTTCCCCTTATTGAACACTGGCCGTCTATTCCACAAAGGATAAGGCTCCCTGGAACGACAACAAAACGCGACGCGACAGAAGTTGGTGATACTAGATATTTCTATCTAATCTAGCATTTGAGGACAGGACAGTTGCCTTGCCTTCCCGTCGTGTCAATGGTTTACGTCTGATAAAACCTACGTCCGGTTGTTGTATTACTCGTGATGGAGTTTTGGTCGCGGTCGTGGAACATGTGTGAATTGGTCAGCCTTCTGGGGTGTTGCATCGAAGCTGCAGCTCAGCCGCTGTGAGGGTGTTAGAGGCGTTGATGGTCTTCAGTTACTTACGAGGCTTCTCCCTTCTACGATGATTGACAGCCGTGACAGCTTGATTCAATGTACATCACTCTTCGCCAGGGCCCTGCTTGGTGTGAATTATCTAGTCCAGGAAAGAACCTAGGCCTTGCGTTTTTTCGAGCTACCTGCAGCTAGGTAGGTAGGTAGTTAGCCTTCCTTTTTCCTGAGAGCGCAAATACGCCCAAGTATGCAGTTCCGGGTTTTCCTCCGAGTGACGTTGTCTCAAGACTTCACCTGGCTGTAGTATACAGGTCCTGTTTCCGTAATGTTCAACAACATCTGCCTACGCAAGTGTTCTTCGCAGGATACTTTGTTTGCTGTCGTCGCCCCTGTCTCGCTCAACCGCGGATGGTTTTATTTCCCTCGCCACTTACAGGCCATCACTTACCGATGCAGTGTGTTATTCTGCCGGAGAGAAACACGTGCTAGACATAGATGTCGGATACGGTTTGAACCTGCCCCTTCTTCAAGCTCATGCTCCATCTCTACAATACTCACGCTGTTATAATAAGTGATCCCAGCTACACCTAAACCTCACCGCTGTAGCTCTCGAAGTAGCACGCAGGCACAGCCTGCATTTATTTCCTTAGCCCATGCAGTCATCAACTGGCTCTTCCCCCAAAAAAGGCCCCCAACATGAAAAAGCCTCGATAGACGGTCCAACACTAACAGCCCCTCTCAGAACAGATCCAAGGAATCATCGCCCTTGACATCGAAGCACACACGCTGGAAAACACCCATCACACATCACGCGTGCATGCATGCATGCATACATGCATACAGCACATGCAGAAGTAGCAACGGGAACACGAACACGACAGGCGCAGGCAGGCCTCAGATAGATGGGCCGCGAATCATTCATCTATCCATCCATCCAGGTCCTCAACGAAGTTTACACCGAAATACGTCATAGGAACAAATAAAAATACCCCCTTCCCGTCTGTAGATGAGATGAGCAGTCAACCGGGTGAGAAGATTTGAATATGTATATTTAGAGGCCCCGCTGCGGTGTAGACTGTCTTCTCTACCTTCTCAAGCCTTTCCTTCATCAAGGGCCATCATCATAGTGACTTGGTAAAACTTCTGCTGTCCGACCCGACATATCTCTCTACCGCAGCTTTCAGAAGCATGGACCCGTTCATCCCTCTCCTCCTAGCATTCACCTACCTCCAAACGTCCTTTGCCCTCCCCGGTGCACCTGCTCATCCCATGATCACGCCCGCTCCCATCCTGCCCAACCGGCGTGACTTCATTGAGGACCTAGACCATCAAATCCACAGCATTATCAGCGGTCTAAGCAGCACGATATCCGGCTACATTGCGTCCGGTGTGCCGCAGCTACTGCAGGACATACAATGGGGCAGGATGTGCTCAAGGCCTTGGGAATCTCCGAAAAGGACCTCGCGGCGAAGCCGACCGAGGTATTGAACTTTCCGTAAGCAAACCCTGCAACACGAGACCAAGCATTGTGGTTGGTGATTTGCTGACGGCGGTACTGAATCAGAGCATATGACAACTTGACCCCCACCGGATGGAATGTCTTGGTGCGTGGCAACGTCTACAAGACACCCGACAATCATTGAGTCGCGGCTCATCGACCTGGCCGATGTACTTCTGCTCGACGTGACCGCAAAGGATCTCCCAGCTCAGTCACAGGCCCAGGTACGAAACATGACGGCGGAGATATTCGTTGTCCAGCAGAAGCACGTCAACGTGACCATGTCCTTTGTTGGTCCTGATAATTCCTCGCATGGGATGCCAGTGACAGGGCCAACAACAGACCACGGAGACTTCGCTGGATGGCTTTCCCTATCAAATGGCCAAAACCTCGGCGACCTTCCTATGAACACATCGGTCCATACCTTGGAAATCCACGCAAAGGGAACCGATTCGGGCAATGCAACGGCGTACTTGGTCCCCCCCCGATGGTATCACCATCGTACCCGAGATAGATGATGTCTTGCGTGTAACCAGAGGCTGGTCGTCAGTAGAGGGGCTCTTGAATTTGTTTGCGCGCCCATTTACGTCATGGCTCAACATGCCAGATATCCTCGCGGGCTGGGCGCGGATGCCGGGGGCACACTTCCATTACATAACGGCGACGCCAGGGCAGGTGGAAAGAAACTATATGGCGTTCACCTTTGCCACTTACCCACCGGGATCGTTTGACAGCCCACCGCTCAACTTCTTTGATGTAAACAATCTCCTTCCCATTCGGAAGCACCTGATCGAGCGGCTTCTTGAGACATCCCCGCGGCGCAAATTCGTCCTCATCGCCGACACGAGCAACCCAGATGTTATGGGCGCGTACCCCTAGCTGGCAAAGGATTTCCCTGATCGCGTATAGTGCATATGGATACGCAACACGTCGGCCACTGACCCATCGTTCCGTTTTCCTTACGACACGACTGGGTTCAAGGATCTAGATCAAAATCGCTACATGTTCTTCCGGACACCCGATGACCTGGCCGGCCTCAATCTGTCAGCGGGGACCTGCTACAACCAGACAGTGCGCCAGAATCTGACGTTTGGTTTGCAGGGGAAAGCATCCAACGGCGGTGTGTCACTTGTCAGCCGGAGTACATGGATGACCGTCTTGATGGCGCTGGGGGCAGGGCTAGCCTTGGGTCTGTGGTGATGTGATGGCGGTCTTGGTGTTTCTCTTGGGGAGGGGTTCCAGCATCCCCTGCGTCCTATGGCCTGCTTGGTTCGTGTAGTGTGTACCGTACATAAGCAAATTGCCATGGCATGTTTGTAAGCTCCTTAATTTCAACCCCTCAGCAGCGTATCCCTTGCGAATCCGTCTCTGCCTGTGCATCGGTGTACCATCAACCATCACGGGGCTGGGGTTTATCTGGAGAACCTATCGATAAAAAAACGTGTGCTTATCCGTTCCAGTCAACACTGCTGCATAAGGTGAGCACAGTGCGACCCGCTCATGCGGCCTGGGATGTCGCCCCGTGGCTCGGACGGGCAAGACGAGCACAGGGGGGGGCGATCCGCGCGCGCGCACGCCGACGCTGCTCCCACGTGGTGGTCGGACCCCGAATAGGGTCGTTCGTCAACACCTAAGCGGTAAGCCGGTGAGCGGCCTTGGCGAGAACCGGGACGGGACAGGGTCAAGGGCCCGACGTGAAGGTGAAATAGGTAGTGAACATGATAAAAAAATTTCGGGAAGAGAACCGCCCTTCGGCCTCTGGTTTATCCCGGTCCGCTTGGGGCCAACCGCCGAAGCCGGAAATGGGATTAGTGTCGTGTACAGGGTCGATCCCGTAAGCTTAGGGCTTGACACTATTCTCCGCGTTCCTGCTGTTCCCTAGTTATTTGATTTCCGTGTTTTTGACGCCAGTGGTACACTGGGGCTGGGAGCGGGGATGGGGTTATCTTGCGAGGAGGAACAGATGGAACGCCAGGAACGCTTCCTCGTTTTTTTTCTGTCAAGGAAGACTGCGAGGTACTACAGACAACCCTTCAAGTTTCGGAGTCGAGGTTCATGGGGAGATAGGCGAATGCGATAGGAGAATTGATGGCGCGGTGTTTTATCACACGTCTCGTCGTGGTGGGGAAGTCGCGATTTCAAGTTCGCCCGCAGAGTGCCGTCGTGGGCCTGCGGCTCTCAGAATCTCATCTGTCGCCTTGTCATGCCATTACCAGTCTCGGACGTTCTTTTCGTTTTCGTTCAAGCTTCCCCAGTAGGTTCCACGGCTTCCACCTTGCACCTTCCCCAGTTTGTCAGGGGGTTTGAAGGGGAATAGTGGGGAAGCGAACCCCAGTTATGTTTGCTTTTGCCTGACCGTTGGGAAACCAACGGTTTTAGGAGGCGCGGACCTAACCGAGCCGGGCGGGCACTCCACTTTTGATGGACGTTTTCCTAGTGTAGACAAGGGCTCTTTTGGTAGAAACTGCTCGCGAGAACCCACAGCCCCTCAGGGCTGCACTTGGGGGACCGGAGCGGCTGTTGGAAAAGACACCGTCACAGACCGTTCTCATAAAAGTTCTGGCTCTTCGAGCCGGGCCAACCATGTAAGCCGCCCTGGCGCTCTGAATGGGGGAAGATGGAATGCCGGTCTGGGGAGCCATGGACATTTGTTTGGACGGAAACGAAAAATTTTCTCGTCTCCCCTTCCGCCTTTGCAGCATGCACGACACTCTAACAGATGTACGAAGTGCCTCGGTACCTGCCCAGCGTTCGCCGTCGCCTCAAATTTTGTATTCTCACCTACATCTAGGCAATGCAATGCAGAGAAGAGGCGAACCAGCGCCCCAAAAAAAGGCTGCAGTGTAAGGGAGACCGGAAAGATTCGCTTTCCTGTTTGCGTCCCTCGGTCCCTTCATCGTCCCTTGTCTGTCCTCATTGGGCAGTTCAGAGGTTTATCCTAGATGCCGCTCCGTCCCAGTGTTGGTTGGTTCGTTACGGTGTGGCCTGCCCGCCTGGCGCATTGCCACCTCGTTTGCGGAAGCCGTCGTCAGTTGCCCCGTGAGGGAGGGTGGGAAAGGGAAGGAGCTACACACATCCTGCTCGCCATCATATCATCTCATGTTCTCTTGTCGTCCGTCGCTGTCGTAGCGGCACCGCTCCAGGGATGTTCCCTGGGCTAAGCTAGGACGAAGTCGTTTTCTCTCCGACGGTGAACTGTTTGACAAGAGAAGCAATGACGTGACGCGAGGCTACCGTTTGGTTCTCCAATCAAGGAGAACGGTTAATTAAAAAGAAATCACCAGAGTGTTGCAGTCTTTCGGTTTCCCCCCTCCCCGATCCCTTCTGGAAAATTGAACCTCTTGGGTAACTTGCTCACCAGGTTGCGATGTCGGGGCAGTGCCCCCCACGTAGTCATGACACGGAATTGACGGGATACGGCTTCGGGTGAGAGAATACCTTGGCCCGACTTCCTGTATACAACTTGGACGGTGGTCTAGCGGTGGCTGGTCTTGCTGGTCAGGTTTGCGGCACTTAAACGAGCAAGTCGGAATTAATGGCGAGCAAGCGGGAAGCTTCAGGTCAGGTACGCAAAGTTTGTAAAGTGCGTCTCAGGCCACTTTCTTGTCCCGTCCCCCACGTTTCTCCCTCCCTGCTGGGGCTGGTCGTCACCACGGATCGCCATGTCAATGTCAACACGTCACCCTTGCAAGGCGGCATTGGGCGGGCCATATCTGCGTCTCATTTTGCTCGCTACCTAAGCTATCATTCGTACACACCTAGAGAAGAACCAAGTCAAGGTTGTACTTCCTGACGTCCGAACCGTGGATAAGAAGAGACTGATGATAGAGAGAGTGGTAAATTCAACAAGCCGGTATCCCGCCGAAACCAAATTGATTCGAAAATCTGTGCCGCAAGGCAGCGGGTAGCAACGCCTTCCCGTGCCGTGTTCATAGGCCAGACTCCCCCCATGTCGTTCCGAAAGTCGCATTACCACCCTACTCCAAGAAACCCAAAAAAACAAAACTCTTGCTCCAAAAACGTCTGGCGATACCCTCCTGGCCGCGATCGTTCCCAATCCAAGGCCGGACCTTTTTTTTTCTTTTGCCAAAAATTCCCGCACCGCTCATCTTCTCCTGCGAGATTCCTTTCCGCCCATCCTGGCCCATGTTTGGGATGCCAGTGGCAAGTCGAAACAACTAACAAAAATACGTAGTCGTGAGTAGAAAAAAACGCAGTGCTTCAAAGTAGAATGGAAGTCGAGGGTAACGAGGTGGCATGCCAGCCAGCTCTCATGAGGCACCTCTCATCCATGCCAAGAACTGCCGTGCCCTCGTCAGTAGCCCGGCTGGACCATGGATCCCGTCTGGTGGATGGGAACGCCCGTAGTTGCCATGATAGGGCGGGGTGTGTCCGAAGTCGTCATGTTGGCCGGGACTAGAGGCTGGGCTGTGACCTTGTGACGGACAGCCCAGTAGTTCCCGGTGCCCGATTCAACCAGCTCCATCAACATGTATTGTAGAGTGCCATCGCAGACGCGAGGAACGCAAATCTCTCTCGAGAAGTGGTGAGCTGGGGCCGTAGTCTCAGACTCCATGCTCTCCCGTCCATCAGCCTGTCCACAGTCCTTATCAGTCTCGCTATGTCCCACGCCTAACACCCAAGGGCCGAAGCTTACAACGCAGTAGGCACACGCAGCACCGTTGACATAGACCCAGTTGTTGCAGTTATGCGTCAGCCAGTACTTGCACCGATAACGGTAGAAACCGCCGCTTCCGCTCATGATAGCTGTTGGCCTGCCCCTCGAGATGTTCTACGAGTTGGGTAGGGTTGGTGACTTTGGTGTCGATGACCGGCGTTTTCAAAAAATGAGAGCTGCCCGCTGGCAGTAAGCGATGTGTTTGTGTAAGGACAAGGAACCACACGGTGGATTAGCGTTCCCAGAGGGGGGGAGGAGGGTAAAGGGTTTTTATATTCGATGTTGGCAGTGCGTATTAAGGTTCAGGGGTATGGGAATGCCGTGGGAAAAAGCAATGAGATCGGCTGCGGCAACAAAATATATATAGACGTCGGAAGCCGACTGCAAAGGCAGTACCATTGAGACGACCAGGGGAAGAAGAGGTCCGTAACGAGCTAGTCCCCTTACGAGAGCTCTCTGGCAGTCATCTCACCAGAGCCCACGTGTAGGGGAGCTTCTCGGGGTCAATGTGGTGTCATGGCCAGCAAGGGACAACAGAGACATGCCGGCGGCTGTCACTGCTACCTTGCAGAACAGGGGTGGTAGGCCATGCAGCTGTTTCCCAGGATTCCATTCGATGTAGCTTATTTCTAATCGACTTTCTAAGCTGCAACAAGCAACATGCGCTGTGAGCCTGTGTTATCGAAGCTTTGCGTCCCATCCTTGCTCTTGCTGACTGCTGCTGCACGATGAGCCCCCAACAGGTATTAAGCAGACTTCGAAACGACAACATGGAGCAGTGCGCGGCTCCCCGCTAATTATGACTATGCCAAGGTGTCCGTCGGTTTTCCAGAAAACGAAGCGCCGGGCCATGGAAGGCTTGGGATTGCAAAGGAGCACTAGACTGTTCTGTTCCTGTTTCGACCGAGCACTGCGTAGTGTGCCCCCGCTCGCCTCCCAGCGACTGGGGCCTTGGTTGCAACACGGAGGCAGCGAGACGGGAGAACGGCAAAATTAACCACGACATGGACCTGGCCCATCGCGGTGCTTCAAACACAAGAGACGCGACTGTAGCCGACACGCAATGAAACCCTTTGAGGCCGAAATGTGAGAAGTGACAGACTCTGCATGGCGTCAACCAACGCTCTGAGTCCAACAACAGCCCAGCTTACCTTGGGGTACGGAGTACCCAGCAAGCCTAGGTGCCATTATCCGTCGACCACATCCTCGATAACTAGTGTAGGTCTTGGTAGGGTGTCAGCAGCAAATAGGGCTCGCCGCCGTCCCTGTCATTGCACATGTTCATAACCCCACCGCGGAAGAGGGGATTCAGTCCCGGGTAGCGGAGACTTGTCCAGCTCACGCCAACCAGCGTCGACCATCCGAGAGAGTGTGTGAGACGGGCCGCGGAAAACTAAGCGGGAGCCGACGTTGCACAGTTTGGCTTCTCAATGGCGACTGCCGAGGGTATCGTTGGGCTGAGGCTGAAAAAAAAGAATGAAAAAAAAGAAAGCAGACGGGAGGGGGTTTTCGCTTAACGTTAGCTCACTGCCTTCCGTAAAGAGAGGCGCGGGCTGCTTGGCCAGACATGGACTGGGCTCTCCACTGCACATGGGTGTACTGAAGGAAGTCGCTCCTGCACGTTAACAGAAAGAAAAAAAAAACACGCTAGACCTAACGTTGGTGGGCCTGCTGCAGGCGGGTTTCGATGGCACACACGTGATGCTAGTCCAAATCGTCCAGTCCTACGAAGTAGTTAAGCCGTCTGTGTCCATTCACCTTCCCCGGAATACCCAGCGCAGCCCTGTCAGCATCTGGCCAGAGCCTGAACTCTTCTGGAAAAGTCGCTCGGTCCCTCCCAAACCCTGGCTTCGGCGCAGCAGTGAGACTCCTCCGGGACTTCGCTGGGCCCTGTTCTGATAACCGGCAGGTTAAAGCTCGGCCCCAGGCCCGCTGTACCGCTGCTGCATGAGCCTGCGGTCACCCGTCCAATACCGTTCAACCGCTCTCATGGACAAGCTCTGAGTTGTGGCTGAATATTCCAGGTTCAGTCATTGATAACCTCGTGACAAGCACCAATTTGGGAATTAGGAAGGCACGACCAACGCTCAAGATGGGTCTCTTCCCATTCGTGGTTTCCGATCGCAGACATCAGCAGTGCCACCTGCAGCTTTACCATTCTCAGGGAGAGCTCAATCGAGGCCTTCATCGGCTGCATCCCACCAAACACAGTCCCCAATCACACTCCTCGCACCGCGACCATGGCGCCGTGTTCGGGAGGATTCCGAGTGGCAGCGGCCTTGCTCACGCTTGAATTGTCAGGACACCGCTCGAATAAGCGGGGCAAAACACTTCAGGTCCACGATTGGAGCTTTCTAGCCGCGCGGTGGAGCGGACGTGGATGGAGACTTCCCCTTTGTTTTCCATGTACAGTGCAGCACCAAGACTGCAGGGTATCCGTCACACTCTACGTTGTATTTCTGAGCGGTTTCCCTCTTCTCAATGCAAGGTCTCGCTCACTGATCTTCCAATTCCTTCACCACCCTATTGGTCCCTCGGTGACTTTCTTCCTGCATACGTCTCACAAAGGAAGACGCACTTCGACGTAGAATCTCGATCATGCACTGAACGCCCAAGACATCTCCTCCTGAGGATTCTCCTCTCGTCTTCGGCCCCTGTTATCTGTCAAGCCTGCCCGCTTGACCGTTGCAGAAGCAACGCCACGACGCCGGTCTCATGATCGAGACAATTGGCGCGTTGCACGGTTACCTAGCAGAACATATCTTGGTTGGTCAATCTGCGCAGGGCTCCACACCCGGCCCTCGCTCGTCAACTAGGCACTTCGAGTTACACAACCGTTCAAGGGCTGGAGCAGACTGTCTGCACCGCGCCTAACGACACGACCCACCAAGAGGCTAGTATGCTCGGTATGCACGCCTGTTCCGCCATCAAGCCGTGTGGCCTTTTCTTCTCGGCCAAGTGGGCTATGGAGAGCGGCAGAAAACCCGAAAGCTGTTTTGGTTCCCCCGCATACTTGTGGCGTTTTGTATGCGCGCATTCAGAGCCCATTGCATACAAGAGGGCTACCGGTATTGAATTCTCTGTCCAGGGTGGTACAATGGCATAAGCGTATGTCAACTACATGCAATTCCCACCCAGTCATCTCACAGTGTGACCCATCCTTCTGGGTGATGGCTGCGCCGAGCGGCGGCCAGATTCTCCACTACCTGGTGGTTGGGACAAGCGTTTTGTCCAGGTAAAAGGCGTTGTTGTCAAAATATGTCTCACTCGCCCTCCCAGATGTCATCCTCCCGGCTTGGGGTTACCTATCAGCACCCAAATTAGCTGCCAGTCGGCACACGCGCCCTCATACTCTTCTACCCAAGCCACCATGCTCCTGACACAGCAGCCGCGCTTACCTCCAGTTCCTTGACCTGTTCTACCGGTTAGCACAGTGCCCAATAAACTCGAAAGACGAAATCACCTTACCTCAGCACCCGATCTCTCGCATATCAGCGAGCGCGTTGGGGGATAATCTACAGCCTGGGGGCTTTGATTGGCATGCCATCAGTGACACCGGAACACTAACGCATGTCTCACCAAACTTGTAAGCTCTTGCAGAAACAGGAGCAATATTGGGCACAGGAAGATGGTTACATACCTATGCCACGCCTTCTCCACAACTCGATACCCGAACGGCTGTTAGCTAGAGACCGGGTGCTTCGCGCAGCAAAGAGGGGCCGAGATGAAGAGGCATGACGGGTTGAACTGGTATGGACCCTAGACACAGGGTCGAACCCCCGCCCCACCCACATGCCCTCAAGTCGCTCGAGAAAGCCGACGGCTCAGATATTCGTATACTACTGTATCATATGGGTAAGTTGGGAACACCCCCTCGGCGAGAAGTCTGACCAGTGACTATCCAAGTCAAGCTAAGTTGCCATCTTGCTGTCTTACCCCGACTCCATCTTAGCCCGGCTCCCCGCTAACTGCTTCCCAGTACCTTACCTAGGTAGTCATCTGAGATGCATGCCTCGGTGCTAGAGCAGGCTGCCGGCCCGTCACGCATTTCCGCGGCATCGGAATGACAATACAAGCAGGACAAATGCCTCACGCCCCGACACACATTAGACATCACACATCACGCATCCGCGTCCCGGCTGCCGTCGGCAAGACGGACAAATGCGTTCATTGGTCTTTCCTATCAGGTAACAGACCCTTTCCCAGCCCGGATGAGTTGGTTGTTGACAGAATGTCATACTTGGAAGTCATACAACTTGAATGGATGGGGAGGCCTCCGGCCACACGCGGAGAAGCCGTCTAAGCCTATAGTATTCATCGGATTCGCAGTAGAGCCAGAAAGAAGTCAGACTGGTGGGTAGGCAGGTAGGCCGCGGCACAACATGTTCAGCCTGTGACACGGTCGAGACCTGCCTCTGGTACTTGTGACTGTGACCGGGAGGAATGACACGTAACCAAGTTATTTATATAAGACAAATACGTATATAATAGTGTACGTATCTATCTGAACGCCGGGGAGAATCTTTGAAATGGTCCGTTTGTCCGCTGGTCTATGGCGCACCGTATCATAGCATGTCATGCATGGAGTCCCATCCCGGGTCCCTCCCGTCCAGCCATCCAGAAACGAAAACAGTGAAAACCCTTTCTAAACTTAGCGCCCGGCCTTCATGGCTTGCCTCCGGCGGATTTTCTCGGCGATCCGCGTAAGCGCCGACTTGATTTCACCTTTCTCAAACGTGTCTAGGTCATAGTAAACAGGGGCAATTTCCTGTCGGTTTGGTTAGCACAACCTCGGTCATGGGCATTCAAACAGAGGAAATAAAAGGGGGAAACATACCAATAGCCATTCCGGTTTGATATTAGTAACCGTTCGGACATACTGCTTGGTCGTCAAGACAAACTCGTTATAGACGACCCAGTCGTACGGCTGGGATACGACAGTGCTAGGATGAATCATGACCAGCTGGTCGTCCTTGACCGTCTTGTAAACCTTTGAATTGCTGCTCTCGCGCATGGCGACCTGCATAAAGAAGCCTGAGAGCAGGGCTCGGCGGATGTTGACGTAATAGTCCTTGTCGTTGAAAGGGGTGCTCATGAGCTCGATATCGTGTGTCTCCATAATCCGCTTGAGCTGGGCACGCACGTTGTCGGCACTCGATAGGTGGCGGTACGACAAAAAGTGCTCGTGGCACCACTGCTTGACGTCCTGGCCCTGCTGCTCGGCGCCCTTGAAGGCGTGGTAGGCATTTAACAGTGTCAGGTGGTCACCGTCCGGGTGGGCAAACTGCATCTTCATCTCATCAGCCCGCTTGCGTGCGTTGTTGGGCCGTACCCAGATCTGCGGTACTGAGAGCAGGGATGTGATGGACAGGATCTCATTGGAGCAGTAGAATTCGGGTGACGAAATGAGCATGACAGCTAGCGCAGGGTCTAGAGGAAACTCGGACGCCAAGCTACCGAGCTTGGTCAGTTCACCATCGTCATCAAGACAGGCCAGATAGTTGAGCTCTTCCAACGCGCGCATCATCGTCTCAGGCGCGGGAGGGTCCATCAGGTCGAAATGCACCAAGTCTTCGACACCGAGTTTCTTGAGTTCCAGGACCGTGTTGGAGAGATTAGATCGCAGAACTTCAGGGTACGTCTGCTCGATGAGCTCCTTCTTGAAGGCCTTCTCGGTGTACAGGCGGAAGCATTTTCCGGGCCGTGTACGACCAGCGCGACCCGCTCTTTGTTGGGCCGAGGCCTTGGATATAGGGGACACGAGGAGAGACTCGACGCGTGACCTTGGGTTGTAAATCTTTTGTTTGCTGAATCCCGGGTCAACCACGTAGACAATACCGTCAATAGTTAAACTGGTTTCGGCAATATTTGTTGAGACGATGCATTTACGCCCAGGTCTCCCTCCCTTACGCAGGGGTTCGGGCGCCTTCTCGAAAATGCGCTGTTGTTGCGCAGGTGGCAGTGTGCCGTAAAGGGGATAGACTTTCATCGGACCAGCGTCTGACTCACGGATCATCTCGTCGACCTCGAGGCTGATGCGCCGACACGCATCCTCAATTTCCTCCTCGCCGGTCAGGAAGAGTAGAATGTCGCCTTCCGGTTCGGTAGCGTGTATTTGCAGCACAGTTCGCACAGCAGCCTCGACATAGTCCCTCTCCGGCTCGGGGGTATAAAAGATCTCGACGGGGTAGGTTCGGCCCGGCACGGCGAGGAGGGGGGCGTTGTAGAAATAGCTCTGGAACTTTTGGGCATCGAGGGTGGCCGACATAACAATAATCTTGAGATCCTTCCTCCGCCCAGCGATCTGCTTCAGCAGCGCCATCAGAATATCTGTCGCAAGTGTGCGTTCGTGGGCCTCGTCGAGAATGATGCAACCGTAGCGCGACATGTCGTTGTCGTGCATCGACTCTCGCAGCAGCTGGCCGTCCGTCATGTACTTGAGCAGTGTCTTGGGACCCGTCTTGTTCTCGAAACGAATACTGTAACCAACCTCCTCACCTAGCTCGACGTCCAACTCGTTTGCCACACGCTGAGCGACCGACATGGCTGCCACTCTTCGGGGCTGAGTACAGGCGATGAGCTTGCCTGTCTGGTTGGGGAGCTCGTCATAGAGCACGTACTGTGGGATCTGTGTTGTCTTTCCGGAACCCGTCTCGCCGACAAAGACGAGGATCTGGTTGCTATGGTACATGTCAAGGAACTCCTGACGCTGCTTGTGCACTGGTAGGTTCCGGCGCCCTTCGAGGATGCCAAAGTAGCACTGCGAGTGTGGTTGGCCAGTCCAGGGGTTCAGGTCCGAGTCCTCTGCCTTTGCTGCCTGCAGAGCTGTTGTCTTGTGTCGCTCAAACTTCTCGAGGGGCGAGCTGAAGCCATTGTTCTGGTCGGCATCCTCATAGTGATGGGCGAGGTACTTGTTTGGTTTCATATCGCCGTCTGTTTCGCCCTTTGCGCCCATCTTGATGCGTTTGGAATCTTGCCAGCTGTTGTCGTCGTTGTCCACACTCGATCGCTTTGTCCCAAAACGTGCGTCGGCCATGTCGAGTCGCCCTTGCGTTTTTGTGGGGGAGGGGAAGGGGAAGTACGGTGCTTGAAGAGGCCATCAACACGAGGCTGAAACTTTTTTTTGACGCGTTTTGGTCAAGGTGGGGGGGACTGATAAGATTATCAAGATCCTTGATTTCGCACAGACCAAGCTGTCCCTCTGCGTTGAAGCAAATGCTTTGCGGCCCCCGCACGCACGCCACCCCTGAAAAAAATTACCAGCATTGCAATGATTTGACAGGTGATGAGCAGCAGCAGCAGCAGTTTGTGCAGTATCCAAATGCGTACCTACCTTAGTTGGACAGTTCGAGAGTCATTAAGCAAAGAAATTTAGGCCCTTAGGTTTCAAATTCGGGGCCTGCAGTTTCCACGTTGGAGTCATCAAATTTCCTTCCTCATCGTGCCCTTGACAAATGGGAAATACCTAACCTGGACACCTTTCCCGATGCTCTTTCGTCCCACAGAACTGGGAAGAACCCCTCATCGTTTTTATTTTATTTTAAATCAAAAGGCGGAGGCTATCCAGGTTCAGAAAATCGTCTCTTCATTCTACCACACGCCGTTCAATCATGTCCTCAGACGAGCGCCTCAACCCCGAATCGGGCAGTTTTGAATCGCGCCCCGTTTTCTATTGCGGCCAGCATGACTCAACTCGTAGTGATCTCACCGATGCCCAATACAATTATCTGGCGAACGTTGGTGTAAGTCGTCTGCAGCAGACCGCCCTGGGCACCTCAGCGCTGTTTCTTGCCCCTCTCCGCTGAACGTTGTGACTGACATATTAAAGTTCCACTTCGTGACCACTCCCATTACAAACAGTCATTTTCACCAACGAGTTGTCAATTTGCACAAGGCGTACCTTGAGGAACGCGAGAGATGGGTTCTCGACGATAAAGAGAAGAAAAGCAACCCGTCTCTACCTGGACCTGAGGTGGCAGCCTTGACCGATGCCGATACATCGTACGGTCCTTCCGACCACGTCGGTAGCCTGGTCGCGTACTCAAGCCCATGGATAGACCTGTGCTCGTCAGACCCCGTCATCGCCAAAATCTCGCGCCAAGTTCTAAATCTCGAACTCGCCTATGCGAGCTTCTGCGGTGCCAGGACCATCATAATACCTGGTCCTAGGCAGGATGAGGATGGTGCTGCGGTCATGCGCTATGCCCGCGCAATCCAGGAGGGAATTCAAGTGGCCACCCGCGTCAATATTGTCATCCAACTGCCCATGTATCGGGAGCCCGGTCTCGAGGAGCAGGCAGAGACCCTGGCTTCTCCCACGGGCGTAACCAAACCCAACCGGGATCCCACCCAAGAGATAGACCTGTTCACTACCTGGGACAGCTGGCACACAATTCGATCGGTTTGCGACTACTCAATGAGGCTGTTTGTGGCCCTTCGCGTTCCCCGGCGCGCGCCCGAAAAGCACCTACAGGAGCGATGGTTTGCTGAGCCCTTGCATTACTTGACCATCGACAAGAAAGTCTTCCAGAAGAACACGGCTGGTCATCCCTCGTTGAATAAGGACCAGCAGGACCTCATCAACCGCTATATGAGGCTGAAAAACCACCCCTGGTTGATCCTATCCAATGTCGGACCCAACGCAGAAACCCTCAACAATCTGCCGGATCCAATGGTAGTCGCGTTCCCATCTCTTGAGGAGGCATCACGGGCACTTAAGGAGAACCGCAAGGCGGTACCCCCGGTGAATCCCTATCTTGATTATATGCGGCATGTCGAGCGAAACCAAGCGCCCTTCTCAGCAATGGAGACTCAGACTCTGGTGAACTTCCAAGACTGGCTCCAATCTCCTCTACAGCCCCTCGCCGACAATCTGGAATCGGCGACGTACGAAGTCTTTGAGGGCGACCCCGTCAAATATAACCAGTACGAGCTGGCCATCGCACAGGCCATGATCGAATGGAAGGAGCTCAAAAAGCCTACAGCACAACAGGATTACCTCAACAATGATCTTATCGTGGCGGTGGCGGGCGCTGGCCGTGGCCCCCTGGTCACTCGTGTTATTCGTGCTGCCAAAAGCACGGGAACATCAATCCAGCTTTGGGCAGTGGAGAAGAATCAGAACGCATACGTATATCTCTTAGGGCAGAATAGGCGGATTTGGAACAATAGCGTTACGGTCGTGAAGACCGACATGCGAGGGTGGGAGGGCCCTACGGTGGTGGGCAGACCCAACTCCTACTCCAAGGTTGACATTCTGGTTACAGAGCTCCTGGGTTCGTTTGGGGATAACGAACTCTCCCCCGAGTGTCTCGATGGCATCCAGAGACACCTTTCGAAACCATACGGCATTTCTATTCCACATTCTTACACTGCACACCTGAGTCCCATTGCCACACCTCGGCTGTTTGGGGATTTGAGCTCAAGGGTGCACGCAGACCCGGCGGCATTTGAAACGCCGTGGGTGACTCGTCTCTTCGCCATCAACTTCGTCGCAGAGAAGGTTCCCTGGCATCACCGCTTCCAACAAGCCTGGGAGTTTGTGCACCCCGTAAACCTCTTGCGGGCGGACGAATTCTCTAAGAGACACGGCATCAATGCCAAGTACACCACCAAGGGACTAGGCAGCATGTCTGGCTCAAGTGGTGCTAACGAGCACAATGCCCGCTACTGCCACTTGACTTTTGTCTGTCGCACAAGAGGTGTTATCCACGGGCTCGCTGGCTACTTCGAGTCGGTTCTGTACAAGCCACAACGGGCTGACAAAGAGCAGGAGCCTATAGAGATCAGCATCGTGCCGGATCAGATTGATCGGAAGAGCAAGGATATGATCTCGTGGTTTCCAATCTTCTTTCCACTCAAGGTATGTCGAGTTTATTTGAAGTCGAACTCCCGCACACCCAAACATTCAAGGCAAAGACACACACCCGCCCCTGTATTTTCCAGTGAACGCATCTTTAATAGCGCCACCACATCTTTGAAATGGGCCAGGGAAGCTTTGGCAATCGGCGCAATGCGTACAGTATGGAATATATGGAGAAGGGTGTGCCTCAACTATTTAGCTGTTGACATGATTCTGACTGATGTGAGTAGAAACCCCTCTACTTTCCTGAAGATTCGGAGCTGGAGGTTAGCATGTGGCGGCAGACAGATGACACCAAGGTTTGGTACGAGTGGATTGTAGAAGTGTATGCGTGGGTGGGACCCAATAAACGGATTAAGGTAGGCACTTCAGAAATGCATAGCAGCCGCAAGGTTGGCTGTCTGTTTTGATTCTTTGGTCTGTAGTCAGTTTTACAAGGCAGCCAGCGACAGCATATGAGCGACCGGCGTTGTAAACAACTGCCATGAATCGACGACGATTTTCCCCTCTGCCCTTCTCATAATGAAAAAGTGACATCGATAGTTCTGCGACTTTTTCCTCATCCTGGTCTGATTTCACGGCGGCATCCTGCTCTCCCTTTCCATGCGTAATCTTTGTCATTTCAACCCTCCATCTTGGTATCTCCATTCTCACCCTTATCTGCCGCTGTGATCCAAAGGACGTTATTGCATCTGATTTGTCGCGGGTCAGTGGATGGTTCACGTGGAGGGGAGAAAAGAAAGGGAAAAGGGGGGGGGACTAACCGTATCAAGACCTGCCCTAGCGAGCCCGTCGGCTTCTGGTTGATGTACTCCTCCGTGTTGCTCAGCTGCACATTCATGTAGCTGTCGATGCTCTGAAGATTGTGTCGTTAGCTTTTCTTTTTCTTTTTTTTTTTCCAATGTGTCTTGTGTGGCTTTCCTATCCTCTCCGTCCATTTACACCCCTCCAAATAACAGGAAAAACCTGCCCAGAGAGGGATGGTGGACAGAGGGATGGAAGTCTGGTTAGGGCAGAAAACCTACAACTAACCGCCCCTTGTATTCCGCCTCGTTCCACTTTAGCCGCACAATCACGTCCTTGTTCACTAATTCGAGGAGGAAGGGCCGCGGGTTTACGGGTACGAAGCTCATGGTTGCGTTGGTACGAGTGGTGTGGTGTTTATAACGCGCCGGGTTCGGTGGGTAAGGTTGGGGTGGGGGAGGGGGACCTCGTCGGTCGCGAGGTCTGGATTACCGCAATTGATCGCGTTGCTTTTCGTTAGCAGCAGGTTGCGTATTTCGGGGCCTTTACTTCTTGCAATGTCGCTGCGCTGCGCCTGGGTTGTACGGTGTGCTATCTCGCGACGATTTTGACGGTTGTGATGTGAATGGAGGAGTTTGGTGGCGGTTTGCAAGGCTGAGAGGTACGAAGTAGATTTTCGGTGTTGGCCGCCCCATGGGGTTTCATTGGTCCGGTGGCCGACGCCCCACTAGAACCGTCGAGGCTGGCGGAGAGACGGATTCCTCACCATACATCTGTCGAGTGAATCAAAGATTTATGACGTGATTTTTCTCAGAAGGATATCAAGAGCGAAGCCCGAGGCTGGTTCAACCTGACATGCCTGCCCGAGCTGTTTGGACTCAATGATAGAGCAGCTTGAGTAGGTCCCAACACGGCGTATCGTCCAAGCTCTGTGACATGCATATAAATTTCATATCATCTTCAACATCTACTGTACTACCAATTGCTCAAAAACTCTTGATTGCTCTGATCCCCGGGTGTCACCTAACAACATATTCACTAGCACACAAGACTCCGCCACCATGCGGCCTGATGCCCTGATACCTGGTTCCCAGCGCCGAGTACCCTTCTAGTTGAAAACTCGCCATGTCGCTTCATGTGTAACCATATTCATATCTCATGGCTTCAAATTCCCGTCTCATTTCCGCAATGACTTTAGTAAAGGTGCAATCCTTGACTTTTTGCTCAAACCCACGCGGTACTGCACTTTTGTTGTTGCCGTAGCAGCAGTGGCGGGGGAAGCCGTCACCACAGATTTTCTCACAGTTTCATTCTTCTCCGCCTTGTTTTCGCCATCCTCGACGCTAGGAACATGCTTTCTAACCTTTGGTATCTCAGATGGTCCAGTCTTTTTGGGGCTGGGCTGGAGGTTCTCCTTCGTGTCCTCGTCATAGCCGTCATCATCGTCGTCACTCGCGTTGATCTCGTCTACTTGGGATCGTTGAGAGTTTCGTGATATCTCTGACAGCGCAGGAGGTGCTGGCGCAGGCTCTTCTTCGTCCGCGGCGGGGTTTGTAGGTTCGACAGTATCCTGCTTCTTCTTGCGCCCGCGCTTTCCGGGCTTTGCGAGGGTGAGTTTGTCCACGCCTGGTTCGGCGAGACCGTCGGGCACAAAACCAGCACTTGCGGGGTCTGGTTCGGCTGGGGCGTTTTGCGTTGATATATCTTGTTCCGCACCAAGTTGAGAAACAAACTTGCGGGGGCGGCCTCTCCTCTTCTTTGGTGGCTTGGACTCGGGTTCGTCCACCTCCACGCACACATGTGTTGCTCCTGAGGCCTTTGTCACCTCCGCCTCAGACTCTGCCATGTTGTAGCCGGGATCCTGAAAAACACCCTTCTTCTTGCGTCCCCTCTTTTTCTTGGGCTCTGGAGCAATTTCGGTTTCCACATCTTCGCCAGTGGCTTGATCGCCGCCACAGTCGGGGCCAGCGTTAGCCTTGTCTGCCTCGGCGGTTAGATCGATAAAAGTTCCAATCTCGGTAGTATCATGTAACCCATCAGATGCTCGGCACCTTCGGGCGCCACCTCGACCGGTCTTCTCACCATTGCTGTTCCAGGGGCTCACCGGCCCGTCACAACCACCTTCCTCGTCTCGAACAACATTCCGTTTCTTGGCGCTCCTCGTCTCCAGCAGCGGTGGCAACTCCTCTAGCGCCTTCTTTGGTGGTCTTCCTCGTTTCCTCTTGGCCGGCTCTTCTGAGATAACATCCGGCGAAGAAGCCGGGTGTGCACCACCCACCATCTCCGAACCTTCGTCAACCTCCTCCACGCTCGGCAGCTCACCGGTAGGCGGCACCTCCTTCGCAGATGACCTGTATGCACTCGGCGTCGAGAACACAACCGTTGCTGTCCCGCTAGAATTGTACACCTCCCCAGCCCCCATCGAAGGCAAAGACGGCTCACCCACCTCACTTGTATCCGGTGACAAGCTCACCAGCAGATACTCCTCCTTCTGACTCGTTGTGAACGCACTCGGCGCAATATACACTCCCAACCCCGGCGCCGTCTCTGGAACAACCTCCCCCCTCCCATCCACCAGACCCACACTCTCACCGCTGCGTCTCGGCGTCATCCCGGTCGACACAACGTCCTCCACCTGACCCGCCGAGATCAACACTTCCCCTCTTGGGCTCTGCGTCTCACGTCTTCTCACCCTCTTCGCTCCCTGCTCCTGCGTGCTCGGAAAATCATAAGGATCCTGCGTGGGTGGCATGCTGCTGGACTGGTGCTTGCTTGTCCTTTCGCGCTTGCGCTTCCCATATGTTCGCGCCACTTTGGATAGCTCTTTGGTTGCGCTGGACCTGCCACCTGGCGGACTGCTCGAGACGCACCATGGGTCGCTCTCGACTTCGCCAACGGCTCGGACCCTACCAGGGGTGGTGACCTGCGAGAGGTCCGCAACGTCCTTGGCAGCGTAAGTCTTCTTTGTCCTGGGCAAGCTTGGTGGAGCGGGGTCAGTGACCGAAGTGAGTGACGACGATGCCTTTGCTGGGAGCTGAAGGTCTGTTATGTCCGATGATCTGGGGTTTTGGCGTGCGACGCTGTGATTACCACTGGTGGTGACATGGCGCTGTTCATCGTAGACGTGCTGGAAGAAGGAGAGGTCGGTAGACTCTCCACTGTCAAGTTTTGCGACGTTAGTATTGGGGATCACATCAACGTCCACATGGGCAGTCTCATGGTGGGGTTTGTCGCATGCTGTGAGTTGCTCAATGATAGTGACCTCGCCGTAGATCGCGTGCCTGTCGTCGCCGATTGTCCTCCTGACAGGACTAAAGTCGCTTCCTTCGTCTTCCGAGTCCAGTATTTCTCGCGCCGGCGGCATTGTAGCGGACTTTTTCGGGTTGGTGTCCAGGAGTCTGTGTGAAGTCGCGGTGGGGAAATCTCGCCGACGCGTACGAGACGACGCGCAGTCATGTGGTGCGGGGTTAGTCAGCAGAGTTTGATGGCTTGCAGGTGCGCGACAGTCAATTATCCTTGAGATTGTTTTGGAGCGAAAGACTTGGAAGTCAGCGTCTGTGGCTAACACCGTAGCCCGATGAAGAGCTGTGCAGGACGGAAGCTGCATTGTCATTGCCTTGCAGATGTAAGATTGGCGCCTTTGGTTTCCAAATTCTGGGCGGATATCTTTGACAAAGGCCCTCTCTGCAATCTGCGGCTGTTTTTGCGCTTCCCACCAAACACCTGCTTAGTTGAGAGAATGTCCGTACTAAATCCTAGATGCTAGTACCAAGTATAGCTACTATATGACGAGCACCAAGTACGATTGCCAGATATAGCAAATGAAACCAAACGCCACCCCACACCCAAGAGCATTGAATACTCACCAACCCACACCATGAAGGATTGTGTGAAGTGAAAAGGGGTATCGAGAGAATGCGAGGAAGAGAAGTATTGAGCAACAAATCACACCCTCCCCGCATTGAACAGCCTCGCTAGAACTCGCGCGGCTTGACCGGTGTCTGGCCATATTCACTGACGGCATCATCATCATCAGCGTTCTTATTGGGATGCATGAGATCCCTGGGCTGAACGAAAACACCCGCTGACGCTGTGTCCTCGCTTTCGTACTTTGCCTTGCCGCCGCCTCGCAGCTCCCAACTTCCAGTTCGCTCGTGTCGCGTGCCCCCATTGGCGTAAGTAAGATCCGTGTCGCTGGCCATCTTCTCGGAGCCTTTAAATCCACCAAGGGACACCTTGCGAGCCTTCGAGCCCTTGCCGTGGAAGCGGATACTACCGAAGGCGACAGCAAGGAGGAATAGAATGCCGGCTACAATCAATGTCACTGCCGCTCCAATGACTCCAGCCAGCGGGGGGGTAATTGCATCACCTCCACCGTTTGAAGAACGAAAACCACCGGAGCTGCCGCCTCTGAGATCCCGACAAAACAGCGAAAAGCTATTGCACAGTCTACACCATTCCGACTGTGTGGATACACCAAATGGCTGGATGTTGGCCATAAATGTCGTCAGGGGGAGCGCGAGGGCGGTGCCGTTGAAGAGAGCAAACGGTGTGAGCTGATCTTCGGCATCGGTACCGTTGCGATAAAGAAACCGCACATAGAGCTCATCGTGATTGGGATACGACGATGCGTTCCCCCCAATCGAGAAGAGTTCAAACAGCATCATAGCGCCAGGCTCGGGCAATGGCGCAAACTCAGTTGTATGATCTCCAATGATCAGACCCGAGAGGGCGAAGAAAGCAACAAATGTCTCGTGTGGGGTGAAGGCCAGGTTGAGCTTGTTGATGTAACCGCCTTGCCGCATGTTGTCCCTGAGGAGGTCTACTGTCTTTGCTGCCATAGTGCGCCCCGCAACTGCGCGAATCATATCTCCTCGGTTCTGGCCTGAAACACTGAGGTTTGCGTTCTTGTTCCGCTGTTCGACCGAAGCAAACCGGCGCATCATCAACAATTCGTCTTCTGTGAGGTTCTTCCGTGTAGCATTGTTGTGGTTGTAACGGAAAGCGGCATAGTCATACAGGAAGTAGGCGTTTGCAAAGTTGGCCATGGTGAAAGGGAACACCTCGTGCAGAACCTGGCGCCAGAGATTCTGGTAGAAGTTGAGTGTGTTGTTGTAGACCGTCGCTACAATGTCATCATTTCTGAAGTTCAAGAGCGATTCCGTATAAGCAGCGCAGCCGACGTGGCCACCAACCCTATGATCAACAGTGAGCAATACGTGCTTCCCATCATGCTCACGGATTAGACGTACCAGACGGACTCATAGTCCAAGCCCGATACCGTTTTGATGTTTGGATACTGGTATCCACCAAGGGGATAGTTCACGATGCTGCCATTGGGGTTCAAGGCGGCCTCCATGCCCCCAGAGTTGTTCGAAAAGGCTTGTAGGATAGGCGGGTAGAGGCCCTGAGTAAAGGCTTGGGCGCTGGTCACCATGTAAGGATCCGTCGGGGCCAGTATGGTGAGCTGGCTATTGTCAATGGCATTAGCCTCAATGCCAACAATCGGTGTGTACTCGGTGTTTTTCTCGTTTGGATCCCTGCTCAGGTATCGGGCCCGAAGAAGAGAGCCTTGCGCAAACATTTGCTGAGCACCGAGCGGTGTCAAGGTCAGCTGGGGAAGCGATCCCCAGATCGGAGTGCGTTCTCCATGCAGGATCCAGGCGACCGAGCTCCAGACATGTTCCGTCTGGGCTGAACTGGTCCGAGCCAGCAAGGCAAGAGCAGTAGCTGCGAGAAGTGCCATGCTGGAGCTACCCAGAAGTCTCCAAGATAACACAATACCTGTACTGGAGACAGAGCGAATGTTAGATGAGATGAAGACCTGTGAAGCACAGCAAGATGCCTGTCATTGGACTCTCAAGACAACGAAGTCCGGCCAGTATCCCGCGCAAACTCCGGTGTGGGGAGGCACCAGAGGGGGGGAGGTGAGAGGGAAAACAAGGAAGTTTCGCTTTCCAGCGGGGGAGCTTCAGCTCTTTGTTGAACTGTCCTGCATACTGCACGCAGAGGGAAGCTGCGAGAGGCTGCGATAGGACAACCCAACTAACCTCTTTCCCCCCTCCTTCCCTGCTTTTGGTGCCGCATTGATAACTTGAGCTAGACGATGGTGTCACTTCACGTCACTCGCTGAAGCTGCAAGGTGCCAGGCGGTGACCGAGGAATCCAATGAGGGGGATTGGTGGGTGAGGGGCAGCACCGATAAAGCTTCCCTCGAGCCTATCAGCCACACTGGTGTCACCTGCCAACCACTATCGGTCGAATCTGGGGTTTGGAGGCTCTGGCCAATCATGGCACGCCTTTCAGAGTAGTTGCATCGATCTTGACCCTTTGCGGAACGTGGTGACTGGAGCGTGCAGCTATCGATAACGCGCAGCGGACAGGGTCTCCGAGAGTCCCTGTTGGCGGCGCCGCAGCTCATCTCCATGCCTTGGCGCTGTCTTTGCATCCCGCAGCGATCCTGGCTTGCGAGCTCTCTTTCTGCCCGTCTGACTCTGGCGGCATGCGGCATTTCTGATCCATTTCGCACAGTTGAAATGGCCGGTGATCCTCGTCGCGATTTCCGATGATGTATGCGTTACCGCAAGCATCTTGACACCGAATTCGTCACCGTGCCGATGTTAAACAAAGGAGAAGAAAAAAAGGGACTCTGACGCGTGCGGAAATTGAGTTGAGCGACACGTCTTGAGTGTAAGAAATCCTGCCACGTCTGGAGTATTGACCCACACATCTAAGGGAACTAAGACATTTCCCCTGGGAACGGGAAAATCCTTGCGCCGGGCCTTTTGGCGACCACGTGCGGCATGCGACGAGATCTCAACATCTCCATGCGACAAGGAGTGTGCGGATGGAACTTCAACGGACTGATGAACGACGGCGAGGGCTTTTGTTCGGAAAAGTGGCACGACCGCTGCGGTAGACCGCGCGTTAAAATTGAGGTTGTTGGTTGCATGTTGGCCCTTGAGATGATGGCCTGGTGTTTTAGTGATCGCCCGCAGTTGCAGCTAGACTCACTCTGTGACAGACTCGACACGATGATCATCAGCAAATGGTCAACAACACACCAACACGTCTCAAACGACACCATCGCCACCTGGAGTCTAGTGACCTTCTGTTCTTCTTTTTGTTCATCTCAAATTCCCTATCACACACTGCACTAAAAGACTTTAAGCAAGTGCCAAGTTTGTTGGTTTGGGATGCCAAAATATCAAAGCAGTCCTGATTGGGCAACTTACCGCCCCGTCTCGCATACGCCGGGGAGACTCGCTTCCTGTTTTGTGGGACCTAGGAGGGACCGAGACTCTGCTTGAAGTCGAGGCCTTTTAGCTATCATAAGTGCCTGAGGAAGATCGACTTGCAGACAGAAGCGCAAATAGACGCCGTTTGTTTGGCGACAGCCACCTTCAAAACCAACATGCTGAGCTTGCATGACATGTTCCCGATCGGATTGTGGACCTTTTGCTTCTTTAATGGGCTGAACCCATGCGAGATTGCGCCGCACAGTTTAGGGTCCCCTGACTCCGATCAACAAGGGGCCCCTGTTGTCGTCCCGTAAGGAAAGGAGTCGGCCGGACGCGCGCAGACCGCCGTCTACGAGACGGCCTTCTGGGGTCGGGCCCGTTGGCGGCTGACGAAAGAGGCTTTTCTTTTTTATTCTGGCGTATTTCCAACCCGGGACCCTTTCCCTTGTTCCACCATGCTCTCGCCGAGGTTGAAGCTGCCGACAATGACCAGGAGCCGCGGCCTGCCTCATCATGACGGTCATCGGTCCGTTGACAAGCAACTTTCAGGCCCCATCGAGCTGTACGGCGTCAGGACCTCACATCTACCAAATCTGGACCGGAAAGGAGTCCCGCTATGAACAGGGTCCCCTCTTCACGAAAGGCTCCAACTGCTTCCCCAGTTCATACGACATATCTCCCCAGCAGTACTACTCGCCGGGAATCTGTCCCCAGGGATATACGGCTGCTTGCACCCGGGCAAACCCCATCCAGAGCACGGGAACAGAAACGGCTCTCATATGTTGCCCGACGTGAGTGACTGGGCTGGCGTTGTTGAGATTCAGCCGGCTAATACAGTCTTCCGCTTAGTGCTCTGAGCTATTCGTGTCTCGGAAGTACAGACGCAGCAACGCTGGGGTGTACTGCGAAGTTACAGAATGCTGCAGTAGTGATAGGTGTGACGGTTATCTCAGATGGCGTCACCGGTAGCTTCACGGCTGTAACCGAGACAAACCCTGCATTGGCAGCGCACAGTATCCAGGTTCGCTTTAAAGAGGGCGATGCTGTTGCGAAACAGACAGCTGGTGCCGTATGACCACCCAACCCAACTGCGGTCGATCTCAAGACCGGGGAACTGACCGAGTTGCAGGTAACATCCCAGACCTCGAGCTCGCTGAGCACAGCTCCGGCTTCTACCAGCTCCCTCCCACCCGAAACAGGCTTGCCAACCCCGACCTCAGGCGTCTCAACGGCTACAGCTGTAGGCATTGGCATTGGATCCGCACTCGGAGCCGTAGTCCTCGCCAGCGTTATAGGCCTTTTTTTCTTTCTGCGGTGGCGTAGGAAAAGGAAAGCGAAGCGCGGGCCGACTGTCCCGCCTAAGGACTTGAACCGCGGGAGCACTTACCGGGGCAGCACCTACACGAGGAATACGGATATCGTTCTCTCTCCACCGTTCGAGCTTTCGGAGGACGTCTCATTCCGTTACTTGCAGCCTCAGACCCCGGATCCCCATGAATCGACGAAGCCATCGCCGACCCTTGCACCCGTCAGACGGAGCACTGCAGAAACATGGCGGACTGCGAGGACCGTGCGCACGACGGCGAGCGAACTGGAGGACACGGCGTCATTTTTCCCCCACGCGGCGGAACTCGAGGTACCCACCCCTGAACTGGAGGCGCCCATGGATGGTTCCATTAGGTCGGCCAAGTCGATGAGGCCAACAAACCTGGGCGCCGACAGTCGGGGAGACCCATTTGTTGACGGCCGGCGAAGTCTGGCTGTTGACAGCCGAGAGGCTCACGGAGTTAGGCAGGGAGGAGAGAGGGAAACCAGACTCCTGACGCCAGTGTCCCAGAGCAGTAGCGCCTGGACTATTATGCGGAAAGACGCTGCGGTGGCCACGCCGTGGCTTTGAAGGGAGCATTTCTTCAAAACCTTTCTTTGTAACGACGATATGTATGGTTTTGGTTCTCTTCTGTGCGGTTTGGGATGGGTTAAGAGTGATCTGCATGGAAGGGGCGGTTTGGGTAGCTCGGCCATTGGGTACGCGATATTACGGAACCGGGCGTTTGTTTTTTTGGTGGGGGATAAACTTCTACAAGCTCCTACGGGTATGTGCTGCAATTGAACTGTAGCTACATGACACAATACTTTCCATCCGCGTTGGTGGCCATAACAATCTTGATCCTCCACCCACATCCTGAAAGCTACCCATTGGCTAGGGACGCATGCGGCAGAAGCAAGTTAGATTGAGTTGTTATTGCTGACATACCTAGGTTCCTATCACGTCTAGAGAAAAACAAAAAGGGAACAACGGGCGAGCCTTTTTCATGGACGTCAGCAAATTTTCTCAGTGATCTACAGACGTGCTGTTTTGTCTTGCTACCTCCACCTGGCCGCTGACGACTCAAGGTAAAGTAAGGTGGGTAGAAGAGAACAACTGTGCTCCTCCTCTTGCTCTAAGTCTCATCGCCCTGTTTATCCCGACTTGTCCCACCCATCCCAGGAAGCTGTCAGGTGTTTCCTGTTCCATGGCGTTGGTTTCTTTCCTTGTTCACTTCACTGTTTTTGAACATTCCGTGTTTCTCTTCATGCAGTGGAGTGATGGTTCCTCTTGGTTATGAGCAGTGTCCTACTGTCATCCCAGGAAAAATCCCGCGAAATTTTATCGCACTTCAGCTTCAGATGAGGTTAAAATTGTGTATTCCCATAACCCGACAAATTTCATTCCTACATCATCACTATGGTGGATTTGTTTAACTCTACATTTGGGCCTAAGGCAGACGACATTGGACCTCCTTTCGGGTCCGGCCTTGGGCCCATCCTCTTCTCACCGCCAGCCCACACAACAAGCCCGGTGAACGCATAACGTGCCCCGTCCCCAACTAGACGTGGTCCAGGGAGAAATCTCCCTGGAACCCCTGGTTGAGGAGCACCGCCGCCAGGCGCCACCGCAGCTGACCAAGCTCCCCAGCTTTGTAGCCAAGCCGTGGATCGACACCCAGGGCGATGCACAGACCATTCATACAAATGAACATACCGCAGTCATATCCATTAGTCTGCCGGGGGGCGTCGTGGTTCACCGTCGTCCACTCCCCCTCCACCCACTTCTCGTCCAGAATAGCCCGGACCATTTTCACCACCTCTTGCTGGACCCTGGCAATGCCGTGCCCCCCGCGCATCGAGTCCATGTGCGCTATCATTCGCGCCTGGGGCCGCACCACCACCAGGGTCCAGTGGCTGTCCTCGCAGATCGGAATCAGCACCGTCTCGAAGTCAAGGAACGTTTCCTTGCTAATACCCGCGGCCGAGAGCATTCTTCTCGAGCGGGCGATGCCATTCGCCTGAAACCACTTCCAGAATGCAGCCGTGAGTGCCGCACATCTTGTCGCCTTCGCCTTCTTGTTGACGTACTCGGCAATGTAGAGGAGGATGCCGTCGATCACATCATCGTTGAGCCACGCTGTCCTCGGCAGGAGCCTTTCCTCGAAGTCGCGCCTGTGCAGCCTTGTGTTTCGGTTCAGTGTCGTGCAAAGCGGCGCGCCTGAGTTGTTATTTCTAATGTTTGACAGCCTCTGAGCCATGGTTTGGCTCAGCTCACCACGAAAAATGGGGGCTGCTGGGGCCCTCAGCCTGCTTCTCATCGCAGCTTCTTCTTCCACTCGCCGTCGCTCTGCTTCTTGCTGCCGGCGTTCTTCTTCCTGCCGACGGTTCTCATCTTCTTGGCGACGGCGCTCGTCCTCCGCCCTGCGCTCGAACAGTTGTGCTCTCTCCCAATCGTCCCTAAGCTGGCGGCCGAGCTTGAGCTCGGTATCCTTCTTCTTACTTATTTCAAACTCCACATCCTTGTACAGGTACGGCAGTTCATCATCATCAGTATCAAAGAACAAGAGGTCAATAACCTCTTGTCTATTGTCAGTGTCCTCCTGCCTCTCTTCTCCATGTACGCCCTGCATCATCTTCGCCAGCGTGACCGACTTTCGCGCCTGGCGGGCCGCCCGACGAGCCTGTCGGTGCCGGAGCTCCCGGTCCTCCAGGGTCTCTTCCATGACCTCCCGTATGTGCGGGGGGGTTTCCACGTCAACCGGGAGCTTGTTCATGGCTCTCCGCTTGGTCTCGGGTGTCAAGAGAGGATTCTTCTCCAGGGCTTTCCGTTGTGAAGCCAGCTGTTTTTTGCGATCCATCTCCCCGCGCATCTTTTCTTGTCGCTTGTTCAGCATTTCTAGCTCCGCTGCTGAAATGATATTGACGTCCCTTACCTTGGGACGCTCCGCCTCAACTTGTTCTCGCATGTTGCCAAGGAACCCAGCATATTTACCTCCGTAATACGAGAGGTGCATGTTGCCATCCGCTCTTTCCATAGCCTCCTCGTTCATCAGAGGCTCATCCTTCCACATACGGTCCCAAGCTGACATCGTTCTCGTCTTGGCTGGCGTCTTTCTCGGAGGGCGGTATTCCTCCACAGGGCTTTCAAACGCCACTTTGCGCTTCTTCTTAGGTGTAGCGACATATCGTGGCGATTGCACATTCTCTGGCCACGCTTTGGCGGATTTGAGAATGTGTTTGGGAGTTTCCGAGATAATTCTGAACTGACTCGACGTGTCAGATGGCATTTCGGAGCTGGGAGACTCCGAGGTCGGGTGTCTAAGGGCGTATGCAGGTTCGACGATGAACTCGTCGACGGGAATCTCGTCATAGATCATCTCCTGGTCGACTCGAGAATCCAATGACCCGTTGGCCCGGTCCATTTTGTTATGGCCTTGGAACTCGGTCCAGCTGGGGAGGAGTTCTCGCTTGTGAATAGCCTCCGCGTCCGCAATCATATTGGAGAGCGTTTCAGCCAGCCGGGTTGGAAGTCCGACTATATCTCTAAGCCGGACAATCCATACGAGAAATTCGGCCGCATCCCGGCAGTTCAGTCTGAATTCGGCATTTTCAATGATGAAGGGGCTGGGTGGTTTGCGATAGACCACTTGCATGGCTTCATATGCCTCCGGCTTCAGATAAATATTGTGAATGAAGTTCAGCAGGGTTTCAAGTGCAATTTTGTAATGCTCACACGTTGCCTGCCACTTCTCCAGTCGTTCTGTTGGAGGATCGCTGTCCGCCACGGGCCCGAACTGATCTGAAAGAAAGTGATGAAGTATGGCAACCAGAACTGTATTGTGCTGCGGTCCCAGCTGTGACTGGATCGTCGGCCACTCGGCCCCACCAATGGCCCTGGTCCCGTGATGCATGTCGTAACGCTGGTCCAAAAAATAGTTGAGGGCTTGATTTATGTTCTCCAAGCCAATCCATCGTGTCGGGTCGGCGGCCCAGCTCAGATCTGGGAGGTCAGCAAGTTTAACTGACGGTCGAGCGCGCGGCGTGGAGTCTTGCGGCTGATTGTGTTGAAGTTTAAATCTCTTGACGACGATGTTGTTTTGCTCCTTGGAGCGCTGGCGGATGTCGACGACCTCATGCGCAGTAGACATGCCCAGGCTTGGGATGAGTTTCCCCACAAACGTTAGTAACGCGGCACTCATTGCTGCGGAATAGTCTATGATGTAGGACCACATAGGCCGGTTGACAGGCTCTGGATTGGGTTGTTGGATGACTCGCTCAATGTTGGTGGCAGAGTCCTGAGTTCGTGGAATCGGGCCCCCGGTATCTGCGTCTGGCAACCCAGGTGGAGCTTCCTTGCAGGGGTGCTTTCTGCCAGTGACCTCTGCGATCAGATCGAACTCGGAGCTTGAAGCAGGGCGTTTTCCGTTGCGGTTAAAACGCTCTTTGTATCGAATATCTATGGCGGGTGGAACGTGGCAGTTGCAGTGCCACCGATGGTCGTTCTTACTCTGAAGGACCCGAATATTGGTGGAATATGAATTGGTCAGATAGAAGCGGAGGTGGCCTTCGCCGCGCACTGCTTCGTCTTTTGACAGATAGATGCTGGGAAGGGGGCACTGGCAACCTCTCATGAAATGATCGTTTCTGATCGAGTGGTAGAGCTCGCGGGCAAACACCTCACCATCCAAGGGTTTGCGGCGCGAGAACCCCTTAGCCTCATCAACCGAGCGAAGATGGTGAGTGTCGTGTTGGGGGGCAACGAGGGCTTCAGGTGGCTGCGCTATGGGAGTTTCAACCTCATAAATGGCCTTAGTATCGGGTGTAAAGGATGTCTCGGTACGGGCCGTAGAGACAGAAGGTGAGTGTGAGGTGAAAACGGTTTCTGAAAGGGCACTGGTCGCGGGGCCAGTGGCTTGCTGGGCGACGATCGCGGGAGAAACTGGTGTCTGGGGTAGCTCTGGAGATGATACAGCTTTCGGAAATACGCTGGCTGGGAAGCTGAAGACCTGCTCGGGAGTGGCCGCAACGGCGAGGGGCTTGGGTGACTGTAGAGGATATGCGACTTTCGAAAGAGCATCAGTAGCGGAACCGGAGGTTTGCTCTGCGATAACCGCGGGGGCAAGAGCATTAGTGATGCTAGAAGTCGTGTGTGCCTTCGGAGAGAGCGCGCGCTTTGGAACTCGGCCGGATGCTGTACGAGTGACGAGGGCCGGGACCTTAAGCTCGGTCAGGGTGCTCGCACGGAGACCGCGGCTGTTGCGCGTGGTACGCGGCGTCGGGCTTTGCGATGGCATTTTGGTTAGCTGTTGCTGAAATCTCTTGCGACAAAATGGGAACGGAGAAGTTTCTCTCGTGAAACCAAAGCTTCCTTGCAGGAGACTGCACTGCTTTGAAAGACTTGCGCAGAGGGACAGAGGGGTGAGGTTGCCCAAGAAAAGGGTAGGAACAGTCAAGCAACGCTTATTGCTAGACTGCTATATATGCTGCACGACGCACAGGAATCGGGATTCGAGTGACTATTTCGCGCTGAGAGCTGGCGACAATTTGCGACGGACGGTTGCAAAGAGGAAGAAGGGAATTTACTAGTTCAATCATAGGCAATCGATGCCAGAAAAGAAGTCAGAATAGAGAAATCGAGGGTATCTTCGTGCGTAGGGGACTGAAATCGAATTCGAGTCTCAGGATTCAGCTGCGAAGATGTTGCGAGGGGGGAGAGAGGTAGAAGAAATATGTGAGCGCAAGTTTGAAGGAAGTAGGTCGCGAGAGATCAGTCGTTTGGCGGGGAAGGTGCAGCGCATTTCGGCCAATGAGAGCGGAGGAAACCAGCACAGTTCCAGTTCAAAATTGGTGCAGGGCGTTGGCGCGTTAGAGGGAAGGCGCGCTCGAAAATCGCTGAGAGGCCCGGTCGCCCCAGGACACTGAACTGTCGACAACCGCTGATGATGTTGGGAAGTTCCAAAGTTAAAGGAAGCTCGGAGCTTTGACATCCTTGTCAGTCAGATCCCGCCGCATTTGGCGACAAACGTTAAATAACCCATGCAGGATAAGCGCGCCCCGCTTCAAGTCCCGTCTTTGCGCGCACAAAGCCCCTGACAGACCCGACAAAGCAGGTCACCCCTGCAGATTCCGCATGCGGAAGACCTTGAACGGCCAATCCTGGAGCCATGGCCCTGCGACGGCCCTTGTCCTGGCCAGTGCAAGATGGGAGACTGGGGATCTACTATCACTATTGAAGGCCGTCTTTGTCGTTTCAAAGCGGTGACTAAGTAACTTCTTTGGTACAACGAGACATTTCTCCGCAGGCGCATAATAAAACGATGACGGGATGCGGCCTTGCAGTGGGTAGTTGGACATGGAACGGTGAGTGAGGCGGCTGGCATCAATCCGCAAAAACATTGCATTCCATGGATTTTTGATGGACTTGAACACAAAACACGTGAGAAGTGAGACTTTATCATTAAATGTTCATATCACGAGAGGCGTCTCAAAGTGGCGGTCCCAAATCCCAGGTTAATCCTTTCTGTCGCCAGCATCTGCTTGGTAATTCTCAGTCTTCATGTCTTTCAATCCAAGGTCCTCCTCCTCTTGATCCGTCCGTTCATATTCCTCCACTGTCATCTGATCGTCGGGCTGGCTCGGGTCACCCGCCAGACTCTGGACGTAACTACATGCCAATGGATCGGTAAGGATGACGGTAAACTCCCGTTCACCCTTGATGGCTGAATCCAACCCGGCAAAGAACTCATCCCACCTTGTCTTCTCCTCTTGACTGAGCGAATCACCACCCTGGCCAGAACCGCCAGTTTGGAATATTTGATTCCGAAGGTCGTCACGCACCTGAGTGAGTAAACCTTCAACCGTAGTGAAGCGCCCGCCAAGTGTCCCTGGGTTGACCGAGAGGCTGAGCTCAGGACATTCTAGCTCGCAGCTCTCGCCCTTGAGAATATCACGGGCGAGATCTTCGAGCTTGGAAACATGCAGGGTAACCTTCTTGCCCTTCTCGGGAATCTCGCCTCCCGTCTTGACGTCGTTTGATTTGTACCCGCAGTCATCACAGGTTGTGTTCATGATGACAACCTGGCGGAAGTGAGGAATTTCGACCATTTTCATATTTGTCGTGCATGGATGCATACATCCGGGGCAAGAGGCAGGAAACTGGTAGACCTGATCAGGGATAATATCGTCATTCTCGCCCAGGCCGGTTTTGTCAGTGTTGGTTAAACCAAGGGTGGCGTTTTGCTCCGGCGTCCGTAGATACTCTCGCTTTTCCCACTTGCCCACGCCATCTCGCATGTCAGGAGTGATAAATGAGTTGCCGGCTGGATCGTCGAGCGAGACCCGGAAGGGAAACGCCTCTCCTGCAAGCATCTTCTTTCCCTTGATCACGATCTCTTCGATTTTGGAGTAGACCTCAGGGACTGTCGTTTTCCGATCTTCCTGTCCCGATTCAAGGTCATCGACAATGGATCTGAGCAAACCCTCGACGTTTGTAAGCTGCCCCCGGCCAGACGGAATCTCAACGTCCAGTTCGATGAACTTTACGGTCGCGGTGTCCGATTTGACAACTTGCCGCTCGAAATCTACCATTGTCGTCAACCGGAGTTCGTAGTGCACACCCTTAAGCTGGAAGGTCCCGGCAGGTTGGATCTCGTTGTTCTGGAAACCGCAGTGTTCGCAGGAGAAGGACATGATGATCACTTCGCGAAAATAAGGGATCATTGTTAGAAGCATACGAGTTATCCCCTACGTCAAAGAAGTCAGCAATCCTCGATCGGGAACCCCGAAAGAGATAGCACCCCACTTACATTTTTATGGCAGTTCATGCAAAGAGATACGATTTCTTCGACGGGCTTGCGATCCTCTTCCTTAGTGGGCGCGACATTTTCACCGTTGATCGTAGAGTCAGCCACAGGCGCCACTTGTTCGACTTTCTGACCGATCGGGTTGAATAACTCGGACATGTTTTCTATCGTTCGGTGCAGTTTTCTGTTTGGTTACCGAGGGGACTGGAAAATTTTGGGAGGGGTATTCGATCGATAATGGTGGGGTAGCGTCCGATAGTAAGAATAGTGGGTGGCTGCCAGAGATTATGTCATAAGCTGGGCTGGCGTAGAACGTGCCCCCAGCTTTCTTGACGCTTCGTGCATTGACTCATTTTTGCATGAAGTGGGCAAGGCTCAGCCCAAGGCCCGGCCCAGGAGCCTTTGTCGCCTTGGACTGATCCAGTAATGCCTGAAGACCTGCTTTTCTAGATTTTGCCCTTTTTTTGCTACTTGTGTTCGCATTTTGCCTGTGGCCCGAATCCGAGTCGGGGATCGTCGTCGATGATTCTGGTCCTGCTTCGGGGAGTCGCTGAGACTTCGTCGGTCGCCTCGAAATCGGCAATGGTGCAGGAAGCGTGACTTCTGTTGTACTCTCGCAGTATCCGCAAGTGGTAAATTTCATCAGACTCTGATGTGGCTTGAGGACCTTACCACCCTTGGCTGTCCGTTTCCCACTCCGGAACGACAAGCTGCTTCCGCGACCCAGAATCATGATATGGCCGCAGCAGCCGCAGACATGTTGCCTCTGTGTTTCGGCCTCAGAGAGTTTATTTTCGAGCATCAACCCGTCTCTCTGCCTCATCAGAAAGGCTGATGTCTCGGCCGATGTTGCTGCCATCAAATGGCCGGCATCTGTAAGAAATCTCAAGGTCGCCGAGAGCTCGCCTGAGGCCATTCTGTCGGAGATACCGCGAGATAGGAATCTGGTAGTGTAGTGAGTTGTTGACAAGATTGAGACTTCCACAAGGGAAAAATTATGGGTTAGACTGTGGCTGGCGCACTGACCATCTCACTTCTCCACGATGGACTCCGAACCATTGGGCCTTTGCTGTTTGACAGTGACTGAATTGAGCATTTTCCAGTTTTCAAGCCCTGTTGATCCCCCACTTCAACTCTTTGATGCTAACCTCATCCCCGGCCTTTTCATCATAATCAAACCACTCGCCTTCGCCAAGCTCCACGCCAGTAAACTTGGTCATTGATTCAAGCCCATCAACAAGCCATTCCCCCTGGAAACTCGGTAGGTTAGTGCGCTGCGCCTCGGTGACACTCGATGTTTCGTGGCGTACCTCGGGGATAAACTCAGTAAATTCGAGTCCTCTGCAGTCGAACTCCAGGATTTTCTGTGCATTTGCCGGCTCGGCTTGCTCATAACCTGCCGGGGCCGCCTTGATGGTTGCCGACGATTCTCTCTGTGCGACGCAGGCCTTTGTAAACTCGTCAGGGACGTGGCGACTGGGTGGAGTATCTACCTTGCAGTTCTTGCACCTCCAAACAAAGTTGGCCTCGCCCCGGCTGCCACTCATCTCATTTACCTCCTGATGATGCGTCAGTTCTACATGTGGAGTTTATTTTGGAAAATGGTCCAGGGGCGTTACGAATCGGCTGACAGAGACGTTGTTGGGGTGTATCTCTCTGCAGGAAGTACATTGCACCTTGAATGTATACCAGAAAGGATTTTCTTGCGTGTCATTTGGGCGAAGATTAGTAACTCTGATGAAGACATCAGTCGTCGATTTGCGCCATGATTTGGATCGTTTCCTACCCCGCCAACTCGGCTGTCAACGTCAGAGCGTACATCCTGCTTCGTGTTCAAGCTGGAGGGGGGGGGGGGTTAACAGGGTGAACGGCCAAAAGAGCTCTCTCGAGATGAAACGAAACGCAGAGCCAAACTTAGGTAAGTTGAATGTTTGATGAACTTCGAGCTCGGGAGCTGGGCTGTGATGATGATGATGGAGGGGTAGACGCACTGAGCGCACAGACCTACTGGTTAACACGGGAAGTACCCCTGCAAAATCCAAGCAACAGCTTCTTCCGAGCTCCAAAATTTCCATCTCATCCTCGAACTCCACCGACTCGGCGACTGCCCGAAGAAGTTCGCCAGCGCGACATGTCACGACGATGCAAGCCGTCTGGTCAAAGACCGGAAATCTTTGGAACTTCCTATGCCCGGAATGGTCGCGAACCAGCAAGGCAATCGTCCGTCTAGCGAACAAAAACAAAAGCAAAAGCAGGCCGCCCCGTTGCAAGATCCTTGCCAGCCACATCTTCGCCCGCTATTTCAGCCATGGAAGTCCACAGAGCAGAGCATCACGCATACCGACCCGTGAGGAGTGGACTAATTCCATCCTGACGCGAACTGACACCCATCGAAAGGGCTCCGGCTTCCGGGTGAGTGGTCCACCTGGCGAACGCTGGCCATTCTATTATGCCTACTCATTCTGGCTCCCTTCTCGACGACTTCGCTGGCTCTGGTCCTTTAGCAATCGCGAATTGACCACAATCATGGCTTGGCAGAAGCACGCGGATTTTGTCCAAGATGACCGTGCTCAACTTCGCAACGAGGGCCAGTCACAATGGTACCATGGCGATTTCCAGCTAGGCTTCGCTGAATGCGCAAATGTGGTGAAGACTGAGGACAAATATCTGATGAAATCACGGGACCCAGTCACAGCTCAGCAGTTTCAGCTGATGACGACTAAAATCTCGGAATTGGTCTCGGATCTCCTCATCGCTGCCACCAACACGATGCCGCCAGAGCTGAACCGTTCGGTTAATTCTTTGGACTCAGCGTACCACATGGTCCGCTTGCTGAAGTCTGAAGGCTATCCTCGATACCGCGACCCCAAACTCGATCCTTTGGAGGCCAACGAACATCGCCGTCGCCTCAACGAGGTGAACAGAAAAATACTCGCGGAGTGGACTCCTCTCTTGAAGGATAAGCTTGTCGGTAAAATCTGTTTCAATCTTCTTGTTTGTGAGGTTCCACCAGGGACTAAAAACTTCAACGCTCTTCTCCTGGAATTTGTCCGCAATGAAGAGAGCGAGTTGGGAGACGTCATGATGCGGTTCTTCCTCTGCAACACCAAACAACTGCCTTCAAAGGGATCAATCCTGTGCTTCCTACAACATACACGATTCAACGGGGATGTGGTCGGCTTTTCGGATTTGATTCGGCGTATGTCTGGCTATGACCAACGTGGCATCCATCTGCGGCGGAGAGATTATGCCTCCATCAGAAATGATCAACTGTCAAGAGAGTGGGCAATCATGAACAGAGGCCTCGTGGCTGGCAGCTTTATAGTCCAGCCTGCTATGCTCTGCCTCCAGACTTGTGAGACCATAATGCAGGCGCTCCTCGATTTCGGCATGCTCGAAGATGCCGCTAGCTTCTTCGTCAGCTGTTTGGCGGACGGTTTCCTTTTTCGTATCGGCTATCTGCGGCGACTTTTCGACTGTTGCATTTTCAATGCGTCCGGCGCAGCGGCTCAAGTCCTGGTCACAGGCTTGACGGACAATCTGGAGGAGATGGAAGCTATACTTCATTGGGACCCCGAGTATGCCGAATTAGCAGACAAGCTTCCATATCTTGTCAACATGGCATCTGGCTTCCACCAAGCAGCAGCACACCCTCCTCTTGAATCATACACGCTTCCCCTCCCTTCGCCGATTTTGATGGATGTCTCGCAACTATCTCGTCAAGGCTGCGAGCTCGGGTTACGAGCTTGGCTAAAGATGCAGGAGGACTTTTTACAGACAGTCGATGCTGCTGTCGTGGCAGCCAAAATGTCCTTTCTTGCGGACAGCCCACTCTTCCATCGGCTTGAAATGGCCGAAGTGGCATTCAATAGGATTCTTCAACATCGTCGCACAGAGGAGACAACACATGAGCTAGCGATCCGGATGGGTCATATTGCGCGGCTTTCTCGAGAAGTAGAGCTCATAGACGCCAACATCCGCCAGCTCGATCAAGATCTTGCTTCTATTACAGAACCAGATCAGGTAGATGAGGAGATGGATTTGTCCATGGATGAGGATCTAGAGATCTAGATGATGACATTACCTGGGTAGAGGAGCGACATGAGTGTCTCTCGGGAAAGGTTGGCGACTGGGAAAATACCATGCAGTCCCACCGCAATATTGGATAGAGAGCCATATGTACAGATTTGTAATATTAGAATCTAGATACCCATACCACGGGCGTTACGTACCCCGAGACACGATAAGCTAACCAAGAGTCCATAATCTACGACTTCTGAAAGCTGGAGACCACTTGGTCTTCAGTGTCCGCTCTTGGGCATCCCTCTCTGTACCTAGCTGATCTTTAAAGAGTCCCTGACACGTGAGTCACGAGTCACGAGGGGTATATCCTATTTTAGGTAGGAGGAGCCAAAAATCTGTTGCGTTGCTGCATTACTGCATTGTCGCACTAGCTACGTTTCCCATGGATGGTTTTGCGTAGTGGAGCGGTGAGCGATCCAGAAGCAGCAGACCGCAGCAGCGAAAACTGCGAGACAAAAAAACAGAAGGCTGCATATCATCGGCGATCAGAGATAAAGCAGAACCTACGGAACATAGTATCTTGACTTTTCGGGAGCTGCTGTGGAGCTGTTGAGTTGTTTCTCGCCATTCCTGATCCTGCACCCTTCTTGTCTGAACAGTCGTCACTGCCGCCAAACTCCGAAGACGCAGGGTGGAACCGAGCTGGAATTGACCAATCAAACGCAAGACCCCCTGCACCGGCCCCAACAGTGACACCTCACTGGCTCCGTTGCGGGCCGGACCTGTCAGATTTCCAGTTGGAATGCAAGGGCAGACGAACCCGGAAGCCGGTTCTTTCCCTCCTCGACTGGTTTGCCTGCACGGGTGGGCGTGGCCAGAAGTGGGATGAGCTCATCAAGCATTTGGCGGGCTGGACTCGCCCTCGAGCTTTAAGAGGAAAAAGCGACCCCTAGTCTGTTCATCACGGGACCGTCCCGGTCGATTGCCATCTCCCAAGTCCCATAATCCTCCGCTCCGGAAATCAAAGCAGCACCGCGTGACGTCTGCGAAGAGGGCTTTGCCCCTTGGGAGCCGATCTAGAGCATTTCAAAACTATCTTTCTGGGCCCAGTATCCGTATTTCGGATCATTTTCCCCCCCCTCCCTTTTTTTTTTCATCAATCTTTCTGGGGTTGCTTACCTAACCCTGATCACCGATTCCCAACGCTCATCCAAACTGCGGTGGTATTCACACAGTCATTCTAAGTCGGGACGGACAAGGCGCCTCACAAACAGTATCATCCCAATTATACGAGACTACCCAGTACAAGATGCAGGCCCCTGCTTGAAGTGCGGTTGCGCTCTCATGCGCTCTTGGTATTGATGCACTCTTAAAGTCGTAACTTTCGGCACTGCCGGTCTACAACTCACTTCCTCGCCACTTTTCTCATAATCCCGTGGCTGTTTCGCCGCGCTCCTGATTTCCACTCCGCGCCATAGTTAGACCCCGCGGCAAGCATGAAGTTTGGGAGAAAGTGCGTATCCGCAAGCCCCTTGCTTTGGGTGAACCAAAACTCACGTTGTCTGCAGCCTCCCTCGAAATCAAGTCCCCGAGTGGGCGGCGTCATACATCAACTACAAAGGGCTTAAGAAGCTAGTGAAGGCGGCAGCAACAGCGGCCCATGATGGAGAGCCAGTCGACTTAGCAGGTGGGGACCCTCGCCGACAACGAAGCAGATGAGCCCGCTCAGCCTAACAAGATCTCGTCGGCAGAATTCTTCTTCGCCCTGGACCGAAATTTGGAGGATGTCGACTCTTTCTACAATAAGAAATATGCGGAGGCTTGTCGTCGGCTCAAGGTCCTTCAGGACAGGTACGGGCAGAAACCAGATGTTGCCGCAAGCCTAGACGACGATGAAATCGAGGAACTCATGGGCGCACTCCTTGAGCTGAGGAGCCAGTTAAGAAACCTTCAGTGGTTCGGCGAAATCAATCGCCGTGGATTCGTCAAGATCACCAAGAAGCTTGACAAGAAGGTGCCTAACACAGTCTCCCAGCACCGCTACATCTCGACAAAAGTCGATCCAAGACCTTTCGCGAAGGATGCGCCAACCTCTCGTTTGCTGGCCGTGATTAACAAGTGGCTCTCGGTGCTGGCAGACGCGCAGAATGCCGACGATGCCAAGTCTGAGCGCTCAACTCGCTCACTGGGACGCGCGTCGGCAAAAGCTATGCTTAGCGTCCCGGCGGCGCTGCTTGACAAGCTGGAGCAAGCTATTCGAAAGGATAATATTGAAAGCCTAGAAGCCGGTCTTGTTGATGGTAAGATTGATCTTGCAGTTCCAGAGACACAGTCGCAAGATCTGCTTCTCAACCTGTTGCAGCGGTCAATCTCGGCGCGTTCGAGGAGTTCCATTGTCTTTCTGTTAGGAAAGGTCACATATCTCGATGAGCCGGGCGACATAAATGAGCGAAATTGTATCCACCGCCTTGTCATTCACATTGGCCGAACAAAGACGGCGTCTTCAAACAAGTGCGACACTGAGGGGTCGTCTTACTCATTCCCTAGCACCGCACAGCAGTACGCTCAACACTACTTGACCCCAGCTACTTCGCCGCTTGCGGCACCCAGATCGAGTAGCCTCAAAGAGACAAGTCTCCTTGGGAAAGATGACGAAGCAGTTCAGATTCTGTTGTACCTGCTGGAGAATTTGCGCCCCAACCAACGAAAAGCGATCAGCTCTAAGGACGTATTCGGTCGGATACCCCTCCACTATGCTGCTCAGTTTGGCTTCGTGGTTGTGTGCCAGATTCTTATGAGCAAAATGCAGGAATGGGGTCAGTTCAACGTTGAAAACGGAATCGATGCGGCAGAGTGGCAGGATAAGGAAGGCAATGCTCCCGTTCATCTAAGCGTCCTAGGCGGTCACCCTCTAACCACCAAGGCCTTGCTGCAGGGTGAGAACTGGAAGGGGGTCAACGACCATAAGGCTGAGATGCGGCGAGCCATTTCCAAGTCGAGCGCTGTCCTCGCTATCGCCACAAGGGCCAATTTCACGCCCATCGTGAAGATGCTGGTACATGCAGGTGTCGATATTAACTGGCAGGACAAGACGGGGGAAACGGCACTGCACATCGCTGCGAGATTCGGACATGAAGAATGCGCAAGGGTGCTTCTCAGGGGGACAGACGAGCAGAAAGCTAATCTGGGGTTGGCTGAGAAGTCGTTTGCTTGGACTGCTCTCCATATCGCCGCGGTGGACGGCCACCTGTCCGTGGCCCAGCTGCTGGTTGATGCCGGGGCTGACGTTGACAAGCTGGACTCATCTGGGTGGACAGCCAAGGAGCATGCAGCTTTGAGGGGGCATCTTGCCATCGCCCGTTTACTTGCCGCCCATAGTCGACCGGCTGATGATGCTGCCGCCAGCTCTGACGAGGAGAAGTCGGTCAACGGTGCCTCGGCACGCTCCGAGGTTGCGTCCCTGGGAGACAGGCGTTCGAATGGACCTGCGAAACCAGCGGAGCCAGTCAAGACATTCGGGCATAGATACCTAAAGGACGCCAGCCTGGTCCTTGTCAGCTTGGGCTCGATGGACATGCGTAAGAACATTGACGCCGTGAAACTGGATAAAGTGCCCCTTACAGAAGCCCATGCGACACAGCTGGACACGGCGCTGTCGATCGTCGTTTCGGCCCAAGGCGCTCAAGGAGAGCCAACAGTCATCGACCTTCCCGTCCACGAGAACATATCGACCGAGCCAATAGTCTTTACGACCAAGAATGCGTCCAAGGTGAAGCTGCTTTTCGATATCGTGCCGACCTATTCTGGTAATGAGAAAAACAAAGTCGGACGTGGTGTGGCGCTTCTCTCGAGTGTCCGTCCCTCGATTGGAGCCAAGAGGATGAATCTTCAGGGCGATGTCTGCGTTCCCGTTCTGTCTTCGAACCTCGATGTCATTGGCGCAGTCAACTTCAACTTTTTGGTCATCACCCCGTTCTCACACCCAAACATGGAGGTGACTTCGAGGCAGACGTATTGGAGGAAGTTGACGGGCCCAATGGTGATTGGCCATCGAGGTTTGGGCAAGAATATGACATCAAACAAATCTTTGCAACTTGGCGAGAACACGGTTCCGTCGTTTATTGCCGCCGCTAATCTCGGTGCTCAATATGTCGAGTTCGATGTCCAACTCACCAAAGACCACGTTCCTATTATCTATCACGATTTCCTGGTTAGCGAGACGGGATTCGATGCTCCTGTTCACACCTTGACGCTAGAACAGTTCTTGCACATCAACCCGGACCTGTCAAAATCGAAGAAACCACCCAAGGCCCAGCACCGACAACTCAAGATGACAAGAAGCAACAGTCCCGGCCCACGCCAACGGTCCATGTCAATGGACTATCCGGGCAACGGTTATGGGCAGACGCACATGGAAGAACGAATGAAACACACAAGGGACTTTAAGGAGAAGGGTTTCAAGGCCAACTCTCGAGGCAACTTTATCCAGGCGCCCTTCGCGACGCTGGAAGACCTGTTCCGCGAGCTCCCCGAGTCTGTCGGGTTCAACATTGAGATGAAGTACCCGATGTTACACGAAAGCGAGGAGCACGAAATGGACACGTACGCGGTGGAGCTCAACTCGTTTTGCGACACGGTGCTCACAAAGGTGTACGACCTGGTGGGCGATCGCCACGTTATTTTCAGCTCGTTCAACCCGGATATTTGTTTGTGTCTGAGCTTCAAGCAACCGAGTATTCCCATCTTGTTCTTGACCGACGCGGGGAGCTGTCCGGTCGGTGACATTCGGGCTACCAGCCTGCAGGAAGCGATTCGCTTCGCGAGCCGGTGGAATCTTTTGGGTATTGTCAGCTATGCAGAGCCACTCGTGAACAGCCCCCGGCTGGTCAGGGTGGTGAAGCAGAGTGGCTTGGTCTGTGTCAGCTACGGGTCGCAAAATAATGACCCCCAACTAGTCGAGGTGGGTTTGCTGAAGCAGCTGACGTGTCTGGCATTTTCTGAGAGCTAACGAGCGGCACAGCGACAAGTTAAGATGGGGATTGATGCTGTGATAGTCGACAACGTCCTAGCCATTCGTCAGGGCCTCACGACCAGTCAGGAGAAGGGCGCGCTGGAGAAGGCGATTGAGGCGGTTGCAGAGAGTCAAGAAGGGCGGAACGGAACGTAGAAGAGACGACATGTTTACGCCAGGTCAAGCAAATTGTTGGAGTGGGGTTGGAGGAGATGCACGAGATCTGCATCAACCGCGGAGGGGAAACGACGCTGTAGGATTTCAGAAAGCCTCATGACAAGGCCATAGACCAGAGCTAGACTGTAATTTTGCTCCCTTTCGAGGGCAAATCAGAGGTGCTACGTTGAGTTGAATCGGATGATTGCGTTTCTTTTTGCAGGGTGGCAGCCAAATTGCCAAAAGAGACGCGACGGCCACTGTGGCTGGCTCACCAGTTGAATATTTAGTGCTGCTGCATGCAACCCCCAACCCCTCTCAGGTAGATTCCCTGCATCTGGCCCCATTTCTGATGTAGATTTTTCGCAGCACTGCATTGCTCTATTCGTCGCTACTCCAATCAAGAGAAGCGAGGGCTGTGTCCTGTCTCCCCTCAAGCTGCGTTCCATTCCCTCTCCTGGTGAATGCATCTAGAGCTTCCATCCTATATAACTGTCTTGGCCAGCATCCACGATGTAAACTTGAGGGATCAATCGATCGCCTTGCGTTTGGGGATACAGTCCAACCCCTGAAAGATTGTTCGTGCGGTACTTCACGGCATGGCTGCAACTTGCGGGCAACCCCCCCCCCCCCCGGGGTTTTTTTCCAGGGGCTATAATGGAAACTTGAGGCCCCAAGGGATAAATTTCAAGGCTCCGAATGTCAGAGTCAAGATCTAAATATTCTGGCTTGACCTCTCGCAAAATAGCGTCCCAGCTGTTTATGTATCGCACAAACCCCTGCTGTATACTCACCAAGTCTTACGCTAACAATCTTTCAGGGGTTGGATTGTACTACGTAAGGAGAGATTGTGCGTGGTGGAGCGGAGATGGAGCTGGAACGGAAAGACTAGGTAGCTCAGCTCAGCTCAGCTCACCTCCACCTCCACCTCCAGTCATGCATCTACAAACACCACAAGTGACAGCGTAAAGACTTGCTGGTCTGAGATGAGCTCCCTCCTAGTCCCTCCAACAGTTTGGAAATTTTGCCTTGGTCGTCCTCGCCACCCGATCTCGAGCCCACTGGCTAACTGCGAAAGCTGGCCCAACCAGACCTGACCTAAGGTGCCTACCAGACCTGCTTGTCCATCAATAGGCAGATACGTACTTCGTAGGGCAGGGTCCTCCCGATCCGTACGTTACTGCGTGTGCTGTGTGCGCAAAGCTGCATGCCCATTATCTGCTTCTACTGCTTTGGTTTTTATCTCTTCCTATGTTTGTAAATCCTGTGTATACTTCCTAGTGACCACTAACGATGCTCCGAAACGGGAAAAGGCCGCGGGGCGGGGTCCTCATAATGGGTCAATAGGCAACGTGTGAAAGGGGCCTGACCCAACGTGGGGTCTGTCCCGATGAACACTCCATCCTTCAAAATGGACGAGTTCATGGAGGGGCTGGGCTGGGCTGGCTGGGAGGATGAGGAGGGTTTGAAGAGGGAACCTCCAGGGAATCCCTGGTTGGCTCCCTCCTTGAGGGACGTTGCTCGGACGGCGGCTGTGAGCTGGTCGTTCGACTGTTCCCTTGTTGCTTTTTATACTGAGCATAGGGCGAAATGGAGGTTTCAATAGCAAGAGTGTCGCTTCTGCTTTCTCTTGAGATCTGTTTCCCATTTTCTCCTCATCTCTGAGGATTTTTCCTTCAAACAGGAACTTTTGTATCCCTGATCGTCGGGCGTGGCGACAGGACGTTGCAGGCATAAGAGTGCATCGCATCCCGAGAGAAGAAAAAACGGACCCCGCAGCAACCGCACATGTAGAAATACTAATAAGAGAACAACACCCCGCCATTTCTCGCAATATCCCACCACCTTGCTCACTCGACTCACGCGCTTGCCAAACCCCACTGCGGTAGGCGACGGAGAAGAGGTTGGACATCGATCAGGGGTGCTGCAATTCCCATCGATTTTATCTTCCCTTCTCCCTTCTCCCCAGCGTCTCATTTGGTCTTTTTCTCGCCCAACCCGGGCACCCCACCCCACCACACCACGAGCCGACTTACTTAGTTAACCCAACCCTCCCACCATTGCAACTCACCTCTCCTCTTCCCTAAACCACCCCTATCACAACGCCACCATGGCTGGAACAGCATCGCCCGGCAGCAGCGACGGGCCAACATTTGCCCCTCCACCACTGCCCGCAGGGTGGATAGCACAGTGGGACGCCGTGAGCGGCAAGTACTACTTTGTGCAGCTGTCAACAGGTGTGTCGCAGTGGGACACCCCAACCGAGTCCGCGCCGACGGGCGCCGACACACCGGGCCCGCGCGAGAGCCATCCATACGGACTGCCTGCGGGCGCCCAGGTGATCACGCACCCCGACGGGTCACGGACCGTCAAGCATGCCGATGGCACCATGGAACCGCTTAATCCTCGCGAGGATGGGACACGGGGGATTGGCGGTGGAGGGCCGACGGGGGATCGGGGGTTTGGAGGGGTGAGCATCCATTTTCTTCTTCTCTTGTCTTCCCCGGGTTGGCGCTAACGGTCTTGCGAAACCAGTCTATAGGTAATGCCCTCTTGAACAACCTCGGCGGAAGCAAGCCGCACGGCGGAGGAGGGTCGCATGGTGGAGGCGGTGCTGCTGGTCTGGCTGGCTCGTTACTCAGCGGACTTGCATCGTCGGGAGGCCACGGCGGCGGACATGGTGGTGGACACGGTGGGGCTGGTGGTCTTGGTGGTAAGCTCGCGACGCAGTTGGCATCTAACTTGTTCTCCTCTGGAAGCAAGCCGGCGTCACAGCCATCGCAGAACTACCACGGGAGCACCTCCGGCAGTCACGGCGCTAGTAGTCACGGCGCTGGAGGCGGCCTTGCCGGCCAGGTCATGGGCGGCGTCGCTGGATTGTTTGGTGGCAGCAAGCCACACGGCTCGGTAAGTTCAAGACACTGAGAGTGGATTGATCGAGACTGACACCTCTGTGATACAGGGCGGGCAAGGCCAAAGCCAGGGTTTCGGTTACTCTAATTCGGGGCAGAGCGGTGGATATAGTGGTCAGGCGCCTCCCGCCACATATCAACCGCCGACGTCGGGCTCTTATCAACCTCCCCAGTCGCAACACACAGCCGGAACTCCGTCCTACCAACCTCCTGGTAGCCAACCCTACACGCCGCCAACATCGGGCGGTGCTCAACACGCTCCGTACGGCCAACCCAACACGAGCGTATCGCAGCCGCCCTACGGCGCCCCAGGTCAGCAGCCACCCCACAACCAGAGCTATCCCCCAGCTTCGGGCGGCCAGACACCGCACAGCCAGCCACCCTACGGTCAACCGAGCTATGGAGCACCATCTGGGGGTCACCAGCCTCCCTATAGTTCCCCGAACCCACAGCAGCCACCGTACGGCTCAAGCAACCCGTCCCAGCCGTCATATAATGCGCCCCCTGGCCAACCTAGCTACGGCCCTCCCCAGGGCCAGCACCAACAGCCACCATACGGCCAGTCTCACGGCCAACCGCACAGCCAACCCCCATATGGTGCGGCAGGTTCGTATAACCCTGGTGGGCAATATGGAGGGCCCCCTCCGCCTGGTGGACAGCAGTCAGGATACCCGGGTCAGCCGACATATACGTCCGGAGGCCAGCATCAGCAGCAGCAGCAGCAGCATCACGGGGGCGGTTATGGGAGCAATCCATACTAGTACCGCGCCAGCCCACATTTTATTAGTGGGCTGATGTGGATGAGCCATTGGGGTCCAAGAAAACAAGCCTGTCTACTGAGGGGATTCTTGAGCAGTATTTGAAAATCTAGCGGCTTAGTTTGTTGCATACCCAGGTCATTCTTGTTGCGAAAGCGTATTTATTTTTTCCTTGAGTAGGTAGTTAGACGTGGCTGTAGATAATGAGTGTTATCATCAATCACTGCTGTTTCTTTCGCTGCACTTTCCCATCAACGGCAACTATGTGTCCGAGTTGAATGACGACCCATTGTGATACCAGGAACGAAACAATAGCTACAACGATGACGACGCCGGCTGTGGGCAGCAGGGAGCGGGGGAGGACATTGAACAAGAACGGATCCAGAATGATATCCACGTCAACGGGCTGCGGATGCTGCATGAGTGTGACGTTGGTGGTGAAGTAGTCCGCGACAGCTAGGATCTCGAGGAATAGGGCTGAAGCATGTCGCTCAGTCTCGCCCGGCTGGCTACCTTGCCCATATGGCTTCAGGACGAACCCATCCGATTGCGGGGTGACGGAGTAGTTTCGAAGGGAATTCATAAGTGCGGGTGTCTCCCATACTGTGGACAACTCGTAGGCGCGGAGTCTGAAGGAGGTGGGTTGCTGGGTTTGTTTAGTTTCGGCTGTGGCCGCAATGAAGAGGGAGGAGAGGAGTGGTTACTGTGGCAGGCCAGCAGATGCGGACTTCGTAGCGTTGGCCCTCCTCGAGGTTATCTAGGAGAAGCCAAGTCGCATGCCCACTGGGGTGGGACTCGGTTGGGAATTTGACGGCGAGACGAGTGCGTAGCGGCCAGACGTCGTAAGGGCTGAGCCTATCGAGTTCGAGGCTTTCGAGGGTTGGCTGAGCGAGCGGAATCAGCGCCCGCGCGGGCCCAACGAAGATGGTCTTTTCGACATTGCATTTTGTGGTTCGTGCTAGACATAGTAGGTACAGGATTGGGGCGACGATTAGCCGCATTTTGGAATCCTGTCGCTGCCCTGCAAAAGTGGGCTTGAAGGCGGCGTTCAAGACAGAGTTGTGGGTGGTCCCTGCAGGCGTGCGACCCGATGCCGACCAAAGCTCGACCCACTTACCTCCCAGTCTTGGCGCTCAGATGCGGATCCCGGGAATCACATGCCGGCGTCACAACGCAAGCCCCACCGTTTCTCCCTGGGCCGCCGTGCTTGTCCGTTCCAAGGAAGTGGGTGACGCAAGGACCGAGGATGGAACTTTATCACCCGACGGTTCTGTTGCATCGGCCGAGCAAACCAAAAACACCATGCTTCGCAGCCCTCTGATGACCGAAGATGCACCATCATGCGCCGTGTTAACACCAAGAGCACCAGTCGATTGATTGCCGATTCGAGAACTTGCACGATTTGCACTTAACCAACTCCCCCTCCATCTCTCCCTCGCCGGGCTTGCTCCCCCCACTCTCGCCTCCCCTTCTTCCTCGATGGTTGTCGCTACCACGCCGCCGTAATCCCCCCTCCTCCGCCTCTAATGGCCCACGTGCAGTCGAAGTTGGTGATGCCAGCTTTCATGCGTGAGCGCACCATTCGCGGCATCATCTCCCAGCTGACGTCCCTCTACCTCGCAAATCGCACCCGCATCTCCCGTGCCGTCTACATCACGCTATTCGTCGCCCTCATAAACCGCGTACGCCATGCAATCGCCGAACAGAAGGCCGCTTCAGCCCGCGATGCTGCAAGACGCGCAGATCAAGTCGGCACCGTGTCCAATGTGCCCGACAATGGTGATCCCCATATCAAGAAGAGGAAGAAGGTGGAGCTGAACCGAGAGTTCTTCCGCTCCCTGCTGCGGCTGCTCCGCATCGTTGTCCCCGGCTGGCGCAGCAAGGAGACACGTCTGTTGATCAGTCACAGCTTCTTCCTGGTTGTTCGGACCCTCATCAGTCTCAAGGTGGCCGCCATGGATGGTGCCATCGTCAAAGCCCTCGTGAAGGGAAATGGCCGCGAGTTCCTGATGCGGATCATCTATTGGATGTTGATTGCTATACCAGCAACTTTTACCAACTCCATGGTAAGTCCAGGACTAGACCCATTTTGCATGACCAATTGCTAAGATGTCGCACGCAGTTGTCGTACCATCAAGCAGAATTATCCTTGAGATACCGAACTCGCCTGACGCAGTTCATCCATGACAAATACCTGTCGCAATTAACCTTTTATGGCATCTCTGCTCTTGATGATAGGGTCAAGAACCCCGACCAGCTTATCGCTGTCGATGTGGCCAAGTTCTCTAACAGTTTAGCTGAGCTCTACAGCAACTTGGCGAAACCCCTTTTGGATATGGTAGGTTGCGCGTCCCGTCTTATGGTGCCAGAGGTGACTGATCAAGTCAGACAATATACACGATATCTCTATCCAAGAGCGTCGGTGGCGAAGGCGTTGTTTTCATGTCTCTGCTTGTCCAACTCTCAGCCAACGTCATGCGAGCGTTGACCCCGCCATTTGGCAAATACGTGGCCGACGAAGCAAGATTGGAAGGCGAATTCCGCTTCCAGCACTCGAGGTTAATAGACCACTGTGAAGAAGTGGCTCTCTATGCAGGCCACGAGGCCGAAAAGGATACTTTAGACAAGGGATACTTCACCCTGATCAAGCACGTCAACTACATTCTGCGCCGACGTTTTTACCATGGCTTCATGGAAGACTTCGTCATCAAGTATTTCTGGGGCGCCCTCGGCCTGCTGCTCTGCAGCGTTCCAGTATTCGTCAAGCTACCCGGGGGTACCGTCATGAATATGGGTGATCGGACCGAGAGCTTTGTCACCAATAGGAGGATGCTTCTCTCGGCATCCGACGCCTTTGGCCGTATCATGTTCTCGTACCGAGAAATCATGGAACTTGCTGGATACACATCTCGTGTTGCCACCCTCCTCGAGGTCATGGAGGATATTCAACATGGCCACTTTGAGAAGAAGCTCGTTTCGAGCTCTGACACCGAGAATAACCAGGCAGTCCTAAAGGGCAGAGGTAGAGTATTCGAAAGCAAGGACATCGAGTTCATTGACGTGTATGCACTCCGTTATTTTCCCACGGTTCTTAGCTAACTGTCATATAGTCCGATCATCTCACCCAATGGTGACGTCCTAGTAAAAGCTCTGTCGTTCAAGCTGAAGCCAGGCGACCACCTTCTCGTTGTTGGCCCCAATGGCTGTGGCAAATCTTCCCTCTTCCGCATCTTGGGCGGCCTTTGGCCAGTGTACGGGGGCACAGTATACAAGCCACCATTCTCGGACATTTTCTACATTCCGCAACGGCCCTATCTCTCTCGTGGCTCGCTGCGCCAACAGATTATCTATCCCGATAGCTTGCGCGCCATGCGTGCCAAGGGTGTGACAGACGCTGACTTGGCTGCCATTCTGCGTATTCTCGATCTCGAGCACTTATTGGAGCTATACCCTGAGGGGTGGGATGCAGAAGCCGAGTGGCGCGATGTTCTGTCGGGCGGCCTCCAGCAGCGCGTGGCCATGGCACGTCTGTTTTACCATAAACCACGATACGCCATCCTGGACGAGTGCACAAGCAGTGTGACGCTCGACACTGAGAAAGTAATGTACGACAACGCAAAGGGGCTGGGCATTACCCTAATGACAGTCAGCCACAGGCGTAGCCTGTGGAAGTACCACAGCAGGATCTTGCAATTCGATGGGCAGGGAAACTACGTCTTCACCAGGCTAGATGCCGAGAAGCGGCTGCAGCTCGAGGATGAGAAGGAGGATCTGGAGGTGCTGCTGAGGCAGGTGCCAGAGATCGAGCGGCGCATTCAAGAACTATCTGCTGCTTGACCCGAATCTAGCAGTTGGCATGTACATATACTCGTCATACCGTTACTTGCACATAACAATCTTTCCATTTCACGCCCTTCATACCTCACTTTGACCCAGGCCATTTTTCAGTTCCGATTATCGCTATGGCCAGTGACGCGCCGAATTCACCAACGCCAGTGCCAGAAGAGGGGGTATTATTCACTGTCAAGCTGCCACCCTCTGGCGTTGTAACAGACATCTCGGATGTAGAAATCGCAGCGAAGAAAGGACACCTTGTCAGTTTCTCGCTATTGAGTGCACAGAGGCCACCCGGCGAGTCCTGCGAAATGCTGCGTTTTCGGATACAGTATAAACCCGAAGGCGCGACTCAAAAAAGAGCCCCTGCTGATCCACACGCGCCGATGCATCCTATGGGCGGACCTTCTACGGTCAGACCTCCTCATCAACAAATACCAAGGGATCCCGTTGTGGTGGTACCTTATCGACAGGCAGCAACCCATAACCCTACGCGCGGATATCAACAAATGTATCAATCTGCAAGTGGATACCCTCAACAGCGACAAACGTACAACTTTATGGGCAGATATCGCCAGGGACAAACGTACCACGATACAGGCGGATATCGTCAACAGGCACCGATAAATCACCCTACGGGCGGACACTTTACAGCTAGACGTTTTCAACCGAGACAATACCGTTTCCGTGAAAGAGGACCTGCGAACTCACAGCCAGCAGCGCCACCAACAACAGATCACCAGCCAGCACAAAATGATGAGCCAGCAGTTGACAATGGCCCATCAGAGGACACGAAGCCAACTCAAGAAGAGGACGCTAAACCCCAGGAGTCTATCAGATTTGCGGAAGATAACGATCCAGCACATGATACCAGCCCAACAACGGATGGTAAGTCAGAAGCCGAAGGCAAGACGCCAAAGATTGCTATATTAAGGAGAGACGTCAACCCGGAAGTTCCAGCGGTGAACAACAGGCCACGGCGGGCCATCGACACAAAGTGGGACAGTTTGGCACTGGTTTTCAAAGAGGAACAGGAACGTGAAACAGACGAGGAGGGCAAGTCAAGAAGTGACACCATGCCAACAGTAGGCAAACTACCCCCCGATGCCACTTCAGCAAGTGATGTCGAGCCAATACAGGACGAGGCAACAAAGGATGACGAGCTAGCAGGGGTTGACAAACCAGCACTGGACGAGGATGTACACATTGGCCTACCACCCGAGCCGTCTTCCCCAACTCTTGGACTCCAAACGACACACTCCTCTACTTAGGAGCAAGAAGATGGTCGGTCAGAACAATATGAGGACCAAGAACAAGGCTCTATACATCTACCCCCACCACCAAATGGCAGCGTGACGCATTTTGTGAAGCGTGTTGGCCGATTTAGCCCTTGCCAAGGATTGCTGGGAGGAATTGTTTGCCAACCGCAACCGCAACAGCAACATGGCATGCCAGCACCGCCCAACATCAAAAGTCCGGTAAAGCATCACACACCGCCATTGCCGGATTCTGCTATGTTTGGGTCTCTCAGACATAGGGGTCCGCTTGTGTTACAAAGGCAGCCCATACCAGCACTGCCCTTGCGCGTTGTTGCTCGATGGCCCCAAGGCTATGCAAATCGCACTGCTCCGCAGAACTTTGCATACCGCCGGGCTCTGCAAGCCCAAGCTGACCAACCTACACCGTCTGATTCAGCTTCATCAGTGCAGCCTAGTCAACCCGCTCAAGCTGAGCCGTCACAGCAGTCCCTCGTGCTGCGCGACCAATCAACACAATCCGGAGAACACGAACAAGCTAGTCTTCTGTATGAACGCTGTCTGTCGGATGCAACGACGCTGCTCCTCTCCCCAGCACAGCCCCAGGCACCTGAACAGACCAATCCTGCGATACAAAAACCAGAGTCGGACATGGACAACCCTAACACTGACTTTAGCAATATTCATAGCTAGCACGATTCTTGGCAATTAGTACTAAAGAGCTTGTTTTAATGGTAAATTCTATAGCGTGCAAAGAATAACAAGCCTCAAATTTCCAATCTCACATTGTTCAATCCAACCCCTATAGTGTGACAAGTAGCTAGGAGGGCTCAGTATGATCTTTGAGCGGCTCCCCAGATGTTTGTGGAGCTCTTAGTATATTTATGCCCTTTTCTAACTCTTGGGGCCTTTCATTTTCCCCATCAAGCTCTCGATAATAAGGGAGATGCCCTGGCAGTTACCCCTTGGGTTGTCCAGTGGATTTTAACAGCTGCCAAGATGTAAAGTAGCGCACCACACGAATAATCTTTTAGGGGCGGATTGAAGAACTAGAGCCTATCCGCTCGTAAGTAGTCTGCCTATCACCAAGTCACTCGCTAACAATCTTTCAGGGGTTGGGCTGTATGTTGACCCTCGGAAGAACTCGTTTCGGCTTGTGTTCTGCATACAGACTCTCCTTTGTTCCGAACAGCGGTTCTGCTGCTGTACTTTTTTTCTTCTCACTGTCGCAATACTTGACAATTGTTTACAAATACCACTTGGTTAACTAGGGCACTCTCACAGTGAGTGGAAGATTATCGCATGACAGAACACAGCGAGGTAAGAAATATCATAGTTTATCAAAATCACCAAAAATCCCCACCACCCACCGCACCCCTAGTTTTATATCATACAAATAGACGTGATGAAAAAAAAAAAAAAAGTCGTAGGAAATCTAGGGACGTTGAAAAAAAACATTATATCACGCTCCAAGTTGCTGAAAAAAACTCATGACACACTTACAAAGGGTATCGATTCGATAAAAGCTGACAAGTCACCACCAAACAAAACTTCCCGGAAAGCATGGGTAAAAAACGACTCCTACGCCCACTTCCTTGCCCCCTCCTTCAAGCAGCCTGTAACACACACTCTCAGCGCGTCCGTGTTCTCAACTGGAATGACAGACAGGAACAAAACACTCAGAACAGTACAAAAACAGGAACAGGAAACCTCGGAAATCGTGACAACTTTCTATAAACCGCGAGTGAGAATTGAACTTCAGCCAACCACTAGGTGACCGCAGCCCAACAGCTCAAGGAAAGCCAACCCGAAAAAGAACGAAGAGTGATCGAAAGGAAAAAAAGGTATCATCCCTGCCTCCATACCCTCCCCGTTGACCTTATATTCCATTTCGTTCCCTTCCCCAAGGCTCCGCCGGATTAGTAAAATTCACACGCCATAACGCCTTCAAACGAGCCGTGCCGCTCATGCCGCCAGTTTCCCTTGCCAAGATCGTACAGACAACAGAACTATACCATTATTGTGACTGTCGTCATTCTATGATGATCGCTGTGGTTCAGAACAGTTCAAAAGAAGCTGGGTTTGGTCAGGACGCGGTATTCGACATAGTCCTCGCCGTCGATGGATATGATCGTGCCCTGGCTGACTAGCTTGCCTTCGAACGGGCCGTTCTTCTTACGCTCATACTTGATGCCCATGTACATCTTGGCATCCTCGGAATCAACCTTGAGACGGCTGGCCTCTTGAGTGGCCCAAATCTTGTTTAGGCGAGAAATGTTCTCGTCGAACAAGATCTTATTCGCCGGAACGCCAGCGGACGCAATGTGGGCGGCAGGGGAGGCCGAGTATGTTTCACGGCCGCGTTGCTCATTCCGCTGCTCAGCACGCTGAGCAGCCGCTTCGACTCTAGCAATCTCGCGGCGTGCAATCGAGTTGGTACGTTCGAGGGGCGATGGGCCAGCAGGGGGGCGATTGGCCGCGCGGAGCTCAACTTCGGACAGAGAATGGCGAGCACGGGGCGCCTGCGGGATTTGGGGTAGCTGGCGCGACTGCCGGGGCTCGATATGCGGAAGGCCATCCGCGGCGGGTAAACCATTCTCATAAAGAGACTCGTCGTGGCCAGTTCCGTTCGTGACGGGCGCTTTCATAGCCAGGGGCATTGGTGCCACCGGGTATTCTTGATATTTGGCCGTTGTACTGACGGAACCAGAAACCACCCGTTTCTGTGCTTCATAAACAGCCTTGGTCTCGTTCTCAACCCGGTTCGCGTCAGTCTCGCCTTCATCCAGTTGGCGCTGGCGAACGCGGCAATACTCCTTGATCTCCGGACGGCTGAGATTTTGAAGATGAGGCTCAAAAATGACCTCATCCCAATGAATCCAGAGAGCACCAGCTCCCTGCGGAAAGTTGCCGACTAGAGGACGACCGTCGCGAGTCTCCCTCATCAACTTAACCCTGAACATGTCATTGGCGCCAAGAATACCGTAGACGGCATGCTTGTCAATAGCCTCTAGTGAGCTGCTCAGTTTCCAATGTCCAAGCAGGATGCGAGTCGGGCGAGTACCGGGAAGGGCGTCAATCGGATGATGCTGGGTAAAAGCACCAGCTGGGACTGCCTGACTGATTCCGAGAATAGGCTGCTGGGTGATGCGGCGTTTCTTGGCTTCCGGGCGACTCTGTGGCTGCGCGTGTTCGGGAATCTCAGGGCCGTAGGCAACGAGCGGCTCGGTTGTATAAGGAATTGACGGTGAGCTCTCGGACTTCCGACAAGCTGCTTTGACGGCAGCGCGGTCTTTCTCGTCCTTTTGCTCAGGAGTCTCGTCCTCGGTGAGGGTCTCAAGACGGATCTTGACATAATCCTTGACCTGATGCTGGTTCAGAAAGACTAAATGTTCGTCAAAGGCAACCTGCTGGAAGGTCACCCAGCTGCCGCCAGGCCCGGGGGGCAGTGGATATTCATTTACAATGTTCCGACCGTCGCGCGTGGTGGGCTGAATGCGAGTGCGGAGGCGGTCACGGACATCAATGAAGCCAATAACAGCATGCTTGTCGGCAATTTTTTCCGGCTCTGAGTCACGCCAGTAACCAAGGAGAACACCTTTAACACCAGCCCCTGTTTTGGCCGGACGTGAAGGGCGAGGCCGACTGTCCGGCAGTTCAGATCGCGGGGCAGGGGAGTTGCCTTCATCGGGAGTCTCAATGTAGGTCGATGTTCTCTTGCGCTTCTGTGAGGCGACGGACTCCTGTTCGATGTCGTCCATGTCGACGTCATCAGGTTCTGACACGATGCGCAAGGGAGAATCCTTGTGCAGAAGCTTTTTGTTGGCATTGGTGCCAACAACAATCTCATCCTCAAGTGCGTTGACAAGCACACTGGGATCGCGGGTCATAGGTTCAGCGACAGGTGAGAACGAATCAAGAGAGGCCGACGGAGGGGTGTCAGGAGGAGGAGTGAGCTCCTCATTGCCAAGGTCATCCTCAGCATCCATGTCATCGACATGATGACCGTTGAGACCCCTTCTGTCAATTGTTAGGGCTTGCCCCACGACTGTATTGGAATGGGGACTAGGGAGAGCATGGTGCGATGCAATAGCTGAGCAACAGCTTCCATCGTAGCTGAGCGAGGAAATTGGGAGGAGAATACTCACCCGTTGAGAGATTCACGGTCGGGACTCTGACCCATGGGAGTCTCGGAGATTTTCATAGGTCTGTTGCGACGCATTAGCCCGCGTCGCGGGAAGCGCTGACGAGAATCCATTGTTGATAGTCAAGAGTGAGGGGCTTGAGCAAAGTGGATGTTGTGCGAATAGGTTTTGCTGTGAGGAGGTTTTGGAAGAAGAGTGAGGGCACAAGGTGTGCCTTCCTGCTCCAGTGCTTTGGAACGACCACCGCCTTGATCAATTCATTCATGGCTTGGTTGCTATGTGGACCGTGCTGGTAAAGGGAGGGAAAAGGCAACATCGGACGGAGTGTTTGTAGCTCTCAGAGGGAAGGCACGCGGTTATGGAAGACAGAGTGAATTGAGGAGGAGTGTCCAGTGCCCTACCCTTAAGATCGTCTCCACCTCCAAACACACACCAAATGCCAGAATGGCTCGGGTGCAGAACCCAGAGCGGCAGCAGGGGCGGACAAATCGACAAGGGAACAAAATGCAACAAAAAAAAGGAACAGAGAAAAACTAAATAAAAGAAACCTCTCACTTACTCGTCAGGTTTTACATCGTCATCAGCTGGCAGGAGTCTGGCCGGGCTGACTTGAACCCTCTCATCGATGGAATCGACCGACTCAACCTGCTCGACGGCCGCCCCGGGCTCTGAAGGATCGTCTGTCATGGGGGCTCGTAGAGTTTTTGCTCCTACCTTTGGGCCTGCAGCAGGTATTAGCGTGAAGTCAAAACCTAATGCGATGCAGTGCAAAAAAGTCTGAGAGTGATGCAAAGTTGCAAAGACAGAAGAAACATATGTTTTGCCATTGTTCAGACAGCAGGATGGGAACCCGGTGCAATCGAGCGAGTGGGGATGGCTCGACGAACAGCCATGTGTATGTGAGTGTGTTGTGGTGACAAGAACCAAATGCGGCGCGACTCACAAGGCGCGATAAGTTGGAGAACAGTTGTCGCGCGACCAAACTCAATCCAGATACCGGCAGGATTAAGAAATATGACAGAAAACAAAGCTTAGACGAGATACTAAGAGAGAGATACTAAGAGGGAGAAAAACAACGTTGCTGAGGACAATACGTGTTGTAACGGAGACTGGGGCGCGAAGAGTGTTATGAAGAGAGAAAGTGAGATGAGATCTGATGGTTTGAGCTGGGAAGTATTTACCTCTCAGGTTGGTAGGCAAGCCAACTTGCACGGTGTGGTGTGTACTTGAGCACACTGGAACCACAGGAAGGAAAGCTGCTGACAGTGCGCAATGTGGCAAGTAGCCGAGCAGCTGGTGGCCCTTGCAGTTTGGCCCAATCGAGGCTTTGTCAAGGCAAAACCCTCGTGCGACCGACCCTAAGGCAAATCTCGCCAAGACCAATCAAGTCCCCCGAGTTGTTGCAGAGGTCCAAAAATTACGGAGAGATCAGTTTTGGGGTGGAACCCAACATGAGTGAGACTGTGAGTGGCTGAGCGCTGAGGAAGGAGGAACGATGATGCATTCGTTGATGGAGCCGAGCCGAGCGATGCTGCACTGGCCGAGCAGAGGCCTCAAGCCCCAATGTTGAACCCGTCAGTCAGGGTGAACACTTCGATACTCGGGACGCGCCGACACACAAGGGAAAACGACCACTTCCGTAATGTCGCGGTTTTTCTAGGGAGCAGACTCAGGTTGCACGGTCAAGGTGGTGCAAAAACTCAGACTCAATGCTGAGTTTCACCTGGTTCGGGATATCAGCAAGGTAAGGATGTCGGCGTGCGCGTGGTGTGGCTGCGTGGTGGGTTCGGTGAAAGAAGGGAGGAAGAAAAGGGAAGGAATAGCAGCCCGTAGAAGAATGCAGAGAAGTCTGTTGGTGGGAACGGCAGCAAGTGCGGGTTGGATAGCCCAGGTTATTAACTGATCAGAAAACCAAGGAGACAAGGTAATTCGGTAGTCTGAGTCTTGGGGGGTCACCAAGTACTTGGAAGTGGCTTCATGGGGGAGGGAGGCATGTGAAGTACCTACCGCAGGATGACGGGATGATTCACTTCACAATTGCCTTCAGCCAAATTGAACACTGATTCCCAGGGGATTCCAGGCACTGGGAGCTAAGCGAGGAGACTCTTTGCCATCTCAGGCGCTGACCACTGGGTGAAGATCACTCGCATTCCATCCATTATTGTTCCGGACCACAAAACTGCGAAGTGACAAGACAGTAGTAAGTGAGCGAGGGAAAAAAAAAAAAGGTGCAATATCGACCGGGTATTGCCTCAGCTAGAACCATCAATCTCATGTTCCGCGGCAGTTGTAATTGCCACGGTTTGTCTCTGTTTGGTAATTAATAATTTCTTTACCTTGCGTTTGGCATGACCTTTTGGGTTCCAATCGAGCGAATGTGCGATGGGGCTCGCCAAAAAAAAAACCTTTTTCTCCCTCGTTCACAGGGCAGCTGTCTTCTTTTGCCCCATTTTCCCCTTGCAGCATTGGCTGGGTTGGTCTTGCGCCGGACCAGCCGAAGCATGTTCAAGCCCTCCATCTGAAACATGGTGTTTGTTGCATCAGCGTGATGCAACTCGATGCAAACTGGCCCCGTCAAGCCCGTCTCCTTCAACCGAGTGAATTGCCAAACGTCCCATCGGCGAATGGTGTGAGGGTGCATGCAATTAGTGCAAGCGTTCGCTCACGTTCTGGGACCTGTTTGTTCCGAGTGGCTGGATGTTGAGCTAGTGTAGATAATTAATCTGGAGTAACGATAAGCAAAACCGGCTGTCAGCTCCCAAGCATCGGGCATACATGTAGTTACTCTGTATGCTGCGTGGCCTGGACTGGGTACATTATAGAGGCGCATTATCATGCCGACTTGATTAGGCCTCCAGTGATGAATCCCCTTAGGATGACTCCAAGATCAAAGAGCGGGAAAGACGCCGAACGATAAAGGGAGAACAATGGAGTGGCGTGGCTAGGTAGCCTGATCCCGACGAGCACTTGGCTGAGACGGGAGTGACCTGAGTGGTCAGCTATCACAGCACAGAGCGGCGCTGGAAGAGCTCAAACCGACACAGAGACTTTTGGGACCCAGCCTAAATTGCCAGAATGCACCGGTCCATGTGTTCTTTTTGGTATCGCTGGTTGACATATGAAGGTGTTGAGAATGCAACGATGCAATCCCATTTTAAACCCCCAAAATGTATTTTTTTTGGGAGTTTCTCGCGTTGCAACTGAGTGATATAACTATGAGAGGTAGAAAAAAAAGTCACAGCACCGACACAAGGACAAAAGGCTTGTGAAACGATTGCCGCAAAGACTTCGCCACAAATGAGCGACTGGACGGCAATAAGGGATGAGGACCCTGAGGCTCCAAACAGTCGTGACAGCCACCGCACATCATGTGATTGGAATTCGTCGCCGCGGGTTTTCTCATGGCTAATATTCCGGCAGGTAATGAGGTATCCACGTAGTATCGTGGGACTGATGCAAGCCAAGCTGGGCCAGCTCCCAGACGAACCTCAGCTGAGTCTCAATCGCCAATCGCAACTGCAGGCATTGTTGGTCCAACTGCCTTGGCTAGCAAAAATTGGTCAGACCAAAACATGGAAACCCGAGTGGGAGAAAAAAAACTCGCCGACACAGCCGTGAGCTATGACGCCACCCTCCAAGGGGGCAACCGAACTTCTCGTTTACGTTGTGCAACCAATTGAGCACGGTGAAATCAGAGACGCCGTCGGCCGTCGGCCGTGGTACCGTGTGACGTGTGGCCTGTAACAAACAGTTCCTGGCCGCCATTTGCTGCAGGCGGCTCTCTCAACATACTGCATAACACCGTAGGGAGGCCGCTCTGCACTGCCTTTACTCAATATGGGCTCTTGTAGTTGGTTGTTAGAGTTGTCTTTCTCTTGCTGGCTGGCAATTGAGCAACCAAGGCTACCTGTAGCCTCGGTTTTTTCTCCCGCGTCGTCCTCCGCCTCGTCCTCTCCCTCCCTTCCCCCCCCGAGAAGTCTTCGCTCCGCCTCCACCATACTTGACCCATCCATCCATGCGGTCAGATTGAGGCTCGTCAATAAAGGTGCCCTCGGCGAATCGCATGTAGTTAATGACACCGTGGTCCACAACTGCCACCAAGACGTGCCTGTATCCGTGTTTGAGCCGTGGTGGAAGCATCCGGGGGCCTTGCCACTCTGGCTTGTGTGGCGCCGGCGGCGTAGCGTTGATGAGGGCTATGATCTGTTCCAATGAGGGCACGACTGTTTCTTGGGCGTCTACCACAGCGAGATAGAAGTCAGGTGGTGGATGCCGCAACTTCGACCACTTCTGCGCCGCCCTCCAGACGTAGTAGTGCACTGCAAAAGGGTCTTTGGTTTTCCACGGGCTGGAAGGTTCTGGAGCCGGTCGATGCCGCGGTATTATGTCCATTTGCGCAAAAAGGGAAACATAGGATCGATAAATACCTGGTCGGACCAATGGCCCGAATGGCTTGGGTTGGCGTGCGAGAAGGGATGAGAACCACTGCCACAATGATGTCGATGGGGATTTTGAAGGGTGTGAGTTGTTGTTGTGACTTGGCAGCGCTCGGAGGACATTGAAGCCCGCACGCTTGAGATTGGAATAGACTTGGAACTTCTGCAAACTGGTCTTTCCTCTCTCACCATCCTTGCCGATGAGAAGTGCATAGGCCGCTTGCAAGGTCAATGGGATGCCCTTCTCGTACTCGTCTTCGTCGTTTTCAGTAGCGGTGGGTGTCTTTCCAATAATTGGTCCAAGATCCCCGTTCTCACCTGACGGTGGGAATATCTCTTCTATCCCTCGCGTCGGCCACCACAAATCCAGCGAGCCACGCTCGACGAGGTAGAGCGCTTCCTCGGGAAGAAGCCAGTCCATACCTCGCGCAGGCCTATCTTTTGGCTGTCCGGAAACTGCTCGGCCGAGATTCATACTTGCAACCGACGAGCCTTCTAGCAGAACAACCCTGTCGCGGACGTGGGCGTACGGTTTCTTCTCCCCATCCTTCCCTTGTTCAGAAGTTCCTCCCTCTGGCCAGTCTGCCCACCAATCGGGAAAGTACCATCCACGCACCCAGTTCTGCGTTGTATGTACTCGAGTGTAACTCAAAACCTCTTGCATGGCCTGCCGACTTTGCTCGAGTGCATCCTGCTGCTTTCGGGTGCCAACAGATTCGAAATCTTTCTCGCCCTTGCGAATCGTCTGTGCCGAGATGTGTATGTTCTTTTTGAACAAACGGAAGTCTTGTGTTTCTTCTTCCAGCGCTTCTTCCGCAGTTAGAGGCTCTTCTCCCTCCTCCGAGGGAGTATCTGCCGGAGCGGCGGTAGGAATATCGTCGTCGTCGAGCGACATTTGCTCTTGTTACGCGTGCCGTCGTGTGCGTGTTTGACGAGCTGTAGCCCTTATACTTTGTGTTCGATAATTCGTTGCGCCTTGCAGCTCTAGGCAGAAGAAGGTTTAAATTCGTCATGCAGGGTCATAGACGTCTTGTCATTGTGAGGTGGTGGTCGTAATCGAGACTGGGGGCTGGCACGCCAGCCTCGCACAGGCGGCGAGAAGCGGAACCAAACTTCTAGCGGAAGTTTGCCCCACTCTCCGCTGAATCCTGATGATCAAACTCAGTTCAGATTCTGGTTACACTGGCTGGTCTTATTATACCAAAGAAGAAAAATAGTGAGTGTTGTTGGCAGGATGGGAACGGGAATAAAAAAAGTGAGACGGATGAGATAAACTCCAAAGTTACTGAGGATGCATTTTGACGATGCGACCAAGGACTTGCGTGATTTGACGGGCCTCTTGGGAGGCTGACACAAAAATTGACCGCCGTGCACAAGAGTGAGTCAAAGATGGAAGTGCAAAAAAAGAGTTCTCAGATTAAATCAGAGATTCATTCAATGACGAAGACGAGATTCGAACTCGCGCGGTTTCCCACTGGTGAAACAGATCCTGGAATCCTAAAACCAGCGCCATAACCACTCGGCCACTTCGCCTGACTGATATTTTGTCCAGCTGGTATTTGTATTCTTGCAGGGTTGTGGAGAGATGGTGAGTTGGACTTGCAGGCCGCGCCCCACTTCGGCTTTGAGCGGCTGTGTCAACCTCGGCAGCCCCACCAGGAAAGTTGCACCAAACACTACTACGCAACTCTCTGGATATCGTCGCCATAGATCGCAGCAAAGGAGAAGTCGGACTGATTTCTTCCACCAGTTGTAGCCCCTAGCAATTTGGTAGTGATGAAAAGGGATCACCGATATGTTTCCATCATCAGTTAGCGCAGGGAAAGTAGTCAAACATCACGCATTAGACCAGCTTAAGTGAGCGTCGACGGTTAGTTTTCTCCTTAGGCGACGTGTGGGTGCAGACACACTCATCGCTCGAAATCAGGACAGAACAGGATGGTGCATGCAAGAGTCAAGAGTCAACCAAGTCTCAACTCAGCTGGGGTAAAATATCTAGATACTTGAAACCCCTTTGGGATTCTACCCATACAGGTTGGGTTCTCTTTCTCAACATCGGGTGTTGTTACGGTTCCGTAAGAACATAGAATTAGGAGCCCGCTTCGGTGTGCTTTGTGTAGAACCACAAAATTTCCAGTCCCGTTTGCTCGCGGGCCCACAGGACCACACAGAAAGAAAAAAGAGAAAAATAGTAAAAACAAACTCGGATACGGGGAGTCGAACCCCGAGCTGCTGAGGCTTTTGATGAAAACCAGCGATGTTAACCGTTACACCATACCCGATGCAAGTCGCCTGTGATTCCGATATGGAGATGTTGGCTGTTGTCCCACCTTTATGCTTTCAATCTGTTGAACGCACGGGTTGCTTTGGCCTGCAAAGGGGATGGTTAGCACCATGTCTAAGATTACCCGAAGTCGTGTTGTCATCACCGTGGTCAGCTTCCACCTTGTTGCCTATTAGGCCCAGAGACCCCAGGCATCACAACTATCACCAATTGTATGTTTATCCTCCCGCTATCTTCAATGCATCTTAACCTGCAAGAGGATTTGCATGTATGGTCACCCTGTCGATCCTGACTGTTCCCTTTGGCCTATTCTTCTTGTCAACCTCAAGTTGCTCGATCTTGGCTAGTGTTGCGATGCTCTCATCGCCAATCAGATTCCCAAATACCGTGTTGAGATTGTCGAGATGCGGCGCCTTGTCGAAGAGGATGAAGAATTGGCTGCCGTTGGTACCCGGCCCCTTGTTGGCCATGCTCACGATGCCGCGCTCGTTGTGACGCAGCGTCGGCAGGATCTCATCCTCGAAAGAGGGTCCATAAATAGAGCGCCCGCCCTTTGGGTTCTCTGGGGGCGACGGGTGGGCAGGAGCTCCAGTTTGCACCATGAAGCCAGGTATCAATCGGTGGAAGGGCGACTCATTGTAGTAGTTCGACGCGCACAGAGCGAGGAAATTCTAGGAGTCAGGCAGAGTCGCGTTAGTGGGGTTCTGGGAAAGGCGCACGCCGACATTCTTACTTCCGCTGTTTTGGGGACACTCTCGCAAAACACCTCGATCTTGAGGTCCCCAAGAGTAGTATGCAATGTCACAGACATGGTGTGTCGTGATTGCTCTTGAAAGCTCCTGTCGGGTGCGACTGAAAGCTTGAGACCATACGCGAAGCCGCGCGGGCGAAAGACTTGGCTTTTCAGCCCTGCTGCAGAGCTATGACCATCAAATTACTATGTCATCGGGCCGCCCTGAGATGCGACCTTCCCGCAGATCAGACGAGTCCATGTGAGCAGGGCAACAAAAGAGGTTTGGTTGAAGCTTGACGGTAAATAGAAACATTCCTGCGGACTGGCACGATTATATAACTGTAAACTTATGCCCCTGATATTCAGCTAGACCTTTTCCAGACGATGGAATGTCTTCCAGTGTCGTTCGCTTCGATTGACCCAGTTACCCAGTTTTGGTTCTTGGGGAAGGCACAGGTGCTGTGATATGGAAGTTTTGCCCAGCCAGGCAGATACCACGCCAGGACGCAACAACCCCACAGAGATTGAGTAAAGACAACAACAAACCTTAACTCATCCGCTACTTACTTAGGTAGTGTCTAATTGTTCATCCTACGAAAAAGGTTAGGAATGGCTTGAAGTCAACAATCAAGCAGCCACGGGCTTGTATGTTCCGGTGCCTGAGATGTAAAGGTTTCCCCTGCTAAAAGATGCGTAAAAGTACCTAGAAAATACGGCGCACTAGGTGAAGAGATGTGAGCTGTGACGATGTTGGACTCTATGTTCCCAGGATACACATGCGAAGGTAGGTTAGAGGCCAAGCATTTGGAAATCTGAGGCATCTACGATTCAGCAACTGATTCCCCCGAATCTGGAGGGCTTGCTGCTGCGCAACAACCCCACTCTACCTTATCGCAACTCACTCCTCGCTGAGTTGAAGGGGGCTGGATTGTTACATAAGTGACTGTCCCGAAATTTCTACTTCGCACACCGGTATACTATACGAGGCTGTAGGGCAAGACATGTATTCCAGTACCAAAGATCTATGATGCAGGGATGGAGTACCTAGCAGTCGCCGCTTCATCTTACAGGCCAGAGGGCCTGGACGTGCATGTCTGTCAGCCACTCGTTGGTGCAAAGCTTCTCTCGCTCAGCTCGCGCGGAAAACCTAACCCACGCTGGCAGGACTGGCCTGCAGACTTGCTGTCGAAGCAGCCTGAGCGACATCTTGAGCCCATCCAACCCGAAACCAAGACACCATACCGACCAACAAGGAAGGCGGCTGGCGTTGTCTCTGGTACTCCGCATTGACCACTGGGGATGACCGCACAGGATCCGATCCCACCATCTTGCTAATTGCAGTTGCCGGCATCTCGAGGCACAGCACGGGGACGACGAGAGGAGAAAGAAACCGCAACCCTCCACGGCCCGCGACCTGCATCAAAGCAGCTCGGCGACTGGATGGGGCTTGCGATTTGGCCCCTCTTTTTCCTTCTCTCGAGCAGGGCTGCTGTTCTCGCTTTCGGAGCCCGTCAGGAATACCAAGCCCTATCTGCAGCCGCCGTCTGCATTCGCGATTCCCAAGTCCCAGGCGGCCCGTCTCACCCAAACCTACCTGTCTAATCGCACAAAACTACGACGGTCCTTCTTTGTCCACGCAATCACGCATCGTCGTATCACGCAGACGATTTCCTCGGTCGCGAACCACATACCTTGCACCAGGCACCGGCAAGCTCCAATTCCAATGTGATGCCAATACCCGTAACCCTTGCCCCTTATCGATACAGCCGCCGTTGCGAACAAGCACCCCTCACCCCAAATCAAGCACCGCCAGGCCTCGACCAGCGACGCGGCGACGTCGGTCCTTGCGACAGCTTCATGATCGCAACCCCGGCACCCGTCCCCGATTGCCTCCCACATCGCCCAGGTCCGGGACGCCGACGGCAATATGAATGCCATTAGCTCCTTGGCGGCCGCGAATGCTCCCGCGACGGTGAGGATATCCGGTCCTCCAAATAGCAGTTTCCTGGTGGGCTATCCGGGCATATCCGCAACACTGGTAAGCATAATTTCCGGTCGTCATCACAAGCTTTTCCGACCCATGACCTATTCCGAATACCTCAAGGGGGCCCTCGCCGCTGACGTTGTGCAGCCTCGGATAGTAGGCAAAGTCGAGATTCGTCCAGGCGCCGGCTTCTCCGCCCCTGTCAAGGTTTCCATGGTGCGCATCTGCCTACAGCGGCGAGAAACAATACACCCCGCTGCAGAAAATGTTGCGAAGCGGCATCTCGGCACCCCGAGGCGAGAGACTGTCGACCTGGTGGGAAAGGAGGAGCTGCTCTTCCGATGCGTGTCGGGCAAGGAGGCTGAGAGTATTATTGCCATGGACCTGCCATTCCAAATCTTCATTCCCTTCGGACGCGGCGGAGAAGAAACGAGCCGTCGAATCCCTCCCGCCAGTTTGCAATTACCAAGTCGCATCGCCGAGACCTACTACGAGCTGGTCGTCACTGTGCAGCAGGGCCAGAGTGCCCAGAACCGATACACATTTCCGATTCCTCTCCAGCGCTACGATACCCTCTCCACATTTGGCATGTACAACCGCCCAGAAACGAAGCTTGCCACGGTCGATAATATCGTGACGCTTGGTATTTCCCTCCCGAAGTGGAGCTATGGGCCTCTCGATCCAATAACCGTATACATCAAACTAGCTCCGAATCCAGACTGGCTGAGCAAAGCTAGGAGAGTAACGATCCAGAAAATAACACTGGCGATTGAGGAAGAAATCACATTCAATCCAGAAGGGGACGAGCCAACCAAGAAGATCAACAAAATCGCCAAACACACACAACAGGTCGGAACCAAGTTGCCCGATGCTGGTTACGTCACTAACCTCGGTCTTGTTTTCCCTGCGCGGGACCTGAGGGACTCTGACGGGATTATCAAGAGGGGGAAGCCTGGATTCCCCAACTACGAGGTTACGAGCTTCACCACAACTTCAACTCTTTACAGAATTGAGTTCTTCCTTAGCATCAAGGTCCGCCTTTTCCGAAGATTGCTCTTCATTGTGGTGCCGTCGCTGACAGTATTTTAGGCGCAGCTGACTTCTGCCCGCGATATTACTCTTCGTCAACCGATTGTGATATGTCCCATGGACCAACAAGCGTGTAAGGAGGAGATGGATGCGATTGAGCAAGCCGCCAAAGATGCATCCCACGTCGATCCCAACAACCCACTTCTTGAGGAGCGTGTTATCATCTTCGCTAGCGAGAGAGAGGCAATACGACATCTCGGTCTCTGTGAAGTCGGCGGAGTAAAGAAGATGCTTATTGAATAATTCACCGTGACCATGTGGTGGAAGTGACGGTTCAGCCGGGTTTTGGAATAAGAACCCCGAAGCAAGCTGCGCCCTCCGCTCAGTCGGCAGACGAAGGCCAAGAAGACGGGCCGAAGAGTACACGATTGAGCAACAAGAGGGTGGTGTAGCTACGCTCAACATGCCGACCACGCTGAAGGTATTGCAAGCGTCTGGTAGCTGCTGAGCAGGAAGACTAGGTGGGATATTGGACGCACAGCATCAGTCATCACTTGACCCTTTGAGCGCTGTGGTGAGTAACCGCCAAAAACGACTGCGCCACGATATCATATGGGTCGTGGAGAAACGCGGGACCCCATGTGAAGGCCCCCCTGTTGGGATAGTCAAGGAACAAGCACTGAAAAGGCTGATAATTAGGTGATATGGCTAGACCGTGGAGTTTGGCTTGTTGGGAGGTCAGTTGTGCCTCTGGAGAGCGAACTTGACGGTACACGGAGTGATAGGATATGTTACGTTTATTCGGCGTTTTCGATTCACGACCTGCTTTCTCGGTCATGTCAGCGTGGAGAGCATACCAGGGCAGATAGGATTTTAGGGTTTGGTCAAAATGCAGGGGCGGAGCTTTGGATATATAGGTCATTGACACGACTATCTTGTTGGTTGGATATCTATGTCGCATCGGCGAGCTGATTGTGGCACTCGCCCTGGTTGGGTATGATCATGTTCGGAGCTGAAAGGGGGCAGGGGAGAGCGAGGGAGTTGGCGGATTTACGAACCCTGGAATTGGGTGCACGTCAAATGAAGCTCTATGGGACTGGGTATTTTCGTTCTGTGTGAGGAATGCAGTTTGTATTTGATATACGTCGCTTGGAGCATGACTGTTCGTCAATCTAGCGATTCACATCACAAGCGAGGTTACATTCGATAAAACAAAAGACAGAAACAGAAAGTGAAAACTCCGTAACAGACCTCGATCAGAAAACAACCTCAACACAACCCAAGTCCACATATCAAAGAAAGAATAGGGCGGAGAGAATGCAAAAGTTGCAGGCGGAGAATTACTTACATAGGCTAAACTACCTGCTGTCCCTGTCAAGAAATCGGGATCATACACGATTCAATCCAAATCGGGTATGGTGTAGCGGTAACATCGCTGACTCTCAGCATCGAGTGTCTCAGCAGCCCGGGGTTCGACTCCCCGTATCCGAGGTACTTTTTTATCCTATCATTTTTGATGTCCCAAGTGTGCTTTGTTGCTGTGGGCCTTTTTTCAACTTGTTTCATTTGGGTTTGGATCCAAATGGACCTCATACAACGCAACCATGTTGATAAGAAGTGCTGCAGATTCCTTGCGATTCTGAGTGAACTTTTTGCTATGAGATTTGCAAGTCCCCTGCCTGCCGTCTTTTATGTAACTCCCAGCATGGGTTTATATGCCGCTGGGAACCGCGCTTCCACGACATCGCTTCCGAAAACAGCTGATAAAGACTTCAAGCTATATTCTCTCACTCGACCATGTCTCGGCGGTGTTTTCTCGTCCCTAGAAAAAGCAAAACCTCGCCATTTCTAATCCAATATCCCCTAGCGTTGAGCTCTACTCATACCGCCCGCTTATATATATTCAGTCTTCTCCTACTCGGGCCTCTGCCCCAATTTTCTAGTCCCACCTCGAAAAGGAAACTATACCCATTCCTCCCTTCGTCCCCCCCCCCCCAAAAAAGCCCACTGTCACGTCCGGTACCCTGCGTCCTTCTCTCACAAGACACTAGACCATGCCCGTGAGTCCGGTTCAGCGCGCAACTCGTTCCATCGATGACGTATCTCTTTCCTCTGCTGATTACAGGGTTCATGTTGAGAGCGGTGTTGGCGGTTGTGGGGCTCGCCGTGTGGTTGCTATGCTTGGTGTTTCTTGGGTTGCTACATGTCAATAGTGCCGGGCGCAGTGCATGTGTCGGTTCTGGCAGTTTTGACTGCCACGTTTGTCGGCAGACTGCTTGTCAGCTACAGGCTCGATGGATTATTTCTCCGCCGGCATGCTACTTGGTAGTGCTCTGTTCCATAGTATCCAGTCTGACAGTGCCACTGTCGTCAGCGTCCTTGTTGTTAGCATCATGTTCACGAATATATTTTTGTGACACCCTCCTCGTCGCTGGCAGCCTTGCTGATGTGCTCAGGGATGAACTCATGCTTGCTTAGGTTGTATGTGATGTTCTTGGGCTTATACTTTTATTTTACTTTTTTCTACACTGCCGGGCCATCATAGTTTTATGATACCCTCGCAGTTGAAAACGGCAACTTTGTGTACATCGATGATGGAAAACATAAGACCTTGTTGATGCGTGACGAGATGGAAATCAATGTGGGGGACGTGTTCATCTAGTAGAAAACGTTGGCTTGAGTCCAGTTGGAGACACTTCAAACCCGAGTCCTGCCGTTCCGAAGCTCCTCTATCGTGGCTTCCAGCTAGTCAGGAATATTGTGTTTTCTTGTAGGCAGAATCCGCAGTCGAGACCTTTGCACTATATTTCGCGGTTGGTCGGTCCGCGTGATAGGTCCGTAGCGTGGCTTGGGCTACTTTTTGATGCGCTGACCTTCCTCAACCAGTGATGTGCTCTCCCAAGCCTCCCACGGCTATTTTTATTGGGTGGTAGACAAGATGAAGCGCCGACACGAGAATATCACGATGGTCAGACCCCAAGACTAGCCGCTTGGTCGAGAGCCCGTTCCGTACATAGTAAAGCAAGTCACAGTCTTCCCAAACGTTGTCCATTGCAAATAGCGTCCTGGCAAGATTTGTTCCGATGATCAAGACCTGTATATGATCAGACCACGAACATCTCGCGATTCTTTTCCCAAATCAGTTGTTGAAGTTCAGTTACTTCCGGCCTGCATTTCTTGTAACACGAGTACAATAGCCAGCGCACTCATAGAATTGAGTGCCAATGGATGATTGGATCTGGCCAAGCATGCGGGTTGCCCTCTCAACGGTCTCTCACTCCGCTCCTTCGAGCGCTCCAGCAATATCGGTCGAACCGTCGATGGTATGCTTATGGCCGGCACCTAGCAGTTCGGTGCGCAGGGCCAGTACTCGTCTGCCCAACGGTATGGCTCAGCCAGGATCCGGAATAATGAGACTCACAAGTCAAGCTATCTCCTCCATGCCGCCGAGTGTGTCTACATGACGCTCGTCAAGATGTCGTGCCCGCAACATGAACGACGCCTCGAAGCAATCGAGGACATCGTGTAGAGAGCTCATCCAAGCAAGTCAATGACCGCGTTGACCAGGAGTCTTGACCTGCTAAGGTCAATAACGTGTTATCCCTAAAGACGATCATCTGGTAAGCCGAAACCGTAGGCAAGGAGTGGTTCTGCATGTGCACAGAGCGCTTCACACAGAGGCCAAACATGAATATTCAGAGTCAGGACTGGAACACACTCCTACAATTCTCAGTTCTAGAAAAGGTGGACAACCAACTGGAAGGGCTTGAGAGCCCACGTCTGCTTCCAGTCAGGGTTCTCGCTCTGAAGCCACCACAGCGTGACTGGCTGGACAAGGTGGTCTGGGATGTAGCAAATATTTTGGTGCTTTCGTCGCCGCCCAACAGCGAAAAAGTGTGAGGTGCAACTAAAGCATCCTCGAGTTTAAAGCCGTCATCGTCGTCGTCATCCCGCCCAGCAATCGAGAAGGTTGACTACCTAGACTCAATAGGTCCGCCGCACGCGGATCGTGACAACTGATCCGATCAAATGCAAGTGGCCACCTTCTGGCGACTGATTCGGGTGAGCTACTTTGACAGCCATGTTCAGAGGTATACTCGAATGTAGGTGTTCAGATCTTGGTCGCATAACTTTTCCGGTACTGCCACTGGTCCTAGACGCTTGGCGATGGTCCTGCATGTTTTGAAGATAACGCCACGGCTTGGGTAATGGCAAGGGGGTGTCCTCCAACTTGTCGAGCAGCTGATGAACTGTGCTGTCGTCGAGCAGGTCAGGTTGGGGACATTTTGTAACCGCACCTTCACCAGCTGGTTCCTTTATTCACGGACACCTAGGGAGTGATGGGCTTGGCCAGCGCGGCCAGGTCATATGCTACATGTATGTCGCTTGTCCGCGTAGTGAACAAGAGCATGCATCGTGCACACCTCGGGACACATTGCGATGACGAGCTGCCGTCAGACAAGTTCTCACGGAGGAAGCTGCCCTTGTCGGCAACATTGTCGACAACCGTTGATCACGGTTCCCGGCTGAGTATTCTGCGACCAGCTCTGTACCAAGAAGACACTTTCACCGCTTGCAGACTCGTTCATCTCGGCGAGGCCGTACCTGACTGCTAGGAGTTTAAGACGCTCCTCGGAACGGGAGAAAGTAGTAGCGTTTACCCAGAAAACCGAGCACCTGGGCCATTCTGGCGTCTTTGGTGATAATACTCCAGCACGATCTGGGATCCCCTGATAACAGATGGTTACAGTTATGGATCCCTGATACCTGATTGGTGACGTGTGGAAGCCCATACAATAACCCCTAAGCCCTATACAGCCGTTTTGGGTTATTGTTTCCTCTCTGGTAGTGAGAGCCGCTCCCACTTCCCCAATGATAGGTGCTACGGAGTCCAGTGAACGAGGAGCTGCGATCGAGAGGGACCAGCTACCAGGCTCTGGATTTCGGTATTTAATGGCTAGCGTGTAACTGGAGTAGCCACTTGTTAGAACGTAAGAGCCTGAAGGTGATTTGACAGTGATGTTGGGCGGAGGCTATCCAGGTCTAGAAAATCGCCTAATCAGGAAGTTGCACCCCCCTTTAGCCATGATGGCAGTTGATTGCACCGACAAAGTCCCCCAACTTGCAATGGGCTGGTGCAAACCAATGATGCAATATGAAAAGAAAATACTGGCTTGAAGTTGAGCGCTGATTTTACGTTGCGTTGCTATGCAATGGAACTTGGTGCACCTATTTGACTTGAGCTTTGCTGTCTCTGGTCTTAAATAGTTCGTTGATTGGCCAATCAGACCCTGTGCATTGGCCCTTGTGGAGGTGGGGTGTGATAACTTGAGACCTGGAGTACCCCAAAGTGAGAATCATTGTAGCCCATTTGGGAAACTACGGATACGTACATTCGACTATCTACCACCTTGTCTGAAGTGGGTCCTCTTTTGTTACCGCTTCCAGCACCTTACCATCGCAAGACCTTTGGGTATTGTCTACGTGCGTACTCTCTGTCTCTCTGATTGAGCCACATCTCGCTGACGGCGATGGTGGACCCCAGATTTTGCTAAACGGCCAACGTGACGATGTCTTCCAGCCAATCCATGGATCCACCGGCACCGCAGTCTGATGACGAGCTAAACACAGAACCCAAAACGTCAGAAAAGATTCCTCCCCTGACAACCATTGCTCCCGGCATCTTCGTCCCCATTCAGGATGCCATGGTTACCGACTTCGCGGAACCCCCTCGCGACAGAGTTGAAAGGCTGCGGCGGATCCTGCGGAACATCGACTACCAGCGAGAAGGCATCAAACAGAACCTGCTATACATGATTAGTCGGGAGAAACAGAGACTGATCCAAGAGGCTGCGAAAATCGATGAGAACGAGGTAACGATTGATCGACCGCGTGGGGTCAGCCAGCGGGAGGCAGACATGATAATTCAGAACATGATGGCTCCGGCTCAGCCAGGTCGCGATTACAACATCAAGAGCGAACAGATCCCGGCACGGCATCTCCAGTCACGCGCTTCACTCCCTATCCGCGAGCGGGTCATCGAGGAGCTTCTCGATATGGTCGAGTCGGGCGTCCGGCAGCTGGCCAATTACGAGGTGCATGCAGCGGGTATCAAGCAACGCTACCTCGACATCTTGGAGAAGGAGCTCGCGAAGTTGAAGGATGAAGACAACCGGGAGGCTTCCCAGGCTTAGAAGGCGGGATAGCTGTAAAGTCTTCTGTAGATACTTCGTAGCATGCTGCAACAGGCACCAGTGGTTCCAGTGATAGCGTCATCCGCAGAAATAAACAAAATGTGGCGACCGGCGGTAAGAACCATTGCTCAGTGCACGCCACGGCGGGCGTCCTCGCATGCATCCATAATCGGCGCCTAAATACTCAATCTAGGGCACATGATAGAGGAGGGCTTGGTGAAGAACGCAACCCAGCGAGATCGCCAGATTGCGCTGCAAACCTGTCCTACAATAAGTGCTCAGGTACAATTTGTGGAAGAAGGAAAATCCAGAGGTCAGGGAGGAGCCTGTGCCGTGTTTTTAAAGGTCGGAGATTCCAATATGTGGCGTCTGATTGGCTGGCTAAGCGACGCTAGCTCATGGTTCTTCCGGGAGCCGTCGCTCAATTGACGCCTCAACCACATCGCAATCCTGTGCTTGGAAAGAGCTTGAGTCTCCGCCACCTCGCCCTCCATCTCCTCTCCTTTCTTCCCTCCGTCGAGACGGCACCATGCTGAGGCAGACATTGGCTCGATCGGCCTGGCGGACCGGCAGACAGCAGGCCGGTGCTGCCAGTCGTGCCTTCTCGGCGACAGCTCAGAGACCCGCCGAGGTTGAGCTTACAATTGGTGAGCCATTCCCTGCCACAAAGCTGCCATTGGCATGTCCTAGAATGCTGATCCCATCTAGATGGAAAGAAGGTGTCGATTGAGGGTAGGTTGAGCTGCTGAATGTGTGTTGTGGCGTTGCCACCGCTGACCAGGATCCAGCTGGTTCCGCCCTGATCCAAGCTTGCGAGAAGGCAGGCGTCACTATCCCCAGGTATGGTTAATCGCCCGCACAACGTACCCGGGGCAATATTTACTGACATGTTGCAGATACTGCTACCATGAGTACGCCGATCGAGACCACACCGAGATGTCCCGCTGTGAACGATCACACTGACGATATCCCTCAACAGGAAGCTCATGATTGCGGGCAACTGCCGCATGTGTCTCGTCGAAGTCGAACGCTCCCCTAAGCCCGTCGCGTCGTGCGCATGGCCTGTACAGCCCGGAATGGTCGTCAAGACCAATTCTCCCATTACACACAAGGCGCGAGAGGGCGTGATGGAATTCCTGCTGGCAAATCACCCGCTCGACTGCCCTATCTGTGACCAAGGAGGCGAGTGCGATCTGCAAGACCAGTCAATGCGGTACGGCGCCGACCGGGGGCGCTTCCACGAGATTGGCGGCAAGCGTGCTGTCGAGGACAAGAATATTGGGCCCCTCATTAAGACATCGATGAACCGGTGTATCCATTGCACCAGATGCGTGCGCTTCGCTAACGACATCGCGGGTGCCCCCGAGCTGGGCTCAACGGGCCGTGGAAACGACCTCCAGATTGGGACCTATCTGGAGCAGAACCTCAACTCTGAGCTGTCTGGCAACGTTATCGACCTTTGCCCTGTCGGTGCCCTGACTTCCAAGCCATATGCCTTCCGGGCTAGGCCGTGGGAGCTGAAGCGCACCGAGTCTATCGATGTCCTGGACGCTCTCGGCTCCAACATCCGTGTTGACTCTCGCGGTCTTGAGGTCATGCGTATCCTCCCCCGCCTCAATGACGACGTGAACGAGGAGTGGATCAACGACAAGACGCGCTTCGCTTGCGACGGCCTCAAGACGCAGAGACTGACGATCCCGTTGGTGCGCAGGGAAGGAAAGTTTGAGCCGGTGGACTGGGAGCAGGCTCTCACCGTCATTGGACACGCTTACCAAACCCTGATGCCCAAGGGTGATGAATTCAAGGTCATCGCCGGTCCCCTCACTGAGGTCGAGTCGCTCGTTGCTATGAAGGATCTTGCCAATAGGCTCGGCTCGGAGAACCTTTCTTTGGACCAGCCATCTGGCAGCCAACCGCTCGCTCACGGTATCGACGTACGGTCCAACTACCTTTTCAATTCCAAGATCTGGGGTATCGAGTCCGCAGACTGCATCCTCCTTGTTGGCACCAACCCTAGACATGAGGCTGCTGTGCTGAACGCCCGCATTAGGAAACAGTGGCTCCGCTCCGATCTTGAGATTGGCGTCGTTGGCGAGACCTGGGAGTCAACTTTTGAGTTTGAGCATCTCGGCACAGACCTGGCCGCCTTGAAGAAGGTATTGGCCGGTCCTTTTGGCAAGAAGCTCCAGGCTGCTAAACGACCCATGATTGTCCTCGGCTCCGGCGTGACAGACCATGCCGATGCCAAGGCGTTCTATGAGCAGGTTGGCACCTTCGTCGACAAGAATGCCAACTTCCTGACCGAGGAGTGGAATGGCTACAACGTTCTCCAGCGTGCGGCTTCAAGAGTTGGCGCCTTCGAGGTCGGCTTCGTCACTCCTTCAGCTGCCGTTGCCGAGACGAAGCCCAAGTTCGTCTGGCTCCTTGGGGCTGACGAGTTTAACGAGGCCGACATTCCCAAGGACGCGTTCATCGTTTACCAGGGACACCACGGCGACAAGGGAGCACAAATCGCTGACGTTGTCCTGCCCGGCGCCGCGTACACGGAGAAGGCTGGCACCTACATCAACACTGAGGGTCGTGTGCAAATGACTCGGGCGGCCACATCTCTTCCAGGGGCCGCTCGCACTGACTGGAAGATCATTCGTGCCGCAAGCGAATTCCTCGGCGCACCCCTGCCGTACGATGATGTTGCCCAGCTACGGGATCGCATGGTCGAGATCAGCCCTGCGCTGGCGGCCTACGATGTTGTTGAGTCTGTTGCTTTGAGGCAACTAAGCAAGGTGCAACTGGTAGACCAGAACAAGGGCGCGAAGTCCACTGGTGAGCCATTGAAGAAGGTTATTGAGAACTTCTACTTCACCGATGTGATTTCTAGAAGGTATGTTCTATGTACTGTCCGTGTGTTGGCTTTGTGGGCTGATTTTGACACTGTTCAGCTCCCCAACGATGGCTCGCTGCTCAGCAGCGAAGGAGACAGGTGACCCGCGAACCAACTTTATGGCGCCAGGTATGGAGGAGGATAGACCTATGGGCCAGGTGGCATATGGCGTGTAGACAAAACCGGGGTGGAAGAATCGAAATGAATTAGAGAGGAAACATCGTGGTGCGCTGTAAGTGTTACAAGAAGAGGGTGGTAAGAGAGATTGTCTATAGCTTCTTGCCGCCGACCCCGTTTTCCCCTTCCGTTTGTTGTTCACTGGGAGTTTGTACATATACGGGAGTAAAAGTGGTAGCGAGGTGAAGTAAATAACCGGAAGTCTTTTATCAACTGCATATGTTGGCGTAAGTTTTGATCCCATATGCCCCTCGCCCCGATTTGAGAGCTGTGGTTTTTGTGGTTGCACATTATATTCATATCTCCACCTATTCAACAGTACACCTATTCAGCAGTTTGGACAGGTTCACCCATGGGGGGAAACTCTTTGTCTAACTGCCCCGTCAGACCTCCTGCATTCTCAGCAAACGTCGACGATTCATCCCCAGCAACCCCTTGCTGCCTCTCCCACGGCTTTCGCGGAGGCTGCATCTTTCCCACAGGGTGAATTCCCTGCTCAAGTATTAGCATAAACTCTGACGCCGCATCTAAGGAGAATAACAAGACAGAGAGACAGATAGAAAGACGGGAAATGACGAGTAGGGGAAAAAGGAAGCTCACCGCTTGCCTAACCACAGTATTCGGAATTTCCCTCACCCCCACAACCGGCTTTCCCGTCGTAACAGCCTCGATGATCGCCTGGAAATGTGCCGGGTACGGTGCCTCTCCCCCCCCTCCTCCTCCTCCTCCCGAAGTACCACCACCAGTGTGCTCTACCCCCGCTCCATCATCGGCCTTTTTCGCAAGATCAACTTTCTGCGGAGCAGATACCATCCACGCCGGTAGTGAATTCCCACCATCCCCATTTCCTGTTTGGGAGGAGGAAAATGAGGGTGAAGAAATCCCCATCCGTGTCTGGATTTCGGAAATCTTTTCGAGAAGCGCGGCATCCACCCCTACCCCTCTCGACTCAGACGCTGCAAACCAACTCTCATACGCCGCCCGATCAATGGTGATGGATTGCCGTGAGGCATACCACCAGATTCTGGCCTGGAGGGTTACGCCGAGGGCTTTTTGGCGCTCGAGACTATTCGAGAGGGGGCCGAGCATGGCGATTAGACCTTGCTTTGGGTAAGTTAGATTTTGTTTGCGGAGGATGAGGGTGGATAAGTAGACGTGCCAAGAAGGGTCGGTCGCGGATCCAGGGATAGTCGTCGAATTTGCGGAAGATGGCATCTTGGTTGGTGGGAGATGAAGGGTTGGGTGTGGTGGCCATCATTGGTGTGGGTGTGGTGTAGGTGTGAGGTTGATGATGGTGAGGTGAGGGTGGGGACTCTCAGTCGGGGAATGTAATCATGTTGGTGGGGCCGTAATGAGGGGTGTTTGTTGAGTATTGTAGTCTCTTACAAACTTGCTGTTTTTGGATTAGAACACTGCTTAGGTAGAGCAGCCTGGCTGAGCTGGTCGTCACGATTTGGGCGTCAAGATGATGGAGTGCGTGAAGATTACCTATCCAGGCGGGAGGTTGATATGGGGCATGCAGATCACGTGTGAGACAAAGGAAACTGGGGAAGGCCGCCCTTTTAGCTTGTCATATCTGCTCTACTGTTGATTGTTTCGCACCGACAACATTGAAGACTACTGTTGTTCCTGCTGCAGATTATTTACGGAGTTACACCTACGGTGTAAGAAATGGCAGCCATCACATGCTCTTCTGATCTTGGATATCTGGTGCAGATACGGGTTCTGTTCGCACTGTGCAGGTATGGGCCTTGAGGCACCGGTTCCATCACTTCATGATCAATGATTTTGGATGGGATCAAATGTTGCAGTTCACAACTGTGACAACCTAGATGAATACCCAGATGCCTTATTTTATTCATTTCTGTATGTTTAAGCTGGTACGACAGACACAGTGCGAGAGTGCCGCCCACTCCCGCTGTTGCTGCGATTTGCTTGGCAGCCACCCGCATTGCCTTACTTCCAGGCCTATCACTTCATCAGACCGTTCCCACCACCTCTCAACGACTCATCACCGGAGGCGTGTTCAGCCACCGGTCTGTCGCAATGCACCGTGGTGCTGCCAAAGCTTTGCGGACGGCGTCCTTATGCACCGCTCGTGGGCTTCGAGCTAGTTGCCGGGGCTCCTTGTTTTTGCTATCCCCTTCGCTTTCCTTCAACACCAGCTTCGGCACCTCCGCTGGCGCTCGAAGCCCTGCCTTTCTCAGACCGGCCGGTGCGCGACATCTTTCAGCCTTGCCCATTGCGCGACGCGCTTCATATAAACCACCGCAACCTTCCGGTGAACCGCTTCGCTCCTCCATGTTTCTCCGCCGAAGCTCGATCGCGTTCGTGTCTGTGTTGGTCGGATACGGCGCCTGGTACTCTTATACAGCCAACCCTAGCGACGGGACTACGCGGAACTACGCCACGGAGTCTGCAAAACGAGCCGGCGATCTCCCCACACGCTCAGTATTGGTAATCGGCCCCAACGACCTCTATACTAGCACAATCGTCGGGGAAGGGCCGATATCAAAGGCTACAAACGACGGACGCCTGGTGGTGGAAATGTTGTCTCCGCAACAATCAGACAACAAACTTCGTGAGATGGAGGAGTCTTACCATGTCCAACGCGGCCGCGGAGTTGTTCGTTACGACATCACCCAGCTTCCAAGTAACAGCCCGATCGAGGATGACCACATCGAAAAGATCATTGAGATCCCGGCTGGCACCTATGGCTCAAACGCGGCGAGCGATTGGATGTTCTGGGGGGTTTTCGACGGCCACGGGTATGTTTCCATTATACAATGCTTACCCCTTCTAGCTTTGGACTGATGTACGACACAACAGCGGCTGGGCTACGTCGGCCAAACTACGCCAGACTCTCGTCACTTGGGTCGGCCAAAGCCTCGATAGCGCTCACCACCGGGCAGCAGATGACAACAGAGAGCCAAAGCCTTCAGAGATTCACCAGGCCATCTCCAATGCTTTTACACGCCTCGACGACGAGATCGTCCACAAAGCTGCCGAGAGGGTCCTCAAAACCCAGGATAAGATGCTAGCTGCCGAGATTCTAGCACCTGCAATCTCGGGGTCTTGCGCCCTGCTCGCCTTCTACGACAGCCACAAGAACATTCTCCATGTAGCCAACACTGGCGATTCACGCGCGGTCCTTGGACATATGTCAAAGCCCGGAAAGTGGACGGCAACACCCCTATCAGAAGATCAGACCGGCCGTAATCCGCAAGAGGCGCAGAGAGTTAGGATGGAGCACCCTGGCGAAGAACCCATCCGAAATGGGCGTGTCCTCGGCGGTTTGGAGCCCACCAGAGCCTTTGGTGATGCGTCGTATAAATGGAATCGCGAGTTCGCCGAAAGGTTGAGCCCCAAATTCTTCGGACGGGCACCGAGGCCTCTGCTCAAAACACCACCCTACGTCACGGCCGCGCCAGAAATTACCACCACAACGATTTCCCCCGAGCAGGGAGATTTCGTGGTGCTGGCAACTGATGGACTCTGGGAGTTACTCAGCAACGACGAGGTCGTCGGTCTCGTGGGCAAATGGCTGGAGAAATATGGCCCTAGCACAACCAAGAACACACCACATATGGAGAAGATCTGGTTGAATTTTGTCGGCCCCCGAGGCGAGCTACCACTTGACAAGGATCTTCCGGCTGGGGAACGGGCTGACACTGAGAACCAAAAGTCGCCTGAGGATGAGCTACGACGGCGAGGGCTTTCGCCAGACAAGCAACGTTTTGTGGTTGAAGATAACAACGTGGCCACCCATCTTGTCCGGAACGCGCTGGGTGGGAAGAAACAGGAGCAGGTTTCAGCTCTCTTGACGCTGCCGTACCCTACTTCCAGACGGTTCCGCGATGACCTTACCGTTCAGGTCATTTTTTTCGGCAACCGTGGACCAGTGACGGGCGAGGTCAATGTCAACCAACAAGCCACTGCAGCCTCCAAGGTCCCGACAAAGCCCAAGGTGCAAACCGCAACACCAGGATTGAGCCAGGGATTGAAAGCAAAGCTGTGACCGAGGGTACAGTCGTATCGTCTTCTTTCCACCAAAACTTGGTAGGTGAGGGATGGAGTTTGGCGCATGCTTTGAGATACCAAGACGGGAGGGGAGTCGCAGTTGAAGGTCTTAGGATTTCAACTACTGGTTGCTATTTTTATTTTTATTTTCACACACATAATAACATTTCCCTGTCTTTGCAGTCATTGCATGGGGGGTTCCAGGGTTACAAATTCAGATAGAATCCGCAATAACCTTGAATCTTTCTGTTTTAAGTCCCTCAATGAAGCCTGGGCACATCCTTGCCCAACCATAGGGCCCAGTCATCCATGTGTCTCTAGGCCATGCATGCGCAGGACAATTAGGCCGCTATACTACGCAGTACGAGGTAGCGAGCGAGGAGAACGCAACACCATTCCAGTTCTGTCGGACTCGAACCCCTGTCAATCGCAACCCAAGTTTGCCTAACTCCAGGGGACACCATGCAGAATCGTGACGTCAGCACCTCGACTTGGCAGCTTCTGCAAGTCGGGCTGAACCAACTCGGTTGCTCCGTACCTAACTTTACGCACCCCACCACACCCTCAACTTTAGAGCTCTGCTGCTCGGCCCAGGGCCCAACGTCTTTTAGATTCTCTCTATTCTGCTCCCTATCTTTTTCTGTTCTTTCTCGAGGTGTGTGTTGTATTCTCTGTGAACTAATTGCGCTCCACTGTTCTCGATAAGCGTTGGTTTTTTTTTTGGCATACCACCCCCTCTGAGAAGCCAAGAGATAAAAGAGACCAGCGGTATAGCCCCGCAGCCGCTGTTCCCGGTCTGTTGTAAATCGAGCCTCCGCAAACTTTCGCAAAAAGGGCAGAGCGACGGTTTGAACGGCCTGGTCAAGATGGTGGTGTTCGATAACCACGAATACCTGACCGAAGAGGAAAAGCGTCTCAAGGAGGATCGCAACCGCGTCAAGTACTGGAAGAAGTGGGGCCCGTATGTCGCTGAACGACAGTGGGCAACTGGTAAGTCCTGAAGCTCCCGTCATGCGCAGGATGTCGCAAGGAGTCGTTCTAACGGGTCAATTCCAGTTCGGGAGGACTATAGCGTCGACGGTGACGCCTGGAGCCGTATGTTTTTGCTGCAATTTGACGAGAAGACCGCGCATTCACAGGCTCAATCGATTTAGACTTTCCCCATGATCACGCCCGATCCCGCACCTACCGATGGGGAGAAGATGGAATTGCAGGTGTCTGTGATACACATGGCTTTCAAAATATCGCGTTTGCCTTCTGGAACGAAAAGGAGTAATTATGCTGCCCATCGACATTCTTCTGCTACCTGTTTACTGACTGACTGCAAGCCCCTTTTTGAAAGAGCGGCTATTTGGTCTGTCGAACCCCCAGGGAAACCATGGCGAGAGCATCAAGGAGGCACATTTTCATGTGGACAATACACCTGTGAGTTCAAAACGTGCGTACTTCAGGTCGCTGTCAATTGGCTAACGGAATCCAGACGGTAGGACCTAGGACCGCCGCGCGCCACCACAAGACTGACTAGCTACAGCACTCGTACATGAAATACCTCTATAAATACCCACATAAACCCTTTCCCTACGAAGAGTTGCTGAACGAGAACGCCAAGAGAACAAAACAGGACAAGGAGTACCAGATCCTAGACACAGGTGTCTTCGACGATGACCGCTACTGGGATATTTTCATCGAGACCGCCAAGGAAGACGATGACCCGGATGAGCTTCTCTTCCGTGTTACCGCTTGGAACAGAGGTCCAGACCCGGCCCCTCTGCATATCATCCCCCATGTCTGGTTCCGGAATACTTGGTCCTGGGGCCGTGAACACGTAGATAAGAAACCCTCCATCCGAGCCCACGCCGAAAACCTCATCAAGTCGAAACACCATGTCTTGGGAGATAGGTACTTCCTCCTTTCACCTTCGCCTGGTGTCGGTCCGAGCGGCGAAGACGTCCAGCCGGACTTGCTCTTCACCGAGAACGATACCAACTACGAGCTCTTGTACGGCGGTAAAAACGAACAAGCATATGTCAAGGATGCATTTCATCGTCACATCGTTGATGGCAAGAAGGGCGCTACAAATCCGGCTCTGACAGGAACAAAATCAGCTGCCTGGTTCGCCTTCAATGAAGGTGGTGGCGTCGGCCCCGGTGAATGCGCAGGTAAATAGCCCGTTCATTTCACCTTTGCCAAGACTAACGTGAACAGTGGTTCGTTTCCGGTTCTCGAGGAGGGCGGATACGTTCCTTGACGAGGATGAGTTCGACGACATCATCGAGCAAAAACGCCAAGAAGCGGATGATTTTTATTATCACATTAGCCCATTGCCCATGGCGGATGATCTCCGCAACATCCAGCGCCAGGCATTTGCTGGCATGATGTGGTGTAAACAGCATTATCTCTTCATTTGGGATGAATGGGCAAACGGCGACCCAAGCCAGCCACCTCCGCCCCCTAGCCGCAAGGGAATACGGAATGCTCCGTGGAAACACTTACATTGCGACGACATTCTCTCCATGCCAGACTCTTGGGAGTACCCTTTCTTCGCAGCCTGGGATACAAGCTTCCACTGTATCACTCTGGCCATGATTGATCCCGACTTCGCCAAAAAGCAGCTCGACCTCTTCACAAGGGAGTGGTACTGCCATCCAAACGGACAACTTCCTGCGTATGTGGTTCTGTTTCCCAAGCTATACTATTGTTGACAGTTCTTATAGGTACGAGTGGAACTTCAGTGATGTCAACCCCCCAGTCCATGCTTGGGCAACTTTCCGAGTCTTCAAGATCGAGCGGAAGCTATATGGAAGACAAGATCTAGACTTCCTCGAGAGAGTATTCCAAAAACTGCTGATGAATTTCACGTGGTGGGTGAATCGGAAGGATGTTGAGGGCAAGAACGTGTTTGAGGGTGGTTTCTTGGGATTAGACAATATCGGTCTGTTCAATCGTTCCGAGCCACTTCCGACCGGTGGCACTCTTGAGCAGGCGGACAGCACAGGTTGGATGGCGTTTTACTGTCTCAACATGCTCAACATCGCTCTCGAACTCGCCAAGCACCGGCGTATCTACGAGGACATTGCCACCAAGTTTTTTGAGCACTTTATCCTCATCAGTGACGCCATGACATGGCGCATGGGTCAAAAGGACGAACAGTCTCTCTGGAGCGATGCCGACGGTTTCTATTACGATGCCATCTCCTGGGGTGGTCCCTGGATTCAGCAACTCCCCGTCAGATCTCTGGTGGGGCTAATTCCTCTATATGCCACTTTGACCCTCGAGCCCGAGCTCATCAACAGGCTGCCGACCTTCAAGCGGCGGGTGGAATGGTTCATGAAAAATCGCTGCGATGTTGCTGAGAGGACCATGCATAGCATTCGGAAGCGAGGCAAGGGAAATCGCATTCTTCTCTCCCTGGTAAGTAAGGATCGGCTTGTCAAGATCCTCTCACGAATGTTGGACGAAGATGAATTCCTCAGTCCCCATGGAATTCGCTCCCTATCCAAGTACCACAGGGATCACCCTTACTCCATGGAAGTGAACGGGCAAGAGTTCAGGGTCAGTTATGTCCCGGGTGACTCGGACAGTGGTTTGTTCGGGGGTAACAGCAACTGGCGAGGGCCGATTTGGCTGTGCGTCAACTTTCTGCTCGTCGAGTCACTACAGCGGTTCTATCTCTTCTTTGGCCAGGATCTCAAGGTTGAATGTCCGGTTGGCTCTGGAGACTACATGCATCTCGGACACGTATCGGAAGAGATCCAGCACCGGTTACAACATTTGTTTGCTCGCGGAGATGATGGCCGTCGGAGTATCAATGGCGGCAGTGATATTCTGAACTTTGATCCAAATTGGAGGGATTACCTCTGGTTCTACGAGTTTTTTGATGGGGACAATGGCCGAGGGCTTGGCGCTACCCATCAATGCGGATGGACTGGTCTGATTGCCAGAATGATTCACGATACTGGGCAAGTTTTTTCTCTTCAGAAGTCATGTACGGAACTAATAATTTTAAATAGTGTTAACTGTCGTCTTCCACAAACGCCGAGGACTCCATCTGTCGGCATGTCGCATTACTTTGACGACATTTTGCACCGTCATGTTGGAGGTACTCAAACGCCCAAGTCCCCAATCCTCTCGCCGAACATGCCACGCTTGCGCCGCAGCTCGACATCACGATCCCTTACTGCCCGTAGCGACTTTGATAACAACGATCTCAACGGCTATGATGAGGAGGCTGATAGTAACTTCCCAGCGCGGAGGGGCTCCGTGTTGATGGGCGACCCGGCGAGGATCCGTGAGAGACAGGAGGCAGATCAGCACCTGCATACGTACATCACGCAGCAGTTGGAGAAGGTCAAACTTGAGCAGGGTACAGATGGGCTTAGTGAAGGCGATGAATTCGAAGCACATGCAGAAGAGTAGAAATCGTAAGACCAGAGACAGACGGAGGAGATGGTTATTGGTGGCATCGTTTGTTGAATAGAGCCTTAGAAAGATGGCTTACGGGAAAGGCAGATCCTTTTTGCTGGAACACCATGGAAACATTTACTTCATTGAGATAGCAGACAGCCAAAACTGTCCAGGGATTTGATCGGTCAGGGGTAATTCGCAAGGGAAGGGTGAATGAAGAAATGAAGAAATGAAGAGGGTGGAGCTACGCCATTCTTATGAAGCATTAGCGAAACAAAATCTCATTAATCATCCACCGCGTCAGTGGTTTAGTGGTAAAATCCATCGTTGCCATCGATGGGCCCCGCGTTCGATTCGCGGCTGACGCAGTTGTTAATTTTCTTTTTTTCAATTATGTTTTTTCCTCACTGACATGTTTGAAAGGGGGTTTACTGCCGCGACCACCCCTATCGCTGCGGCGACC
>Ga0247765_1000051_pt1 | contig 84292 bp, 87 predicted proteins | sample UWRJL106311C6_FD_179949 | JGI IMG/M metagenome (GOLD analysis project Ga0247765, IMG submission 179949) | Plant litter microbial communities from Arlington Agricultural Research Station in Wisconsin, United States - UWRJ-L106-311C-6 | ecosystem: Environmental > Terrestrial > Plant litter >... | reverse complement strand
CGAGAACTTGACTCTTTGGTTGCGATTGCGAGATATTTACCTACCTACCTACCTTGTATCAACAAAAAGAGACAAAAATGCGACCATGGAGACACGTAGTGATAGCAACAGCAACAACAGCAGCGACAGCCCTATCGTTTACAAACACGCATTGGGATGTCTGGTATGCAGACGCCTTTGTGATTTCCTGGAATGATAACTCGACGGCGGTGGATCTGGAACTGTTTGCGAGCGGTGGGAATTTGACGAGCGATTCGGCTAGGGCGACCATTGCCTGTTTGTGTTTCTTTTTTCTTTTTCTTTTCTTTTCTTTTCTCTTTTGCTTCATTTGTTTCCAGGTTTGGTTGGTTTCACTCAGTTTGCGATATCTAGTTACTCTGTACTATTTCAGCTGGTGGATATTTCTGGGGTTTCCCATTCTTGTAACCTCACTTTCATATTCTCAACTAACACTTCCCAGCATTCCTCCTAACCCGCACCTACACCTGGATACCCCGGTATCAACGCAACTTTCCCGTTGCACCATGGTATTCCGTTTCTATAAGAACCACGACCACCGCGGGAAACGTGAGCAACTTTTCCCCGCTGTTTCAGATTAACGGCCTGGTACGTACAAATATGTTTCTTGTCCTTTTTCCTCTTCCCTACCAACCAATCTCAACTCAACTCGGTACCTGCCTTCTACCCCACTCCCCCATCTGCTCTTCAACCTTCCCCCCACCCTCCACCCCTTTGTATGCGTAAACAAAGTTAAACAGGGGCACACAGCCAGCGCCATCCCCCTCCCCCCGCGGAGGTAGCCTCCCCACCGATCCGTCCCTGACCGTGGCGCTTTCCGGACAACCTCTTACCACTGGGACCAAAGTCGGTATTGCCGTAGGTATCGTTGTTGGGGCGTTACTTTTCGCGGGATCAATATGGTGGTTTTGTCGGAAACGGATATTACATAGAGAGAGAAGGAAAGGTGGAGGGAGGGGGACTGAGGAAGACATGGTGGCGGAATTAGGTGGGGATAAAACTTTTACGGAAATGTCCTGTTCCCCGGCCCGGGCTGAGCTGGGAGAGAAAGTGGTGGTGGAGCTGGAGACGGGAGCGAATGTTTGTGAGTTGGATGGGCGGGCAGTTGTGGTGGAAGGGTTGGGAGAGAAGGATGTTGAGATGCAAGTTCTAGTTTCGCCAGTGGAGGAGAGCTTTGGTCATTCCGAAGTCGTGTCGCCTGTTTCGGAAGTGGCTGGTCTGGACCGAATACAGATTGGGTTAGTTGACATGTCAGTTGAGGAGAGAGGACAGTCCGGAGGAGTAAGGGGGGAAGTTGAGGAAGTGGGGAACCGATAGAGCCGCGTTGGTAGGGGACTGGATTGGATAATATGGACACCAACACTGAGGCAAGGATTCAAAGACGTAACGCATCGGGATAATCAGAGCGTTAATGGTCTTTGTGGAAGCAATGCCATAGAATACATGTATTGGGAGACTGGGGGATGGGAGGGAAGGAGGGAGGGAGGGAGGGAGGGAGGGAGGGAATAGTATGGGCAATCAGTGTTGGCTGCGGCTTATTAGTGGCGAGTGTCACACACACACACACACACACGAGGGAAGTCACAATAACTCAACAAGTCCAGCCAAGTTATCACACCACACAATATTAGTTCCCAACAGCACCTTCAATTCATCGACCAGGCAGACACCAATTCTGTAAAGACTGTGATTCTCCTCCACAAAACAAACAAAACATATCTCCCCCGTTGTCCGTTGTCCGTTCTCCCCGTCCAACTTCCAACTCCTTTTCCTCCCCTCCTCCACCTCCTCCTGTTCAAAGATATTTCTACCATTTTTGCTCAAGATAGGCGTCTTAGTTTCTAGCTTAGCAAGTATACTTGATCTTGCAAGCGCGGCACCAGTAGCCGCAGTTGCCGGAGCAGCACTGTTCCAACTAGTCAGTCATCCGTCATCATTTTCAACAATAACAACAGCAATTGAACGGGTATGTTTGTTGAGAATCGGCAGGTAAGTAGCTAGGTAAATACTCACGCCAAAAGAAGCGCACGAAGCGGGAAGGCAAGCCTGCGGCTGGATGGCATTGGGGACAACTTGGGTCTCGGGAGCAGCCATGGCGAGGGTGGCGCTGAGGGCAGAGAGGAAAAAGGTGACCTTCATTTTGATTTTTTAGAGAGAGAGAGAGAGAGAGAGAGAGAGAGAGAGAGTAGAGGGCGATAGTCTTGATTGGGTTGGGTTATTGTCTTAGAGATGCTGCTGATACTTCTGATGCCGATGATAAGTCTTGTTGATCGAGGGGTCTATTGTTCTCTTTATACTTTTTTTCCCCCCCCCTAGTTCGTCCCTCGTCTATCTACCTCTTTCTCAATCATCATGAGACTAGAATTTCTCGTCTACGATCAATTGATCTTCCTCCCCAAGAGGTAAGACCGGGATGGCATCAACCCGATGGGCCATGCTCGCCAGTGTCAAGGTGGAGTCTCAGCCTAGAGTTTGGCAGAGTACTAATGCAAGCGGACATCACCACTCGGTGTCCAAGTCGGTGACGCGCGGCTAGGCGAAGCCATGGCGAGTGAACCGTGTATGTATGTATGTAGGTGTGTGTGAAAGCGTCTAGCATCTAGTTATAGCGTCCCATCCGAGATAAAAACTCGCATCAAGCCACAGCCAAGGGATCCAGGGAAACACATTGACAACATGTTCAAGTAGCATTGCAGCAATAAAGACTCAATTACTTTGCTTCAACTGTGGGTCGTAAGCAATGTCGAGAAGGATACCTTGTTTTTTTTTGGTTGTTCTTTGTTTGCAAGCACAGGAGGATGGAGTTTGGTAGTGCCCGCTTAGATCGGCATGGTCTGATGAGTTTAACCCCGAATATATTACCCCTTCTTCGGGTCCGGCCCTTAGCCGCCCGCCCCTCTGTATTCTATTGCCGACGTCTGCTTCACTGCGTACCTAGGTAGGTAGGTAGGTAAATACGTAGGTGGCGTTTGGTACCACGCGACAGATTACCCGATCTGGAATCGAAACTCGATATACTCACCACCATGATGTTTTGCAGCCAGACTGATGAACGACACCTCCGCAGTGTTTTTTTGAAAACTTATGTTGCATGCATGCATCTCGATGCTACGTAACTAACCAAAAAGAAGAATATCCCCAGAAAAAAAAAGAACCTATTTTAGTAAAACCGCAAGCAAATTGAGCGGGGTGAAAAAACTCAACTTCATTTAAAAGCCGCGTCGCCAAGTGCTCTTGGTTCGTTGGAAGCGAACCCGGAATTTCATAGCAACTAGGTAAGAACTGGGTAACTTGCGGGTCTCGAACCACTTCAGCCGATTCCTTTCTACCTTACTCGCTGCAATCAGCTATGAGGGTTAAAACCTAGCCAGCTGAAAACACTTTGACAAGAACCCGGGTGGGACTGGAGGAAATATGCAGGAACCGCACCGCCCAGCCCCTAGAGATAGAGATAGAGAGATAGCTGTCGACGAATTCACCAACCCAGCTGAAAAAAAGATCAGATTCAATCTTGGCCCCAATATCCATCCGCTTGAGAGAGATCGATGCCGAGTCCCAATCTAGTCCTGGTGGCGTGACATCAAATGCGGTCCAAAACAAGGTAGGTAGGTATGTATGTCCTGATAGGAGCATTCTCTCCGCTCCTGTTCTGTCCTGTCCCGCCAAGCTCGCATGCACAGAGAGAGAGAGAGAGAGAGAGAGAGAGAGAGAGAGAGAGAGAGAGAGAGAGAAAAAGAGAGAGAAAGAGAGAGAAACACTATAACCCTCGGTGTCCCTTTTCAGTTCAGGCACCAGACGACAGACGGTCCAGTCCCAAACGGTGTTAGTGAGGGTGCGGCGCCAAAAAAAAAAAAGGGTTACAACCACATGCATCTACTACAGACTACAGGTACGCATCTGTGCTCCTTAGCGGTGTTACCGGGTCAAGACTCATTGGAACGACCCAAGACGTGAAATCATGGAGGCGATCGAGGCGAGGGTTACGTCCTTTGTGTCGGCGAGTCAGTTATTCTGCAGATGACCGAGGTAAAAGTCTAGATAGACATACAATTAGAAATACGGTGTCATCCAGTCTCCATGCCTCGGTAAAGTGTGACAGTGTTAGGGGAAACCAGTGTCCGAGGAAAGTCCGAAAACGCACTTGACTTTTCTAGCCGGCCATAATAAGACTTGACTTGACTCGAGTCTGGTTCTGGTCCGGGCCATTGCCTCCGCGGTAACATGTAGGGGCAGAGAAATACCAGGGTAAGGTACCTTCGGTATACCCGGTTGGGAGATTTCACCTTGACTCGTTCTCAATGACAGAGAGCCCTACCATAAATCATTACAAAAACTCAACGCCCCAGTTTCCTTCTCCTGTGGCACGTCATAGGTAAGAAACGACGACATGGGGGGGAATCAGTTTGATGTCGACGTTGAGGCCTGGTTCATGTATACTTTCTTTGCCTTCCTTTTTGGCTTGAAATAGGTACCAAGTCACGGTCCGATTGATCGTGCCTGTCCCTGTCCCCGAACACGTAGTCTATTATAGAAACAAGTCTTTTGTCGTTTCTTCTTTGCAAATTTATTTCTTCAAGCTGTACGCTCTTCTAAGAGTATGGTGTTGTTTCAACTCATTGGTTATGTCAGTTTCCAAAACCTACGCTGTATCTCAGAGTTGGCACATCATCACATTACTAAAACTGCCACAAATACATACACCACAAACTTAAACTCACTGCTCGTGCCTCTCATCCGGATACTGATCCAACAAATCTCCCACTCCTGCCCCCTTAACCAACCTGCCCATGTTCAACCTCACACTCCACCGAATATACGGCGTCATCTCCTTATCCTTGTTGATGAAACCCCCTCCTGGCGCAGTAATATCCGACGCCGCGCCCTTCCCAAAATGGTGGCTAAACAACGGTGGCTGCACCGTCACACACACGGGAGGCTTCACCAGCCGCATGTTAGTGTCGGCTCCTCCCGCACCGGCCCCTTCGTCGTCTCCTGCATAGATTCCGTCGCACCAGTCGCGGAGCATAAAATCCCACCCCGATGTTAGGGTTTGCAACCCAAACTGCCAGAGCAGTTTACGGGCGCCTTGCTGTGTGACGGCATAGGCTTGCGTACATGTTGTGGCCTTGGAGGCGTGGACAATTCTCGTGTGGGCGGGGTATTCATCGGCCATGGCGTCTTTGAGGGCAAAAGGGTGTGCTTTCATATGGTCCGGGGATGGGACGGTGGGGTCGTTGGGGACGATGACTCTCATCAACGGGGGGCGGTGAGATGGATGTATAGTCGACTTTTCCTTCTTCTCTTGGTCGAAAGCCGAACGTTGCGGGAACTCGGTTCCACAGTGACCAAGCCAGAGAACATCCCAGTCGTCACCGTAGGGTGACAGTTTGGGATGAAGATCCTGAGGAAGTCCAGCGAGGGGAAATTCGAGGGGGGAGTGCTCATCTGGGGCCGGCGTGAAGGTACGCGCCATGGTGTTGCGCATGCCGTCTTTTCCCATGGGTTGAGTGAAGGCGCGCGCAGCCTGAGCAAAGACTTGGAGTTGCGACTTGATACGTACATCCCAGTCGGCGTCGTCTTCGAGAATGAGGGCGGTGCTGATGTTTCGCTCAACGATTCTACATATACCATGCGTAAGCCCCATTACATGTAACAGTGCATATTTGACAAAAAAAAAACCTACTGCTGCAGAGCATCCATATGTGCCCGCCACGACCCCTTGTTTCCTCGCGAGATGGCCTTGTCCACGCTATCGCCTGGCATGACTTTATCAAGGACATCCTTCCCTGCCACGCCATCCACCCACGTCACCGCAATGTTCGTCAAAGCCGCAGCCAATGTCAGAGCATCCCGTCGATCGGTGCGCTCTGGAAGGTTGATAGCAAACACTTGTTGGAACTGGTTTCGTCAGTTTGTGATCAAATGTCCAACCGACCAACCAAACCCTCTTCTTTTTCACCCAAAAATAATTGAAGGGGAGTACTCACCCCAAGTGTTGTATTGAGAATCTCTGGCGATGCCTTCCCTGTAAGCTTCAGATACTGCAACGGCGAGATGTCCCTCAACCTTGCTGGCCGAAACAGCAAGAACAGCGCAATCAGCGCGAAGAGGACAAACGCCGCCACTCGATGACTGAGAAGCATCGTGACTACCTGACCCGACGAGGCACCCGTCAAAGGTTAGACGAGATGCAACAATGTTGTTTTGTGTTGGCCCCAGTTTGCACGTGTGAGGTTCTGGTTGTCTCTGTGTGTGTGTTTTCCGGTTGAGGCGAGACGACTGGAGCTAACGGAAGGAACCGCCAGCGTGGACAATTCACTTTACGCCGGTTTGGGTAAATGCGGGTAAAGGGGAAGAACTTCGAAAAAGGTTCCCCACGAATGACGACAGGATAGATTATCATGTTCATTTAGTATAGCTAAATTGGGACATTTGAAAAGTTGGGCTGGGTTAGAATTGAATACAAAAGTCTCGGTGGAAGGTGCGGATACACAACATTTAGATCTGCGTCACATCAGCAACTTTTGCAGCACTCCTCCTAACATGACCACGAGGCCGGAAGGGCTGGTTATTGTAACACTGATTCCAATACCCTTGGTCTCGTTGATAACATGAATTGTACAATCCAAGCATTCGGCATTCTTGCACACTGGCGACTCGCGAGTGTTTTCCCTCTCAGCTCCCGTCCATACACAACTCCCCGATACTCATGTGGCCTCTTCTCCACTCACAAAAACTTGATAGCTGTGGTATAAGACGGAGACTTGACTTCTGAAACCGACAGTTCGCGGTACTCCGGACATTACATGGCCTGGAATTCGCCAATCTAAAGCATTGGCGCTGTATCATGTCCCAAAAGAACTGCATCTCTCGAAACTGGAGTGAAGGTTTGGACTAAAGTAACGTTGATTAGGACAACCCACCATCTCACACTGTTCGGTATGCCGGCCTTTCGCTTGACTCAGTTAGGCAGGTAGCAGGTTTCCACCTGGCCCTTTCCACAATCTCCGGTCGTATTTGCAGGCATATGAAAAAAAAAAAAAAGTCCGGTCTCTGCACCTACAGGCCTGATTATTTTCGGCCATTATGATTGCTGGCTGGGTGGTTATGGAAATCCTGCATTCCTCCGCGCCTCGGGCCACTGACCAAGCTCGAGGATCGCAATGCCGTTGAGTGGCAAGGTGTTGTCAGCAGCGGGCCGCCATCAGTTGTAAGCATAGCAAGATATGCGGCACGCGTGGGCGCGGTAGCATGAATCGCAGCCCTTGTCCCGGGGAACACACCTGTCTGATCCCAAGAAGCCTTGCCACATAACTCGACAAGCAATGCCCTGGTATTGCGTGAGAATGCTGTGACAGCTGACATCATTGTAGTCAACAGAGCTCATCAGAAGACCTCTTCACCACGATACTGACGGACCGGCAAAACTTGGAATCATGCATGCAAGCCTGGGGTGAGTTAGAGTAACCGAGGGCGACTCGGCTGTTCATCAACCGACGATCAGCGTTGATCCGTTGATGGCCGGATTGTTGGGTGACTTTGAGCCTCCCTGACAATTGGCTTCTCGGAACACGAAAAAAAAAGCACAAGAATTCCGTTATGCATCCCCAGGGTCAGGTGGGAGGAATGAGCGCAGTTCCGCGCCACCGACAGGCACACCCACGATGTGTCTAGGCCAAGGCGAAGGGATGGCATGGACGTCAACTTATGCTTAGCCAATGCGCCTGGGCCTGTGCGAGGGCGTCATAGGATCTCCTTCTTCATGCTGAAGGTTGAACTCTGTCCATGTTCGGATATCCCATCATGGCCGAGTGTCGTCATCTGCTGCCACTCCATTTTGGCTGTGCAACCTGCAACCGCATCATGATATTGGCCGAAGATCTCGAGAGGTGCCGAACCAGACCTAAAATTGGCGCTTCCCGACTGCCAAATGGGCAGAGCATGGGGCGACAAACAGCCATTGATGTGTTCCAGGTGCTCGGCGCCATGACCCGGATCGTCATCGTGCCAGACGTCCGAGCAGTCAACGGAACGGACCTGGAAGGGTGCTCTGGGGCGACAATGAAACAAAAAGGAATCAACAGAAAGAAGCTTGATCCTAGCATCCATAGGCACGCTACGATGCCAAATTTCGACAGGGAGAAAAAAAAGACGGCAATGTCCCCGAAAAGCCAAGTGGTTGGAACCGACTAAGGAAAACGGATGGGTTGGGTCCTGGCTCCTGAAACGAAACGGTTTCCAACAATGGGGCAAAGAACGGCGTAGATGCACGGTGATTAGGGCGACTTCACAAGGGATGATGAGCCATTCCTCAGCCCTGCAGAAGTGCGAGTTCAGAAAAAGCTGTCGTCATCGTGGCGACCGCATTTAGAAACCCGCCATGTGCTTGTGCCGGTGTCTGAGATGACGGCTGAGTGCAATGTCGGTACTCTGTATGAAGGGGAGATGGGTAATTGCAGCCGCTGAGGCTCCGCGCGACCGTCCCGTACAAGTTTGGTCGGCCCGCTGCCGAGGCTCGCTAGAAGCTGCAGAACTATTCGCTTCGTACGCTTTCTCATGCTCGACAATGGCCATTCTGCCATTCCCATCAGGCAGATTGCTCGAGTGGGTACCTGAACTACTGTCTTGGGTGTTGGTGGCCATTCGACGGTGGACGTTGAAACAGGACGTGTTTGAAGCGGCGAGAAGTGATCGATCTCCAGTGCGTCGCGCCGGGGCCAGCGGGAGGTGGGTCTCGTTCAATAGTCACCCGCCAGAACTCCAGAGCTATCTCAATTCTTGGGATGTTCTCAGAAGCTGCAAAGCTGCAATGGTCTCCATCTTGGCTTCAGCCCTGCATCAACCCGTGATGGGGAAAACCAAGCCGAGGCGCACGAGTTTCGATGTGTAGCGCCGCGTGCCCCTGGGGCCATTCTCATTGTGGATGGGGGCGCTTGACGCTGGTCGTCCCTGACAAGTGATGCTGGTCTTGCTGACCGTTGGTGCCCCGCACGAGGTGGGCAGCGAAGAATTTAGCAGCGTCGCAAGGAAACCTGGCGGTGACGGGCATGACAACCCTCAAAACGACGTGACAGGCGCCGTGAGCGGCTGCCCGCACGTCAGCATCCGCTGGTCGAAAATGGTCTCGATTTGTCTATTGTCGCTTGTGCTGCACGTCATTTTAAGAATCTCGTTGCGGCAGGTTGAAGAAAATCGACCAGGGGGGCAAATACTGGGGGTTCGGATTCGTGGGTTCAAATTGGTGGAGTGATACGAGCCCCTTTTCTAGAAATTAGCAGTCATGTATTCGCACCCACCAGCTATCATAACAATATAGAATCCATCACGTGAAGCTGCTAGGAGGGAATGGTTTAATACTCAATCCTAAACCGCTTCGGGATCCCCAAGACGGCGGGGTGAGGGGCACGGAGCGGGCCAATTATAATTGGGGGCCTTGTCTGCACCCCTGCATGTCACTTTCCAGGCGCCCCAGGACAACAGTCACAAGGAAAGCGCGTTTCGAGCGGCGAGGACTGGGAAGGAGCTGACGGAGGGTTATGGAGAATGGGACGTCTTGTCAACCCCGCCTCTCGCCCATGATGCGGAAGCATGCGTCGATGGGCTGACTCGGACCGTGAAAACGACGGTGAAAGGTAAACCTGGCGAGATGGATTCTCGTTGCCAATGCGCAGCTGCGCTATGAAAAGGCGAACCGTCGCTCTGGGTCCGAGCTCTGGGTCATCGCACAGTGCTTGATGAGTGCACACCGCAGATTTGTTGCAGCGCGCCAACTCGATTTCGGTCTCCCATTGACCACTCAAAACCCGCCGTCGACGTTATGTGTCAGCCAGATCGTGTCTGCAGTCTGGCCGGTCTGCCGCCCGCTCTGTGACGCGCCGATTTGTATGTTGCGTATCCTGTCTGTGTCCTGTTTGAGCAACCCTCATCAAGACAGAGAGACAGTTCTCTCGCCAATTTCGACTCCGGGACGGTGGGGAAGATTAAAAGCACCAATTGAGGCAGAAGCTAGCTTCTGCAGCAGCAAGTCGTTAATAACGTTAGCTGCTGTAGTGGCCAACGGCAGCTCGAGGATCAATCGTCACGCACCGGCTGATTGGCCTCGCTCCCTGGGCATTGGACACGCAGAATTCCCCCTTTCCGCTTCTGTCTCGGCTTCCCCTGGACTGCCGTGTGTGTGCTTGTGTGTGCCCTCCCGTTTGTCTCAATCCGGCCGGCTGCCCTGGCGTTGGGGAAGCTGGCTGCTGTAACGTGTTAGCCATGCCCCCTACCGCTGCCGCTGCCGCTCTACCGCCCTTGACCTCGACTTCATTGCCCGACACAACTTTTTCGACGGCCATCACCACACCGCCGGCAAAGGGTTCCACACGACGGAAGTACTCAATTTCGTCAGTGTCGCCGCGGACGAGGACCGAGAAAAGGGAATTCGATAGTCCAGGGGGCAATCACCACGGCGGCGAGGCGGCCCCCAGAACGACTGCTACCACCCCGACGACCCCTGCCCGCCAACCCGCTCCCAGCCAGCACAAGCCCTCGGCGTCCGTCCACCGAGCATCCTACACCACTTTCCCTCCGATTACCCACCCGCCAACGTCGTCGCTGCTTCCCCCGGCCCGGATTGTTGTCGAACCGGCTGCGAGAGACGCGCCTGCCGCCCTCGAAGATCCCTTCGACGAACTCGCTCGCGGTCCCGTCACGGTAGATCCGGTCTTCGACGCCGAGCTTTCGCCTTCGCGCTGGAGAGGTCATCATTCGCGGTCTAGCAGTGCGGGCGGTCTGAGCGACGGCTTTCGCAACCTTAACCGCTGGTCCGTCTCCACCTCTTCCAGTCGTGCCTCGAATCTCACCAACTTCACCCGTCGCGTCAGCGCCGAAGTTGCAGGCGCTTTTGGCTCGCCTGGCAGAAAATTGCACAGAAGCAAACCGTCGACCTCGACCACAGGTGGCTCGCCGCGAGCGGAGCCCCCTGCCCGATTACGAAGTCGATCGCCCGCCCTACTACCTATTCCCCCGCTCCAGAGCCTGCCGCGCATTTCGACCGGGCCATCGCTCGAAGACGAGGTTCGCGGGGCAAATGTGCTGAGCGGACTGTCGCTGGGCCCGCGACCCAGACTTTCCAGGCGACCAAGTAACGATCCAGGATTATATTGGGATGGTAGCCCGGATATTCCACAAGAAGAGCCGGGACCGTTGCTGTCGCAAACGCTAGATAGGGGCGAGCCCCGCTCAGCCACGGCCATGCCGTACACACAGAACCGGGAGTCGAGGGGTCACTCCCGGAGCCGGTCGTCTGGGGCAAATGGCGTCCTCGACCCCGGCTCCAAGAGCCGCGAAAAAGGGTCGAGCAGACCGCCGTCGCAAAAGACGATGCTATCCAAAGCGCTCCAGAAAGCAAACACGGCTGTGCAACTCGACAATGCTCAAAACGTTGAGGGTGCAAGGAGGGCGTACTCGGAAGCGTGCGACCTGCTTCAGCAAGTGCTACAAAGGACAACGGCCGAGGAGGACCGCAACAAGCTGGAAGCAATAGTAAGTCGGTCTCTTTGTTAAAGGTATCCCCACCTCGCTGCATCTGGTTGGCTTACCCCCTTTCGCAGCATACAACTTACACGGCCCGTATCATCGAGCTTGATGAGCTCGGTGGGGGTTATGACCCCGACGAGAAGGAGCTGCCAAACCGGCCGCAAAGCGACGAACTGCAAAATAGCCTCGCGGCCCAGATTGGCGGCCCTGTTGATGGCTTGTTGGAAACCTCAGAGATATCAATAGCCTTGAGGGAACGAGAAAACGACCCAGACCCAGTTATTCCAAGCTATTCCGTCCCAACGTCTGTCGGAAGGCGTCCCCTAGCGTCGTCTCGCGCTCCTCCAAATCTGTCCATTGAGACATCGAGAGAAGTTTCCAGTCAAGGCACGTCGTACCTGAGTTCTCAGTACTCACTCCAGTCGGCATTTTCGAGAGCCAGGCAAGATAGCGGCGGTTTGAGATTGCAGCCCCCTATGGATAACCAATACATGCCGCCACCCTTATCACCGAGACGTCCTGTTTCCCCCTCACATCCACCTCCTCCGCCCCCGCGCGAACCCGGGCCCGAGAGTCCAGAGAGAACTCTCCGGAGCGACTTCTCCATGTCCGGAGCCCTAGCAGCTCCTCAGGGTATCCAGAGGGGTCACCAAAGAGGGAACAGCCATGAGTCGGTTTCATGGCTTGATCCGATTGACGAGTCAGCCGGCTCCAGTGCCTCTTCGGTCCACTCGCGTTCCTCTTCTCGAATCATCAGGAGAAGACACATACGGGCCCCGAGCGGCGATACGGAAGCCGAATTTGACGCTGCACTGGATGATGCGATTGAAGCTGCATACGACGACGGATACGAAGCAGAGGCCCATTATGATGAAGCTAGTCGCCCTGGAGACTCGGAGGACGCCGTTGCCAACACGCTTCGGCGGGTCGAGCTAGCAAGGGAAAAAGTGAGGGAGAGTGAGAGAGAGGCGTTAATACTTGCGAACGAGAGAGAACAGAGATTGCGATTACAGCAGCAGCTTGAAGATGAAGAATATAGAAAGCAAGAGGCCGTGGGTGATGATTTTTACGAAGGGAACGACACAGACGAGGAGGAAAGGATCCTGGAGGAGATGACCAGGGGCTATGTGATTGAGGATTTTGCCTTTAGTCAACAAGTGAGGCCGTCACTGCCTCGAGAGTCGGATTCGAGTGGTTGGACAAGCCGCACCTGGCACAGCTCGATGGGTTCAACACCGCCAACTGCCACGACTGTTCTCACCACGGTGAGCGAGCACGATCCTCTCCCATCGTCAACGGGGCTCCCGCCACCTCCAGCGCATGCATTGCCCCAACTGCCACCGCAACCGAACTCAGCAGGTTCGCAGGGCTCCACTCCAAGCGTCAGGAATCGCCGCATGTCTGGGCACAACCCTAAGCAGCTAAAGATCGAAACGTCCAAGATTAGTGAGGCCCCGGTCCCTGCAACGGCCGGGCCTGCTATCCCGAACCCCCCAAAGTCGGGCAGCTACATTGTCCAGCAGCGCCAGGCCCTCTCTGCTGGACCTACCCGGACAACGGCAACCCTGTCCGGGAGACCAGTGCCCTCTCCCGCACCAAGCACACTCCGGGACGAAACCAATACGCCCCCATTGCCCTCTGGATTTGGCAATGATGATCTTCCTCGGTCTGGCTCCCCGTCCGTGGTCCGGCCCAGTCTCCGGAAGAACTTTTCGTCTTCCAGTCTCAAGAGCATCAAATCCCGGAATCTCTCAGTCTCCAACATTGACGACGCGTCTGATATTTCTCCGGGGACCCCGCTGAGCAACCAATTCGGCATTGGTGGCTCTGCGACCCGCCTTCCGACGCTGCCATCAATCCCCACTCCTCTAGCAGCAGCCTTCACCAAAGAGAGGTCGAACAGTTCAGCGACGGGTGGGCTTTACCTTTTCGACAACCAGATCCACTCGCCTGCCAGCCCTGGTTCGCCAAATCTTATGCTGCCCGACGCGCCCGCACCCCTTGAACTCTGTCCCAACGACGTGATGCTTCGGCCGTTTTGGTTGATGCGATGCCTGTATCAGACGTTGTGTCATCCGCGCGGCGGTTATATCAGCAACAAGCTGTTCGTACCGAGAGATGTGTGGCGGGTCAAGGGCGTGAAGCTCAAGAATCTCGAGGACAAGATTTCCAACTGCGATTACCTGACCGCGGCTCTCCAAAAGCTGTCGAAAGTTGACACTTGCGATGCCGACGCCGTTCTGGAGGAAATGCAATCGCTAGAGGGCGTACTTGAACAAGTTCAGGCAACCCTGGGACGGAAATTGGGAGCAGAAGTGGGTGTCCAGGGTGTCGGGGCCTTGTTCAGGGAGGCAGGAAGCGCAGACGGAGAGTCGGCTTCGATGCCGAGGTCGGCCAGCGTCACTAGCAAGGGCAGCAGCTTTTCTTGGCGGCGGCTACGCAGCAAGGGAAGCTCAGCAAACCTCCCAGGTTTGGCGACATCATATGGCGGCAAGGGGGGGAGCGGCGGGATCAGCGCTGTCTCGACGCCCATCGACGGGACTGGGAACAAGGATACCCTGCTACCCAGCCTTCCGATGACTAGCCACCCCACAAGCCGGCCACCAAAACGCGATATCAGCAGCGTCGTGTTTTCTGGTCCTAACGCGGCTTACATGAACTCGTTGGCGAGATTATTTGACGCAGCCCAGGCTGTCGGTAAGTTACATCCCATCCCATTGAGAAGAGGCAGGTTGCTCACTCGACGCGTTTTCCAGACCAAATCGCTCGACAGGTGGACGATCCGGGACTGCGACACGCCGACAAGACCCAGGTTGGGCTCGAGCTGTGCACTAGGCATGCGGCCGAGTTCTTTGGGTTCTACATCTGTCGCTTTGTGCTGAGCGACCTGACCATGATGTTGGACAAGTTCATCAAGCGTGGCAGCGAGTGGGTGCTCGGCTAAACAGACTAGCTGGGGGGGATGAAGGGTGTGAGCTGGAGATTTAATGCGCCAGAGTGTGGAACTCGCAGGACCGCAGGCCGGGCGCGGATTGGCTAAACGCGTCCGGGTGTTCATTTGTCTGCACATATCTCGGCCGATAACTCGTGTGCCCACGAGGGAGCATGGACATGATGCCATGTTAAAGAGTATATAGGGGCGCTGTTTATAACTGGAAACGCAGATGCGGATAGTTGACCCTATCTTTTGTTGTGTGCTTCCGGGTTCATGGGAATGGCGCAAGTACCTGTACTTAGATTATACCCGTTTTTAAGAGGGCGGAATGCTCTGTGTGGAAGTTTTGGTACATCAGAAGTGATAAGATAAGGAGTGCAAAGAAAATTGGGGTTCGGCTCTGGACACCCCCAACGCAGCCCACTTTGCGCGCAAGCTTCATCTTGGACAACAGTCGTCAACGGCCATTTTGTCTAGAGATTAATGATCCCCAGGGCGCCAATTGGATGAGTGGCGCGTTGGCTCTCAACGCCCTCAGGCGATCATGGCTACGGGCGCCGTTGCGACGCCAGAAAGCACCGCTTTCTGTCGCCAGACCTAATGTTCGCTGCAGCTCGCAGCTCCAACATCCCGTTCACCACGCCCTCCCAAGAATCACCGGCCTACGACATGGACCACGAGTAGAGCTGCAGGTGCGCCGCAGCAGCGGCAACACCAAGAACTCGACCATTCTCGATGCCCGCGCCGCCGAACTCGAGCGGCGCATCGCCGCGATCCCCATCGAGCGCTACCGCAACTTTTGCATCGTCGCCCACATCGACCATGGCAAGAGCACCTTGTCAGACCGTCTCCTCGAACACACAGGCACTATATCAGCGTCGGATGGGAACAAGCAAATTCTCGATAAGCTTGATGTCGAGCGAGAACGCGGCATCACTGTCAAGGCCCAGACTTGCACCATGATCTACCGTTACGCCAAAGACGGCCTCGACTACCTCCTCCACCTCGTCGACACTCCCGGCCACGTCGACTTCCGCGCCGAGGTCACTCGGTCTTATGCCTCGTGCGGCGGCGCTCTGCTGCTCGTTGATGCGTCACAGGGCGTTCAGGCGCAAACGGTGGCCAACTTTTACCTCGCCTTCGCTCAGGGCCTTGCCCTCGTGCCTGTCGTGAACAAGATTGACTTGCCCACGGCCGATGTGGATCGCGCTTTAGGTCAGCTAGAGGAGGTTTTTGAGCTGGATGTATCTATGGCGGTCAAGGTGAGCGCGAAGACGGGCCTCGGCATTGGCGATGTGCTGCCCGCTGTAATCGAGCATGTGCCGGCGCCGGTGGGTGAGAAGGAAAAGCCGCTGCGGATGCTGCTGGTGGATTCGTGGTACGATACATTTAAGGGTGTGGTGTTGCTGGTAAGAGTGTTTGACGGCCAGGTCAGGGCCGGGGACAAGATCACCAGCTTTGCAACGGGCAAGGATTACTCGGTTGGTGAGGTGGGCATACAATACCCAGATCCCGTGCCACAGAGGACACTGCGGGCAGGCCAGGTCGGCTATGTCTACTTCAACCCAGGTATGAAGAGGATACAGGACGCCAAGATAGGAGATACGTTCACTACGGTAGGCGATGAGGACAAGGTCGAGCCATACCCCGGCTTCGAGGAGCCGAAGCCTATGGTGTTTGTGGCAGCCTTCCCCACCGACCAGAGCGACTACCACAAGCTCGCCGACAGCATTGGGCAGCTGGTACTCAACGACCGCAGCATCACACTGCAAAAGGACTTCTCTGAAGCGCTAGGTGCTGGGTGGCGGCTGGGGTTTCTTGGCAGCTTGCACTGCTCCGTGTTCCAGGATCGGCTGCGCCAGGAGCATGGTGCTGATATCATCATTACAGAGCCAGCTGTCCCTACCAAGATCGTGTGGAGTGACGGTAAGGAGATCATCGTTACCAACCCGGCCGAGTTCCCCGACTATGAAGACCACCGGCTCCGCAGCGCCACACTCTATGAGCCAATGGTCAATGCCACCATCACCCTTCCTGAGGAGTATCTTGGACGCGTCATCGAGATTTGCGAGGCGGCACGGGGCGCCCAAAAGAGTCTCGAGTTCTTCCACGCGACGCAGGTCATCCTCAAGTATGAACTGCCTGCAGCAAGCCTGGTCGACGATCTGTTTGGCAAGCTCAAAGGTGCCAGCAAGGGCTACGCCACACTTGATTACGAGGACGCCGGCTGGCGGGAGAGTGATCTAGTCAAGATGAACCTGCTGGTGAACAAGAAGGCTGTCGATGCTATTGCCCGCATCGTGCACAACAGCCAAGTCATCCGACTGGGTAGGCAGTGGGTGACCAAGTTCAAGGAGCATGTCGACCGGCAAATGTTTGGTGCGTTTCCTGTTCTAGGTTTTGTTTGCTGATGAATCACTAATAAGCAATGGCAGAGGTTATTATCCAAGCAGCTGCGGGCCGGCGTATCGTCGCTCGTGAGACAATCAAACCGTTCCGAAAGGATGTGTTGGCCAAGCTGCACGCCAGTGACATTACGCGGCGGAGGAAACTGCTGGAGAAGCAGAAGGAGGGTCGCAAAAAGCTCAGGGCGGTGGGCAATGTGGTTATTGAGCAGGCTGCGTTTCAGAAGTTCTTGTCCAAATAGGCAGGTGAGCTTTGTGGAGGGCGGGCGGGCGGGCTGTAGCAAGGTGTGGCTTTTGTATGAGTTGTATTATACCTGTAAAACAGTTTGCATATATGGCGTTTTGTAGAGGTGGAGAGGTGGATCTTGGCTTTACATATGGTTCAAAGATATAGAGTATATATCCGCGTAACTCTTTTGTCATTGGTTTTTTGAACTCGGAACGTGCCCGACGATGGATACAGCGAGTCTCCTGTCGAGACAGAACGAGGGGTGGTGGAGGGCGGCAGGTTATTCCAGGGCATCGGACGCATGCATAGCGGATGCTGTTTGCGCAGGCTGTTCCCGAGAGTATTAGTGGGATACCCAGCCACCAGATAGCCGACCATTCTTCTGTTTCTCATCATCTGGGTGACGCACGCAAACGCCGTGCACATGCATTAGAATTATTGATGAATTAGACACCATCATGTCGGGAATATCGGGACCAGAATGCGGCAGTGAAACACAGTTGATGACTTAGGTACCTAAGGTATCTCTACTTGCTTGCTTGTTTCGAAAAGACCAGACGCGGTGCGAGTTAATGCTAGTCTTTTTTCGTGTTGTTCCACGGTTAGCTACCTACCTAGCATGCTACCTAGCAAGGTACATGGCCTCGAGGGGCTGGGGAGGCACGCCTGGTGATGTTCAGCTTGACGAGGGTTATTCTATTCTACCCCCAGTCTGTACCCCGGTCTGTATAGAATTTAATGTGATGGCTCATATCATGTCTCCATGTTGTCCATGTCAGTTGGTACACACGTGCATGTTTGGCGGGAACTACCTATCCGGTCCGGACCTTCTTCGGCAGGTCACACCCACCCGCCAGGCCGTCAACTTGCAGCTCACCTAACCATCGAAGCTAGAAATTAGGTAGGTATACACCAGACTTGGTTTCAAGTCCGGCCCTTTTCAAAAGGGGACTATCCGGAGATTGAACATGGGGAAACATCAATATGTTGCGGCTCGTGCAACTCAACTCCCTTCCTTCGATACGACTTGAACATTGAAGTAAACCATCTGGAGAATCATTAAACCGAATCTTACTTTTTTGTGTGTAATGAGGGGGCTATACTACCTATGTAAATTGTAAAAATCAACAAACAACGCCTCAGGATAACGTCGTGGTAGGATCAAACCCAGCATGAGGAGGATATTCCGAGATTGCTACATGTATTGAAGCGCACGCACGTGCTTTGCAGGCACAGCCTGCAATGTGATCCGGTGTTGCCAGCGGTGCTGCTTTCAAGCCAATGAACAACTGCCGGGACAACAAAAAATGCATTTTGTTGGGTTGGGGTTTTTCTGCACACACGGTCGGTCCCGGTCTCGGAAAAGCGCATGACGTAACCCTTTCTCTCCCCCCCATGACCCCATCTTGCACTGCCATCATTGACCAGCTGAACTTTCAAGTACCTTGCCGTTCGTTTACATTTCTGCTTTTCCATCCTGCAAACCACGCCACCACCAACCAACAACTCATTCACAACTCATCACCGGGATAAGGCATTGGATTTGAACTTTTGATTAACGATTCAAATACTTTAAAATCTCGTGTGTTCGTCTTTCAACTATAAACCTTCAAGATAGCCAACCCAACTTGACCCAAGACAAGACAAGACAAGAACACAAAACACAAGAACCAGACACCGGACTGCCCGGAATCAATCACAAGTAAACCCTCCGAAAAATGTCCAACAGCAATATGAACAACTCAACAAGCTTCACCGACATTCCCCTCCAACAGCCGCAGCCCGCCCAGCTCCGCGCGCTACAGACGACGCAGCCGCCGCTTTTCCAGGGCATGGGTATGTTTTTTGTTATCTCTTCATTCTCACTCCACTCTTTCCAGATTCCAGATTCCAGATTCACAGACTGGGTTAGAGAAACAAAGACATGATACTGATTGAGAAAAAAAAAAGATCCCCAGAAACCACATCCCGAGTCTGAAATGTCCCTGCGCGGAGGCGATCGCGGAGGCTGCTGTCCGGGACGATTCTGCTTTTGTATTCCATGCCCGATTCCGTGCGATTGTTGCATCATTCCGTTGTAAAGGGACTTGGACTTGACGTTTTTTTAAATCAACATATTGAAACGGGGGGGTTGATTTCAAGGGTCTGCAGTGGGTCTGCGTCTGGGGTTATTGAGGAGAAGTGCCCGGTTGTGAGGATGCCGGCTGGGTTTGAAGTTGAAAGGTTTTGAAGTTGACAGTTGGAGGTTGACAGTTTAAAGCGGCATGGGTAGAGAGGTGTATGGTCAACTGGACATGACATTGATGGCACGACATGATGGTAATCGAATTCGGGGGACTATAACCAAGTGGTTACCTACCTACCTATCTAGGTTTCCAAGTTTGCGATGGTTTATGGTCCTGGGAAATTGATGATTTCATGAATGTTCCTTTTCCTCTGCCTGGATTTGAATGCTACTTATTTGCCAAGGTTGAGGCTATGTTGTGGAAGGTGTATTTCAACCATTTTCGAGTATATGTGTGCGGGACTGAACTGCTCTGCTGTGTTATGGTACGTGTAGTTGAGCGGTGACTGGAGACCGGTACATCACATTTCCAGCATTGAAGTTGAAAGCCGGCGTAACGCAGTGAGTGGACAGATGATGGTGCAGCATACACTTGCTGCTCTCTCGCGTTACAAACCTTGGAAGTTTCTTGAACCTCGGTAATGAGCAACGCATGGCCCTTCTTGAGGCTCGGTAGCTGAGCAGAGTAGGCTCATGGTGAAGAAAGGAGAGACAAAAAAGACAAAAAACATACAACACCAGGGATTCGCTTGTCGTCACCGACCCAACTACTAGTCTGGCCCTCACTGGTTTATCAATGGGGAGAGCGGACGGGGTCCCGAGTTGTCCAGTGGGTATGGTCGTATGTGAAAGGATAAGCATGGAAAGGGGGGTTAAAAGCAAAGTCTCCGGGAGGTCGCGGACAGGGGTCAATAGATATGCCAAGCAAGCGCCCCCCCCTTTCCTTCCCCAGAGCCACGTGCTGGACCCAAGCCCCTGAGTCGGACTCGAGTGGATCGCAAAATCAAACTCACGCTGTAAGGCATCGATGTAAGAGTGTATGATAGAGAATTGATCTCGTCGTCATCCCCAACTGAGCATGGCACAGCTTACTGGTTGGCTTCCCCCTGTACACGAAGATTTATTAAGTCTCAGGCAGCGTTTGATACCATAGTCACATACGAGTTTTGGCTACGCAGCACTGTGCGGAGACTCCGATAGCTAGATGAGACCTTCAGGGATAAGACTAGATGGCACAACCCTCCGAACTCGTACATCCAATAACAGCATGTCGAGCATTGAAACTACCCACAGACATTTTGTATTACAGCTATACCGGCCGTATCTCCCATCTACATATGCGCCTCGTCATCAGTGACAACCCATTACCCTTGATTCCATACTCGGTGCCCACCCGTGCGCCTTTGCCTTGGGAACGAGTTCTATCCCCGGTGAACAACTTGTCGTCATGTCCCATTCACACCAGTCGGGTCCAACTTCACAGACGAATGACTGTTTCACATTCTCCATCAATCTCATGATGGTCTCACGGTCTCCTCTCGGATCGACAAATTCCACCTCACCCTGAACGTCTGGATTATCGTCTGCCAAGATCAAGAAGGTCTCTCGGAGATGTGGGAAGTTGCGCATGAGACAAAACTTGCTATATGTCTCCCATGGTCGACGTATCTCGGGCTTGACGTGGTCGATGGCAAGGCTTCGGACGTGTCTGGTCGTGTTCCGAACAAGCATGGCGAAATCCCGGGCCGTGTCGGCATACCCTAGGTCTCCCCATCGAGGGATGTAGAGGATGTCGAGCTCTGGGGCAAAGTAGATATCGGCATCGTGTGTTTTTGTAGCAAAGGCCTGTACATAACAGGAACGGAGGGCTTCGTCTCGGGCTTCCTTGCAGACGTGCAGGATCGCAGGCGACCGTGTGGTGGTCAGACATCGGTCTCGCTCTGAGGAGTAGCGAACTTCGACGACCCTCGGCTGGCAGCTTTGCCTCCAGATCTCGAGCCGGAGCTCAGCGGGCAGGAAACGGAACAGAGTGAAAGAAGACATGGCCATCGATGCGTGATGAAAACCTAAAGGGGAAGCAGCACCCAAATACCCATTGCCCCTGGGCATGGTGCTGCTTATAAAGTCCAAGTGCTTGGAAGTGCAATCATATGACGAAGCTTGACTTGTACACAGCCCGGGACAGAGAGCTCAAAGCAAGGATGTCTAGCCACTCAGGCAGCGTCCGGATTCCTGGGTGTACCAATTGCAGCCGCTGGGACTTGTCTTGTCGGCACCGCCAAGCTGCGCCGTGAAATGGACAAGAAAATGCGCGGCAAGAAGCATCTTGGGCAGGAAAATCCTGAAAGGGTCATCTCGCACGTTCGAACCAAAGTGGCAGTCGGGTAAAGTTCGCCCGGTTTTCCCCGCAGCAGGTTGCTCTGTTGCAATTTCGAAAACAATGCGGTGCATGTGCGCGCCCGACCCAGGACTCGAAACTGAAGGGAACAGTCATGGTGGCGTGATTCCGGTCGAGGCTTTTGACCTTGTCATTAAGGATTCGTCGCTACGGGCAAGAACGCAGGGGTGTCGGTGGGGATAGAGGGCCTTCGGGTCTTACGGCACCCCCGCCAAGCCGGCGGGCGTCCTCTGACCTTGGTGGGCCAAATTTTTACACGGCAACAATCTTGGCGGAAGCGACAAAACCCAACGGCGAGCCGCGAAACGCCGAAGCATGTGGGCAGCAAGGAGGATGGCTTCGACATCGGCGTCCTCTGCCGCCCTGACCTTTGAGCTGGTCGCAAAATGCTCAGTGAGTTTTATTTTTTGTGAAACAACACTGCGCAACCTGCCTAGCGACGGGAGCTAACTTTGAGAACAGACGACTCGGGCGCGTGCGTCCATCATGACGCTGCCCCACGGAGCTGTCAATCTGCCAATGTTCATGCCCGTCGCTACCCAAGCGTCTCTGAAAGGACTCACCCCCGAGCAGCTTGAAGCGACAGGATGCCGGCTCTGCCTCAATAACACATACCATCTCGGTCTGAAGCCGGGGCAAGAAGTGCTGGACGCAATAGGGGGAGCGCACAAATTCCAGGGGTGGGACCATAACATCCTCACAGACAGTGGAGGGTTCCAGATGGTGTCGCTGCTCAAGTTAGCCACCATCACTGAGGAGGGCGTGCGCTTCCTTTCACCCCATGACGGCACCCCCATGTTGCTCACCCCCGAGCACTCGATCAGCCTGCAGAACTCGATCGGGTCCGATATCATTATGCAGCTAGACGATGTTTTGGTCACCACATCACCAGACAAGGCCCGCATGCGGGAAGCCATGGAGCGCAGTGTGCGGTGGTTGGACAGGTGCATAACAGCCCACAAGCACCCTGACCGTCAGAATCTGTTCTGCATCATCCAAGGTGGTCTGGACCTCGACATGCGGCGGGATTGCTGCCAAGAGATGGTGGCGCGGGATACTCCAGGTATCGCAATCGGTGGACTGAGTGGCGGTGAGGCCAAAGACGACTTTTGTCGAGTCGTGGCCACGTGTACGCAGCTGCTGCCCGAACTCAAGCCGCGCTACGTCATGGGCATTGGGTATCCCGAGGACTTGGTGGTGAGCGTGGCTCTTGGCGCCGACATGTTTGACTGCGTGTGGCCGACACGCACAGCACGATTTGGCAACGCCATCACAAAGGACGGTATGTTGAACATGAAGCGGGATAAGTACGCTGCCGATTTTGGCCCGATTGAGGATGGATGTGGATGCCCATGCTGTAGGCCAATCGACGAGGAGGGATCGATGGGCATCACGCGAGCATTTGTGCACCACAATGCAGCTAAGGAAACTGTTTCGGCGCATCTGTTGACCTTACACAATGTGTGGTATCAGCTGAATCTGATGAGGGAGGCTCGAGAGGCAATTGTTGCCGATCGTTTCCCGGTGTTTGTGAGGGAGTTCTTCGGTAGACTATACCCGGATGGCAAGAGCTATCCATCCTGGGCCGTAGACGCATTGCGCGGTGTAGGCATTGATCTGGAGTCATGATTGCATTTGCTTCGAGATACCACATTCGTTCTTTGTCTTGGCGCGCTCGAACCTGCGATGCGAGCCAGGGTTAGGGTTATACAGAGCATCATCATCGCAAACGTCCGAGCTTGAATTTTCTTTCGCCGTCAACATCACGGCCACGCACCCACGATAATGGCCGCTCGGAGCGTGTCGCCTGGAGGCGCGCTTCTGCGCACCTCGCGCATGTTCTCGCTGCCGGCTCCAATACCCCCTCCGCCTGGCGACGGTCTTGCCGTCAACCGCTCGAAAACGGCGACTACAGTTTTTCCAACCCACCAGATCATCTCGACACCAGGCTCGTCCCGTGTGCGCGGCGATTGGGGCTTGAAGAGGCCACTTCCCATCAGCAAGACGACAGGGACGACATATGCCATGCTGCGTGTCAAGGAATTGGACTCGATTGAAGGCATAACCGACTACTCATCGTCCACGGATCTCGGCATCACGCTACGCAAGTTCCATGAGCTCCACCTGCCCGTCACGGTGCCGAAGCTCAATCTTTCCGGGGCCGATATGCTGTTCCCACAGCCTTCAGCTTTCGAAGAAACCAACGACTTCACCGCTGTCGACCCTGAGGAACGGACGGCTGCCCGGAATATCAGGTGGAAATTCACCGGTCCTTGGCTGGCTGGCATGTCGCAGGGCGAGTTTGTCCAGTGGCTCGAGAAAACGGTTCGACCTAAACGGCCCGAGTTCCGAAATTTCCTGAAACAGAGACTCGCCGCCGACATAAACCGGTCCAGAGCGGAGAAGGCGCTGGATCAGGGGCAGGAAGCACCACCCTCGGTCGACCCCTTGACGGTATCAGAAGAGGAGCTGGTCAACTATCTGCGTAAGTTACGCGGTAACAGGGAGACCCTCTTTGACATGGTTGGAGAATTTTTGGATCTTGCACCCCTTCGTGCCCCCAGCATCGCGGAACGCAAGGGTTCTTTCTGGTCGGTCGCCCCCCCCCTCAGAGACAATCCACACACCACCAAGACAGAGAGTCCCTACGCCGAGAATGGACCACCCGTCACCCACCCGTCGGCTGGTCTCTCCTATCTGCGAACCGCATCGTACCTCGACAATCACCCCTTCTACGGACCTCAAAAGACACATCCACCTGTCGAGGCTAGAGTCGTGCGGCCACGCCGTAGAATGCTTGGCCTCGAGGTCAAGCTCGGTGTCGCCGGCTTCATCACGGAGCGCCCTGGAGGCAACAGTTTGACGAACCGGAAGGATACTGCGGCGGGGCGTCTTGATCGTATGGATTTGACCACCCCAGGTGGCGCCAAGATGCCTGTGCAAGCCATGAATGCGAGGATTAACTCGAGAGGCCGCGTCGAGATTACGGTTCTCGATGCTGATACCGAGGCCGTGCTCGTTACTAGGGAACTACTTGGCGATGATGAGACAACAACATTTCGGAAGCCGCCGGAGGAGGAGCCTGCGAAGTTTAGACCGAGACCGAATCTCAGGGCCAGGGATCTTCGCAACCAATATAACAACCCCAAGATGTCCAGTGCTCGGGATTATGGCTTGACATCCAACATGGACCAAGCTTCATCGAAATTGGCGTCCCTGCTCTGATGGGCTGTACAGTACCCTACGCTTGTAAAAAAAACACATGTACTTGACGATAGAGCAAATGTTATCTGCATACAGTCTATTTTGGTTGAAGCACTTGCGTTAGGCCCCAAATGTGTGCATTGTTGTTGGATGGTGGGCCGAAATCGAGCGCGCTGCAGATGCGCGCTGCTCACGGGAGGGTGTCTCACGTGATCTAACAGCGGCTGGTCCCACGCCCCCCCACACCCACAACCGTGCTGATTTCTTGCCCTAACCCCACACCAAATTGCCAAAAGTTGATCCTCCATCCGCAGCTTCGCAACTTTACTATCGTCGACAATAACCGCTGTTCAATAAGCCGTCAAGATGGGTCGTGTTCGCACAAAGACTGTCAAGAAGTCCGCCAAGGTCATCATTGAGCGGTACTACCCCAAGCTCACCCTGGATTTCGAGACCAACAAGCGCATCTGTGATGAGATTGCCATCATTGCCTCGAAGCGCCTGCGCAACAAGGTGCGCTTCACCTCTTCTACCCCAGCAATTTTGCTCTCCAAGAGAACTGTCCTGCTGACTGGGTTAAATTAACCAAACAAAACAGATTGCCGGCTATACTACCCACTTGATGAAGCGTATTCAGCGTGGTCCTGTCCGCGGTATCTCATTCAAGCTCCAGGAAGAGGAGCGTGAACGCAAGGATCAATACGTCCCCGAGGTTTCGGCCCTCGACTTCACCCAGTCAGAGACTGGCCAGCTCGAGGTCGACACCGAGACCAAGGACCTGCTCAAGCACCTTGGAGTATGCTTTCTCAATTTTCTTCCCCCCGTCCCCCTTGGTTGGTCCCAGACGTGTGGAGGATGCTAACGGAGTGTGCGTATGCAGTTCGACTCAATCCCCGTCAACGTTACCCCCGTCACTCAGACTCAGGCTATCGAGCGTGGCGGCAGGCGATACAACGATCGCCCTCGTCGCGACTAAAGTGGTTTTTATCGGTTTGGGAGCGCGGCAAAAAACGGATCTGTGGGTTATGGCATTCGGCATGGGCCCTCTACATGGCTACACGGCGTCTTTCGGGAAGGTAGTGAGTGGATAGATCAACAAAGGATCTATTTTACCACAAGGTGTCGCTGATTCCTTCGGGATGATGCTTGATTGCCAATTCCTTTTCCCCTCGGCGTGCTGTGACGGCGCAAAAAGTAATGCGTATGCTGGGAATATTGCAGTGAGCGTATTTGTCTATTGATATCTATGGTGGGTATCTTTTCCAACTGCCATTTCGTAACTCCATTTCCATTATCTCCGCCAATAACGCCGTCCTTTTTTCCGTGCCTAGGAAGATGGAAGCTGCATTCGGATACCAGACGGTAAGAAATCATCATCGCTGTCTTCATCCTCCTCCTTCTTGGTGCCAAAGGTGGTACGGTGTCCCTCTAGCATCAGGTGGGCATCTTCTGAGTTGGGATCGGGAGCTTTTGCAGTGACGGTTGCCTTCTCTCGAATGGTTACGTCAATCTGTCGACCAAGCACTTTGGTATCGCCCCGCTCAGCAGCTAGGGCGGCGGCGTCCTTGTCCTTGCTGATCGCAAGTTGGCTCATCCCACGGGCAAGCTCGTCCTCCGATTCGCTCAACTCGATCTTGACTACCATCTTGCCCTCTCGCCTGATGTAGCTGGGGTTGTCAAGCTGGACCTTGATAAAGAGAGCCCTACGTGCACAGTCGTCGGAACACCACATGTTGAGATCAGCTGTTCTAGCGACGCCGGTTGGCAGTACCTTGAACTCCCCTTTGAAAGATCGGCGTGGCTTGGGGCATAGCGTGTACCCGCAGTTGCCGACGCAGTTGCGCTCCTCGATCAGGTCCAGGTACTCGCGGGGCATAAAGTCCTCCAGCGCGGTGATGAACTCTCTTGCGTCATCGGGCGAAGGGTTGGCGGCACTGAAGCCGCTTCGACGAATGGGAAACTCGCTGAGACGCTCAAAAACTTCGAGCGGAACGGGCGGCTTAACCTCCTCTCCGCGCTGGCGAAGCAGCTGTTGAGCTTGGTGAATCGCGATCTGCTGCTCGCGTGGGCGCGGGGTCGGCTCGTCGGGTGGCGGGGCAGCGACGGCCGGGGCTTTGGGCTTTTTGAGGATGCCCTTGGGCTGGGAACTTGCGGGCGGAGGCATTATTAAGGGCCAGAATCGGATGGCGATCGGAGGGAGGGATTCCTCGGCTCGCAATTGAGGGCATAAAAGGAAGGTTCGAGGGGAAGGAACATGCCGTGGCACCCTTGCTTGCCTGGGCAACGTTGCCCCACCCGTAGAATTTGAAGAGGGGTCCTGCTGGGCCACACAGGCTAGGCAGAGAAACAGAACATCAATCCTCCCACCTGGCACCGGGTGAATCGCCAAGGGGGTTTGAGAGCAGCGACGAGCAGACACGGGGGGCGACTAGTTCATGCGCTGACGTCGAGCATTCCGAGTCCAATCCGCGCCAGACTGCTACAACTGGACGTGCCCAACGACCAGCACAGCGAGTCCCAGCGACCCGACAAGAACAAGCAGCAGCGCAGGGACGGCCCAGCCAACCTCGCTTGCCCGCCGTGACCGATCGCCAACTGTTTGAGATTTGAACACGCACCCTACCTGCATTCTCTCTGCCTTGGCCGCTCTGCGCTATCCACGCAACGGTCACAGCCCGTATTTTGTTACTGAAGCTCCGGCGATACTAGCTCAGACGACACGAGTCACAACGGCGACGCTGTCAAAAATACTGCGTTCCGAATTCGAATTCGAAAACCCCGAGATCTGAACCCGCACCCCGCATCTGGAGCAGCAAGCTTGCCGCGTCATCATGTCCTTCAAGGTAAAGGCCATTTTCGACTACGCGTCGACCCATGAGGACGACCTGTCCTTCTCCATCGGCCAGATCATCACGATCACGGACGAGGAGGACGCCGACTGGTATGGCGGCGAGTACCTAGACGACGCCGGGAACAAACACGAGGGTATTTTTCCCCGCAACTTTGTCGAGAAGTATGAGCCCACGGCGCCGCCCCGACCCTCGAGAACCAGGCCGAAGAAGGATTCCGAGCCCTTGTCACCCGTAGCACCAGCACCTCCCCCGCCCGAGTCACCGAAATCGCCCGCTCCCGCGTCAGCACCCGTACGAGCCCCAAGCCCCGATCCCGTCAGCGCGCCTTCACCCACTCAGACCACATCCGCGGCGCCGGCAACCCCTGTGGAAGCTCCGGAAGCTCCGGTACCCAAACCCGCACCGGTAGTACAGTCACCCCCGCCACCCCAACCGGTTCCGCAGCCCGCTGAAGCTTCGTCACCGCCTGCCAAGCCGACACCCAAACCCGCCCCGCCTGTCTCGGAAAAACCCAGTGCATTCAAGGACCGTATCGCCGCGTTTAACAGACAAGCCGCTCCGCCTATCGCACCCTTTAAGCCGAGCGGTCTTGGCGGTGCCTCTAGCTTTATCAAGAAGCCCTTTGTTGCTCCTCCTCCGAGCAGAAATGCATATATACCCCCTCCTCAACAAGCTCCTACGGCCAGAGTGTACCGTCGCGACGAGGACCCCGAGATCAGGGAGCAGGAGGCACAGGCGGCTGAGAATGCCGGGAAGGCCGGCCTCATCCCCGCCTCAAATGAGGGAGAGGAGGACCAACCCAAGCCACTGAGCTTGAAAGAGCGCATGGCCTTACTACAGAAACAGCAGATGGAGACGGCAGCTCGTCATGCCGACGCCGTCGCCAAAAAGGAGAAACCCAAGCGGCCGCCCAAGAAGCGCGTGGATAGTCAGGAGCCCACAGAAGAGGGTGAGCCGGCCGCTGTTCCGCTCGAGCGACGAGACACGGAGGAGTCCGCCGCCAAGAAGTCCCTGGATGAAACTCATCCACCCCGGGTGGCGCACCCGCCCCGACGGAAGTCGTCCAAGACCTTTGAGCCACGTGATGGCAATGAGGCAGACATGTCCGGCGCTGGCGACACTACTGAAGGACCAGAGGACCTGACTGAGAAGGAGGACAGCGATGAACGCACAAAACAGGCCGCTACTCCGAAGGCGGAGGACGAAGAGGAAGAGGACGACGAGGAAGACGATGAAGGGGATGACGAGGTCGACCCCGAGATCCGTCGTAAGGAGGAACTGCGGGCACGGATGGCTAAGATGTCGGGCGGTATGGGAATGCCGGGCATGCCCGGCATTCCCTTGTTCGGTGGCCCGCCCCCAGCTTTGCCAAAGAAGAAGAAGTCGGTGACACCCAAACGGGAGGAGCCCGAGGAGGTTATTTCGCCCACAACACGGGCGCCTCCTGTGCCGACCATGATGGCTCTTCCCGGCATGTCACGGGCGGCGCCGGAGCCCGAAACGGTCGATTCTGATGACGAAGAAACCCGTCTGACGCCTCACCAGGAGACTGCACCGTCTCGTATGTTGGAGCTCCTGAGTATGAAGGTGCTAGCTAACAAGGTCATAGTACCGTCGAGAGAGCCCGGAGCAGCGCCACCCCTTCCCGGGGGAAGACCAGCCCCGCCCCCTGTCCCGACGGACTGTGAGTGTCCCTTATGCCATGCCTGTCCCACTGCACTTTGGCTTGCCTTGCTATGGCTAACTCCTCCAGCGCGTCCACCGCCGCCGCCGCCACCCGCGTCCGCGATCAAGTCGCCAAGCGAAGGTTCGGTGTCCGATGACGAGCTGTCGGAGCGCCCTTATGAAGAGTCAGATACCCCGAGAGTTGAACCCGTCCACGCTACGAGAGCGCCTCCGCCGCCGCCAATTGCGACGCCACCGGTCCTACCACCGACGTCTCCCGTGACCGCCCAAGCGTCCACCTTTGAATCGTCACCCTTGTCACCTACCGAGCCGGCTCCGGTGCCGCCGAGCAAACGAAGCAGCAGGATGCCGCCTCCGGTTCCTGGCTCCGCCCCCGCGCCGCTCCCCTCTCAGACCCGGCCGCCTCCCCCGCCTCCGGGACCTCCGCCAAGCACCGATAGAGACGATGACGGCGACGAGGAGATTACCGAATATGAAGGCGACTATGACACGGACATCGCTTCATCGGTGCCGCACAAAGACGCCCTCAAGTCCCACCAGCGAGAATCGAGCTTTGAGGATGCCGTGTCCCCGCGGACTCCAGCCACCGAGGCCCCTCCAATTCCGTCGGCGCCGGCACCGAGAGCTGGTCCTCCTCCTATCCCCAGTCAGCCACCACCAGAGCCGAGGAAATCGGTAGACGCACCTCGCGCGGCGCCACCGCCGCCTCCGCCTCCCGCAAAAGAGGCGCCGCGCTTTGGCCAAGACGATGATTACGACCCGTACAACTACAGTGCGTCACCACCCATTCCGTCGATCCCCTCATTCGGGATGCCGGCACCGCCACCACACATGATGAGAAGACAGTCGGATGATGTGTACACGCCCGAGTCTCCTTCGTTTGCACCCCATAACCCCAGAGCTCCTCCCCCTGCCCCGCCTCCGGGTCCTCCCCCGGCACGTGCTCCCCCGCGGCAGTCGTTGGATGTTCAACGTGGCGGGGCCCGCCGATCTGCCGACGTGACGCGGCCATCAATGGAGTCAGGCTTCGTTGCTAATGAGATAGACCTGGCTACGCAATCCGGTTGGTGGTTGCAGCCCAACAGCCTTCCTCCGCAGCTGCAAGGTCGCAAGGACATCTTTTTTGAGTCAGAAGAGTCGAGCGAAGCTAATTCCCGACGGAGCGGCAAAACCATTGTCACGCGGGATATTTATGTGCTGTTCCAAGATTACTCGCAGACGGTAATCACGGTCCGCTTCGACCCACAGGACGCTTCGGATGTGCACATTGAGCAACGGCATGAGGCCCCGCCACGCGCCCTGCGACAAGACCAACTGGAGCAGAGTTACGAACGATTCGGCCGCGCCATTGGCGAAGCTGTGCCGAAACTAGCGGGCACGGTTGTGGGTGACGGAACGCCGCAGGCGCTCGTTTATGAGCTGTTGCGACCATTCAAGGACGCACTGCTGCCCGTGGGCTCGCGGGCGTACGGCGCACTTGTCTACAGCAACCTAGCTAATGCTAGCACGACGCAAAACGATGAGATCCGCGCGGGGGACATCATCAGCATCCGCAATGCCAAGTTCCAGGGCAAGCATGGAGCCATGCACGCCAAGTATAGCATGGAAGTGGGCAAGCCTGACCACGTCGCAGTTGTGGCGGAGTGGGACGGCACCAAGAAGAAGGTGCGCGCCTGGGAACAGGGCCGTGAGAGCAAGAAGGTCAAGATTGAGTCCTTCAAGCTTGATGATCTGCGCTCGGGCGAGGTCAAGATCTGGCGTGTTATGCCGCGAAGCTGGATTGGCTGGGAGGGCGGAAACTAGGAGACCATGTTTGAGGTGGAATTGGGCAGCCCATGCGAGAGGGGAGAATTTCGCATGGGCATCATTGGTGTTCTGGTGAGAGTGGCAGTGGGGAGGGAAGCTGCCAGTATCGGGTGATGATCACTTTTGACGGTTGGAAGTACCATCAGCACGCTGCGAAGGAGGCACAGTTCATTCTTATTTACGTCGTTCGGTTTTTAGTTGTGATAGTTTACTGAATGCATGTTTCTCTAGCGTTATGTTTTGTTGTCTTGCTTGTTACCTCTCTGTCTTACAGATTTACAATGCCGCAATCATAGCTTAGATCTAATAGGAATGGTTAGTAGATGGAATTGGAGCTGGTTGTCCGGGCTTGGCCCCCTTTCGACATTTAATTCCGGGCAGAACCTGGCCCCCCTCTTCCCGAGCCGTGTCACCATCTCAGCCCTACACCCATGGTCTCGGTGTGGCACAGCATTCTGTGTAGTGAACACACTTTCGGCTCGCCTCAACCTGTTGTGCAAGGCTAAGCCACCACCACGAACGCGGGCTGCGGTAAGACTGCGAGTAATATGTCAAGTACAATCTAATATGCAAAGGTTGAGATCCGGGCACGATGCGGGATGGGGAGGGGTATAGACCGGTTTAACCTGGCTTTGGATATGGAAAGATTGTCTGTTCTGGAAATGTAGAAAGACTGGCACGCTAGTTGGGCTGGGCTGGATCACCCAGATCAGATCAGAAAAGATCAGACGAGGTTGGACCGGCCAAGGCTGGTTTAAAGTATGTAGAATAGTACATCTTCACTGTAGAACTGGAACATGAACATGAACTGGAGCCAGAGTAAGAGTTAAAGCTTGAGCCAGCACCAATACCAATACCAATGTCAGGATCATAAGCCAGACCCAGGATGAGGACCAGGATCAGGATCAGGATCAGGATCAGGATCAGGACCAGTAGCAGAAAGAGAAACCGAACCAGAACTAGAACCACGACCGTGAGTCAGTCACAACCAGGCCATGCGAGACCGAACCAGACCAGACCAGACCAGACCAGACGGGTGAATACGCTAAATACACATATACCTACCGTGAAGGAAAGACGGAAGGCGCAGAGCAGAGCAGATAGAGTACAATAGATTTTGAGTGCCGCGGAAATAGATCCGGCAATTCCAGTCCAACCAAATCGATGGAGTCCAGTCCACGACCCAGTCCAGTCAAGAGAGTCCAGCCCAGTTCATGGAGTCCGGTCCAGTCTAGTTCAATCCAGTCCAGTCCAGTCCAAGCTTGCTTGCATTTCTCGTCTCGAGATGAGGAGAAACCCCCAATTCCATCTCATGCCAATTCTTTTACATTGGCATCTCATCTCACATCTCTAGATCTCAGTCAACGTCCCATGTCGTGATGTCTACATAGGTAGTTACCGAGACCGACGTCAACGGTGACTAGAGGTACTGCACTGACGCTGACAGTGGATGGGCACGGAATGGAAAGCTCAGTAGAACTAACCTCGGATAGATTCAGGAACAACTGGCGTGAAAAACTTTTTCTCAATTTCTTTTCGCCACTTACATTTTTAACTCGCTGCCACCAAGGGGCGGTTTTTACGCACAGCCCCCCTCAGTGTGCACTCCAGTCTGCCGCGTATACACCTTGTGCCTGCCTAGATTCCTAGCGAGCTAGGAGCGAATTTTGCAAGATGGATATTTGTGAGCAAAGGAGAGAGGGCAAGGGGAAGGACTGATCGAGGGCAATCTCAAGGGCCAAGATGGACACAGCGCTTGCAAACAGAGCAGACTAGCAGTGTTGTCAAGAACTGCACTTTTGTCAACCTTGGTCGTTGGCAGTTTGACCGATGAGATCGAGGCATCGGGCCGAGCCCCTCCCCCTCCTCTGTCATTCCTTTTCGTTCTCAATTCGTTTTTTCACTTCTGACTGATGCGGCGTGAGTAGTGACGTACCTTGTGCGTTTCGAATGTACCTAGTTACATCAATGAAGTGCGTATCCATTCTTCTGCGTCTGTAGGTCTGTCTGGTGTGAAGGCTGCCGGCGGAGCGAGATGCACACACTCAAACGCCACGTCCACACCCCCGCGGAACAGCGGAAGCGCGGGACGGGACGGGGAGTGGATAGCTGCCTTGTACCTTCTTTCCTACCTAGAAACTTGACTCCGGAATTGGCGTACCATGGCCCTTGGTGCCAACCCTCTCGCCAACAGGATCAACCTTGGGTTATGCGGCGGCTGAAGACTGATGATGAATATAGGGCATGACATGGGATGGGGACAATGTCTGTCTGGTATTGGAGAATGCGAGTCCATGTGACCAAGCATATTTTTTTCTGGGTCTGGAGACGTTTTTTTTGCCTGCCGCTGTCGTGTCGTATTGTACGTTGCGGCAAGTGCGTGCGTGTCCGCCATGTTGGCGTGTCGTCGTTGGGAATGTGGGCGACAGCAAGGACAATGGATGGCAATGGCAGTGGGAATGACAGCAGCACCGGTGATAGCCAAGGCACATGCGACAATATACACCAGGAGCTCGTCCAAGAGGAGTTGAAGATTAAACTGTGGCTATTCTGGGGGGGAAAGGACGCCTCTGGACTGGTCCAGCCCGGAGCCGAAAGCCGACAGATGGTCGGCGCGAGCGTTGCCTGCGTTTCATTTTTCTTTTTCTTCTTTCTTTTTCGCCTCCGTCGATCTTGCCGTCCCTGTGGGACACAAGCCCGCGGGCGTCCTTGGGGCAGGGGTGCACGAGGGCAAAAAGAAATCCAAATGATGCGGCGTCACTGCTTGCCACGCCGTTGTGGTAAGTCTTCGGTCCAGCCAGCCGAGCCGGTGCGGGTTGAGGTTTGGAGGAGAGGGTTACGTGGGGAAGAGTCCACCTCCGAGGGGGTCAGAAATTCGGGGGCTTCAGCCGGCGGAGATCGGCTGCTCCCTACTTTGTAATTGCTGTTATTCAGCCCGGCGTCGTTGGAGCTACCTTCAGACATTCTCCACCTGCGATATCTTCAGCCCGTCGCGGACTGAGACAGAACGGGGGGTTGCTTCGTCTGATCTGCTCAAAGTCCGAGATCCCGTTGGCTCCTAGACAGCTGCACTTCACTGGCGGGCTGCAGACAGCGGAATAGGGTGACTTTCTCGGCGACGCTGTACCACCCAAACTGAAGATCGTCGACCCTCGCAGCCAGCGAGCCAGATATTGCAATTTGGCGCTGCTTACCCCCAACCGCTCTTGGATGGGGTGATCGACTGTCGTCCAAGGTCGCGTCCATGTAGATACGCGGCAAGGTCTGGCGACGAGCACCTGTCATCATCCAGCGCCGCCACCACTTGCGCGGCGGGGAACCAAGTCGTTTTCCACGAACAAGAGAAGCGACCCCCGCCCAACCGACAAAGGACGTGGCAGGAAGCCCCGTGGAATTGGCGACGCGAACAACCAATCAATGTAGTTGCGCATTCCCTCGGCCCAAGATGCCTCGTAGTCCAATAAAAGACGTTGCGCAAACGCACCTCGAATTCCCGCCCGACACATTTCCCTTCTATCCCAAGGATCCCTGAAGAAATATAGAAGCCCCGGCAACAAGGAGCGTACTAACCGGCACGTCCAGCAAACATACGGTCCAGGTGTTCTTGATGTCATGCATCTGCCACGCCTCCTCGGTTGAATCGACCAGCCGAAGGTGATCGGAGCCCAAGGTGGAATCTGCAAATGGGGCGACGCCAGCTGGTGACACCTCACCTTGCTCAACAGTCGATTAGACTTGCCGAACTTTTCCTGATGCCCGAAGACACCCGTCTAAGCGCGCTCACTGGAACGCATTGCCGACCGTGAGTCAAGAACCAATCGCCTACTTTCCTGCCGCGCTTCACGATAGTGTCTCACCGTTGGAGATGGTGCGAGGTGACGCAAGGTAAAGAAGGTGTGGAAGCTTCGATGCAGGTGACGATCATGTGTTCGGAGGGGCAGCCAATCCGAGGCGCTTGATCATGCCATGACGTGCGCCGACTGGTTGTTGACCCGCAGATACTGAGAGCAATGTCACTTAGCGAGCATCAGACCTAGAGATATCTGCCGTGCTGTAACCGCCTGACTCCCGCGCCGGATAGGTATTGAAATTTCAATGTCGAGGCTTCGAAGAGCGGGAAGGGGGTTGCCAGACTGATCCGCACTTGCAGACCAAATGGGTTGCATCTCTGGGTTGCCCAAAAGGGCATCTCCGGACTCCTTTCATTGGCGGAGATGTGAGGTTGCTAAAGTCCGGTTGGCTGCAATGCAGACCAAACCAGAGCCAAGGCTGCTTTTCCGTCAATGGCGGCCGCGAGAGTGGAGAGCATGGTCGCTTTGCTGAGGAAACCCCGAGAGCTGATCAAAGTTTGTGCCATTGGATGTGTTGCCTTTGGGGAGATTGACTCAGTCGAAAAGATAGTTCCTGCAACTCCCTTGAGTAGACTGATTGAATGTCAAATGGCAGTGGGGCAGGTCCAAGACCCAAGGTTGACTCTTCGGGGAACGGTGCCGGAGGAGGGCCGCTGAGACATGGCGTCTACCGAGAAGCAGATTGGATCTGGTTGCCTTCTTGCACCCCAGATTCGACGCGCAGATGGGGAGGCTGGGCAGCTGCAGTTCGCCAGCGATATCGGGATGGTGGGTTTTGCCCTTCTCGGGCAGAATTGACAGTTGGCCACTGGCAAGCACAGAGATCTGGGCGCTGGCGAATCGCAGCGCATCTCGCACGTGCTGGCCCAAAAGTTAAGACCTGACAAGCAGCGAATGGGAGAGTGACACAAGACAGCGTCGCCATGCTCCGAGAATGGGGCCTGGCATGATGGCGAACGCTTCGGCTCACCATCTACGGAAAGACTCGCCCAGACTATTGAGTGAGTGAGACCTGGAGTGAGGAATCAGAGGGCGAGACGAGACCAGCACCTGCGCCCAACTTCAATCTTTCTTGTCGCGTCTGTCGTGACACAAAACGCGCCTGAGTAATCACCTCAGGGAGATGGGCAAACTGCTCTAGCCCGGAGTCGCAGCACGGTGGTTGCACAATTTGGTTGAGAGCCATGGCCCATGAGCGTGGGAGAGAAACATCAAGAGTCGGGGGTTGACGTGGTGCAGGAGAGCTGGGTTCCCCACGATCCCATCCCAGCGTGGCCAATGGCCGGCCCGGCCAATGGGGTCGAAAGCAGCACGGGCAGCCCTGGTTTCGCTATTCGCGTGGCCAGGACAGTCCAGGGTACCAGCTCCAACAGGCTGCGGGTGCAGTTGGGCACCGGGACATGGCTTTCAGGCGTTCCATGCTGCTGGGAGGCGTGCCACGTACTCGTGTCAGGTATGCTCTGGCAATGGCGCCCTGCCTCTCATTGGAATGGCGTCGTCTGGGAATAGCAGCCTCTGTCGAAAAATCGAGGGGGCGCTGGAAAGCCGCGGCAGAATCGGCAACTGCGTCGACGAAACAGCTGGAACTTGAGACGAGCTGTGAATGTTGGCAGAACCGAAACGAGTCATCGTCATACTGCGTTTGAGCGAAGCTGGCAGGGAGCTTGTGGGAGTGCAGCGTGCGCAGCTCGACGTGACCAGGCGCAGAGTTTGCCCAACGCGGCCGGCGTCATACTGCGTTGAGTGCGTCAACCAAGTCTCGCCCAAGAACCACTGTGTGCCAGCTGCAACGACCCGGCTATTCGTGCAACCATAGGAGCCGGTCCGACTGCAGAGGATCATGGGGGGAGGCAAAAAAGGAAGCTGCATGTCAGAGATTTTTTTCTCGTTTTTTTTCCATCTGTTGGGAGGATCGCTGACGCCGAGGGTAGGAGTGCGATGGGGGACGGGGCGCGATTTCTGGCGGGTTCCGAGGTGCATTCCAGCACTGTCCCAACAGGCCACCCACTGTGAGGGTGGGATGTTCAAGGTCGCCGTGAATTCCCGCAGAGGTACCACTCAGCAGTCCCCCACGCACTGCGGGACCTGCAACTACATGCTCAGGTGTGCCGACTTGCGCGTGTCTCTGGCTCCCGATCGGTCGAGGCTGTGCGGGACATGACAATTTCCAGCCAGTGGCAGCGCTGAAAATTGGTGCGCAAGTGGTGGGTTGCCATTGCAGCCAGTGGAAAAGAGTGAAGAAAAAAACCGCGCGGCGGCGAGGGTGGGATATGCAACCAGTCAGCAGGCAGATTGGTGAGAGCCCCACCTTCCCTCCCACCAGCCCACCACCCCTCCACCCTCCCAACCTTCGATCCCGCAAGCACCGATTGCGCGCGGGGTTCAAGGGTGACAAGGTGACTTTGAGACTTTGGTACTTTTATATCGATGCTGTCTGCCAACTCCACGGGCGACCACTTGGCTCCTGCAACCGACCTGTCACAACCACAGAATCCATAGACTCGCTCTCGACGCACTGCAAGCGCACCGCGGCCAGCAGTGCATCGCAGCAACGGCAGCAGAAGCAGAAGCAGCAGCAGTTTAACGCTCTCTCCCGTGCCCACCTCATCGACCCAGCATCCCATCCCGCCTGTTCACTCCTCGCACGACGTGAAAACGCAGAACGCAAAAGCCAGTGCCAGCGAGTCCCGCGTTTAATGCCCGACCCCAACCTGCCCGACCTCATCGACCTCTGGTCCTAGGTCTCGTCGACTTGCCTACCATTGAGACGCCGCCGGCACCCTTGCAGGCCCTGGAGCCAATTTTGTAGCCAGCCCGCAGCCAGCTCGTCCTGGCTTCCCAGTCGCCAATCCCTGTTCTCCACTGAGGTTTCGTTTCGACGACCCGCCCTTCTCGTCCCGTCCCGCCGGCTTTGCTATAAGAGAATCAGGCCTCCCTCCCGTCCCTCGCCTCGCCGACCCCTCCGTCACACACCACCATCAAGCTCAGATCAAGCAAGAGATTCTCCCTGCTCCCTAATACGCCTCCTCCTTCTCTTCCCTCTCCTCCCCCCCTACCTCTTACCCCCTTCAGACACCATGGCTCGCTCTCCCAGAAGACAGCCGTCAAGTCAAACCTCGTCCAGCGCCGACGACTCCGGCAGCGGGAGGAGTCACGGCTCCTACGCCTCGCAGTCCACGGCCCCCACATCCCTGCACAGCTCACCCCGGCCGTCCGATCTCAAGACATCACAGTCCTCCGGCAGCTACACCTACGAGCCGGTCAAATACCGGCAGATGTACGCCTACGACGATGATGTGAGCCCCGATACCTCGTTGTATCCCGGCTCGTCGATCGACACCCTCGCCTCGACGACAGTTTCAACGCAGGATCTGGATGCTATGGACATTGACCAGAGCTCTCTGGACTCGGAGTCCTACTGTATTCCGCCGCTACCCATCTACCGCCGCGAGATGGTCGAGCCCAATGTGCGGGCGTCGACGCCCCAGGATTTCGCCAAGCTCTTCCCCTCGCTCAACCGCCTTACGATCCGGCACGATGAGTTCACCCCTGATGGAAACATGAACTTGCGCGTCGACACGGTGGTAACGGGGCGGAGGAGGACGGCTATCCAGCTCTTCCACTTGCGCATGTACGACCTGGCCAAGCGCGAATTCTCGCTACGCCGCTACTGCCGCGATTCTGGCCGTGAGGTCTGCAACTCCAAGCGCAAGTACACGGAGCCCGCCGCCGCGAAGCCCATGAGCGATCCTGAACGCCCTACGCTGAAACGATCCATGTCGACGGCTATCAAGTCGTTGAGCGGCCGCCCAGTCTTACGCCGCGCCAAGTCCACGGCCGTGGCTCGTCCCAACACTGGTTACTCGACCAGCGACGGTGACGACGAGTTCTTCAATGACCACAGCAACCTTTCAGCCCTATCACTAGACAGCCGTGGTGGCAAGTCGAAGGTGCAGCGGCCCATGGCGACCAACACCATCAAGCTCGAGTTCAGCAACTACGCTCGCGTTGATGTCCACCGTCGTGGTGGCAAGAACAACAAGCGTTATGAATTCGAGTGGTGGGGCCACCGCTACAACTGGAAGCGTGCTGTCGACAAGCAGCTGGGGTTGGTGTCATTCCACCTCGTCCGAGATGGGAACGCCAACGCGCCGGTCGCTCACATTGTTCCTGAGACGAGGTCTCCGAACCAGATTCTCGCAGACGAGAACGCAGGTGGATGGGTTCCCCCTTGCTTCATGTGGATTGCCGACGAGGCCGTTGTTGGTGCCATTACCGATGTTGCTGAGTAAGTCTCTACACCCACAGCCATACATGTGTTGAACAATCGCTAACAGCCCCAGCGTGATCATGGCAACCGGTCTCATGGCTCTTGTCGACGACTGCATCAAGGAGCGGTGGCAGCCCAAGAAAGTTCACCGCTTTCCTGTCCCACTGACTCACAAGACAGTTAGTCTTAGCCATGTCGCTCCTCGGAGCTTCATGCAGCATGTTTTCGGCCGGCGGTATTCTGACCACCAGTCGAATCCGCCGAGCCCACTCCGCTTTGCGAATCCTATCGCCGCCTACTAGATCGATATACGACAGAAGCCCCGACACACAGAGTCAAGGGCCACACGATGAAAAGGATCACCGGTCGGCAGCGTACACGCATTTCTGCCTGAACGGACGACCATACGTTGAGCCGTCTCGCGGCTTTCCAGCACGCTTTGAGGCGGTTCCTGTTGATGAGACGATTCTCGGTTTCTTTCTCAATTCTCAGCATATCTCTATTCACTTTCATCTGTCTTAAAAAGTTGACATTTGGTCATTTTCTTTTTATCATCTAACATCATATCTCGGAGAGACGGCGTTGACGCGATATCTTGATAAAAAAATTCTGGAGTTATTAGTACGAAGCACAACAGGTCGGGGTTGCATTATTAGGCTGCATGAAATGGTGCTGGAGTTTGTTTTGCTTGCATTTCTTGTCATTGGTGTTGTTTGGGTCGATTTTTGGGTGGGACTGGGTTGGGTTGAGGTGCCAGCATTTTTCTGGGGTGTCTTTGGGTATGACTTTCCCTTATCTTGGTCAATCATTGGGATGGGTGGGCATGGCTGGTGGAAATCGGATGGGGCGTCACTGGCTCGTGAAACGCAAACTGATTATGCTTGGATGAAAGTGGATGGTCAGTTAACATGATGGGGTATCATCACATCATCGATATTAGTATCTAGTGTTTATCTTCTCTATTCTCTTCTCATTTCGCCTTGCTTGATCATCTGGGTCCAAACAAGCCCTCGATCAAGCATAGCAAGAGGAAGAAACCCACATGCGTCTCTCCCGGTGTGGTTTGCTCAATAGGGCGAGCCAGCTAGGCTTAAGACGAACGAATTAAAGCTCTTTTGTCCAACAAACACCACCTTGCACTGGTCTTGTGCCCTCTGTTCTACAGTTGCGCGGTAAGCCCTGGCGATTCATCACCTAGAAACCGATTGTACTTCGGGGCGTCAGTTTGCCCCCTCTCCGATGTCCACAACCTTGGTAGCACTTTGGGGATTTTTGTCCGATTCCCCATCTCCTATCTCGAACACATCGGTTGGCGTGGCCAAGAGATCGCCCCTCCTGAGCGGAGCAGTAGGGATCCCAGCTGCACCTACCAACTACTCACTCAACCAAGACTCTGGACTGGACTGGACCTGGACCTGGACCTGGACCTGCTAGCCGTTGAGGAGAATAAATTCCAAGATATTCTACAAGCTCTGTCTCGGGCTGGGTTGGTTGAAACCTATCACCTGTGTACTTGTTGTACATGTGTAGCATGCAAAAGTGAAGGAAGAAAAACCCACGGTTTCCAGCAGGTCTTGTCCCGCCGTACCCCGTCCGTCGTCTGCTGTCCTCCGTCTGTCATCTCTCCATCCTCTGTCCGCTTGTTCGTCCAAACCTAAAAGTGTATAGAATACATGTGATGTACAGTGTACAGTGTGCAATGTACTACGTACTTGGTATGGGTCCGGGTGAAAGTGCAAGTGCAAGTGCAAGTGCAAGTGCAAGTGCAAGTGCAAGTGCAAACTTTAAGTGCAAAAGTCAATGCAGTTAGTTACCTTAGTTAGTGTACCCAAACTAGGTAGTTAGTGCATGTGTCGGAACCAACCTACCTACGCATTCATCCCCGTCCCGGGGATGAATGACTCTTGTCCTCCGGTCCGAGCGTGCCTGTCCGTCCGTCCGTCCGTCCCTCCGTCTGGTCTTGACTCTCGCACAGTCTTCCCGAGTAAGTGTACGGTTCGGAACTCTCCACTTGCACTACCTTAGGTACATGGACGGAAGCAAAACTAGTACCACATGCACGGTTCCAGAGACTGCACTGCACTGTGTAAGTTTGGGACAGCTCCGGATTATTAGGTTTGGTGAGCTTGGATTAGGTTTTGTAAGTGTACAAAGGTAATCGGGACGGGTACACAACGTTGTCATGGCCCGGATTTCTGGGTTTTCATGTGATACGGCGGCGGGTCACAGGGTCCTAGGGTCCGGTTGCGGATGCATGTGGTGATTTCACGGTGGCGGGTTGGCGGTAGGGCTTGTATTGAAACAGTTGAGTCTCCCTAACATCTTGCAGCGTCATCAATGATGGGATTTGTGAGTAAAATCAAGATTTTCTGCCTTGCCGCGAAGTATAGCTTTTTGTTTGTTCACCGCATAGCATGTCGGGGGAGCAACCCAACACTACCAAGCTTCACAGGCGGGCGAAAGAAGGGTCTAAATGACTCTATTCTATGCTACAAAAACCGAAAATCACTCATTGCCATATATACGCCGACCATCCTGTGCACTTTTCCTACATTACGTTACGCTTCTACTCCATTAATTCCATTGACACTATCGTGTCCATTGATGCCATCGTGTCCATTAACGCCATGTACGCTGCTTACTCCACTAGAGGCAGCGCTGATAATGGCGGCATTGTCATCTTGGTACTTGTCCCAGTTTGCCAAGACATGCCCAATCTTGGGCGAGTTTGTGAGCCGGTAAACATCCTCGAAGTACTCCTTGGTAAGAGCAAATGGCCGCGCCGTCACATTGGGGATGTACTTGCCAACCAGCTTAGCCGGGTCGATTGTCGTCTTGTTGATCTTCTTGAGGAGGAAGCTCCTGAAAGGCTTGACACCAGACCGCAAGAAAGTTGAGTGGAAAGGTACGTCGATGCCACGTAGGGGAATGGTTGCGAACCCACGCTGCAACTCAAGAGGCTTGGGCTTGGCGTCGGTGTCGGCAGCGCAGCCCCGAATAATCTCAACAAGCTTCTCCTTGACTGTCTCAGGGGAATACTCCTTCCTCATTTGCTCAATGTCGATCTGCATCGCCTTGAGGTAGTTGGTGACACCGGTCAAGGTGTCAAGGGCGCGCAGATCGCCGGCACAAACGTACTGCATGTTGGCAATGTTGTAATTGACAATCTCAAGCAGCCAGCCCGTAGTCTCGGCAACAGCGCTGACGACGAAACGCAGAGCTTCTTCGTTGAATGTCTTGCTGACGCGGCTGGGGTTGACAGCGCACATGCTGTAGTTGGAACGGCCGCTCTCGTCACGCTCGACGGCAACCTGCATGGTCAGACCGCGATAGAAGACGACCGACACAAGCGACTCGATGGGCATGACATCAGCAAGAGCAGCCAGAGCCGAGTACTCGCCAAGGGAGTGGCCAGCGAATGTGCTATCGCGTGGTACAAGACCCTTGGCCTTCATGTCCTCAAAGCTTGCCTTCTCCATGAGGGTCAGGGCAGGCTGTGTGAACTGGGTAGCCGATAGAAGACCGGTTGGCGAGCGATATGTGTATGAAGTGGTCCTCTCGTCAATTTCCTTGAAGATGCGCTCCGACTTGATTGAGCCATCGGCCGCCACAGTCTCGAAGGTCATGGCCATGTAGTTCTGCCGGATAGCCTTGCCGCGAGGGCCACCGAAGTGAATTGTAAGCTCCTTCGGGTTGTTCTTGACAATGTTTGTAATGGCAAAGCCTGGAACATTAGTTAGCATTAGGCTGCGACATCATGGGACAGCGGACCTACCGTATGTATCCATCAGATATTTATCAGCACGATCCCAAACCTCCTTTGCCACTGGGCTGCTGGCATAGAGGTCCATGCCCATACCCTGTTCTTGCGAACCCTGGCCAGTGAAAACATACGCTGTCACGGGCTGCTCGATCTCCGCCTCGCCGAGAAGTACCTTCTCCTCTGTTTCGCTGTTGCTGGCCTCCACCTTGATGATCTTGCGGCCACCTACCATGCCCACGTGTTGAAGCTTGACGTTGATGTCGTCGTTGGGAAGAACCATGCCAGTGAGAGAAGCGTGGAAGCTGCGCACACGACCAATCTTGTTCTCCGCCGCCCATGTCTCCACCAAGCTGCGCACCGCAGCACTCGAGTACATACCGTGAGTGATAGTGCCGGGGAGGTTGGCGTAGTTGGAGAACACACGCGAGACGTGAATGGGGTTGTAGTCGCCAGAAACACGAGCATATGTCTCATTCGAGGCAGGGGCGCGCAGCTGCAGAGGGTTCTTCCCATGGAGGGGAATGGGGTTCTCAAAGTTGACGGGCTGCTCAATAGACGAGCCATTGCGCTGCAGGTAATCGATGACGGGGTTGCCGTGCGACTCGCCGGCTTCGTAGTCAACGGTGGCAACTTGGATAATCTCCTTGGTAGGCAGCTCGAGAAGAACCTGGCCGCGGGTCTCGACACTGCTGAAGACGGTGCGGTTCTTGAAGCGGACAAGACTTTGAAGGCGGAAGGTCAAGGTCTGGCCAAGGAGCTCAATCTCCGGGGTCGGGTCATCCAGAACAAACCACTGCTTGGAGCGGAGCACAGCAACGTCCTTGGTGGTGGCAAGATGGACTTGCATAGGCGTCTCAATCTTGCGCTGGAAGGTGTTCTCAAAGTCAGTATAGACACCGCGATACAAGAACTGCGATGTGACTTCCATGACCGCCTCCCCATCGCGGGTGATGGTGCCGCACACCTCGACCATCTTGCCGGATTCTTGGTTGATAACAGCGTTGATCTGGGCCGTGGTGGAGACCTCATCACCCTTCTTCAAGGGCTCGGCGCCAGGCATCATGCGGAACTGGTTTGAGAGATGGACAAGCTTGAGGAGATCGCCGTCAATGGTGCGGGGGAAGATGGGCTTGGTGATGGCTTTCCAGCCAACAACGATGGCAAAGTCCATGGGCGCAAACATGATCTTCTCAGGACGGTCGACGAAAGCCTCACCAGTGTTGCCAACAGCATGGACGAACTCATTGATGGCCTCACTTGTGATAGTAGTCTTGCCGCCATCAAACTTGCCAGTGACGGGAGCATCGAGATCGAGCTCGTCATCACCAAACCACGCACGCCAGTAGAATTCCTTGATCCGATCATTGCGACCCTCCATGATTTCGTGAATCGGTGCGTAGCCAGCTTCGGGGTGGTAAGTGAAGCGGAGAGGCAGGGCAATGGGCTTTCCAAGGGCTGTGGTGTCCTTGATCATACTGACAACAATCTCGTTCTTGCCGACAAGCTTGACCTCGATCACGTCAACGTAGCGGTTGTGTCGAGGTTGTTCCCGGACCACAATCACGGTCTTGGCAGGGTCATTCGGGTTGCGGATTTCCACAAACAGGCCACGAGTCGGCGCAAAGATCTTCTTCATGGGGTTCGTTTGGTATTTCTGACCCTGCACGACGACATCGGACTGGAGGAGAGCATAACGCCAGTTTCGGCTCGAGCCCGCCAGAAGAGAGATCCACGAGTCAATGTCGGGCAGCTGAGCGGACGGCGAGGACGACAGACGGAAGGTATTCTTGTCCTTGTCGAGGGCGATAGTCAAGCCCTCAACGTCGAGTGGGATGGGTGTCTCGATGAGCTTGCCACCGAAGTACTCAACAATGGGAATCTTGGAAGCGTCACCGCCATAAAGATCCTTGGTGAGACCAGCAATGTGGCCGTTGTGGATGCCGTCGAGAATCTCCTTCACGGGTTCATTAACCTTTGTCGAGTGCTTAGCAGCCATCGGGCCTTGCAGAATACAGGTACGGCCGACGTCCTTGCCGATGACGGCGCCGAGATCCTCGGATTGCCAAAGAGAGTCCTTCTTGAAGAAGAACTCAAAGTTCTCATCGAGGGCGGGAACGAAAGTCACCGGCTTCTGACCGCGACGCTGGCAGAGTAGCAGGAAGTGCTGCACATCCTGTGCATTGATCAATTGCGATTCGGCCTCGGGATAATGGGCCAAAATGCGGTCAATCGCAGCATAAGGCTCATCAAGGTCAGCGTAGCTCTGGAGCATTGATGGCTGACCAGCTGAGACGGTGAAGCGTTCTTCAACACGGTGGATGAAGTCAGTAGTCAGCTTGATGAAAGAAGGGTCGATCCACCGAGCCTCGTCCTTAACGTAGAGAAGCTCAACCATACGGCGCACAACCTCGGCGTAGGTCATGTCTTCGAGGTCAACAGCTTCACCAGTCTTTTTCTGGCCAAACCACACCTTGTGGAAGTCATCATTGAGCTTCTTGATGATGTAGTCCTTGTTCTTCTTCAGCTCGGCAACACGCTTTTCCTTGGGCAGACTGAAGATTTTCTTGTCCATCTCGGCCCAGAAGCGAACACCACGAGTGGCAAGTTTGTGAATGGGCTCGCCCATCTCAGATCGGACAGTGATGACACCACCCGCAGGGCCCTTGTATGTCTTCTCCCACTCGCTGTCGTCGAGACCAGGGGCGTCGACGATTGCTTGCTTGGCAGCCAAGCTGGTATGGGCCTCCTTTGCAACCATCATGCGGCTACCAAAGAGACAGCCATCGTACGGCATGGGGGGGTAGCCATACTTGGTCGACCAGGCACCAGTGAGGTACGGATAAGTATCGTCAGCACCACCGAAACCGCTACCAGCGACAAGGATGATGTTCTCCTGGCGACGGATGCGGCCGTACAAGGCGAGGATGGGTGCGTGGAAATCCTCAAATGAGTGATGACCGCCACCTCTGCCACCAGTCCACTGCATAATGACCGGGAAGGTAGGGTTCGCCTTAGCGATATTGATCACAGCCTGGATAGCTTCGCTTGAGCCCGGTTTAAACGAGATGTGCTTCAAGCCCAGTGTCTCGATGTACTCCTGAGCAACCTCAATCGAAGGCACACCGGCGCCAATGGTGAGACCCTCGATGGGAACACCCTCCGCGCGAAGTCTGCCGAGGAGCGGGATTTGCCAGCCCATGGCCCGGGGGTTGACGTAGATCAAGTTGACGTTGATGCCGCGGCCAGGCGGGATAGCCTTCTCAATCTTGGTGATCGCCTCGGTCATTGTCTTTCCGTTGTAGTAGCCACCGCCAGCAAGTTCGATCGAATAGCCAGCATTCATGGTCGCAGCAACAAAATCCCATGGGACCGTTGCAGGTGTCATGCCTGCGACCAGAAGTGGAGGGAGACCGAGCAGCCGGCTCATCTTGGTATCGACGTAGGTCTTACCGCTCGCAGTCTTGACCAGCTTTGGGCCGTACTCCTTAACCCAGTCGACGGCAAACTTCACGGCATGCTCTTCATCCCTATCGAACAGCTCCGACTTATAGCCAACTTCCATCACGGTCCCGTTCACCGTTCCTGCGAGAATTACGCGAACGCCAGTGCCTTCCTTGTTCCGGCTTGTTAAAGTACCAAGACCAGAAATACCACCAGGCCCAAAGTCTAGAATGTGAGTCGCACCTGGAAACACTGTCGCCTTTTCCCAGTGGACGGGGTCCTTTGTGATCATGCGAACCAAAGCGGGCACAATGTTGCCATTCACCTCTTTGCGCAAATCATTGCCGGTGTTGGTATCGAACACCGGGATACCGAGACTCCGTGCATCAATCTGGATATCCTTCAGATCCTCGGCAATGAGCCCAGTGGCCTTCTCCAGATATTTGCTGTGGAAAGGGGCCGTGATGGGCAAGAAGCGGTTGACAAATCGAACCTTGCGCTCAGTGAAAGGCACGCGGGTTTGATCAACACCAGTCGCCGCCTTGACCTTCCTCAGCTGCGAATTTAGACCGTATAGCGATCTCGGAGGGCCAGTGACGACAAGATTCCGCGGGCTGTTAATGAGTGAGATGGAAATGTGCTGGTCTTCGGGCAGATATTGGTTGGTCTGGTCGATATGCTTCTGCACTTCAGCCTGGGGAAGGTCGCGGATGCTCAACATTGGAGTGGGGGTGCCCTCTCCGTTCTCGATTGAATCTTGGAGCATAGAAGGGGTCATGGATGTTCTCGGGAAGGTCTGTTGGCTGCGGGCGCCGATCCAGAAGAGAATGCTGAGAGCAGACTTGGCGATCGTCTCGAACGACTCCCAGGAATCAGCTGCGGCTGTGGCAGCAGCGAGGACGATACCCTGCGAGTGACCAGTTGTACCGCTGATGCGATCCCGGAGAATACCTGGGTGCAGGCCCAAAACTTTGCAGGTAACTTGGTAGTGGGCAAGTTGGACAAGGCCGATCAACGGGAAGCTAACTGGGGCAGATACCAGGTAGTCGATATCCGGTGTGGCATCTGGGTTTTGGAGCCATGACATGATATCCAGACCCTTGGAATAGAGCTTTTCAGCACTGGGGTGGCTAGACAATGTCTGGAGGAGCTCGGCTGAAGTAGTGATCAAGTCGCCAACGAACGAGGGGTAGGTCTGGTACAACTCGCGTAACTCCTCGAAGTACTCCTCGATGTTGCCCTGGCCGCCAAAAATATTGTAGAGCTTCGCATTCTCGTCATCGGCGGCCCGGAACAGCGCCGACTGGTGGGGCTTCATTACCCGGTTTGTTGCTGACCGGGCTGCAAAGTAGCTCTTGATCACCTCAAGCTTTTTGGCGTCGATGCCTGGGAGGGCTGCTACAAGAGCATGAATATCGTTGCCCCGGAGAAACGCCCGCTCAAACTCATTAAGAATGAGCTTCAGCACTTCCTCGTATGACCCTTGCGCATCGTCTTCACCTTGGGCGACCTCGCTCGCGATGTGTCCCATGTACCTCGCAACAAGCTCGGGAACGGACGAGGGCTCGTCATCTTGGGCGAGCTCGTCGGTCGGCGTCGGCAAGCTGGCGACGAAATTGTCTTTCAACTGCGAAGCATGGAAATGCAAGCTGGTGGGTATCAAAAAGGACGTTTCGAGCGAGCCGTGCGAAATGGTAAGGGGCCGCAGCGACGCGGATGACCTAGGCGTGACGGCCCCCGTCTGCGGTCCTGTTCCAGCGCCGTACATCTGTCGCGGTCAGTATCTCTGTCGATCAAGGACTTGGAGTTGGGAAACTCACCGTCACTAACTGAAAAGTAGAAACGGGGAGCAGGAACAGTAATTGAAGACTAGGCAGGAAAAGGAGCAGGGGACAAGTGCCCAAAATCGGAGCTCCGGATGGGATGAGTGAATGAGGGGATGAAAGAGGAGGAGAGTGGCTGCAAGAAGGGATTGAGTTTCGTAGTCTCCGTGTGTTCCCGGCGCGAGGTAATGGGGACAGTAATACGGCGATGGCTCACGGGGTGAAGCTCGTGGAGAAAGCAGTGCACAATGGCTCAACGTAAAATTGACGACTCGCTCACAGGTGCCGGCAAGGTGCTTGTGATGGCTCGCCAAAAAAAAAAAAATTACGACAACTTGTTGGGGAAGTCACAGCAGGTGTGTCGCGCAAACCCCTGTCAACAACTCGCCAGAGGTCGCAGTGACCTGTGGATACGCTTATGTACCCGCTAAAAACGCGGTACCCCGGTTGTACCCTGATGCCCACCACATCCACTGCATCCACAGCGGAAACCCCACCTCCCACGCTGTCAATTTCGCCAAGTATCGGTACCTAGACCCGATGTTCCTCTGGTCCGCCGCCGTCGAAGTGGTGATGGAACCGTGGAATTCGCCCGAGTCCGAAAAGGCCTGGAACATCTTCCATGCCGTGCCTGATGCCGTGATCCATCCCGAACCATTTCTATCACGACTGATCCTCAGTGGCGGGCGAGTGGACTGCTACTAGCCAGGAATCTCAAACAAGAAGATGGTGGGATGAGCCTTGTCTCTGCAAGTCGCCCCCGATTATCCCAGTGGTCTCCTCTCCAACTCCATAGGAGATCAGGGCGCAACACTGAGTAATATCAAGGCATCCCTGGGTTCGCAGAGAACATTCGCGGGGGTGAGGGTAAAGGGAGAAGGGCGGGATGAGGCCCCCACCACGTCGGCTCATTGGGTTCTCATCACATACCGAAGCCTGCGCCTCTGTGAGCCCCAGGATTACAGGAATCTGGGCCTGTAATCCTCTGTAATCCTGTAGTTAACAGGATCACCGAGTAAGTGGACGGCCTATTCAGGAGACCCGAATGACGCCGTATTGGACACAGGCCAGGCACACATCGTCCTGAACTTTGCTGCAGAACTATCACGGCCGTGGGAACGACAACGTTCATCATAAGTGTTTGGGCGGGTGTTTGCGGATGCGACGGGAGTATCAATACAGGGAGATCCACCTGCCCTGGGTTCAAATGGGTAGAGTGGGGCGAAGGGAGGACGAGTAAGAAAATGCGCTAATCCTGATTCAGACTAGCGCAGAGGTTTGGTTGAGAAGCTGCTGCAGTGCTGCAGCTCAGGCATGGGTGCTTGCAGGGGTTATTTTCATTCAACATTTGCGACGTGAAGTGACGCGGAGAGCGGCCAAATTTTCTGCTCCCAAGCATCCAGCGGCGTTAATCAACATTCCTGCTCCCCCTTCGCTGCTTTGCTCTACGTTCTGCTTCTCAGCAGACCTCCATTCCCTTCGCACCACTCCCTCTTTAGATTCGGACGGCATCGGCGCCTCTTCCTTAGCACTTCACACCGAGTCTCCACCCAACAAGACCCAATCCCTTCTCTAGGTTCCGCCACAAACCTTCTGCTTGGGGCACTCCGTGGGCAAAAACTTGTAATCAGTGATACCCAAGAACCTCGTTATACCCCTTCGCCCTTCCAATTTTGCTGGACGTCGTCTTCTCGACCTCAGCGCCCAAGATGCGTCCCGAAGTCGAGCAGGAGCTCGCTCACACGCTCCTCGTGGAGCTTCTGGCCTATCAGTTTGCCTCACCCGTGAGGTGGATCGAGACCCAGGATGTCTTCCTCGCAGAGAAGACAGCCGAGCGGATTGTCGAGGTTGGTCCCGCCGAAACCCTCGGTGTCATGGCGAAGCGGACACTCGCGTCCAAATACGAAGCCTACGACGCCGCGAAGTCGGTCCAGAGACAAATTCTCTGTTACAACAAGGATGCGAAGGAGATTTATTACGATGTCGACCCCATCGAGGAAGAGCCAGAACCTACGGTAACCCAAGCTAGCTCAAGCGCTGTTCCTGCAGCTGCGACAGCGGCTCCGGCCACTGCAGTACCCGCTCCGGCACCTAGCGCAGGTCCTGCGGCTCAAGTGCCTGATGCCCCAGTACAAGCAGTCGACATTGTGAGGTCGCTGGTTGCGCAGAAGTTGAAGAAGCCGCTTGGCGATATTCCCTTGAGTAAGGCAATCAAGGATTTGGTTGGAGGTAAGCTGGCTGTAATGTACATGATGGCGCATAACTGACGGTGGCAGGCAAATCTACGCTACAAAATGAAATTCTTGGAGACCTGGGCAAGGAATTTGGCTCAACACCGGAGAAGCCTGAAGACACGCCTCTCGACGAGCTCGGTGCCGCGATGCAACAAACGTTCGATGGAAATCTCGGCAAGACATCACAAGGCCTTATCGCACGGCTCATTTCGTCCAAAATGCCCGGTGGCTTTAACATTACAACGGCGCGTAAATACCTGGAAACACGGTGGGGTCTTGCGTCTGGTCGTCAGGATGGTGTTCTCCTGTTGGCGATCACGATGGAGCCTCCGGCACGTCTGGGATCAGATGGAGATGCGAAGGCATTCCTCGACGATGTGTCACAAAAGTATGCCTCCAGCGCCGGTATCAGCCTGTCCACGGCTGCCGCTGCCGGGCCCGCGGGAGGTGCTGGCGGTGGCATGATGATGGACCCTGCTGCCATCGAAGCCCTGACCAGCGACCAGAAAGCCCTTTTCAAGCAGCAGCTCGAGCTCATTGCTCGGTACCTCAAGATCGACATTCGGGCCGGCGACAAGGCCTTCCAGACTTCGCAAGAATCGACCAAGCTTCTGCAGTCTCGGCTAGATTTGTGGGCCACGGAGCACGGCGATTTCTACGCCTCTGGTATTGAGCCCGTGTTCAGCTCCCTCAAAGCCCGCGTCTACGACTCATCCTGGAACTGGGCTCGTCAGGATGCTCTGAGCATGTATTACGACGTCATTTTCGGTCGACTTCAGGCCGTTGATCGTGAGATTGTTAGCCAGTGTATCCGCATCATGAACAAGTCGAACCCCACGCTGCTCGATTTCATGCAGTACCACATCGATAACTGCCCAACGGAGCGTGGCGGGGCCTACCAGCTTGCCAAGGAGCTCGGTGCTCAGCTCATCATGAACTGCAAGGACGTCCTTACGGTTAATCCCGTCTACAAGGACGTTGCGATTCCCACTGGTCCGCGGACAACTATTGATGCTCGCGGCAACCTCGATTACCAGGAGGTTCCTCGCGCCAGCTGCCGTAAGCTAGAGCACTATGTCCAGCAGATGGCTGAGGGTGGCAAGATCTCAGAGTACGGGAACCGCACCAAGGTCCAGAACGACCTCTCGAAGATATATAAGCTCATCAAGCAACAACACAAGCTGTCCAAGACCTCGCAGCTCGAGATCAAGACGCTGTACAGCGATATCATCCGATCTCTGGCGATGAACGAGAGCCAGATTATCCCCAAGGAGAACGGAAAGGCTAACGGCGCTGTCAAGAGGGCGTCTCCCAAGCCCAAGGGCAAGACTGAGACCATTCCCTTCCTTCACTTGCGCAAGAAGACTCAGCACGGCTGGGACTACAGCAAAAAACTCACTGGCCTGTATCTCGACTGCTTGGAGCAGGCCGCCAAAGATGGCGTGACGTTTGCGGACAAGTACGTCCTCATGACGGGTGCTGGTGCTGGCTCCATTGGTGCCGAGGTGCTTCAGGGTCTCATCAGCGGTGGTGCCAAGGTCATCGTCACGACCAGTCGTTTCTCGCGTGAGGTCACCGAATACTATCAATCCATGTATGCCCGCTTCGGTTCCCGCGGCTCGCAACTGGTTGTCGTGCCCTTCAACCAAGGCAGCGTGCAAGACGTCAATGCCCTGGTCGAGTACATCTATGACACCAAGGCTGGCTTGGGCTGGGATCTCGACTACATCGTCCCCTTCGCTGCCATTTCGGAGCAAGGTCGCCAGATCGATGGCATTGACTCCAAGTCCGAACTCGCTCACCGCATCATGTTGACCAATCTCATCCGTCTTCTCGGCAATGTCAAGGCCCAGAAGGCTACGCACGGGTTCGAAACCCGCCCGGCCCAGGTTATCCTTCCCCTTTCGCCCAACCACGGAACTTTCGGAAGTGACGGTCTCTACTCAGAGTCGAAGCTCGGCCTCGAGACACTGTTCAATCGATGGTACGCTGAGGACTGGGCCAACTACCTTACCATCTGCGGCGCCATCATTGGGTGGACCCGTGGCACTGGCCTCATGTCCGGCAACAACATCGTCGCCGAAGCTGTCGAAAACTTTGGTGTTCGCACTTTCTCTCAGCAGGAGATGGCTTTCAATCTCTTGGGTCTCATGTCTCCCACCATCGTCGACCTTTGCCAGAATGAGCCTATCTTCGCCGATCTGAACGGCGGTCTTCAATTCATCACAAACTTAAACGAGACCATGACCCGGGAACGCAAGCGCATCATGGAGACGAGCGAGATCCGCAGAGCCGTCACTAAGGAGACCTCTGCCGAGAACAAGATTGTCAATGGCGAGAACTCCGAGGCTCTATACAAGAGGAAGGTTATCGAGCCCCGCGCCAACATCAAATTCGAGTTCCCTACCCTTCCCGATTGGAAGTCGGAGGTTGCTCCCCTCAACGAGAACCTCAAGGGCATGGTGGACCTTGAGAAGGTTGTCGTCGTTGCTGGTTTCGCTGAGGTGGGACCTTGGGGTAACTCACGCACCCGTTGGGAAATGGAAGCCTACGGCGAGTTCTCCCTCGAGGGCTGTATCGAGATGGCATGGATCATGGGTCTTATCAAGAACCATAACGGCCCCATCAAGGGCCAGCCATACTCTGGCTGGGTTGATGCTAAGACCGGCGAACCTGTGGAGGACAAGGATATCAAGCCCAAGTACGAGAAGTACATTATCGAGCATGCTGGTATCCGCCTGATCGAGCCCGAGCTGTTTGAGGGATACGACCCCAACAAGAAGCAGCTTCTTCATGAGGTTGTCATCGAGGAAGACCTTGATCCCTTTGAGGCCTCCAAGGACACCGCGGAGGAGTTCAAGCGCCAGCATGGCGACAAGGTCGAGATCTTCGAGATCCCCGAGACTGGTCAGTACACGGTGCGTCTCAAGAAGGGCGCCTCTCTCTGGATTCCCAAGGCTCTCCGCTTTGACCGCCTCGTCGCTGGCCAGATCCCGACTGGTTGGGATGCGAAGCGCTACGGCATCCCAGATGACATCATCTCCCAAGTCGATCCCACAGCTCTGTTCGTCCTTGTCTCAACCGTCGAGGCCCTTCTTTCAGCCGGTATTACCGACCCCTATGAGTTCTACAAGTACGTCCACGTCTCCGAGGTTGGTAACTGCGTTGGTTCCGGTATGGGTGGTGCTACTGCTCTCCGCGGTATGCACCGCGACCGCTTTCTTGACAAGCCTCTGCAGAATGACATCCTTCAGGAGTCGTTCATCAACACCATGTCTGCTTGGGTCAACATGTTGCTTATCTCCTCCTCGGGCCCCATCAAGACTCCTGTTGGTGCTTGCGCTACCGCCGTTGAGTCGGTTGACATTGGCTACGAAACTATCATGGAGGGCAAGGCACGCGTCTGCTTCGTCGGTGGCTTTGATGACTTTGGTGAAGAGGGCTCGTACGAGTTCGCCAACATGAAGGCCACGAGCAACGCAGTTGATGAGTTCGCCCACGGACGCACACCCAAGGAGATGTCCCGGCCAACTACGACAACAAGAAATGGCTTCATGGAGTCTCAGGGCTGCGGTATCCAGGTCATTATGACTGCCAGATTAGCCCTGGATATGGGAGTCCCCATCTACGGCGTTCTCGCCCTCACCACCACCGCCTCTGACAAGATCGGCCGCTCCGTCCCTGCTCCAGGACAGGGTGTCCTCACCACCGCCCGGGAGCACCCCGGAAAGTTCCCATCGCCACTTCTAGACATCAAGTACAGGCGGCGGCAGATTGATCGCAGGACTAAGCAGATCCAGAACGACAAGGAAGCCGAGCTGCAGTACCTAGCTGACGAAGTCGAGGCGCTGAAGGCCTCAGGCCGCACTCAGGCGGAAGTGGCCGAGTACGTGGCCGACCGGGCGAGGCACGTTGAGAAGGAAGCCGAAAGGCAGACCAAGGAAGTGCTCCGCAGCTTCGGCAACAACTTCTGGAAGAGTGACCCAAGCATTGCTCCCCTTCGCGGTGCCCTCGCTACTTGGGGCCTTACCATTGACGACCTAGCCGTCGCATCCTTCCACGGTACCTCGACCAAGGCTAACGACAAGAACGAGTCCTCGGTCATCTGCCAACAGCTTCGCCACCTCGGCCGCTCCAAGGGTAACGCGGTTCTGGGTATCTTCCAGAAGTACCTCACTGGTCATCCCAAGGGCGCGGCCGGCGCCTGGATGATGAACGGCTGTTTACAAGTGCTCAACACTGGCCTTGTTCCCGGTAACCGCAATGCGGACAACGTCGACGAGGTCATGGAGAAGTTCGACCTTATCGTCTACCCAAGCAAGAGCATCCAGACGGATGGCGTCAAGGCTTTCTCGGTGACCTCGTTCGGTTTCGGCCAGAAGGGCGCTCAAGCCATCGGTGTGCACCCCAAGTACCTCTTTGCCACGCTTGATGAGGCAACCTTCAACGCATACCGCGCCAAGGTGGAGGCGCGCCAGAAGAAGGCTTACCGTTACTTCCACAATGGCCTTATCAACAACTCACTGTTCGTAGCCAAGAACAACGCGCCGTATACCGAGGAGCAACTCAGCTCAGTCCTGCTCAACCCCGACGCCCGTGTCGCGGAAGACAAGAAGACTGGAGAGCTCACGTTCCCAGTCAACTTCATGAAGCTCTCTGAGAAGAGGAGCTTGCCGTCAGAGAACAACGAGACACTAGCTTCGGTACTCGGGCGAGAGGCTCGCAGGCTTGAAGACATCAACACCCGCATCGGGTTTGACGTCGAGGAGATTTCCAGCCTCAACACTGACAATGACACATTCCTGGACCGCAACTTCACGGAGGGTGAGCTGAAGTACTGCATGGCGTCGGGCACTGGGCGATCACCTCAGAAGTCATTTGCAGGCCGGTGGTGCGCAAAGGAGGCCGTTTTCAAGGCATTGGGTGTGCCGAGCCAGGGAGCAGGAGCAGCACTAAAGGATATTGAGATTCTCGCTGACAAGACGGGCGGGCCAGTTGTCAAGGTAAGCCACCCCTACATACATGACACGGACGTGTTGGACAACATGCTAACATGACACAGCTGCATGGAGGTGCGCTCGAAGCGGCCAAGAAGGCGGGTATCAAGCATGTCAGCGTGTCGATTTCATACACGGACAGTCAGGCGGCAGCGATTGCGACGGCCCAGTTGTAAAGAAACGGAACAGTTCGGATGGGTGAGGAGTTTATATTATTTTGTTTAATAGCCATTGCATGTACATTGGGATTTTAGAGGCTTGGCTGTAGAGAGCGGTGGTCGGTGCCGCTAGATGCATGAATCAATTTTATGGCGTGTGTACAATATGTCCCTCCCTTCACTGAGAGTGTAAGGCGGAGGTCGGCGTGAATGGTGAAGGATGCTTATCGCAGCCTGATACTGAAGCCCGGATGGCCCTGCTGTCAACCAATCACGGGATGAGTTGGGCGCGGGATTTTGGGTGGAGTTGGCAGGTGTGGTCCCGGCGGGTGCCGGCGCTGGCCGATGACCGATGGAGCCTCGGGCGCGGAAGGGGGAGTGAATCAAGAAGTGGAATTCCTGGTAGATAAAAGCTAGCGGCTTGCCGGGTGTCCACTTCCTCTTCCGTAGGCGATCAACTCTGTCTCAGCCACTTTGCACTTTCTCAGCGGAACTGGAGCCCATGCACAAACAACCTTTGATGATTCCTCTGCTAGCACTCGTCACCCGGCCGCTCACATTCCGCCCCAAAACCTGATTTCTGATTGGCCAATCCAGGACCAAGTAAAGATGGCAACCACAACTCGCAACAAGCTCTTCCTGGGCTCCTTCATCCACAGCAAGGCCCTCGCCGAGCTCGAGTATCTCCACGATGCCGCCATCGCGGTCGATGCATCCGGCAAGATCGTGGCGGTCGAGCGGGACTGTGTCGGTCCCGAGGCGGTGAAGATGGTGCTCGCAAAACTGGGCTGGGCAGAGGCCGACGTCGATGTCGACGCCACGGCCACCAAGGCCGCCCACTTCTTTTTCCCGGGCTTCATCGACACACACTTGCACGCGCCCCAGTACCCCAACGTTGGCATTTTCGGCAACTCCACCCTCCTCGACTGGCTCAACACCTACACCTTCCCGCTCGAGGCTTCCCTCAGCAACCTCGCCCGCGCCAAGCAAGTCTATTCGCGCATCATTGCAAAAACCCTCGCCCACGGCACCACTACCGCCGCTTACTACGCCACCGTTGACGTTGCCGCTACAAACCTCCTCGCCGACCTCTGCCTCGCCGTCGGTCAGCGCGCCCTCGTCGGCCGCGTCTGCATGGACTCCCTCTCGCCGGACTACTACCGCGACGAATCCCCTGCCGCCGCCATTGACGCCACCCATCAAACCATTGCCCACATTGAGCGCATCGATCCAAACGCCCACCTCGTGCGCCCCGTACTCACGCCGCGTTTTGCGCCAAGCTGTTCACCCCCGCTGCTGCGTGCGCTGGGCGACCTCGCAGCGGAACGGCCAGACCTGCCCGTGCAGACTCACATTAGTGAGAATGTTTCAGAAATCGCCCTGGTAAGGGAGCTCTTCCCTGCAGAGCTCACCGGCGCGGTGGATGATTCTTATGCGGGGGTTTATGATGCGTTTGGCTTGTTAACGGACCGGACAATTCTGGCGCATGCGATTCATCTGAGCGAGCCGGAGGCAGATTTGATCTCGAAGAGGAGAGCAAAAGTCGCCCATTGTCCGTGCAGTAATAGTGCGATTACGAGCGGCCAGGCGAGGGTGCGTTGGCTGTTAGAGAAGGGGGTTTGCTGTGGGCTGGGCACGGATATGAGCGGGGGGTACAGCCCCAGTGTGCTGGAGGCAGCGAGGCTTGCGGCACTTGTGAGTCGGCATGTGGCAATGGGGGGTGATGATAACGCCAAGTTAACGGTGGATGAGGTGTTGTATCTCGCAACGAGGGGCGGCGCCGAGGTGGTTGGGTTGGAGGGGAAGGTTGGCGGGTTTGAGGTGGGAATGGATTGGGATGCGCAACTTATTGGCTTGGGGACGGTGACTGCAGAAGGGACGGCCGGGGAAGGCGAGGAGGATGGGAATGTCGATGTGTTTGGGTGGGAGAAGTGGCCAGATATGGTGGCCAAGTGGGTGTACAATGGCGACGACCGGAATACCCGCAAGGTCTGGGTGAAGGGGCGGTTGGTACATGAACGTCACGGTTGAAACCAGGGATCAGGGATTTGATTTTGGGCGGCTCTACATGGTATAGAACTGACATGAACAACATAGACTTGATAACGCGGGGGTATCTACTGACGTTAGATAAGGTTTATGAATATTCAACCCAGGCATAGACGTACGACTTTAAGTAGTTGGTTTTCAATGTTTGTGGGTGGTGAACTGAACTTACCTGCCTTTAGAAACCTGATGTCGGCTGAAAGGTATTGCGGTCGAGATGAAATTGCTACGCAGTGCTTACTTTGCACCTGCGGAGATATTTTAAACTACATGTACCTAGCACAGGTACGATCCTGTGGTACTGGCAACGGACAACACGAGATTGAGGCTCTTGCTTGTAGAGGAAGACGAGGACTGAACCTAGGCTAGCGACTGAGTGTCTGATTCGCGGTTTGTAAGGGCGTGCGAGACTCTACTTTACTTTCTCATGTTGTGTGTGTGATACTGTATTCAATACCGACAAACCTTTCTAACATTCAGCAACCAAGAAATCAAAATGCTCAAATTGATCCGGGGCCCTCTTTGTTGGTTCAAATATCGCACATTGATTGAGGCTCTTCAAAATAGTCATGTCCAATACCTATCAAATGAGGAAGACTAGACTATGTGGAAGAAATCTGGTTCAGTTCAGTTTTAAGTTTTACAAGTTTAAGTTGTTCTCGTGTGCCAGACCAGACTACATGACGAATTTCCAGCATGTTAACTGACAGACATGTATGGCGAGCTTGACGAGAAGTAGCATGTTGAGCTTTTTGCTGGCGTTTGTTTGCAACTGCTGCTGCAAGCTTCCAGTCTCACTTAAGTATCAAGTCTCAAGTCCCAAGACTCCACAGTGCACCACATCGATGTAGATTGACGTGTTTGTGCTGTTCCAGTAGGTAGGTAGTTTTAGTTCTCAACGAAATGGCTTAACCGTCTGGTCAGGTGGTGCGACACAGCATACACCACACTTTGAATACCTACATGTACAGATGGGGGGCATGGAGTCCAGACACATACCCAACATACCTGCCCTTTGTGAAGGCGTCAAACTTGCATGCAGAGAGGTAAGGTAGGTAGGTATGCAAGTTCCAGCCAGCCAACCTTCTTGACTGGGTAGTCTAGAACTGGGTACTCGTCACACATGCAGTTTGTGAACTTCAAGTTCTAGACCTCCCTACCTCACCTACACTAGGTTGCTAGGTACGCGCGCTTTCGGCTTTCCTCACATACTTGACCCAGCCCTCACGACTCACCGCTCGCATGTCTCATCCCGACGTAACACACTAGAGAAGAAAGGAAAAAAAGCCAAGCGCAATGCAGAACAGGGTGGATATGTGTGTGTGACTGGATGGGGCGTCGAACCCGTGACATGTGTCGCAACATTGGATTGGAGCAGATGTTCCCAAAGGACAGGGCAGGGGTTCAAAATCGGGCAAAGGCATGTACACACACCAATGACGGCAGTGCATACATAGTTAGTCAAGCATGTGCTGCTGCGCAGCAGCGCAGTGGAGCTCGGTGCGGTGCAGTACAGTGTTGAGTGTTGGTAGTCCAGTCACTGGGGCTGCAAGGGCTGGGCTGGGGGAGGGGGCTAGATCACTCACTTCGTCGGTTCAGCCTCAACTCGTAAACGCCAGAGATCTGTCTTTCTGTCACACACCGCCTCTGTCAGGTCTGTCCCGACTGGAATGGGCACCCAGGTACCTGGAAAATTCAGTTCCATGCCAGCAAAAGTTTAGGGCCTCGACTCGACTCGTCCATGCCCAGTCCCATCAGCGCATCAGACCTGACCTGACCTGATCTTTTGACCCGATCTGAACCCGTCGTTTAATGTGTCCTTCAACATTTTGAGACGCTGCAGCGTTTGAAGCCAGCCAGCCAGCCAGCCCTTTCATCCGATGAGGTGCACAACGTTTTATCATGAACCCTGTGCTTTTGGGCTGCAAGTTGGAGATGCCGGTGGGTGGGTCCCAGTACTGTTGGGCAGACAGAGAAGAGAGGGGTCACAGAGTTCCGGCTCCCACTCGCACGGCATTTGGGTGCCGCCCCGCGCGTGTTCAGTGTCCAGTGGTTTTCTGCGCCAAGACTTTGCTATTGAGCAGCGCCACGCAACTTCCATTGCCGTGTGACACACACACAACCAACCCAACCAGTGAAGTGGAGATGCAGGTCAACGGTTTCTTGGAAGGTAAAAAAACGAAGCGGCTGGAGATGTTGCATATCCGATAGGATTACCAAAGTAGTTAGGGCTCTTCTCCTCCAGTGCGTTGGGAGGGGTTCATTGGTTGGGCGGTGCTGGCAGATTTTTGGAAAAAAATTGAAAATCGTGGGTGGTGGCTTGTGGCTGAGAGGAGATCGGCTGGATTTCAGCTTTTGCTTTTTTCTATCCCTGCATGCTGTGCTCTGCCGTGCTGCTGCACTGCTCCTCGCCAATGCGTCAACAGGAAATTGCATCTTATCTTCTTGGTTTTCATTGTTGCTCCGGGAGGTAATGATAATCGCATTTTTTTTTTGCAAATGTTCAGTTTAAAAATCTAAATTTAGGATGGTACGGATGGGAAAATTGCGGCAAGCATTCCGGGTTGAGCTTGGGTCAAGCTTTGGTAACGAGGCCTCCATCATCTCTTTTTTCTCCTCGAACACTGAAACATGATGACGGCGGGAACGAACGAAGGGGGGGAGGGGGCCGTTCCATTCGGTAAGCGCAAGCGAATACCGCGCCAAGTTTGTTAATGACTTTAGCGGAGAACTTTTCTTCAACGTCAAGCATTTTTACTTCGGACATTCATCGATGGGCGTTTGGTGGGCGCAGCAAAGATAAATCGATGCGGCTAAACCTGTGCGGAGATAAAAGACTTCGTAACACAGCCCCTCCTTGCGTCCTGGTCTTGACTAACACTTCTTTTTTTCACTTTTTCATTCTGTGCCGGAAGGGACGCGAACCAGAGACAGGCAAAAGGCGGGGCCCGGTATCAAATCACACCGGCCGGGGAACCAGGGACCGAAGAGAAGGGGGGAAGGGAACCCCCCTTGCACAGCGAATCCTCATCCCGCAATGATGACCCCTTTCTCAGCCTTCGGAGAAGCGTGACAACGCGACACTCAGCTGTTAGGGGCGCTGGTCGCTTGGCATTACCATGTCTGCGAATCAAGACGTGCAAAACGGCCCCGCGCCCAGACAGCAAGCGCCGTTTTCCCGCAGCAAAGCCAAGCAAGCCCACTTGCCAGGGCCCTGTCTGCACGTCTTACCAGGCCCCCAGTTACAAGCCAAGGACCAGCTGCAGTGGCTGATGCTCCCTAGGACTGCTCAACGAGAAACCTCGGGACAAGAAGTACGCATTGGGCGTCAACGGTTTTGGGGAAATGAGGAAATGCCAGAGGATGGATAAAGATGGGCGTCTTCCCGGAAAAGATTTGCATATTCTGTTGATGTTCTTCTCGTGACCAAGCAGCAGTAGTACTGATCTTCCTCCCTTCCTAACTATCGCGCCTTTCTCCCCAAGGAGAAGCCCTTCGCTCACATTACACTCGTTTTTTCCCCGTCTCCCTTACTTTCCCCCTAATCAACCACAAAAATGGGCGCTTCAGGACTCGTCGCTGTCGGAGCCCCTCCGCTGAGGCCCTGGCTCGTCTACATGCGCTATGCCATCCTCGGCCTCTCTCTCGTCTGTCTCGCCCTTGCCGCCTGGGCCCTGTCCATCTGGGATAATGTCTTCATCTACGGAAACCCTGGTGGCCTGGTCATCTTTGTGACCATCTGGAGTCTGATCGTTTATGGCGGTACCGTCGCCGTTGAGCTCTGGGCTCCCCACATGTTTTACCGTGTGGCCTTCCTCATCGGGTACATCTTCAGCGTCATCTTTTGGCTGTCGGGCTGGTCATGGAGCGCTAGTGTGGCGTCAGCCTTTATGAGCTATTCCCGTCTTGCCGGCTTCAATGATGGCGCCTGGTATCAGTTTGGAGCGGCATGTGCGGGATGTGCTGCAGTTGGTGCTATTATCTGGTGAGTTTTTTTTTCTCCTCTGTCTTTCCCTTCTCCTCGTCCCACTTGGCTTACATTGTCTCCGTACACAGGGTCATGACCATTGTCTACCTCGTCTTCTATATCATGGCCTGCATCAACGACGGCTCCGGCACTACCCAGGTCGAGTTCGGCAATGTCAAGCATCAGACTTCTGCCCCTGCCCCCGCCCCTGCCGCCGGCTATCCCGCTCCCCAGCCTGGGTATCCTGTCCAGCCTGGATATCCCCAACAACAGGGCTACCCCGCTGGACAGCCATATGGTCAGCAGACATATGCCACGCAATAAATGACAAAAGGGGGATCGGTCGGTGATGGTGATGACAATTTATTTCTTTTCTGTTTGTCTGGCTCTGGATCTGTCTGTCTGGCTCTGTCTTGGTTACGTCACGTACGGTCTGGTTCATGCTTGAGAAGAGACTGGACTGGACTGGGTCGGTTGGGTTAATAGAGGGCAGCTACCTGCTATGAGGCGATGCGATCAAATGCCCTTGGCTTTGATGGTTTTATTTTGCAGTGTACTTTACGGGTTGGAGTAGATATGATATCCCAATATGCTTTTGTTCTGTCCATACTTTGGTTGGTTTGAGTGTGTGTGTGTGTGTGTGTGTGTGTGTGATGGGTGTAAGTCTTGGAACTGCTAGGTATCCAGGTGTGTATGTCATGTCTGCATAAGGCACCCACCCCGTCTTGTGTAATATCTTGAGCTTGTCGATGATGTCGATTCCTGTGTTGAAGTAGAGACACGTAGGCAGGGACCTATGTTGGCAAAAGCCTTGGGGCCCGATCTTGTCGACAACACTGGTAGGTATGTAGGTAGGTAGGACCATTATCCATGGGAGTGGTACACTGGGCTGTCGTGGCACTTGTATTGACGTACGTGGTCATGTCCCGTGCTTGTGTGCTTGTACTTGTGTTTGCCCGTTGATAACAACATAGGGGATAGGTTGGACAAATATAAACACGTTCCCTCCAAAAGACTGTTTACTGAATAACATATTCTTACTTGTGTGTGGTGGAGGGGGGAATGACCAGACCAGACTATGAACAGGACAGGTGGGTGATGTCGAACGAATGGCTAGAATCTCGATCAGGTAGTACCGTAGGGACATGTAGGTAGGTGGGCAGGTAGGCAGGTAAGGCAGCCAATCTCCTTACGTAGCTAAGCATATGATACCTACCTACCTACCTATAGTATGGTTTGGCAAGTATCTGGTTTGCCAGCTGCTCACCAACAGTTCGCACACATATGTATAAGATGTCTGGCGGTGGCCAGAGATTCTCGGTAGGTGAACTGGTCAGTTTTCTTCTAGTCTTCTCCCGCAATTATACTTGTTTAGGCAAATTCACTGCTCAGCTACCTTGCCAAGAAGGTTCAAAAGGCCTTAACGAGTAAATTTCGAAAGCCTTGCACGTTAGAATTAGGGCACTGAATATTCTGCTCTAAACCCCTTGAAAAAACAAAACAGCTTCCCAGCTGTTCATGTATTGTCTGAGCCCCTATGTTCTCGAGAAGTGATTTTTCAATAAGTGATCCCCCCCCATTGACAGACCTTGAACCTGCTACACGTGTCGTGTCTCTACCGTAACTTGGTACGAGATGACATGCAGAAAGTTAGTGCACATCTTGGGCATTCTAAACCCATTCTCTTCTGCAGTTATTAGTATACATTCTTTTTGTTTTCTCTTTTCAGCAAGTCCACCTACCTAGGTAAGTAGTCAACATGCTTGCTTGTAACTCCCATCAGCAGTGGGTAATATTATTAGGTAACTAAATCAAACCATGACAGATGTAGGTGCAGGTGCAGGTGTTTGCTCTGCAAGCAAGCAAGCAAACAAGCAATCAGGCCTACCAAACATTTCAGGATGAAATAAAAAAGGTTGCCCGTAGGGTCTGTCTAATCATGGCAGAGTCAAACCGAGTTAGCACAGATACATGTTGCATACCATGAGAGGCTCTGGACTCTGGTTTCGGGGCTGGTTCAGAGATTTGATCCGGATCCAAATCCAACATGACATGACCTTCGGCCGCCTTCGGGATCCACATCTGATCTACCAGCAACGGCACCGGCCCCGGCCTGAGGCAAGGAGGATTTCTAGAAAAAAGTATGCTACGTCCTTAACAACCCAGCGCTCTCGTGTAACTTGACTGCCTTGTAGAGCAGTCTTCATCCCAACGTGTATGGCGCGGGGGAGATAGTGATGTGTCATTCGTGCCTTATAAAACCTGGGATGAACCCCATCATGCGCTTGACTCGATCTTGGGCGCCTGAGAAGCGTGGCTGCTAGGAAGAGAATCGATGGGTCGAGGCTGGCTATAAGTTACTGCGGGGTCCCGCACACCGAGAGCCTGGAGGATAGCTGGAAAGACGTAGAGAGCTTTGATAGTTCAAGCAAGCAACCAACTAAGAAAAGACCTGATCGGTTTCAACTCGGGTACTTTACTTTGCCATTACAAGATTGGACACCACACGGCTGTCACTGGCAAAAGGACAGCAACATCTGTACCCACGCACGACCACGGAACTGGTTTAAAGCACGGCGGCAACTTAGGTGGCATTGCTAGTGCCGCCCTAGAATCACCACCGAGCGAAGAGGTAGCCTCGAGTATCGCCTCCACCTGAGCGACTACTACTCCAAAGCACGGTCCATGACCAACCCCTTTCCCCCCTTTTCCATTCCTCAGCCAACGGAGGCAGCTGGTGGGGGAATGGTCGGACAGTCTTCCGTCTCCGTTGCCTCCGGTTCCCCGGTTTCGCAAACCCCCGTGCCTGATAGCTCGTTTGCTCCGATAAGGGGCAGCTTCACGACGCTTACCCCAGCAACACGATCTGCTTCAGCTACGGCGGCAGATAAGCTCTATCCCGGCAGTAGCGCCACAGGGGCGTCGGCGACACGACCTCGGCCATACCGTCCTCGGGGGGCGCCAGGGGCAGCAACAACCGGTGTTTCCGCTGGACGTATTGTCAAACCGCGCGGCAGAAAACCGTAAGTCTCCGCCTTGCCACTCATAGACCGAACGAAACCCCTGGAACTAACAGGATGACAGGATAAGACCACGGGAAAAGAAAGCCCTGGTGGAGATCCGGGAAGACATGACCGTGGACGAGCGCGAGGCAGCTGCGGCATGGAATCGGAGGAGCGCAAACGGCGACGCGGCGGCGCGGTCACGGTTGCGTCGGCATCTGACATTGCTGGAGCGGGACGCTGAGGCGGCTGGGTTTGCGAAAAACAGCGCGTTGCTGGCGGAGTTGTTGGCAAGGTGTGAGGGGCTCTTGCCTGAGAGTGAACGGGCGAGGTGGAATGCGGCGAGGAGGGATGTTCTGGCCAAGCATGGGCATGATGTAGGGGCAGACTTGGATGAAGTTCTCTACCGCCCGGACGAGGCCGTTCAAGCCGAGCTTGCAGATATTGTCGACATGCGAAGGGAGATAGAGCTCCGTATTGACAGCGGCGAGCTCGCATTACTCCACGGTCTGGCTCTCGCAACTGCGGCGTCGCGTATCATGGGGCGTCCACTGGGTGATGTAAGTATACCCCTGAAACGATGCGCGACTAACCAAACTGACAAGATGCCAGTATGACGCGTACCAGCTCCAAGTCAAAAAAGACGAGTTCCTCGCCAGGATGAAGGGCGCAGCGCAAACAATCGACGAGGGGGAAAAGCTCCTCACTTCATTCGAGGAAAAGGCCAATGCACAGCGCGCAAAGCTCAAACAGGTGCAAGCCGACTTGCTTTCCTTTCGGGCTGCAGCTGTCGAGTTCGGTCTCTTGAACGAGTATGCACACCTCTTCCCTGACGAAAAGGGGAAAGCACCTGAGAGGCCCACCTTGGAGCCGGGGCTTGCTGCTGTCCCCGTCCCCGTTCCCATTCCCGCTGCAAAAATGGAACACCTCTTCCACGGGTTTGCTGTCGACGACTCGTCAGGGCCTAGCATGATGTACGCGTCGCCTGAACAGCTCCAGATCAAGTCTGATCCGTCCTTTTTCGGGCAAGACTACTCTAACCCCGAGTTTCCGACCATGTTGGGCAAGACCAACTTCAACTTTGCCCTCCAAGGGGCCGACAACATGTACTTAGGGAACAACACCAATGTCAAGAATGACAACAACTCCATGTGGCAGCACCAGTGGGCTGCCTCGCTAATTGACGATGATCCTTTTTCCATGGCGAACGAAGAAGCGAATAGCTACCCGCTTGGGCCAATTTCGTGAATTTAAAGAGGACTTTCCAAAAGACGTTGGTGGCCGTTGCACATATTCTGGCGTTCTACGAATATGTTTCTGCTTGGAAAATCCGGCATTTTGGGCGCAGAAATTTGGATTTGAGTCGGAAAGGAAATTTCTGCAGTATTCCCCGATGGAAATCGGGTAGAGGGTGGCGGTTATTGACACATTGGGTTTGGTTGGATTTTCCAAGGTTCGTGCATTTGAGTCGTATATCGCAAGAATTTTGATGCTGCCGATGATGACCTTCAATGTGAGTGGTGTTGATTTGGTGGTTGGTGTTGAGAGACTTGGCGCCAAGAACATGGCACGCACTGGCCGTGACGCCATGCTGTTAATTGAGACGCGTCTTGCAGCCCACTTTGGCGCGTCGCTCCCCACTTCTCGTGGCCCGTCATCCAGGCCCTGGACTTCTCGATCCCTGCGTTTGGACACCACCAATTCCACCCAATTCCTGTGCAATGCCGTTGTGTTGACCAATTCCTTACTTACCCAATTCCCAGATATCTATCTTAAGATGCTGGGGCCGTCGTCTCCTGTTGCCTTCCCGGCGAGTTCTTCGCCTGCGAATTCCAAACGACCGCGACCTGCGAACCCTCAAAAGCAGAAACCACGCATTGTGGGCGGTTTTATTGACTCCGACGACTCTGACGATGAAAACTCGAGAGAACCCTCCAAACGACCACGATACGTGAGCCCTCGGAAGAAAAAACCACGCGTTCTGGGTGGCTTCGTTAACTCTGACGACGACTCGGACGATGAAGCACCTGGGGAGCCCTCTCCGAAGCGGAGAATGCTCGACCACGACACACACGATGCCCAGCTCCCCGACATCCAAGAAGCTCCCCTCCAAGAAACCATCTCGACTCCTCCCGACAGCCAACCACACCAAGATTCCGAAGATGACGAGGCAGCGCGATACGAGCGTCTGTTTGGCACTCAAGCTACCTCCGCTTTCCCCTCCTTCAGAAGAGATGAACGCGCCGAGCCCGCCACCGCTTCTGCCTACCAATTCTCGACATGTGCTGGCAAGACTGTTTCTATTCGCGAGCGAAAAATAACTGCTGCCGTGTCCTACGCGACAATGGTAGCGGCAAGGTCCAAGACGAAGGAGGGACGTGCAAAGAAGGAATTCTTTGGTATCGACATCCACGAACTTGTCGAATCAGCCAAGAAGGAGATTGCAGAGTCTCACAAAGAGGCCGACGCCGCTCCCATCACGCCCCCTGCGAATCCGGACCAGGCTGTTGCGTCGGTTGAGAACCATCCGAAGAAGTATAGGCGGACCTTGCTGTGGACCGAGAAGTACCGAGCAAGGAATTTTATGGACCTTTGCGGAGATGATCTCACCAATCGCCAGGTCCTCCGCTGGTTGAAACGCTGGGACCCAATTGTGTTCCCACACGCCACCAAGCACAAACCTCGGCGTCAGGCTCACCAAGGTCAGCAGCCGGAGGAGGAGAAGCCACATCGCAAGATTCTGATGCTTACCGGTCCGCCGGGACTGGGGAAGACGACTCTCGCCCACGTTTGTGCGAGACAGGCCGGCTACGATGTCATGGAGATCAACGCTAGCGATGACCGCAGCAAAGACGTGGTCAAGGGACGCATCCGGACTAGTCTGGGAACCGAGACCGTCAAAACCGTCGAGAACAAAAAACCGCAGCCTGGCAAGCAGCCCAAGGTTGCCCGCCCGGTTTGTGTGGTTGTGGATGAAGTCGACGGCGTTGTGACAGGCTCGGGACCGTCGGGAGAAGGTGGCTTTGTCAAGGCCCTCATCGACCTAGTCATGCTGGATCAGAAAAACTCGGAGGGCGCAGCATCATCCGGCCCCGGGCGCAAGAAGAAAAGGACAGACGACTTCCGTCAGATGAGGCCCCTAATCTTAATCTGCAATGACGTCTATCACCCCTCGCTTCGCCCACTCCGGCAGTCTGGTCTCGCAGAAATTATCCATGTTGGAAAACCCCCTGTCGAGGCGGTTGTTAATCGCCTAAAGGCCGTGTTTGAGAAGGAAGGGATCCCCTGCGAGAAGGACGCTGTCAGAAAGCTGTGCGAGGCTGCGTGGGGCATGACAAGTGCGCTTGATGCGAAGAAGGGAATGGAGAACAATGCGGAAGGTGACCTCCGCGGAGTAATGGTCGTCGGCGAATGGGTCGCAGGACGGCTAAGAGCCAGTTCGGCTCAGTCCACACCGACCCTTACCCGCCAATGGGTTGACAAGAATGTGCTTCAGGATCTCGCACATGGAGGTGGTGGCGCCAGAGGTCTCGGTCGCGGTGGTGTCAAGGAGATTGTTAATCGCATTTTCCAGGAGGGCGCCGGCTTCCCCAAACCTACCATCATCGCCGTGCCATCCAAAAAGACCATACACGAGCAACACCAGGCCCAGCTTGGCTTCTCGGAGCAGCAGAAAAAGTATGCCATGGGTCGTCTCCTCGAGATGATCGAAACCAGCGGTGAGATCGACCGCATTATGACCGAAGTATTCTCCGAGTATCCGAATCGCGAGTTTAATGACGACTCGTTCCTAACCAAGCCCAACATTGCCTGCGAGTGGATGCACTTCCACGATGCCTGCTCAGCCCGGCTTTTCGGCAGCCAGGTATGGGAACTAGCTGCCTACGTCAGCCAGCCCATCCTCGCATGCCACCACCTCTTTGCGTCGCCTCGTCGATACCAACCCCAGAACAACTATGAGTCCAAATGGGGTGATCCGACGCTCGAGAATGCCCCCCCACCCCTGCCTTTCACCGGCCCCCGAGCCAACTATGAGGCTTTCGAGGCCGAAAAGGCCAACCGCGCTGTCTTACAGGGCATCCACAGCCAACTACCGCCGCATCTGTCACGAGTCTTCCGAAGTCCCGAAGACCTAGCTGCAAACTTTATGCCTTACCTTTCCCGTCTTGTCTCTCCTGACGTCAAGCCGGTCCTGGTCGGCGGTAGCGACAAATCTGGCTCTGTTGCCAGCGTGCGCCGTGAAGGCGAAAAGGCCATGGTGCGCCATGCCGCACAAGTCCTCGCCGAGATCGGTATCGAACTGCACAGAGGACGAATTGAAGACGCCTCGGCGGGTCCCGTAGCCCGACCACAATGGGTTTACCGGATGGAACCGTTCGTACCCTTTCTTCATCATATCAAATCCCCCAACAAATCTTAACTAACTTTGCAACACAGAGATATCGATGCCCTTGCCACCTTCGAAACTGCCGGTGCCCTCCTCTCCACCCACGTGCCCACTCGCTACGCTGTCAGACAGGTTCTCGACCAGGAACTCCAGCGTACCCTTATCATGCGTGACAATGCTGCCCGCCAGGCCCGTCTCCGTGCCGGTGGTGTCGGTGGCTCCAACACATTCATCTTTGACGACGACAAGGAAAACCGGCCGCGCCACCCCCGAGACAAAGACAGGAACAAGACCAACTCCAAATCCAACAGCAACACCTCCTCCCTCCTCGCGGACGGGAACGTCAAAAAGGACTTCTTTGGACGTATTATCGTCGACACGCCTAACCCGCTAGCTGAACTCGATGGCAACGGAAACGCGAGGAGGAAGCGTGGGGGTGCTGAAAAAGAACGGTGTAAGGTGTGGGTTACGTATAACGAAGGGTTGAATAATGCGGTGAAGAAGCCGATTTCTTTGGAAGAGTTTCTGAGGGGGTTTTAAAGATCTGGATAGGCGTCCGTGGAGGGCCTATCTAGGTAGGTACCTACCTACTTACCTACCTACCTAGGTAAAATGGTGGTGAACGATGCATATCCGTATGGAGTTTATGAGTTGATCAATGACAATGGTAGTGATGGTGATGGGCATGTTGTTGTTTTTTGCATGATTATGGGCAATAAGATTACTTGGTTTGGATTGCAACAACGTGGTAGATGAAGAAAGAGAATCCGATCATGTCATTTGTCGCTATTTTTGAGACGTTAGTGATGTGTGCGAATATCTAGCTAACAAAGACGAGGCGTGGAACGTCATACCTACCTCAGTCACTGAAGAGAAATTGTTAAACGCGAGTCATTGGTCTATCTAAATTCTCGTACTTCGTACATGAACGCATCTTGCCGTACCTACTATTCGTATCGGACCTTCTTGTAATTAGGAAAGGAGGATCAGGGAAAGCAAAAAAAAAAACCTAGACGGTACAGACTACAGAGATCAACAACAAACACCAGGAGACTCTCCAACCTCCTCAACATAAAAATCATGAAAATCCAAACAAAGAAATGCGCGTCAACATGAAATCCAAATTCCCTCTGCTAACACTGCCAGCTAACTCCTCAAAATAGGTAGCTCACCTTTTGCTAACACCAAACGCCATGCTCACAGCACCTTCCCAGCACCCTGACTGCGTAATCTCCCGACATGGACCACACCGACGAACTCTCTGAGCCACTTCGGTAGATATAATCCCCCAACCCGGCTTGTCGAATAAGCTGCAAGTCGTCACACGCCCGGCATGCTGATGGACTAGCAAAGAGAAGCGACGTTCGTCTCCGTAGAGGACGGATGTGGCCACCAAGGAAGGGCTCGGAGGTTCTGTGGCAAGTGCTGCGTGAGGAGGAGCGGGAGAGTGTATTTCTCTGTGCTTGTATGTGCGATGCTACTTTTTGTGTCAGACGTTGACTGCGCCGACAATGGCTTTCTTTTTTGGATGGAGGGTTCTAACCTGACCCTGAACCCACTGTGGCGACCGGTGTCGATGGCTTTTGAACCGGGGCTGGTTGCGTTGGTGCAGCAGGAGAAGCGGGCGCTTCCGGACGCAGGACGAAGAAGCCCCGTGCTGGGGAAGCTGCGTGCGGGGAATGGGTGGGGGATTTTGAGAATAGACCTCCTGGCTTGGTCGAGACTGGTGATCCCGAGCCTAAAGTATTTGATGGGCTAGAAGACGATGGACAGAATAAGCCCTTTGGCGGAACCGAATCGGCAGCTAGCGGGTTGGATGCCTTGGGGATCGCGCCAAACAGTCCTTCTATCTTTTCTGATGCAACATGAACCGGAGAGCAAATGTCGAAAGATGCTTGAACGGGCGATTTCGTCAAGTGGGTAGTAGCCGGCGAGCTGAATAGAGACGACTTCTGAGCCGGGGTGTTATTCACGTCGCTCTCTTCAGGATGTGTATCAAGTTGGGAGCCGAATGTGGTTGACCTCCGAATGGAAAAGAGGCGTCGGGGACGGCTTGGTGGGGGAGCTATGAAGCCGAAGAGCCCTGCTGATTGGGGCGAAGCAGTCGACGTTGACCCGGGAAACGAATCCTGAGTTTTCAGAACAAAGGGCGAAGAGGGACCCGTCGAACCAAAGAGGGACTGTCTCCGAGATTTTCTCGTGTACGCCCTTCCGGGCCAGTTTGTGTAGGGAGCGGGATTAATGTCACGTGTGAAGGAAGACGTCGTCGAGGCAGACCGGCTCAAGGAAGACAGAGTAGACCTCCGGCGAGTCTGGCTAAAATCTGGGGGAAACCCAGTGTCTGCGGCTGGAGCGGACCAGAGGGGAGTCGAAGATTCAGACCTTGAATATCCCTTTCCGACCGGCTTTGCTCCCGAAATAGGGTGACAGCTCCCACACAGCCAGTTGTTCGAGTCGTTAGTCTCATTCTCTCCTAAAGCGCCCCCGGCAGTCTTGCTAGATGCATCAGACGGTGACTCAGGCGGAGTAGAGGGAAGTCGGCCTGGAAGGACCGAAACGGGGCTGAAGTTGCTTGGTGGACAGCTTTGGGGGGAGGCAGGGGGGTGGGAAAACCCAGAACCCTCGCCGGCGATTCTGTGAGGGCGTGGTATTAGTTCGAGTCCCAGCTGGGACAAATGTGGAGTGGAGAAACCTACTCATCGACAACTCCGGTGTGCTCTCTTCGGGGTACTCCTTACAGTGCTCCTGACAAACTGTGAGACTATGTTCCAGTGCTTCAAGACGCATCTGTGTTTCGCCTCGTTGTTTCGTGATCAGCTCAGATTCTGCCCCCAACGAGCGCAGCACTGGATCTGATATGTCGATGAATGCGTCCGGGGTCAGAATGTTGGGGATATCGGAGATCAGACAGTTCTCTATGGCAAGAGTCATGACATTGTGGGCGAAGTTCTGGAGGGACATCTGCGCAGGAAGATTGTTAGCCTTGCATTCGGGTTAACATCAACGGTAAAGGCACGTACCTCGTAGTACTCGGTCATGGTGTCAATGATCTCCTCAGTACCGTATCCGTCTTCAAACTCGACGAATGACTTGGCCACAGCCAGCGCAATGTGTTCTTCGTCGAGCTTCCTAGTGGGAATAGCCATGAAGTTGTCTGGGTGGTCCTTGTTGAGATTTCTCAGAATCTGATGAGTAAGGCGGTCTGCTCTTCGCCGGGTCGGGAGAAACTCGGAGGAAATTGGCTGAGGATCATACCCTGACCGCAAATGCTGAAGCAGCTCAAGGACCTTATCGGCGAGTTCCACCTTCTTCTGTTCGAAATACGGGTTGACATAGTGCCGAAACAATCTCATCACCGTCCCAAAATCAGGGTCGACAATATGTGACAACAGGGACATGACAAAGTCTTTTGAGAACTCCGTGACCGTCTCAACGTGTTGGAGGGCAATGCTCTCCCACGGTTGTGAATGGTCTCGGAAGAGTTGAAGCGCCAGTCTGTTGTTGGACGACCTAGGAAACTCGACACCCTGATTCTCTAGACCTATGGCCTCGAGCTCTTGCTTGAGGCCACCGATGGTAACGGAAGATGGATCATCTAGCACAAATAGACTGACGAATGGTTGTAGATACTCGGGAAACGACTCAGGGAACTCTTCAGGCTCGTTGGGTTTTGAGTGGGATCCAGTTGTTGCGGTGGTCCAAAGGATCCGGCGGGTTTCACCCCTTGTGAGGAGCACATGGTAAAAGGCGGAATTCAGATCCCTAACAAGCGAACGAAGTTTTCGGATGCGCCAGTCGGTGTAAGTGTCGGCTGCGGGATTGTGGAACAAGCCACCGAAGAAATCATCGGTGTAGTTGCCCTGGACTGCATGCAGGGCCAAGCGCTGGAACTTGTTGCTGATGCCAATCAGATACTTCCTTACTTCCATTGGAGAAGATAGCGGATCGCCAAGCTGCTCGAAGAAACATTGATTATTGCAGATGTAGCTCTTGATCTTGGTGATGAGGCCTGGCAGCTTGGACTGAACATGGCTCAGCATGACGCGACCCAGTTTCTCGCGTAGGGTCTTGATGCCGCGATGCTGCTGGCCGACAAGAGACCAAAGGCCGGTAATAAAAGGTGATTCTTCGACTCTGGCTCGCTCTCGATTGCTCAGGCGTATTTCTTCTTCAGAGAGGTTGCGAAGGACATGCCAACCAAGTGCTGGGGCTAGCTGGTAACCCTTCTCTTCGTTTCGCAATACGTGAAGACAAAACTCTTGTCGGTAGGACTCCTCGGCCTTGTCAGGCTTGGTGATGATTCCAAGGGTGCGACGGCCGCTTGGGTCGTGTTGTCTGGCTTTTTCGAGGGCCCTCGGCCGTGCGGAACGTACGTCTTCGGCTGGGACAACAACAACAATGATGCTGTCCTCTTGGCTCATGTACTCGTCGGCGATGCGGTTTACAGCAGCAGCGCCAGTCATACTTGCATTGCAGTTGGTCTCGCCCTCATAGAGTCCGGGGAGGTCGACAAGAGTGAGGCAGGGTAGGTTGGGGGCGGAGATTTCGACGCGGAGAACGTCCTCGGAGAAGTTTATGAATTCTAGAAAAAGCCCCAGACGCTGTCTCGCCTCTCTGATAATGGAAATGAGATCGCTTCTGTAGAAGTTGGAGGAGCGCTCAATGTGAGAACCAGACTGGCTTCGAAGCTGCGCACTGATCATGGTTTCAGGACTCGCGCGTAGGACCAGCTCGGTAGCGAATCGAGTGCATCCATGTTCGCCAACTTGGGCCGGGAGCCGGATGTGTGTAATAGTTTCGAGGGCGGAACTCTTGCCAGCGCCCCGGTCGCCAACAACGACCAGTCGGGGGAGGACAGACTGCCCAATGCTGAGGTCGATGTCGCTCAACTTGTCGATGGCAGCGAATAGCTCGCTGTGTTCAACGGACTGTAACTGCCTCAAGGCGTCAAAGTTGAGGTCGAAGCTCATTGTGGGGGGTTCTGACACGGTTCTGGAAAGTGTCCAATATTGACGTGTGGTAGAGAAGGTAGAGTGAGTGAGTGGTTGAAGTTTGAGACTGTGATAGGAGATTGTAGGAAAGGGGTTATGGGGATTGCGAGGTCTGTAGAGGATTATGGGAAGGTGCCATGGATATTATCAGCAGTCCTTATGTACCTATCTTTCAGTAACTGGAAAGGCGGTTGTTTGCACCTTCTACTCGAGGCCGCCCAAGCACCAGCGCTAAAGGTTGGAAGAAAGAGGGAGGGAAAAAGACCTGAGACGCACAGCCGCCAGACCACTCGGTCCTTTGGTGTGATTGTTGGTTCCCTTTTGGAGATTTGGGTTCTTTTTGGAGTTGAAAATGTTTCCCATGTCACATCATCGAAACGTGGGGTTGACCAATGTGATTGGCTGAGGTGACCCAACGGAGTGGTTTCGGCGCTTTCAAGCCGCTTCACCCTCGACGAGACCCTCTACAGCCCGCATTCTGACCGACTAGGCTTACGGACATATTGAGCACGGGGCGGATCGGCGCGCGCTTCTTTGATTTGCCGCTCACTTTAGCAGGCTTGTTCATAAGGGCTTTGCCGATTGTGGCCGGCGACCCCAGGTTTGTCTTCAGGTCGAGGCTTTTCCCAGAGGTCACAACGAACGCGCTCAACCTTGCGTCCGTGAAGAGGCCAACTTCGTTTCAAAGCCGGACGCGCCCGGTATCTCTCAGTCGTCACTCGGGGCCGTTTGCTTCTCCTGTGGCAAATTCAGACTGAGCTTTACCTTTCTCAGTCGAAGAGAGTGTTTCGTTTCGGAGCTGGGTGTCCTCCTACAGAGCCTCAAGGAGGCCAACAGTCAACAGGGAGTGTTTCATTCGCAGGAACACTCCTCCGTAATGGTGGCCACAGTTTGACTTGTTACCTGAAGTGCCACTTTGAGGACTTCGGTCTGGGTCTTCCACACACCTAGCCTCCATGATACTGGCGGCCGAGGGCCTCAAGGCATTGAGGAATTGACAGGACTGCAGTCCTCTAAGGCGTATTCAATTAAACACAGCCCACGGTGCGCTCAAGAAGGACAGGCTCGTTATCGATCACGGCATGTGGAGAAGTAGTTGAGGGATACCTTGCTCCTTCGTGTCCGGGGCGGACGATTGGCCGCAGTCTGGTCAGGTTGCAGAGCCGGCCGCTTAAGAGAGGTTCTCTAGTGGTTCGTCGGAATCTATTCGGATCCGTTGAATGTAATTTTTAACAGATAAGGTAGTAAGCTTTGTTGGACGGAGTTGTAGTTGTTGGGTTGGTATAAAAAGGACTGGAGCTTCCGTTGCAAAAAAGGGTGCGGTTATTTTGCTCGATTGTTCGGAGGAAAGTGCTGGGCACACACACCTGCCAAGATTGGAAGTGTGGTGATTGGTGCGTTCACCAAGTAGTTAAGTCGCTTTTGCTGTTGAGAAAGCAACTGCGAGTGGATTCTGCAAGAACATGCGAAACTCCAACGTGACGCAAAGACTGACTGCTTCACCGTGCAACACCCGCAGCCTACCCCCACCCCCAAATGAAAGCTGGTAGTGGTAGCCAACGTGCCGGTTGTTCTCATGTAAGAGTTACGGAACTCGGTGGCACTTTGGTCAAGGCGTAACCGATTGCCGGGTGTGGCCCGGCACCCAGCGGCTTTTGTGGGGCCGACTGCCGGTTCACAGCCGGCAGTCGGTTTAACATGGTACTTATTACACGGATGCCCGCAATGCCTGCTCAACATTGACGCAATGGCTCCTTCCGCTTGCTGGGGGAATGGCCCATTCGCTCAATTATGAACATTGTGGGCGGATTTTTACTTCTTTTTATTTTTCCTGCAAACATTCAACCCCGTCTTGGTTTTGGGTCTCATCTTCTCTGACCTGGTCTTGTTTTCATCACCACAACATCATTACCCCATCACCATGTCAAAATATTACACCTTCACAGCGAGGCGAAATTCCCAAGTGCAAGGTCTTATCATTATGACCAAGTTCCAAAAAAGACTACAAACAATATCATGTGGTATCTCATAGCCAAAGCACCCCATCGAAAGCCAACATTATCCAATCCAACCCCTCTGTTCTCTAATTCGACTCTGATCCCGACCCAGACCTGGCCCGACCCTGCGCCAAGTTGTTCACCACACTCTTGACAGCCGTCTCAACATCAATATGGAAGTTGGGCCTGTTGATTCCATACAATGGCACCAATTTCCCGCCGATGCGTCTCGAAGTGACGGGCGAGATCTCTCCCGACTCAATATCATCTGGCCGCTTTGCGCCTGCCTCGACTGCCTTTTCCTCGGCGGGCGTGCTGCCTGCCGCAGTTCCCACTGCAATGAGCGGGCCGCTGCTTCCCTTTTCGCCATGGACGAGGTTCCTGTCAAAGCCAAAGCCAGCAGCAACCAGAGCTCGCTTTGTCCAGCGGTTTGCAATGCCAGTGAAGTGCCACTCGACCGTGTCGGGTGCAGCATAGCGCGCAAACTGGTTTCGCACATCAACGAGCGCCTGGGTGGCCGTGACGTCGAGGAAGTTGACGGCGGTGAAGTCGAGGATGACAGCCTTCAGTGTTGGGCGCGCAGCAATTTCCTCGCTGTTGGCAATCTTGCCCTTGCGCGGGCCGGGGTCGTTCCATGGACGGTCGCCAACCTTGTCATACTTGTTCAGCTCGGTGCGGCGTGTGTGCTTGAACACATGGATGGTCAAGGTGTCAATGTGCCGCGCCGAGTTGACATAGTTGAGGCCCTCACCAAAGCGGTATACAAAGACACCTGGATACGGCGACTGAAGGTCGATTTCTGGGTTGGCCAGATCCGACTTGTCGATGGGGATGTAGGCCTGGTGCAAGGGTGATGAGATGGCAGACCGGTCGAGAGATGCCCCACCACGGACTAAGTCTCGGGGTGCAGTGGTGACGTTGATTCTGCCGAGAAAGCGACCTGGCGACTTGGCAATGCGGAAGGCCAGCACAGCTACGGAGGCGCCCATGGTCGCATAAATGCCGTTCTCGATGGATGTGAAGATGGAGACAAAAACGCCAGCGAAGAAGATGACGACCTCGATTGGCGACGTCTGCCAATAACGGTACACTTCGCGTGGGGGCGTGATCAGGTCACCAACGGCGTGGATGATGATGGCGGCGAGACCAGCGCTTGGAATGTAGAAGAAAACCGACGTCAACGCATATAGGGCGAGCAGCACGATGACGGCCGTGAAGATACCAGCAAGTGGCGTGCGGACGCCAGCTTTGGACTTGATGGCTGTGCGCGAGAAGGAGCCCGTGGCCGGGTACCCGCCGAGGAAGGGGCCAAAAACATTGGTGAAACCGATGGCGACAAGCTCCTGGGAAGGGTTGATGATATAATTGTTCACACGACCGAACGACTTGGAGATGGCAATGTGTTCGATGAGCAAGACCAAGATGGTGGTGGGAATGTCGCCTGCGATTGCGCTGAGCACCTCAGTGTCGACACGAGGAGCGCCGGCATGTTGGAAGCCTGCAGAGATTAGCAGGGGCCTAAAATCAGGAGGTGAGTCCACTTACCACTTGGAACAGTTCCGAGAATCTTGAACTTGGCCTTATCCGCCTTGTCCACTCCCCTGTTGACAAGCCAGCTGACAAGGATGTACAGAATGACGATGAAGGCCATGCGGAGCGTCGATAGGAAGAACCACGTCTTCTGCCTCCTCGGGTATCGCTTGCCCATGAAGTTGCAGAACCAACGGAAGAAGTACAGGCCGAACAGGGCTGTCATTCCCATGGCGGCGTCGAGCTTGGCCCTGGGGAGGCCCTTGAGGGTGTTGATGATAACGTTGTATGTCTCGACGCGCGTGTTGATGCCAGAGATGCCTAACAAGGTGGGGACCTGGCCGGCGGCGATGCTGATGGCGGAACCCGTCATGAAGGCGCCAATGGCAACAAGGGGAATGAACTCGACGATCCAGCCGAGCCTGACAATGCCCAAGAACAGCAACACAACACCTGAGATGAAAGCCAGAGCACGGGCAATCACCTCGGCGCTGAGATTTGGATGAGTCTTCTGGACGTTGATGACAGTGTTTCCTACAATGGTGGACATGACAGCGACAGTCTGCGAATGTTAGACCCAGCCTGCGGCTGCGCCGGACCCGGCTGCACTTACACCAATGGTGATGTCCTTGGACGTTGCGAAGGCCCAGTAGAGGAGGAAGCCGACAAACGATGTGTACAGACCATACTCAGGGGGGAGGTTGGCAAGCAAGGCATACGCCATACCCTGTGGCACGACGACGAAGCCGACAGTGATGCCTGTACCGGTAGGTCAGCGACGGTTCCTCAAATGGAGAGAGGCGACCCACCAGCGATGAGATCGCCGACCAGCCAGGTCACATTGTAGTGGAAGATCCAGTTGAGGAAGGGGAATAGCTCGCGAAGGTAGGTAGCGGTGCCGTCGCGGGTAGGTATGAAGCTCTGTAGGAACTCCTTGGTGGAGACCTCGAGTTCGACAAAATCGCCATCGCCATAGTAGGCCGAGTCGTCAAAAGTCTCCTCAGGGTCAATGCCGAGCAAGCGCTTCACTCGGTCGCCGAACGTGGAGGTCATGGTGTCGTCTCTTTGAGATGTACCAGCGCGACGATGTGCCCGGCAAAACGAGGTTGCACGGGAGCGCGGGTTTTATACGGCAGGAACGGCTGGAGCCAAGGTAGGACCGGTAGGTGAATTCCCTCTTTCTCAGCTCTTCCCTACCCAAATTGATTGCGGGATGGCGTTCGCGCTGATCCCTCCCCGAGCTCGCGGGTAGCCATGACACATGGGAATGCAGCTTCGAAAAGACTGCATGCGCCAGGTGGTGGACCCCTCTGTTCATTTAGCGGCTAAGGCCGATGGCAGGGTAGCGAGCCGCGGACTGCAAAACCCCCAAATTCCATTTTGTCATCCATGATGGTGTTGGAGCTGCACCAGTCAGCCATACCGACGCCAGGACAGGCATTGCGAACCGGGCACGGTCATGATGAAATCCCCATTTGGCGATTCAATTCGTCAGAGATAAGTCGCCCGTCAGCCGTCTTTGTGCTGCTGGTGACGAGCTCTCACATTGCGGAAGACGGCACAGCACCCCGTCAGCGCCCGCCACCCAGGTCTTGCTTGTTGGGGGGGTGGACCCGGTTCTCCAACTGTTTGGTGCTGCAGACTGCTAACCGTGTGGTCAACAGGGACCCAGTGGATCCGCTGTGTCGACTGCCGCGACATATAAACATGCACCTCATCCCAATCGACCACCGACATCGCACACGTCGAGATATTCGATACCAGACGTTGTCGATAGCTTCAGATATCTCGAAGCCAAGGCAGATCACTCGGCGCACGTCAAGACATCTCTGGGCACTGGGGCGTCCCCCTGCCTGCCGCGGCGGACCAAGACCTCTACGAAGCTTGGTTGCTGTGCGGCGTCCTGGGCAGGGAATCTTCCGTCATTTCTCTGGTCTTGTTTCTTTCGGGCGAGCTGCGTCCGTGGCGTCGCCAAGGGAGCTTTTGTCTGGTCAGGCGTCGGGATCCTCTCTGCGTGGGCGCTTGCCACGGGACCACTCGAGTTTGGAGTCTAGGGATACCCGAGCTTGTCACCGACATGAAGGAACCTCATTTTGCCCTTTTTTTTGGCGCCCCAGAGACGGACGATGGGTTTCACGGAAAGCCCAAGCGGTCTTTCCCATTTCCCACGCGACTCCTGTCAGATTTCTTGGCTTGGGACCGGGTAGTACGAAGTCGTACAGCTCTCATCCCATGATGGCCATTTCCCCGCAGCGTCTCATTCGGGTCGTTGGACAGTCGGGGTCGTTAGACACAGCAAGGTCACAGGCACCACAGTGCTGGAGTTACAGTGGTGGGAATAACTGGCTGGATGCGCGCTAGACGCTAGTGCGGCTAGGGCCCACTCGCCCAACGGAGCTCTCCACGTATCAAAAGACCGCCCGCACAAAGGTGCGAATGACGAAAAGTTGGCGTGTGCTTGCGTGATCGAAGTCCCCATTTTCAAAACGCCCTCATTGCTCAGAACCGCCCGCATCAACCAGTCGCTCCACACCCTCTTCAGCTCGCAAGCTCTGGGAGAGCTGGGCATTGCGTGCAGACTTGTTTTTCTCCGCGGCCCAGCACAAGGGGCCGGAGCTTATGTCGCTGTGGATTGTCTCGAGATTCCGAAGGCTCGGGCTGGATGGCACGGATGGATCTTGGGTTTGGGGATCTTGAAATTCAAGGCAGGGCAGCAAGGTGAGACCTGCAGGCCAAAGCCATGCGTGGGGTACAGTTGCTCCTTTTTCAATATTGGCGGTGGGGGTTGGCACACGCACCAGCGGCGACAGGCGACAATAATGAGCACTTTGGGCCCGCACGAGACACCGAACCACACCATTTGATGCGCACCTCGATCGACGACTCGGAGAAGCTCACCTCGAATCCCTTGACGCCACCAACACGCTTTTCCCGCTTCGATTCCCAGACGTCTTCGAGTGGCCCGTTCCAACCTGGATCTACGCTACCTACGCACTCAACCTCGGCGTGAACCGAATGCTTTTCTTCATACGGTCCGGTGAAGCGAACCCCGCCCTTGGGTAAACCCGCTGGTGGCTCGGCGGCTCGACTTGGCTGCACCACTGTTGGTTCGGCAGTGGCAAACTCCCCAGAATCTTGACCCCCGCGTCGAGGCGAGAGCTGAGGAGAGTGAGAAACGGCACAGCACCAGGATGTGGAGCAATCCCGACGTTCTGGAAGGTGTCGCCTTGCCCATGGAACGCTCGGCTCGGGTCGCGCAATCTCAGCTAGGGGACGCCAACGGACGCAAGTTGATATTGCTTCTCACAAAGATCGGCTCCATGGTGGTTTCCGTCGGTCGTGCCGTGGAGGGGATTCTCGCCACGGTATTGGGTGGTTGGAGGGTCGGCGGCAGCGACAGGGGTGTTTATGGTTAGCGGCTCCATGACGCCTTATAACGCGATGCAGGTCAAAGCAGCACTTTCCCCCTCGCCAACGCGACAAAGAGGATTGGACACCCACCTTTTGATGGTGGGCCTTTACGTTGAAGTTACGTGAGCTTGCGTCTTGGTCCAGGCCGAACCCCCCATTTTGTGATGGCCAGCAGCGACTTGCTTGCTTTTTGGGCAGCCCTGGTCTGTCACTTTTTTGTGTGTGTGAACCAGTGTGATGCTCTGCAGCGACTGCAGCGACTGCAGCTGCTGGCCTGTCGGAATGGGAAAAAGCGGCAACGTGACCAGGTGGGCGCCGCAGCCCGAAATCTCGAGTTGTAGGCGTGCTGCCCGTTTCCCTTCATATCTCTTCTCTGCTCATGCTCATAACGATCTGCCAGTTCGAGCCAGAGAAGAGATATGGTGTGCTCGCCCGTGGCAATCGCGTAGCCTGTCCAGAGATAGAAGTGTTGAAGAATGCAACACTCGTCTCACACACACACAGACAGTCCCAGCGCCGTGTTTCTCGACTTATGCCCGGTACCGTACCGATCTGACGTACGTACCTGCGACTGACGCATCTCCGTGGCATTGCACGAAATGCATCCTATTACCGCTGGTCGATTGGCCTACAACCTGCCTTCAAGGCAGAGCGAGAGCTCTTTTCCAGAACGACACATCTATTCCGAGCCCGACGAGATTGAAACCGACCATGACCACCACCAAGACCACCCGTTGTCCTACTCGCAGTCGCACCCACAACCCGGCTTTCCCAAGCTTGATTTTGTACCCAGCATCTCATCCTTTTGGCAGGAGAGTTGGCTGGACCAGAGCCAACCGACCCACCGTCCTCATCACCAACACCACGCTGTGAGTCCTGTCATTTATGGTGGCGTGGAGGTGCCGGTTTCTTGTCATCTAACACGACAGGAGCAGTCTATCGACAGGTTGACTTCCCCGCACCACCAGCACCACCACCACAGCGCCCACGACATCTTTGCGTCTTCTCCGATCCGCCCACCCCAGCACGATGTCGAGTGGGAGATACTCCGGGCCACGACGCTGCCTGCACCAGGGCCTGACTTACCGTGGCTATCGACATTGCATACGGGCGCATCGCCGAAGATCAAAACAGAAGACGACTCTGATTCAAACTGGTCTCTCAACGACAACAGCAATGACAACAGCTCCGAGGACCTGCAGCTGCCCCAATTGGTCCGTCCGCACATTCAGTCCCTTCGTCGTCGTGCCGGTGCCGGTGCTTCGAAGGTGAGCAAGGTCTCGCGTCACCCGCCCACACCGACGAGCTTTCAGCACACATTCCGCATGAGCACGAAGCCCACGTCGGGAGCAGCACGGGCGAGCAACATCACCATTAACACAAATGGCATCGAGACCATTGACCTCTGCGGCCCGTCCCCCACACCTACCCCCACCACGGGTGAATCCCCCGATGACTTCGCCGCCAAGATGATGGAGCGGCGCATCGCACACAAGCTTTCGGAAAAAAGCCGACGCAACAGGTTGACGGCGGCGATCCGAGAGATACAGAAGCTGATGCCCCTCGATGGGACCGAGCTAGCGAATAGCGAGGTAGCTGGGATATACCCCCATTTTAGCAAGGTGGATGTGGCTGAGATGGCGATTGGCTATATCCGGAAGTTGAAGCGGGAGAATGAGGAGTTGAAGAGGAAGGGGAGGGAAAGGGAGGAGAAGGACAAAGAAAGAGAGAGGGAAAAGGAAGAGAGGGACCGAGAAAAGAATTCAGAAAAGGAGGGGCTGGAAGAGTGAAGGAATATATGGTTCGAATCTTGAGATGGAATGTACAATGACACCACTGTGCTCAACTAGGTTGTCGGTGATTTCTTTACACAGTTGGATCAAAGGTTCACAGGTCGGGGTCACACGGGGTTGCTCTTGTTAGTCCTATCCGGGCTCTTCATCATGACCAGGACTGAACGCGGAGGGAGTTGTTTTATCTGTCCATGGACTGGGCTTTGGTGATAAGGCTACGCGCGATATGATACCATGGACGGACCTCCAATAGTTGGAGATTTATATAGTAATGGAAATGGAGTTGAATGCTTGTCAGTTGTTTGCTCCATGTCACTGCCCATGACATTTGTCATAAATTTGTGGTTGGAGATGTCGGCGACGATTCCGAGTCCATACGGGGAGAAACACGGCGACTTCTAGTTCGATCCCAGGTTTGGGAAGATGGTGACAACCCATTCAACACAACAATACAAGCAAGAGAAGTACCTCCTCAGACTTCTTTCCAGTCATCAGCCAGCCCATCAATGAACAGGGGAGAAGGAAGAGAAACCTATTCCTCCCCGGTTGCCCTCTCTCTTTCCTCTCCATCTCCCTCTCCCTCTCTCTCCCTTAACCTCAGTGGCAAACACCAAAGCGGGAATTCGGCTCGACCAATCCCCATGGTATTTCTTTTACGTCAAAAATGCCTAGGTAGGTAGGTAGGTAGGTAGGTAGGTACCTACCCTACTCGGACTTACCGACACGTTTCCCCGTGCAGGGAAACTGGTCGTGTGCCATGGCTCCGCACGCGTTTATTCGTAGCCTGCGTTAGTTCTAGCGCCACCAGTTCCGGTCCAGTTCAGTCCAGTCCAGGCCAATCAGCCCATTCCAGTCAGGCCAGCGACAGGCCAGTGCTAGGCCCAATGCCAGGTTTACACTCCTAGGTAGGTAGGTAGGTAAGTAAGTACCAGAATAGGTAGGTAGCTACGTAATACGTCCACACTGTACATGTACTCTAAAACGATGGCGTCTGCCCATATCGGGGAACGAGATCCTTGCAGGCCTGATCTCCACTGTTCTCTGTCCAGTGTCTATCGTGCCAGTGTCTAGTGTGCCAGGTCCGCGTTAGGAGACCGCGTTAGCTTAGGTCAGGTAGCGTTGCCTCCCTCACTACTTCGTAGGTAGGTGGGTGCGAAGTAGGTAGTATAATCTGAACTCGGCTTCGGCTTCGGATCTCACCGCCCGGAGAGAGACAGACTTGCGCGGCGCGCGCACGTCTGGCGCCTTTCTGGAATCAGTCTAGGTAGCCAGTAGCCACTAATTGAGGTGGCACCTCGAAAGCCATTCAGCTTCGCGACAAGCCTTTTTTGCAAAGTTCAGCTGTTTGATAATGCCAAGATCCGAACCAACCATCCATTTGAACGCTTGCATCCGCTGCATGTGGTTTCTGGTCTTCCATGTCCAGTCAGTACGTACCTGACTGTCGCCACCCCCGCAAAAAAAAGCATTTTGGGTTAAGGGCGACCTACTCCGTGGGGGCCCGGACCGACTT
>Ga0247765_1000050_pt1 | contig 85523 bp, 95 predicted proteins | sample UWRJL106311C6_FD_179949 | JGI IMG/M metagenome (GOLD analysis project Ga0247765, IMG submission 179949) | Plant litter microbial communities from Arlington Agricultural Research Station in Wisconsin, United States - UWRJ-L106-311C-6 | ecosystem: Environmental > Terrestrial > Plant litter >... | reverse complement strand
GAACCCCCCCGGGGGGGGGGGGGGGTTGTTCCCGATGTCAAAGGCTCTTTTGCTCTGCCAGACACTTTCTATCTCTCTTGGAGGGCTTAAACAATTGCCACCGCCACAGCCAACACCACCACGCCCATACCCACCACCTTGGCGTTTTCGCCCCCCGCCGCCGCCCCATTCACCTGCCCCTGATTCGGTGCGGGCGTCAGCCTGCCCACCCCGGCCGTCCCCTTGGGCTGCTCCGCAGCCTCCGTCACCTCAAGCTTCCCCTCATACCCTGTCGTAGGCGTAGGCGTAGGAGTCGCATACTCAACCCGATAACTACTCGCCACGCTATGGGCGCTCTCCACTACCGTCTGCCAGTCTTTGTAATTGTCCGCATGGTACTGCGAGGCAACGGATGAGCCGTAGGCCTCCCAGGAGGCGGCGACGTCTTGCCAGTTGGTGTTGGCATTGCTTTGGGAGTTCCCAGAGGGCAGGTCACCGGGCACACTGGCGGAGATACCTGAGGGAGGAGCAGGGACAGGAGGGATAGGAGGGCCAAGAGGCGGAGGCGGAGGTGGAGGGTAGTAGGCTCCCCAGACAGTGTCACCGTCGCCGCCTTGGGCTTGTGGTCCACCGTTGTATTGGCTGGGACTCCGGCTGTTTCCGAGTTGGGATACCGGGTTGTTGTTGTTCTCGTCGATGGGCCCAGGGCTCACGTTTTTGTCGTCGTCGTCGTGTTTGTGGTGGTCATGGTCATGGTCATGGTCATAATCGACGCGCTTGTTCCTGTTGTGGTTATTGCATTTGCCATTCTTGCAGCCACCACCACCACCGTACTTGGCCTTCCACTTTGCGGCGGCCTGGAGTCCTTTGGCTTTGCCCTTGTCACGCTGTGCTTGCCAGGCTGGGATGGCCGTAACCTCGGGGGTGGTCTTGGTAGCTCCCACAGATTTGAAGCCAATGCCGTACTTGGCCCGGAAGGCGGAGGCCGCGGCCTTGGCCTTGGAGAGATAGTAATCCCGGTCAGATTCCCAGCCGCGCGGAGCCATGTCGTCGGGGCTGAGAGTGGTGGTGGTGGTGGCGGCGGCGATGACGCTAGCGTGGGCGATGAGGGTGGAGATTTTGGTGGGATGCATTTTTTTCTTTCCCTCTTCCAATATTGAAGAAAAATTGCCGATAGTGGATTTAAAAATAAAAAACTTCTTGATGTGATGAGATGAAGATGAGAAAAAGGTATATTGTGTGAAGCGAAATGGGTGTTATATCAACAAAAACAACAAAAACAACCGTGTTGTCGATGAAAGGGTCATAAAACAAACATGCTCACGTCGGCTCAATTGGTACGGGGAGTGATGGCACCGAGTGTGTGTATTGAGCAGGTTGATTGTTCTTTGGACGCCGCCGACACTTTTTCGGGTGATCATTCGCTGCGACAGCCCAGTGGAGAAAGCAAGACAACGGATCATGGACTGCTTTTTGAGAGCATCACATAAGTTGATCGAAGGCGCTGTGTTGATTCATGCGTGGGTGTACTGCTGACAATACTGCTCATGTGGATCGGGTCAGAATGACTTTGGCGAGTTGGTGAGAGCATGTGTTTACTTTACCCCTGACTCAAAACCATACCAAGAAAATTAAGAGCCTCTAATCTCAGTTCACCCCAGAATTTGGTTTGACATGGGACAGACAAATTGGGTTTATACTAGTATCAACCTGTGTGTGCATCAGTCAGTACTCGAGGTCCGAAGGGGTTGGTAATGTGTCCCCACCTCTCCTCAACACCCCCCCCCCCCCGGGTGTCACAATTCACCCTCGAACGCCTCCTTCCGCTCCGCCGCCCAACCACACTGCCTTCATCTCTCAGTTCACCTCTTTCATTGACCCCAGTGCCGCCCTCCCGGTACTATAAAATCACCTCCCCCAGATTTCCTTCCCAACGCGACCTCAAAGATGCCAAACTTGTCCAGTAGCCAAGCCGGAAGAGAGTTCGCCGTTTCAGGAAGACACCATCATCTATCCGAGTGCATAGGCGGTGGGTTCGATTCTCCGCTTGTAAAAACCTGGGTCTGCGGATCTGTGTTTTTCGTAACTCTAGCCGAGCGGCCAGGGTGAGCTTTTTTTATTGGTTTTATTTGCAGTTGGTCGGTCGACCAGGCAGGTGGCGGGTAAAGTGTTGATGCCGCAACCTTGTAGGGGGCTGTGCTGACTGGTTTGGTCTAGCTGCAATGGACTTCATGGTTCAGTTCAAGGACGTACGTAGCTGGTGTTTTGTTTGGTCTCGCCCACTCCCAAAGGCTACTAACTTTGTTTACCTTGTCGATAGTCCAATTACAACTACATCCGAGTTCACAAGTGTTTGAAGCCGCCTTCCATATTGGCCATGTCTCAAACTTGAAGGTTTGGTCCCTACAACTGAAATTCGGAATTCCCTCCCACCACAACACACCCATCACCCCCGATTTGCAACAATCATCGCCAATCATCACCCACCACAGTAGTTCGGTTACTATTCCAATACCACGTTCCATGCCACCAGGCCGCAGTTATCTTGTCACATATCTCTTCTCAGCACTCTACGCCAATGTTATCTCACAATGTACATCAGTAATATATATGTATCCCCTAGATATAGAACCACCCCCCTCGCTCTTTTCGACCTGCTCCCTTATTCACTTTACATTTCTCAACAGGAAATCACCCCCGTCGGGACAATCTACAACAAACTCGTCTTAACCGTTACGCCCTCCTTGGGCCGCAGTACCAACCGCCACATCTTCCACTCCTCGGGATCCGGCGTGTCAAAGTCGCGCTCAAACTCGTACATGCTAAGTAGACAGCACAGCAAAATCTTCATCTCCGTCTCAGCAAACTTCCTCCCGATGCAGCCTCGCGGGCCCTGGAGGAAGGTCATGAATGCGTTTGGCACCACCGTGCTGGGCAGGACGTCCCACCGGTCGGGGTTGAACTCGTCGGCTGTCTCGCCCCAGTAGGAGGGCAGATGATTGATGGTGTTTGCGAGCACATAAATGACGGTGCCGCCAGGTACCTTGTACGGGCCGATGGTGTCGTCCTTGAGGGATTGACGCACCGTCATGGGGATGGGCGGGATGTAGCGCAGCGACTCGCGGCACACATTGTCGAGATAGGGCAGTTTGTCCGGATCAGCGGCAGCGAGCTGTGTCGAGTCAATGTTTGTGTCACTGTTGGCGCGGTCAAACAAAAAAGGCATGTACTCTCGAATCTCGTTTCGGAGGCGTGTTTGGATCTCGGGGTGCGTTGAAAGCAGGTGAACGGTCCACGCAACGCCTGTGGCAGTCGTATCATGGCCGGCACCGAGGAAGGTCATGATCTGGTCACGCATGGTGTTGAAGGCCAGACCAGGCTCGCCAGCCTCCTGAAGCTTCTTGTTCTCCTTTGCGATCAGGGCTAGAATATCCTTAGCGCTGGCGTTCCTTTCGGCGTCATCCATCTTTTCCGTGATGATCTGGGTCGCCTTGTCGAGAATAATGCCGCGTGCTGTCTCCATGTCACGGTTCATCTTGGCCGGTATGTACTTGGAGGCCGGGATAAATGCCTGTAGCCCGTGCAGCATACGCGAGAAGAGATCAAAGGCAAACACCAAGCGGTACGCTTCTCGAATTGGTACCTTGGGGTCCTTGAGCGAGTTGATATCATAGCCGAAGCCCGCCTTGCCGATGATGTCGAGTGTACACCGGTTGAGCCAGTCAAGAACCTCGAATGACTTGGTAGTCACACTGTCCTCGCTCATCTCACCGCGCCACAGCTTTGCCATGAGCAGCGACTTCTCCCAGAAGATGGGTGTCAGGTACCGGATCGCTTGGATCGAGAAACCGGCCGTCAAGGCCTTGCGTTGATGGATATGCTCCTGGCCCTCGGCGAGCAGGACTCCCTCTCCCAGTATTCGAACCATCCAAAGCTTCGCCCGCACAGGCTTGGGGTAGTTGTAAGGGTTTTTGACCGTCATGTGCTTCAGAGCCTCGTCGTCAGCAATGGAAAGCCTTTCCGCTCCGAAGGGAAAAAAGTAGCGGATGATGGCGCCGTGGTCCTTGTGCCACCGTCGCTGGGGAACACCGCACTCTTCCGTGATGATACTAAAGAATTGTCCCCAAAGAGGGAACCCCGGAACTGTGGGCACATGTCGTAGGGCAGAAAAGTACATTGGGTACAGCCAGCTAAGCCAGACAACGGAGTAGAAGGGCACAATAGTCGTCATGGCGGCACCGAGCGTGCTGAGGAAAGGCTCATCAAATTTCCGCGAGTAGACAACAGACGCGGTCGTTGTCACCACCATAACGGCCGGTAGTGTCACCTTCGCCGCCATCTTGACGGAGTAGGCAGTAGGGTTTGAATACGAGTGAAAGCGATGCCCAGATCACCGCCAGGGTGGAATGGATGGCCCTTAATATGTCCCTGACACTCGAGTCATTCGCAACGTCGCCGTTGAGTACCCATCAAACGAGCCTAGTGGGGTTGGCCATACGAGTTCACTCATGTTGGATTTGTGACTGGGAGCATCATTGGGCCGCCCTACTCTCATCCATGCTGCGGCGGATTTGCTGAGCAATGTGCCGTCATGACAGAAACACGGTACCGCCAAAGGCCAAGCGACATTAGCTTAGACTGGGTTCATGGATTTGGACTCGCGGAGCCGCTACTCTGCTGGGGTGTGACGACCCGGGGCATGCCGCTGATATGCGGGCCGCTCTTGCAGGTGACTTCGCGGCGGCTTGCCACTAGCCAGCAACTAGCTGCGGGTCGCGAGGAATTTAAGGGGCACTTGTCGATACTGAAGCGCACGCTGATTTCCTGGCTTCCAGGTGAGCCGGAGCGGATTGTGCAACATAAGTTGAAGACCGGTCAAATCGTATCGATCAACTCAGACGCAAGTGAGATGGTTGCGGTCCATAGGGGCTACACTCAGGAAATGGGGAACGACAGGAAGGCGAACGAGGAGCATAATGACCATGTTCTAACTTCCAAGCCACGTTCAATGTGTAACCCATATCCGAGTGATGACGGGCCGTGTTCCTCGAGTTTGCACGTTTGCAATCTACTGTCGCATGAGGAATACCTAGTCTGGCGTGACATGATTGGGCTAGATTGGAAACTGCGACCACCAGACAGCATTCCGGGCCCCCTCTTGCTAGGCAAGTGCCATGGCTCGGGTCTGACGCTAAGATGCGATTGAGAATATTTGAGGCCTTCACAGAGCAGCTTCCCAGGGAAACCTGCCTAGGGTGAATTGCTCCTGCCTCTGGGTGGCCTTTCAAACCTCTTGTCCTTCCGTGTCATCTTCCAAGGGCCCAAGATCTGGTCTCCTATCATTCCAAACTTTCAGATCTTAGCACACACTGTTTTTTTGCAAATACCCGCGACAATATGTCAACAGAAAGGCCGACCGCCTCCAGGGATCGTGAATGCCGACCATGGGAGCCGCACTCTAACTCTACCCCCCCCACCCCCCGTCCGAGGGAAGGCAGCAATGCGAGCTCCACCACTGGCGACGCCGTTAAGAGAAATAGGGAGGGACGTCGCTACATCGAAGAAACCCACCCACAGCGGACTCAGGTCCAAGAAACGTCACCATGCCCAAATGGCAGTGAGGAATCTTCAAGTGGCATTCCGGCGCCTCTTCGCCCGAGAGACCAGCGCACCCGCACCGAGACTCTCTGCCATAGTGACAAGTACCCTCCATCGATGATGGAGCAGGTATTCGGCGGTCCTCTGCACCACTTGCCTTCGGCACCGCCGCGCCTAATGTTCACAGGCAATGCCAACCAGCGCAGGCCATCGATACCCATGGAGGACCAGCGCCACCCCGGAAAACCAGATGCTAAGTACCACTCCTCGACGAGGAATATTGACCCTGCCACCATCTTCCAGGCAGAGAAAGAGAATGAAGCTATTCAAACACTTTCAAACTCACCAAGCGTCCCAAAAAGTGCTGATGTGCCAGAGCTGGCTGAAGAAGATGCCACGGCCTTCGTAACTGGGATTCCCTTAGCCTGTCTCATTGTGGGCCTCATGTTGGCTGTGTTTTTGATTTCCATTGACCGTACGATTATCTCGACGGTAAGCCCCCCTTTCTCACATAAGCGGCTTGCCTGACCAAGGAAGGCAATACCTTACATCACAAGCGAATTCCGGTCGACACCAGACATTGGTTGGTATGGCTCAGCCTACCTCCTCACAGCATGTGCCTTCCAGCCTGTCTTCGGCCGCGTCTTCACGCTCTTTTCGGTCAAGAAATCGTATTTGCTGGCCATGTTCCTCTTCGAGCTCGGGTCGCTGCTGTGCGGCGTTGCCCCTACCTCTATGACTCTTATTGTTGGAAGAGCAATTGCGGGCCTCGGCTGTGCTGGGATTTTAACGGGTAGCTTCGTCGTCGTGGCCACAGCGGTTCCTTTGCACTGTAGGCCCATTTTTATGGCTGTCGTTGGTTTGATGTGCACACTCCCCATCCCGCTCCCCAGTCGACTCATTGAACAGAAGCTGACGAGTGGCAGGTTCGGCGTTGGAGCAAGCATCGGACCCTTGCTGGGCGGGGTGTTCACTGATTTAGTGGTAAGTCCGGAATTCAGTGTTATCACAGGAGAGAGACTACCTGACGACACATATTAGACATGGAGATGGTGTTTCTACATCAACCTCCCTGTCGGCGGTGCCGCCGTCGCTGCCTTAGTGTTCTTCTTTCACCCGAAGAAGCACCAGCAATCTGAGCGCAGATTTACCGACCGGGTCATGGACCTTGACATAGTGGGAAACATCCTTTTGCTCGGTGCAAGCATCATGCTCTTTCTCGCCCTGGAGCTTACCACGCAGGGTATGGCCTGGTCGAGCTCCGAGATTACTGGACTTTTGGCTGGTTGTGGTCTTGTGTCCATCGTCTTCGCGGTCTGGCAGTGTTGGAAGGGAGATGATGCCCTGATGCCGCCGCGTATCCTTCAACAGAGGACTGTCTCGGCATCGTGTGGCATGGCATTCATGACGTATGGAGCCATCATCAACCTCACATTTTTCTTACCGGTTTGGTTTCAAGCTATCAAGGACGACAGTGCTATTGCCTCAGGTGTCAACATGATACCTTATTTCGCTGTAAACTCGGTTTTCTCGCTGGTTGCGGGCGCTTTTGTCTCGAGCATCGGATACGTCACACCTCCGGCGGTAATTGGTAGCGCCATTGGCACGATCGGCCTAGGCCTCATGACAATGTTGAATGTCAACACTACGACGGCCCAGTGGGTGGGGTATGAGATCTTGGCAAGCGCTGGTTTTGGCCTGTCCATTCAGCAAGGCTTCACTGCGGTGCAAACGGTACTTGACCCTGCCGACATGGCAGTCGGGACAGCAGCTGTTGTTGCCTCCCAGTCCCTGGGCGGTGCTATATTTCTATCCGTAGGCAACAGCGTCCTTCAAAACGAACTCCTTAAAGCATACCGAGACAACATCCTCTCCGACATGGATATCAAGAAAGTTATTGATGGCGGTGCTGCATCATTCCGCCACCTGGTGTCTGCCGATGGATTATACCTTTTGCTGGAGGTATATAACGGTGCGCTCCAGAAAGTGTTCATTGTGGGGATACCGCTGGGAGCGTTGGCAGCCGTGATTTCATGTTTCATTGAATTCAAGTCAGTCAAGAAAGGCAAACCAAATTATGATGACCAGGGCGAAAGCAGCTGAAAGGACCGGAGAACATGGTTAGTTTTATGAGTGGCAGACAATCGCGGTATTGCGGTTTTTGTACATATACATCTGTCGTTTGCGTTTAGTTCATGCACATGTTCTTACGGCACTAACCCCTGAAAGCTTGCTCGCGTGGTACTTTACAGCATGACAGCGGCAGCCATGAGTCCACCTCAAGGGAAACCCATTGGGCGTTCCCCTCGTGATCAATGGCTCAACTAGAAAATTACAGGTCTCAATTTCAAACATATGTAGTTGCTGCGGGGGGTTGTGTTGTAACAATCCATGCTGTCGTTGTTGCGGGGTCACAGGGGTCCGCGAACTGGGGGAAGGACGCACGTGCCACTTACAGCACTCATGGCTTCCTCCATGCAGCGAAGGCTCAGCCTTGTGTGGGGAAAAGGTCAAGCTCTTTCACTTTTGAGCTTGGCAGCGATCAAGGGAAAGCTTTGCCATCGCACGTATTTCCGGTGGTCCTTTAATACCTTGCGGTCTTAGGTACCCACAACCGTATCACTGTGCAACCACCGAGCTCCTGGCTGCCCCGCGAATTTGCAAACCCATAACTTGACAAGACCTCCAACCTCATCCGCCCGTACTCTTAGTGTCATTAAGCTCAGCGAAGCTTTTACACCTTTCAATCACCTACAGTCGGCATAGGCAAGGATTAAAATGGACGACCGCGAACTTAGCCAGCGCATCAGAGCGCTCTCTAAAGCTTTGACGGCCGAGCCAGCAAGCAACGTGATCAAGTTGCTAGAAGACCTCAAGAAAGACGCCGCACCGACCGAGGAGCAGTTGCGCGTGTGTGCCACCTATCTACCCATTACTCCTTCTGAACCTTTGCGCCAAGGCAAGCTGTTTGACTGATATACTGACCAAACGCCCTCACACAGTCCACCAAGGCTGGAGTCACAGTTGGCCGTTTACGTTCGCACGCCAACCGAGACATTGCACGTGTTGCTGGAGAGATCGTTTCGAAATGGAAGAAGAACGTCGATGCTGCGAAGGATGCTAAGAAGCGGAAGGAGACGACAGGTTCCCCAGCGCCGAAAAGCACCGCATCACCGGTTCCCTCCCCGGCGCCCGCGCCCTCTGCAGCCAACAAACCATACGAAGGCGACCCAGAGAAGCGCCACTTTAAGCTCGACAAGATCAACCTTGCGCGAACTGGCACTCAGACGCGGGACAATATTATTGGCCTGCTCTATAATGGTCTCGCCTACCGATCTACCGATTCGATTGAAGAAGTACTAGCCCGCGCCGTTGAGGTCGAGGCGGCTGGCTTCAAGGCCTTCAAAGGCGAAAACGAGATGTACCGGACCAAGATGCGCACTCTCTTCACTAGTCTAAAGCGCAAGGACAACCAGGCCTTACGTCAGCGTGTGTTGAGTGGGGAAATTCCCGCATCCCGCTTCGTGCTCATGACGGACAAGGAGCTGGCGTCAGAGGAACAGCGTGCTCGTGACGAAGCCCTCGAGAAGGAGAACATGAAGAAGGCGCAGGTTCCCATGGCGGAGAAGTCGATTAGCGATGCCCTCAAATGCGGCAAATGTGGTCAGAAGAAGGTCTCGTACAGCCAGGCCCAAACCAGATCCGCCGACGAGCCTATGACTACCTTCTGCGAGTGCACTGTTTGCGGTAATAGGTGGAAGGTGTGTACTACTCGATTTGCTTTACGTCTGGTGGGTTGGATGCTTACAAGCTTGACTTAAACAGTTCTCGTAAGCCCTCGGCGTCGATATTATCACCACTAACCCTGTGCATTTTATCTTTCTATTTATCTCGGCTCTGTAAACTGGATTGGTTTTAGCTTGGCTTGGGCAGGGCAAATGGATGTGGCTGGCGCCTGGGGTTCTTTTTTTTCCTTTTGCGAACCATATCATGGGCATTTCCCCGTGTTTTTCCCCAGCAATACACATCAGTATGATTAGTGTGCATTTCACAGCGGATGGGAAGGGTGGGGCGTGATCTGAATGGTGTATGACTCCTGAGGTGAAGAGCGAATGGGGGGAGAGATTGATGACGGGCCTACATGGCCTTAGGAGGCTCGATTGGTTGACGATGATTTAGGTACAGTTTGCCTCGGACCCATACCCAATTCCAGAAGTGAAGCGATAAATTCTACAGCAATCTAGATGGATATGATCACAAGTACCCCTCCACCTGCCTGCCCGATAGCCCAACGACTTAGTTACAAGGACATTTCCTCAGCTGTTAAGCGTGTGATTAGGAGGTCTGAGCTCCCCCCCTTTCCTTTTTCCCGTCGAGGACCGAAAAATCTTAGCTTGATGTTTCTTCAAGTAGCACTCGAGCTGTTTCTATACAGCACAAAATCCTGCCAACGGATAGGTAGGCTTGCCTCGATTGCCTCGACCGATCTCAGTTACGAGAGAAAACACAAGATCATCGCATCAGGGCTCATCACAGAGACGAATGAATCCTACCTCGTCACACTCAAACCTATTGCCTCCAGCAAATCTTGCCGTGATTCGCGCTGGGCACCCGTCTCATCGCTGTTCCCCTGTTCAAGGCCCAGCTCCGCAATGTACTTCCAGAACTTGCTTAAATGTCTCGTTCCTGAATCACACAGCACTGTGACCACAACGCTCCCTTCGGGCATACTCAAGGCTGTGGCCGCGGCCGCTACGCAGTTGACGGCAGTGCTGCTCCCGGCAAAGATTCCGTCGTGCTCGGCCAGCCAACGTGCCATCCGACAGGCCTGATCATCCGTGACTCGGACGGCGTCGTCGATCAGCTCAAGGCCCGCCTCAAAATTCTCTGTTATCCGGTTGATACCAACGCCCTCGACCACGGTGTCGACCTGCTGACGACGGCGAGTGCCCTCGCGCTCTGTCGATGCGTACATGACGCCGTGTCTTACCTTATTGTACAGACCGCTTCCCTGAGGATCGGCAAGCACAACGCGAAGGCTCCATAATCCCGCGGTCTCCTTGAGGTACTTGGCAACGCCGGAGATGGTGCCGCCCGTGCCAGCACCAGCGACGAAGGCGTCAATACGGCCTTCGGTCTGGCGCAGGATCTCGGGCCCAGTAGTTTTGACGTGAGCCTCATAGTTGGCATGGGACTCAAACTGGTCGGCAAAGAAGCCCCGGCTTTCTGATGCCGTTGAGGCTGTATGCTCGCGGGCCCGGGTGCGAGCGAGGTTGACAAAGTGCTCCGGAGACGTGATGGGTGCGGGAGGCACTCGCTCAACGGTGGCGCCGAGGTGGAGGAGTAGGGTTGACTTCTCAATGGCCATATCGTTGGGCATGCAGATATGGGCGCGGTATCCGCGAGCGCGAGCGAGGGTGGTGAGGGAGATACCGGTGCTGCCGACGGTGCCTTCGTAGATGGTGTCGCCGCGTCCTGGAACCAGGAGACCTTGTTCCTCGGCGACTTCGATCATGTGCAGGGCTACACGGTCCTTAGGGCTGCCACCCGCCCCGTTGAGGAATTCGGCTTTAGCCAAGATGGTGCAGCCCGTGGCTTCGGAGAGGCTGCGGATCTTGACGAGAGGGGTGTTTCCGATGCAGCCTTCAATGCCCTCGACAATGCCATCGTGAATGTTACTGCCCTTGGCTGACAAGTCGGTAGATGAAAAATCAGACTCGTGATCTTCAAGTTGAACGGGTGCGAAGAAAAAACTGCTCCTCCGGGACCCGGTTGTGGATGAGCGACGGGTTTTCTTCCGGCGCCGGCGTTGGTACTGCTCTTCCAGTTCTGGATACAAATCTTTGAACCCTAACGTTACAAGAATGCCCGCCACAAACGCCACGGCGAGGGCGGCTGTGCCATAGACTCGGGGGTGGTCGCTTAATGGCATTTTTCCAGCAGCTATTGCGTCGCCATGATCCTTTGTAACGATTCAATGATGGAACGGTGCACGGGTTGGTGTTGGTGCGAAGATGTGTAAGCCCAGAGAAGTTGAGATGAAATAGGCCTTTTGTGCGGAAACCCTATGAAATCTTATACGGAGTTCCAAGTATAGTTTGTACAATTGACTGAGTTATGGTGGGTGAAAGCTTCGTATCCAAGTCAGAATTCAAGTCGAAGGAAGTCGCCATGCAGATCTTGCCAAGAATTGACCCCTGTTACCCTCTCCAGACCAAGGAGAGCTTGGGCCAGCTGCAAAAGTTCGACTGGGGCTTCGATCTGAACCCTCCATCACTCTGGCAGCGCGTGAACTGGACCTCGGGCCAGGTATGGACTCCCCAATCGTAACGCAGTTGTTCCGACAGCTGTTTCGCCATCACCCGTCCTGCCCATCGCGACAAAACCTTGCGAGGCTCGCAACGGCGATCCACCATGTCCGGCGGCAGCGACACCGGGCCTGTTACTCGACCGCCCGAGATGCCGTTTCTGGCCGCACGAACGAGAGCAATTGGCAACAGCGAACCACTTTACTGCCTAAAGACCGCTCCGAGGAATTCAAGCGCTACCCTATGGTCACAGCCCAGGACTTACGAGGTCGTAAGGACCGACCGCGCCGTGTCAAGATGTTGATGCGCGACTTCGTCGAGGATAGCTTGTACAATCCCTATTACGGCTACTTCTCCAAACAGGTCGTCATTTTCACCCCGGGCGAACCCTTTGATTTTACCTCAATGCGCGATGAGGCTGAGTTCCAACGCGTCCTTTCCCGCCGCTACGTCCAGTTCGAGGATGAGCTCGACGCCGTTAACTACTCGGACACGCGACAGCTCTGGTATACCCCCACCGAGCTATTCCGCCCCTATTACGGCGAAGCCATCGCCCGCTACCTAGTGGCCAACTACAAACTCACCACGTACCCGTACCATGATCTCATAATCTACGAGATGGGCGCTGGCCGCGGTACCCTGATGCTCAACATCCTCGACTACATCCGCGACATCGAGCCTGACGTCTACGCCCGCACCCGCTACAAGATCATCGAGATCAGCAGCCAACTCGCCAGCCTACAAGGCAAGGAACTCATGAGATCTGCCGACGGCCGAGGCCATGCCGGCCGTGTCGACATCATCAACCAATCCATCTTTGACTGGATCCAGCCTGTACCTTCGCCCTGTTTCTTCCTCGCCTTCGAGGTCTTTGACAACTTCGGCCACGACGTGGTGCGCTATGATCTTGAGACGGAGCGGCCCATGCAGGGCGTCGTGCTGATCGACGACGCGGGCGACTTCTATGAGTTCTACACACCCACCCTCGATCCTGTCGCCAGCCGCTTCTTCAGCGTCCGCGAGGCCGCCACCACTGGCCGCTACAAGGTCCCCTACCCCTCCACCCGTATCGGCCGCTGGCTGGCCGCCAACCGCCTTTTTGCCCCGAACCTCAGTGTCCCCGAATACATCCCCACTCGCCTAATGCAATTCTTTGACGTCCTCGGCCGCTATTTCCCCGCCCACCGCCTCCTGACCAGTGATTTCCACTCCCTGCCCGACGCCACGCCGGGCCTCAATGCGCCGATTGTGCAGACGAGATACGAGCGGCGCCCCGTTCCGGTAACGACGCCTTTGGTAAGTCATCCATCTCTCTTTCCCTCTGCCAAACCCGAGAAAAACTGAACGAAAGAATAGGTCCACCAGGGATACTTTGACATTATGTTCCCTACCAACTTCCGGGTCTCCGAAGCCATCTACCAGGCTATTACCGGGAAACTTACACGGGTCCTGTCGCATGAGGATTTCATGCGCCGGTGGGCGTACATTGAGGAGACCGAGACCTGCAGCGGTGAGAATCCCCTGCTGAGTTGGTACAAGAATGCCAGCGTCCTGTGTACGGTCTGATCGGGTAGGCCGAGGCTGTCTTGGGTAGGTAGTAATGGTGTATTGTACATGTATCAGACTGGGTATAATTTGGACAATAGAGCCAAATTTGTCGGCTGTCCACCGTGGCCAACTCCCATAGGCCATTCCCCATCTGCGCCCCATCTGCGCCTGTCTCAATTCTTGTTCTCCAGTCTATGTGTCCCAGGAGAAGAGGTAATGGCTAAGAATAATACGCGTGGAAAGGAAAGGAGAAGCACCTGAGCATCATCTACCTAGGTAGGTAGTGTTCTGAAGTAGAGTAACAATGTGTCAAAAATTCAAGCTTCATCACCTCGAAACTAACAGATTCAGATGCCAAGCTCCTTCATCTTCTCAACCAGCCATGCCTCGGCCTTGGCGACGGCATCCTCGAGCTTCTCGGGCTGCGCACCAGCACCTTGTCGGCTGGGCTCCTTACCGCCCGTCTTGCCACCAATCACCTCCGTCACGGCAGCGGTCCAATGCTCAGCAGTGATGCCCTTGGACGAGAGATGCTGTGTCTAAGGTTAGTAAGAATCCTAAGCTAGCGACTTGGAGTTCCACTTACAGTACCGACATAAACGCCGTGCATGACTGCATCGTCCTTGCTGCCCGCAAACACGTAGACGGTCCGATCCTTGTCCTTGGACTTGTAATGTGTAAGGACGTCCGAGATGGCCTTGGCGTTGGCCGAAATGGGGAGGTGGCCGACGAAGAACTTTTTGTCTTTGTGCTCCTCCTTCTGAAAATGGCCTTGGACTGTGTCCAGAGCAGTCTTGATCTCAGCCTTCTGCCGCTTCTTTTGCTCGTCTACAACCCCCTTCTGGATCTTGGCGAACTTCGCCCGTAGCTCCTAATCAAATCGTTAGACCGCTCTTCGTGTCCTCACTTTAAGAATCGCACATACCTCCTTGGTAAGCGTCGAAATAGTTAGGGCATCGAGCTCAACCGAGAGAGCCTTGGCCTCGGCAATCTTCTCAGGGCCGAAGTCCATTGCATTGAGGTGGTCAAGCTTCTCAGAGAACACCTGAGCGTCACGCTGAGCCTGATGAGCACCATCGCCCGTAAACGCCACGATGCGGCGAATGCCCTTGGCGATACCGCTCTCCTCAACAATGACCAGATCCTTGATGAGGCCGGTCTGCTCAACATGCGTGCCGCCGCAAAATTCCACACTGACGTTACGCCATTCGGGGTTTTTGGGGTTCTTGAGAAGCTCGTCAACCTCAACACCAATTGAGACAACGCGGACCGGATTGGGGTACGTTTCGCCGAAGACTGCTCTGACGCCCTCAATATCCCGAGCGAGATCCAGATCGACATCCTTGGCATATGTCTTGAAGTTCTGTTGGATGTACTTGTTTGACATATCCTCGATTCTCTTGATCTCCGCAAGAGAAACCTGGGCCTTGTGGCTAAAATCGAACCGCAACTTGTCCTGGTCGACAAGCGAGCCCTTCTGGTGAATCTCGTCACCGAGGATCTCGCGCAACGAGTGGTTGAGGATGTGTGTTCCGGTGTGGTTGTTGCGAATGGGCTGCCGCCTCAACTCATCATATTCGCAAATAACCTCGTCTCCTTCGGTGAGTTCTCCGTACTCAAGGTAGCCGTTGTGTAGGATGTAGCCACCATATTCCTGGACGTCAAGAACCTTGAACTCGGCAATGCCATCAATAACTATGCGGCCTGTGTCGGCAACCTGGCCGCCAGATTCGGCATAAAAGTTTGTCTTGTCTAGGATGAGGCCCAGAGGAGTCTTTGGTGGAAGCTCCTTGCTGGTCTTGCGGAACTCATTTCCGGTGAAAATGAGCTGCACCTTGCCCTTGGTGTCGCCCTTCGAATACTTTGCCTCTGAGTCCGGCCTTGGGATCTTGGTCTCATTCTCCAACTCAGCAATTTGATGAACGTTGAGTTTCGGGAAAGTCTGAACGGCTTCCTTGACCGCCTTGCTGGCCTCCCTAGCCTTCTCTCTGGCAACCGCGACTTCAGCCTCGTCAATTGTGAGGCCGCGTTCCTCCGCCATAAGCTTTGTGAGATCCTCAGGAAAGCCGAAGGTGTCGTAGAGACGCCAGACATCAGCACCGGAGAGTTTGCTCTCCCCGTCCTTGTTTGCAAGGGCGGCGTACTTTTCAAACTGCTTCTCACCCCGGTCGAGCGTGATGGCGAATGCAACCTCTTCCTCATCCAGGATCTCCTTGATATCATCCTGCTTCTTCTTCAGCTCAGGGAACTGGTCACCCATCTGCTGAGTGAGGGCGGGCAGGATTTTAGAGAAAAAGGAACCGATCTCGGCCTTGAAGTACTTCCGGGCATACCGCACGCCTCGGCGCAGAACACGCCGAACAACATAGCCACGGCCGACATTGTTGGGTGCAGCACCATCAGCAATCGCAAATGAGAGAAGTCGCACGTGATCAGCGACAACACCTTTTCTCAGGGTTAGCAGTTTAATCATAGGGTGTTGGCGATTCGCCGGTGGTACGTACGGTATGCAGTATCGATCCCATCAACATCATCCTTGCCGTATTTGTCAGTGTACAGCCGCGCACCTGTGACTTCTTGAATCTTTTCAAACAGAGGTGTGAAGATATCGGTGGCATAGTTGGATGTCTTATCCTGCAGCGCACTCACTAGACGCTCAAAGCCCATGCCAGTGTCGACATGCTTCGCGGGTAGTGACTTGAGGGACCTATCCTTCTGGCGGTCAAACTGGATAAAAACGTTATTCCACACCTCAACGACCAGAGGATCGTCCTGGTTAACGAGGTGTGCGGCATTTCGCCCTCCGACCTTGTCATAATGGATTTCGCTGCATGGACCGCAAGGACCTTGGTCACCCATCTCCCAGAAGTTGTCTTTCATATTGCCGGGCAGAATATGATCCTCAAGCACACCAACTTCAAGCCAGAGCTGCTTAGCCTCAAGATCCGGCTCGAGGTTCATGTCTGGGTTTCCTTCAAAGTAAGTGACGTAGAGGCGGTCAGGATCAAGGCCGTAAACCTTGGTGAGTAGTTCCCAACTCCAATGAATAGCCTCTTTCCTACAAACTGTCAGTAGTTTTTCCACCGTGACCTGGAGGATATAACATACTTGAAGTAATCACCGAAGGACCAGTTCCCTAGCATTTCAAAGAAGGTCTGTCTTCGGTTAATTCTGACCGAGCTTGCCCTGTTGCCTGCATCCAACTCACATGATGATACGAGTCTTTCCCAACATCATCCAGATCCTAAAGACTCTTAGCCCAATGATCCAGAGCTGATCGAAGCTTAGGTAGTCATACATTGTGCTTGCCACCCGCCCGAATGCACTGAGTCGAGGTCAGCGAAATCCTCTAGGACCCAAGCGCGAGGCTATCATACACACCTTCTGAGTATCGACTGCGCGCTTAAGCTGGGCGAAATCTTCCGTCTTGCCAATGGTCCCCAAGAAGATGGGCTTGAACTCTTTGCTGGATGTCAATAAAGGGGTTATTCAGGGTTAGGGTTAGGCAGTGCTGACGATTCATGCCCGCATTGGTGAACAGCAAGGTAGGGTCATTGTGAGGGACAACCGACGAAGAGGGCACTGCGAAGTGGAAACTTTGTCAGTATGGCCGACGTGATAGAAACATGGCATTCTAGGCAACCATGCAACCAATCCCTAAGGCGGGATGTGCAAAGTTGCAGGGGGCGCACTTGGGAATTTGGGACAAAGGAGGGATGGCGGGGCAACATACCAACTGTATGGCCTCGCTCGGCGAAGTAGTCCAGGAAAGTCTGGCGGACGCGGGGCCCGGTCCAGTGGACTTGGTCAGCCATGGTGTGGAGCGGGGACGAGGAAAAGAACCGGTATCTGCTTCTTCTGGAAGAACTCGATGCAGAATGGGTGATATGCACGAAGAATGCCGAAGAGGAGGGGTTGGTGGTTGTGGTGGATGCTCGAAACTTCTCGAGCGCTGTAGGCGGGATTGGGCGACTTTTGATGTGGAACGTTCGCGAGGCGGAATGACTCAAAGTCTCAAAAGCTGGGAAGCTCCTGAACCGGCAGGACCAGCTTGACCAGCGCGACTTCCCGTACAACGCCTGCTTCATCCGTTGAATCCAGCAGCTGCCACGGTAGCCCTTCGTCCCATCCGAAACCGCTCTCAGTCGTCAATTCGATAAAGCCTAATTTGGCCTATCTCATTGGCGTCGATTCCAATCCTCACTGCACGGCTGTTATCTCTTTCGCAGCCACCGTTTATTACGCTCGAGAGTTGGGAGGCGGAGGGTTTTTTTGGTTCCTAGTGAACGCTTAAACACGGGAGCGGCAAAGAAAATTGAAGTAATGCTAGCCAACCCTGCGCAATTCTTCCTCTCCGCGCAGCAACCACCTGCAGCTGGCGGCGCAATGGAGCCTCAACTCGCCACGACACAACGACGCATTATGCGCAAACGCAAGCCTGAAGGACCACCTGAAAACAACGAGCGTCTATCCAAAAGGCTGAGTCTACTGAACCTCGGTACGTTTTTTTTTGTTGCAACTCAATTGCCCTCTTTCCACGCAAGCTGTTCCCCGCGGCGCAAATCGAACCTCATGGAAGCTTACAGTGCCCCTCACTGCAGAACACTCCGGTACCAAGCTCTACGTGCCCGTCGAGAGCCAGAAAACCCAGTCAGATATTCCCATCCACGAACTTAACGCATCTCTGCCAACTGGCAATCCCAACGGTATTAATGGCAAAACTTACCACCATCGGTCCCGCGCAGCGGCGGGGGCAAATGCCGATGATGACTCGATGATGCAACTTGACGACTCCAAGTACAAAGTTTACATCCGCAACTTAGACGATGAACTCTCCTCGGAGAGCGAGGCCGAGGAAAATGGACTCATTTTTCTACCAGACATTGAGAGGCACCTACGCAAAAACCGCATCCCGCCGGCGGTGCTGGCCCGTTCTGATCCAGATCTGCTCAATAAGCAGCTAGTGCTGTACCGCGTGCCGAGCTCCATTTCCGTCCCCGAAGAACAAGACGTGGTTCGTAGGGCCATTGTTGAAGCACGGGCTCGTCTCCGGGCGAAGCACCAGAATGGCGACGGCAACGATCCCACAGCGCCGATCCCGGCGTCCAATCCGGAGGAAGCCATGGTGGACGACATAGTAGACGACGGGTTGTCATCCGCGCTGGCAATGCCTCTGTCAACGCCGCAGCAGAGCGACGACGATGCGATGGAGCTTGACTAGTGATGATAAAAGCCGGTTGAGTGGTCGTATTTGCCACGGGCTAAATATCAATTCTACGATACATTCCCTTACCTCACAACACACAGGGCGGCGCGATCGGGTGGGGATTTACTTCAAAAATTCTTAAAGGGCATTCTATGGAATTTTTCTCAGCATTTTCAAGGAGCAGGACAAAACAGTACAGGACGGGATCGGATCGGGCTGGATCGGAACATGGAGACAGGACCAGATCCTTATGGGGTATGGAGTCAAACGTCAAGCTCCAGTCAACGCTTCACACTTTTGATCGTTGCGCTGTTTGCTTCTTGTAACTTTAATGTAAAAGATACTGGTTTGATAGAATATCTACCTATATACTCGGAATAGGGATCAGGATTCGCGGACTAGCCTTCTCTGTTTTCTCCGTCTCTTCCCCAGGTATCGAGGACGTAAATCCTAGCCTCGAAAGTGTGTCTGTTGTGTTGTGCAAATGCAAGCACAAGCCCATACAAGCCGATCCCATGCAAGCCAATCCCAAGCCTCCCAAACAATCCCGTACTGTCAAAGAAAGATAACGCAAGTCATATGCCGCGCCCACGCCAGAGTGTCCGTTACCAATTGAATGACGGGGAATGATCGCAGCAAGCTCCCGTCCCTGAATTAAAAAAAAAAAAGCCAACCCAACCCAAGTCTCCCGATAAGCACCACAGCCATTTCCTCCGTTTTATGTACAGTCTAACCGGTCAGCTGTGTTCTGGGCCGTCCCGTTTTTCATCTCATCTAGTCTGATCTAGTCTGGTTTCCTTGTCCCGTTTGTTATTAAAGTTCGTAATCGCAACCCGGAGTTGTGGTGGTGCTGGTGGTGTTATGTCGTACGTCAGGTGAGACAGCAAGGGGGAGAGTATAGATCTCCGATGCCGGAGCTAGGCTTCACTTCTCTCCCGCATCACGCTGTACCTTATGCACTACACCATACAACGCCATGACCCCAACCCGTAGTGAAAGCAGTTTTATTTAAAGCCGAAACGGATTAGTGCTCCCCGTAGTCTGGTTCTGTACAGCACCTGCCGGAGGCGGTCCCGGTGGCGGGGCATACTCTACGCCCGTGGATTGCGGCTGCGGTGGCGGCATGCCGGGTTGAGACTGGGACTGGCTGGGGTCAGCCTTTGTGGCACCGGTCGGAGGCCCCGGATACATGGGCGGACGCGGGGCATTGGGGTCGTAGACCGGGGGCGGGGGCATGTTGGCTGGCATATTGTGCATGCCGTAATACTGCTGGTTGTAGTAGTAGGGCGTAGCACCGGCCTGGGGCCAGCGGTAGTCGGGATCGACGCGGGCTAGCTGGGCGCGCGAGACGAGGAAGCGGTGGTAGGTGAGGGGTTTTAGGCCCTTCTTAACCCGCCGCTGTGCGTGGAGGTAGCCGAGGACAAGGTAGAGGCCGATAAAGAGTATGAGGCCGAGGAAGAGACACCATTTTACGATGACGCCCGTCTGAGGGTGGGGTTAGTATTGAATCTCCGGGAGACGAAGAGGGACACGTGAATGATACCTTAGTATACCAAAATGGGACATAGCATGAGTTCTCATCAATGAAGCCATCCTCGTTGCGCACGCATTGTCGGCGCACCAGTTCCGCTGCGGTAAACGTCATGGCTTCTTCGGTGATGACGGAACCGATGAATGGCGACGGTGAAGGAGAATCGATGGGTCGGTCGTCGGCCGACGCTCTTGAAGTATGGGATTACCGGATCCCGAGGATGCGGACGACGGCCGGGGTTTCAATGCTTCCTGGTTCGTTGATTAGGAGCGAGATTATTTATGGCTCCCCTAATCGAAAAGGGTGGTTGTTGGTTTTCGCGAAATGCAATTGCAAGTATGAAAAAAAGGGAACACGCAGGGAGAAGAGGCAGGTAATATCGGCGATCACCACCTGGCAATTACGAAGCGACAGAATAACAGCGAAGCGACGAAGCAAAGCAATAGAGGCGCTTGGGTCAGTTGGACGGACAAGAAACAAAGAGCAAGAGACGTGAAACAAAATTGCCAAGACTCTGGGTCTTTCTTTATTTATAGGGAAAATGTGGTAGAGCTTTTGTTGTAAAGAAAAACCCACTCAAGTTCAGATGAAGGCCTATCACTCTCTCCCTCCTTTCACAGTGGCCTCGCGCCGTTTCCGATCGGCCTCGGGACCGGTTAGGTTGGCAGGAGAACCCTGGGAGGTCTCCCTTTAGGGCCCAATGATGGTTGGGTTAGCGAGTTGGGAGTGGCGCAAGGCTGTAACTAGTGGTGCTACAGGCCTGGCACCCAGGCGTTTCATGATGTCTCCCCTCAGTTTCAGCTATTCCCGGGCCGAAGGGCGAAGGCTGTCCAGAGTTACCCAACCGACCAATTGATTTGCGTTTGCTTCCTGGTGCGAGACTATGGGGATAGGACAAGAATTCGTGGGCTGGGCTTGCCTTCTCTGAACACGGCCCAAATGATGCTTAGCCACGAGACACGAGACTGACACTGACCCGACCATCCAACAAATCTGTCGGTAGTCGGCGAGGAGGCCTTGGACAAACAGGTTTCCATCCGTGTTGCCCTCCTGTTTCCAAAACGCGTTCCGTGAGCACCACGAGATTAGTTTCTCAACGTATGTACAGGTACTACCGATATCTGCGCTCAATATCATGACGCGCGGCCTGCCCTCCGTGTAACAAGCGTGATACCCCACGACATTTTTTTTTGACACAGCCATGACAACGGCTTCCACTCTAGTCCTTCCAAGTCTCTCCGGCCGGGTCATAGCCAAGTATGTCCGGGTCGAGATCCAGATCCCTCAGCATCATAGCCATGGTATATTCCTATGCCAGTTAGTACCATCACGGTTATCACCACCATGCTCAGAATTGCTCACCTGTTCGTCATTCTCCGACCCATCATCTTCATCTTGACCCTCCTCCCCTTCCCCGTTATCATAACCCTCCCCTCCCCTTCCCTCCCCATCACCATAATCATCGTCCCTCCTCTCCCTTCGATTTCCAAACCCATCCATCTGCTGAAAAAACTCCCTCGTCCTTCTCGCCGCCTCCCTCCTCTCTCTCTCCAACCCCTTCAACCCCCCTCTATCCTTAACTTTCCTCTTTGCCACTTCAAACAGCTCCTCCGCCGCCGTCCTCCCGGCCCCCCTCCACTTCGCCGTCAACCCCTCCACCCTTCCTAGCTCCTCTTCCCTCTGTCTTGTCCCCTCGGTCTGTCGTACTGCCCCTTCTAGCGCCCGGGTGGCGCGTTCGCGGAGGAGACGCATCCTGTCGGGGAGGGGGAGAACCTCTAGCCTACCCTCCGTGGCTTCTTGGACTTCAGTCGTTGGGGCCTGTCTGCTTGGGGTAGGCGTCTCTGGTGGTCTTTGCGGGGCTGGAGAGACACCTAAACCATGCCTAGCTCTCCCGGTAGTGGTGGTGGTCGTAAGATGACGTCCCGTCGACCTAGATACGGTTGCAGGCGCCACTCCGGACACGGGTGTAGACACAGATGTGAATCCAGATGCAGACGCAGATGCAGGCCTCACCCCACGGAGCCCCGGCCCCGAAGGCAGGACGTTTGTAAGCCTCCCAACCGAGAAGCCGGGGAGCCTGCGCATCGGGGTGGCGGGGCCGGGGCCAAGGCTCGGACCGGGGCGGGTGATGAGAGGCGATCGGAAAGGTTTGCGGAGAGTGGTAGCGGCGTCTTCGACAGCGCGGCGGCGCTTGTTCCGGTTAGCGTTGGGTGTGGGTGTTTCGGTAGGTTGGTTGGACATGGCAATTTTGGTGAGAGGTGGAGGTTGGTTGAGACCCGTGATAATTCCTAGCAGGTAGTTGACAAAAGCAAAATATGGAGGGGTAAAGCCACGGGATCAGTAAGTGGCTTGATGGCCCGTATTTGTTTGTGTATTTTCTCTTTGGATATCCACCCAGAATTCAAATCTCTAAGACGTTGATTCAGAAATCAAGGTGCCTACCTACCTACGTATCATGGTCATCACACATCAGTGGCACTGCGATTGCATCAGGAAGGTGCGTACTGCGCCAAGAAATGCTCCTGCGTTTTCTTTATTTACTGACGGCCGTTTTTGATAGCTCAATCGATGCACACAAGCGCTTCCATTACCAGCCTCTACACAACCGCCGAAATAACCCTTTGACGCCGCCGCTAAATGCAAGTATTTGTTTCAAATCTGCAGTCCCATATCAATGACCTATCCCCCCAGCTGCCCATTGCGCAAAATTAGGGTCACCAGGAGGCGGGAAAAGTCCCCCATCTTGGTCCCCTTGGCCCCGCTGATCATTTGCTTGCTGCTGTTGTGGCTGCTGCTGTTGTGGCTGCTGCTGTCGTTGTCTGGCCTCCTCCTCCTGACGTCTGGCCGCTTGTTGTCGCTGTTGGCGGTACAGCACCAAAAAGACGAGGGCCGCAGCCAGACCAACAATGACGAGACTCTCAAAGATGCCGTCGTCCAAGTCACCAAGGTTCCCATCGCCGCCCGGCATATCATCGTCGTACAGCGGGTCATAAGCATCATCTGGATAGTACAACATATCGTCCTGCAAAAAGTTGGCAATCCACTCACTCAGAGACCAATCCTTGGTCGGGGCTGTGATAGGTCAGCGTCGCCTCGCAGACAGTAAGAGACAATCATACCTGGTTCGTCTTGAATAGAGTTGATCCGGCCGTTTGTGATCGTGTTCCATGCACTCCGTGTCCGTAGCTTGAGGAGACTGAGGGTGACTGGAAGATATGCCTCATCGTTGGTCTCGAGAGCCTGATCGTAGTACCTCTTTGCTAGATGGTAGTCCTGCTTCAAGCCAAACCCATTCTCGTGCATCCAACCCAAATTATACAGCGCCTGTGCACTCTGGTGGTATTCTGATGCCCCGGTGTAGCATTGAACTGCCTTGTCGACATCAACCGGTGCGCCTCTCCCGTATAGATAGTAATCTCCCATCTTCACCAGGGCGTCAATGTTTCCTTGCCTGGCTGAACGTGTCCAATATATCAGGGCGAGGCTCGGGTTCTGAAGGAGCGCTGGCTTCTGGGCTCGAGGATACAACCAATCGGGAATTGGCAGGCGAGATTGTTCGGGGTCGAGCAGGTAAGCCACGTTGTTCTGGGCCTTCTCATATCCTTGCTCTGCTAGCCCGAGATATTCAAGGAGTGCCAGTTCATCATCGCCCTCCTCGTAGGCCAGGTTAGCTTCTGCCCATGAAGAAACAAGCGGCTCCACTCTCTCCGAGACGATCTTGAAATATGTAACAGCCGAGCTGCAGGATTTATCCCGGCCCACGCCAAAAAAGTTCATGTCGGCGATATAGTAATAAGCCTCTAGGCTACCATGGCGTGCTGCCATCTCAAAGTAGTGGTTTGCTGCGGCAGCGTCGTCAGGACCACCTTGGTCCAGATACAGGGCTCCCGTTTGAACCTGTGCTGGGAAGAACTCCTGATCTGCGGCTGCTTTAAAATAGTTGATAGCCATGCCGATGTTCTTCTCGACTCCATAGCCGTGCAGGTATAGCAATCCCAGGCCATATTGAGACTGTGCGTCTGAGTGAGTAAGACCACGTTCAAACCACCACTTGGCGAGGGTGAAGGACTGCTTGACACCTTCACCTCTCATGTACATGCGCCCAATGAAACCGGCGGCCTTGCAAGCGAACTTCTCTAGGCCGGGTTTGTAATTGTCGACGATGCGGCCCTTCTTCCAGAACTTGCGCGTGACTGTGTAGAAATAATGCCCAGCAGTCTCAAAGTTCCTGGGCAGGCCGCGCTGACCGTCATAGTAAAGACGACCGAGGTTGAATGAGGCTTTGAAGTCGCCCTTTTGCGACATCAAGTCCAGGTATTCGATGATATCCTCGATCGACGCGTAGGCATCTGAGTTGGGATGGGCCTTGATAGCGTGGATTCCCGAGCTCGAAACGCTGGCTCCTTCTCCGTATATACCGCCCTTCTCGTCGGCAATGCGATACGATTCCGGAATCCAACTCCTACCGCCAGGTGGACCAGAGCGATACCAGGCTATAGCCTTGTCTGCGACTCTCTTGTAGTATTTCACAGCACTGTCGCAGTTCTTCGGTGTCCCAATCCCGGCGTGGTGCCGATGCGCTACTGCCATCTCGGCCCTTGTGTGGCCCTGGTTGGCCGCAAACGTGTAGTAGAGCAACGCCCGAGCCTGATCGCGTTCCACAACCCCGCCGATACCCGTCGAATACATGAGTCCAACCATGTACTGAGCCGAGCTGTTGCCATTGAGCGAAGCCAGTCTCTGGTAGTAGTTGAACGCGGACTTGAAATCCCTGGGGTGCGTGTAGTTGCCATAAAAGTTCATCTCGGCTAAGAGGTACAGGGCATCCGAGTTGTTCTGGGTCGCTGACTCCTCGAGGAGCCTAGTGGCATGGACGAGAGGCCCACTGTGCAAGAGTCTTGATGTCTCGGTCGGGGGCGCGCTCAGTCGAAGCGTAGGAGCCGCTTTCAAGGCCAGCTGCCACAAAATGCCGACAAAGCCTTGAGAACTTTGGGTCCTGCTCTTAAATGGTTGATATATCTTTCGTAACTCGACCAGCGCAGCATCGACAAGTCCGGCGCCTGTTCTCCTGTTAGCAATTGGACGAGCCCCGACTTGCCGCCATTTCTAGCGCATACCAGGAGCAGGTCGAGTCCCTTGGGGAGTCGTAACATCGGCGCGGACATCCCCCCCTCTTGATCCCTTTGTATCTGAGCTCAGAACTTTTTGCTGTGAATGCGATGCGGCATATGAGAAAGCGGCGGCCTGCAACAGCACTGGGAAGGGTTAGCAGGCAGGCAGCTTGGAACGTGAAATCGGGTTGCTTACGGAGCAGCCATGCGAGATGTCGCCTCATTGTATAGAAATCTGAAGGCAGACAGAAGAATTGTGCCTCTGTATCTTCATTTCATGATTATAACAAAGTCTTCCGTCGAGAATGACCTAGGCGGCTGATGTGGCCGTGAGCGAGGCAATCACAGGAGAGCTGTTCAACCGAGCTAAACACCAGCTGTCCAGATCTTGGGATGACGCTTCCAGCAGGGGTTCTAGAAGCAAGCATTGATGCGCCTGCGGGTCTGCCCCACCTCTGCCAAGCCAATCATTCAGCTGTTCGGCAGCTGTCGGCTTACACACCACAAACTTACCAAGGATACCTGCTTTTCCTATACTTACGCAGATAACCCTTACCATGTAGAAGCTGCTGTTGTTTGTTCCATCACGGCCAATATAAAGAGTTTAATTCTCGGTATGTTTTCATAGACTTCGCTAGACAAAGTAATTGGTGACTGAGGACTGACCTCGATGTTTGAGACCCTTTGAAATCTGCCAATATCGACAACAGCACAGTACCAATGTACCAACTAGTTTGCGCCGATGGGTACGAGTACCCCGGCGCCGAACCGACATATATTACTGATATCATCCCTCTGGCATCGGGTCTGGCAGCAATATCATCAGATCAACAACTTTGTCTCTTCGACCCCCTGAGACTGAGCCAGGGCCCCCTAAAATGCATACGCACGAACCACGGGAACCTCACATGTGCAAGTCCTTACAGCCCAGATGACTCTGTCGTCGCCACCACTGGTGAAAATGGCACAGTAGCCCTTTGGGATCTTCGTCTCAATCCCACCAAAGCTCAGGCCCTGCAAATACAGGGCGACTTCCCCAGTCTACTCTCCCTCGCCTGTTCAAAAGAGACAAGTACCCTCGCCGCAGGCACCGAGTTGGCAAACCATCAAGCATCGGTCATCTTGTGGTACTTTCCCTCTTTTCCATCCCTCAATGTCCTTGAATCACCATCTAATGCTCGTCCAGGGATCTCCGCTCCCCCGCCGACCCCAGGCTACAATACACTGAACTCCACAGCGACGACGTCTGCGAACTCAACTTCCACCCTTCCAACCGACACCTCCTCCTAACCGGCTCTACCGACGGCCTCGTCAACCTCTGCGACACGACCATCTCGGACGAAAATGAAGTGGTTATCGCCGCCTTTAACCATGGCTCCGTACACCGCGCCGCCTTCGTCAACGAGACCGAGGTATTTGCGCTGTCGCACGACGAAAAGTTTGCCCTCTACGACGTGGCCGACACGGCGGAGCGCGGATCCGCCGTACTGGATCTGGGTGACGTGCGCCCCGTGTTAGGTTGCCAGTATGCGGCGAATGTGTTTGCGAAGCTGAATGGGGCGGGGGCGGTGGTTGGGGCGGGTTCGCAAGAGTATGTTTTTTTCCCTTTCCAATTTTCCTTCCCCATGACTCAAATCTTCGATTCCTGTTTGGGATGGTAATGATGACACCTAAAAAGCCAAGAAGTTTTCCAGCTCTTCCATCTCACAAAAGGACTGGCTGGCTGGGGCCTGGATAAAGATGCGGTGGTTGTTCTGCCAGGCGCGCACGGCGGCGAGGTTGTCCGGAGTTTTTGTTTCTTTGATGAGCAGCAGTTGGTTTTTACGGCCGGAGAGGATAGCCGGATCAAGGCATGGAGACCGGTGCTATAAGAACCAAACCCAGACCGGTTTGGTATGTATTGGTTCTTTTTTACCCAAGGAAGCACAAGGATACCAAATTTTGACTGGTGGGCCATACTTGAGTGACAGTTAGTGTCAGCTAAAGCATCTAATTATACAGTCTGAGGAGTCTATCACAACAACAACAACAACAACAAAGCTGATGTGCTCTATGCGTTTCGTTTATTAAAGGCTAGGTTTAGCCAGCCGCGTTGTCGATCTAACATTGACACGGCTTTGTATCTGAACGTGTCTCCTTGCTTTATGCGCCGCAGAATGCTGGCCGCCCAGACTGTATATATTCCTCGACCACTCACTGCAGGTTCTCAATCACCAAAGCCGAGGCTCCACCGCCACCGTTGCAGATACCAGCAACACCAATCTTTGCCTTCTTCTCGCGCAGTACGGACGTCAGCGTTGTAAGGATACGAGCACCCGAGGCACCAAGGGGATGACCAATGGCGACGGAGCCACCAAAGACGTTGACTTTGTCATTGCCGAGACCCAACAGCTTCATATTGGCAAGAGCAACGACGGAGAAGGCCTCGTTGATCTCGTAGAAGTCGACCTGGTCAGCGGTAAGACCGGCGTGCTTGATGGCCTTGGGAATGGCTAGTGCCGGCGCAGTCGTGAAGCGAGCCGGTTGGTGTGCGGCATCACCCCAGCCGAGGATCTTAGCAATAGGCTTGATGCCAAGTTCCTTGAGCTTCGCCTCCGAGACGAGAACGACAGCCGCGGCGCCGTCGTTGATAGGGGCAGCGTTGGCGGCCGTGACGGTTCCGCCGTTGGGGATGAAAACAGGACGGACCGTCTTCAGCTTCTCAACATTCAAGTTCTTGACTTCCTCATCGCGGTCAACCTTGACGGCCGGCTTGCCCCGCCCGCCACTGACGTCGATGGGCGCAATCTCGGTGAAGACACCCGCTTCGGTGGCGGCCTGCGCCCTCTGGTAGGTCTGGATAGCATACGCGTCCTGCGCCTCGCGGGGAAGGTCATGCTCTTGGCTGCAGAGCTCTCCTTGAAGACCCATGAGCTCCTGCTTGCCGTAGGCGTCCCGGAGGCCATCCTTTTGCACACCGTCGACCAGTCCAGAGTCGCCATACTTGACACCAGTCCGAAGGTTCGGAAGATAGTGTGGTGTGTTGGACATGCTCTCGGTACCACCCGCAACGACAATGGATGCATTGCCGGTGATAATGGTCTGGGCACCAAGGATTATAGCCTTCAGGCCAGACGCGCAGACCTTGTTGACTGTGGTGCAGACAACGTTATCCGAGAGGCCGGCCCCGAGAGCACATTGCCGGGCAGGGGCTTGACCGAGGCTGTTTTGGGAATATTGATCAGAAACCAGAAGATCAAGCTTCAGAAAAGAGGTACTTACTTGGCTGAGAGAACATTGCCAAAGAAAACTTCCTCAACATCCGCAGGCTTGATCTCGGGGACGCGCTCGACAGCCGCTTTGCCAGCCCCTGTTAGTTGCGAAACCCCTTGCAAAAGCGAGATAATTTCGTGAACGTACACTTGATGGCGTGCGAGCCCAATTGGATAGCGGTAAGACTCGAGAGAGAGCTGTAGGGCAACAAAGGTTAGTTCACATGCCCAACATTGAGGTGCTGCGTTCTCCAACCCCAAAGGCGGGGCAGCTTACCCAAGGAACGACCCCACAGGGGTCCTAGCAACAGAGACAATGTAGACTGGAGGAAGGTTCGCCATAGTGAATTCAAGTATTCGGATTGCTGAGGAGGTGAGGAGGAAGGAGATTTGCGGGAGATGAGTTCCCAAAGCCAAGTCTTTGTTGAAAGAGCAAAAAGGTATTTCAATGCCTTTGGGGGCCAACGAGATTTGTTAAATTCACCGCCTCCATCTTCCCCAAACTGCCCCTCCTTCTCTCAGACAGGCCAGTGTTAGCGCCGCAGGTCAACAGGCACGCCCTTTCACTTGCAGTTTCCGATGCCGGGGTTACCGATAGAGGTGTCCCGTTGTGGCAAGTGGCAAGCCAAGCCACGGGGACCGATAGAGCTCCCGCCACACCGCCTAAATTTCAGGCTTCTGCCACAGTTAGACATCAGCCTTGCAGCGCTGGCTGCTGGCGCGCGACAAAAACTGCCTGTCTGTTCGCGACTTTCAGCCTTTCGCGACGACTGACGCGACACAAGCTCATAGGAAAATTCCTCTTTCGGCCAAGTTATCCCGTCGCCTTTGCAACCATGGATGACGATCTTTATGATGAATTCGGAAATTTCATGTGTGTACTGCCCTCGCAGCGACTTCCTTAGAAAATTACCTGCCCTTCATTTCGATGCGAAATTCGCAATTGAGTTCTGCATTTATACCAACGAGAATGCTGACTTGTCTCTAACAGCGGCGAGGATGCCGAAGCCTCGGAGGAAGAATCAGAACATGGCGTCGATGTGGGCACTTACGCTTACGACGAGGACACTGAGGAGGCCCAAGGAGTGACAGGCCAAGAGTTGATGGAGATCGATGGTAAATACAGCATTGGCGCTCGTGCAATAGAGAAATACATTTTTCTAACCAGCCCGCAGATGGGCCCCCGAACGCCGTCGTTCTTCACGAAGATAAACAGTATTACCCGACGGCCGCTCAGGTGTATGGAGAAGATGTCGAGACTATGGTGCAAGAGGAGGATGCGCAGCCCCTGACACAACCCATCATCGCTCCTGTGGAACAGAAAAGGTTCATGATCGAAGAGGCTGACCTCCCGCCTGTTCTCTTTGACCGCAGTTTTATGGCCGACCTGATGAACTTCCCAGAGCAAATTCGGAACGTTGCGCTGGCCGGGCATCTACACCACGGAAAAACAGCTTTTATGGACATGCTGGTGTTGGAGACCCATGCGATCACCGACAGGTTAGACAAGCGGACGGGAAAGACCCGGGACGATCAGCTACGGTATACGGATGTCCATGTTGTCGAGCGAGACCGAGGGCTTTCAATCAAGGCTTCGCCTATGAGTCTGGTGCTGCCCAACACAAAGGGGAAATCACACCTGGTGAACATTATCGATACGCCAGGACATGTCGACTTTGTGGACGAGATTTCCGCATCCTTCAGGCTCGTTGATGGCGTGTGTTTGGTGGTCGACGTTGTCGAGGGTGTCCAGGTCAACACGGAGCAGATCATCAAACACGCAGTTCTGGAGGATATCCCTCTTACCCTGATTGTCAACAAGATGGATCGATTAATACTCGAACTCAAGCTTCCTCCCAACGACGCTTACTACAAACTCAAACACGTCATTGAGGAAGTCAACACGATCATTGAGAACACAATTCCCGGCCAAGGCGAGCAGAGGCGAGTCAGTCCTGAAAAAGGTAACGTCTTGTTTGCCTGTACGTCTATGGGCTGGTGTTTCACATTAAAATCTTTTGCGAAGATGTACTCGGACGGTTTCGGGGGCGTTAATGTCGAAGAGTTTGCCCGGCGGCTTTGGGGCGATGTTTACTTCAACCCTCGAAAACGTAACTTCACCCGGAAACCGGTCGAGGACGGCGCCAAAAGGTCCTTTGTCAACTTCGTCATGGAACCAATTTATAAGCTCTACTCCCACACCATCAGCGAGAGCCCCGAAGATTTAAAGGGAACACTTGAGAAGCTTGGTATCGACCTTAAGCCGTCGCTGTACAAGGCAGACCCCAAGGTGCTCCTAAAGGCAGTTTGCGAGCAATTCTTTGGTATGGGAGCCCCGCATCTTAGCGATCCAGACTAACTCGATATCAGGAACGTCTGCTGGTTTTGTGGATATGATCTGCCAGCATATCCCTTCCCCGGCTGAAGCTGCTGAGAAGAAACTCCAGCGCTACTATACTGGCCCTCTCGACACAAAGGTTGCAGAATCGATGAAATCCTGTGACCAAAACGGACCGCTGGTGATATCTGTCACCAAGCTTTTCAATACTGCAGATGCCAAGAGCTTCTACTCGTTTGGCCGGGTCATGAGCGGGATTGCTCGTCCCGGTAGCGATATTCGTGTCCTTGGTGAAGGCTATTCAATCGACGATGAAGAAGACATGGCAATGGCCAGGATATCCGACGTTTTTATTGCCGAAACCCGGTACAACATCCCAACAGATGGCGTTCCAGCTGGTAATTGGGTTCTACTAGGCGGAGTAGACAACTCCATCGTGAAGACGGCCACGTTGGTAGACAAATCGCTCGAGGACAACGAGGACGCCTACATCTTCAAACCACTCTCACACTTTACCGAATCAGTCCTAAAAGTTGCCGTCGAGCCAATCAACCCCTCAGAGCTGCCCAAAATGCTTGATGGCATCAGAAAGATCAATAAGAGCTATCCCCTCATCACGACCAAGGTGGAAGAGTCGGGCGAGCACATTATTCTTGGGACGGGAGAGCTCTATATGGACTGTGTGCTGCATGACCTACGCCGACTCTATGCTGACATGGAGGTCAGAGTGTCAGATCCAGTTGTCCGGTTCTGCGAGACGGTGCAAGACATGTCAGCAACAAAGTGCTACGCCGTCACACCAAATAAAAAGAACACGATCACTATGGTCGCAGAACCGTTAGACGACGGCATCGCAAAGGACATTGAGTCTGGGGCGGTGAAAATCAGCGATCCCGTGCGGGTAACAGCCAAGTTCTTTGAGAAGAAATATGGGTGGGATCTCCTTGCAGCGAGAAGCATTTGGGCTTTTGGGCCTGATGAGATGGGCCCAAACATCCTACAAGATGACACTCTTCCGTCAGAAGTGAGTGACAAACCGAGCTTTCCAGGAGCCTGCACCAAGATGACATCCCTGTCTGGTCGGCCCGCCGAATCGGGCCTACTCTCCTATAAATGGCTAACAAGCATTCAGGTTGACAAGAAGCGTCTCAACACTGTCAAGGAATCAATCCGCCAAGGATTCAGCTGGGCAACTCGAGAAGGACCTCTCTGTGAAGAGCGTGAGTTATCTCTTTTTCTTTCTTTTCATCACTTGACAAGCGATCGCAAATCTCCGGCTTGCACATGCACATGCAGCTATCGACAAGGATGCTTCCCTCGACCAGCTCATGGGGATGTGCAAGGGTCACCCATCCCCGTGTCACGCTCATTATAGAAACTTCCTTTTGTCCACTTCCCCTTGGAGAGCAGTTTCAAGCTGACAGTTTGCATCACAGCAATACGTAATACTAAGTTCCGCCTGATCGATGTCGCCTTGGCGCAAGAGGCCATCTTCCGCGGTGGTGGGCAGATCATTCCAACGGCGCGAAGGACATGCTACAGCTCGTTCCTCATGGCATCCCCCCGCCTTATGGAGCCTATGTACACTATGTCCATGACTGGACCGCAAGACTCTGTGAGCACGGTCTACAACATCCTGGCACGTCGCCGGGGCCATGTACTCACCGACGGGCCCATTGCTGGAACACCTTTGTACCGTGTCACTGGCCTGATCCCTGTCATCGACAGCTTCGGCTTCGAGACTGACTTACGCATCAACACGCCCGGTCAGGCTATGGTGAGTTTAGTATTTGACCGATGGAATATTGTGCCGGGTGATCCGTTAGACAGGGAGATTGTCCTGCGCCCGTTGCAAATGGCAAATGCGCAGCAGACGGCGCGTGATTTTGTCCTCAAAACGAGAAGGAGGAAGGGCCTAAGCGAGGACGTAAGCGTTGCGAAGTTCTTGGAGCCAGAGTTTTATCAGAGCTTGATCGAAAGTGGGACGCTGGGTGAAGCATAAAATTGGCTGTGGCGATGGGCGGCGTTTGGTCTGGGAAGGCTTGGACGGATGGATCCATGTAGCCAAAATCGCATGAATGAATACCCCGTTGTACGGGTACGGCGAGACCTGTTCTCAGCGCATACTGTGTAGCGACCGCGGTAGTCCTGCTGTCATCCAGGGCCAGTGGGGAGGGGGAAGGCCCCTGGTACTCGAGCTTGAGGGCATGTTTGAGGGTATTTCGGGTTCCGTAGCCGCTGAGATAGTAGATGAAGTAAAAGACATATGTGTTGAGTGAATTGGCGTCTCGCGCCACAGTTCACCTCGTTGCAGGCCAAGGAGCATCGTTTGGGGTACCTGGCACCCCGATAACAAGTCACGGAGTACCGTTGGTCCGGTGTGTCAAGAAATCTAACCCAGCTTTGCCGTCTAGGGATGGGAAACCAGACGAATACTCCCCCATGCTACGTAGGTACCTCGTTGCCCAGACGGTTCAGCAATAAGAAAAACAAGAGCGGGAGTCCCCGTCGTGAGACCCACACCAAATACTGATTCTTTCTGGAAAGCGGCCAGGGGCTTTGTACATGTATTGTATGAATGGCCCCGTGCTCGGGTCTCCGGTGCGCGAGGTATCACACCACACATGTGCAGTCGAAATTCTGTTCAATTGGTCCGCGGAGGTAACGGCGGGTAACGACACAAGAACTGAAGACAGGCTGGGGGGTGGTAGACTTGCTTGCCGCTTCTTTTTAATAAAAAAACAAATTTCTGAGCTTCTATCTTGTTCCGCTGTGTTCCTCCCTAGGAACGGTACCAGTGGTATGTTGGCACTGAATAGGCACCGAAGAAAGCAGATCGATTCGAGACGCAGGCAGGGGGTGAAGGGTTCTGGGATAGAAACCTCTGTTACTTTCCATATGAGCAAGTTCGCCTGAACATGGGTATCCCTTCACGAAGAAAGCTATCTAGACACGTTGAGGTTTAGGTGCTTAACTTCACGACTCAAGTTTGACATTGCCGATTAGGACAGCGTCAGCACCTATGTATAAGGCATATAATACACACATGACATGTCTCCTTGCGGGGGGCAAGTGATATTTTTGTAACTAAACTTCGCAGTGGATTCGGGGGTAAATCGAGACCACTGCAGTGGCATGATAGTTCTGGGTTGACTGTGATGACCACGCGGGTAGGGTGTCAGGTGATATGCAACACCAACCTAGGCCAACATCGAACTTGCATAGCCATGGTGACGTTCTTGGTGTGGCATGTCAGTGAGTGGATGGTATCCGATCTCGACCAGGCGCCATCGGTTGGTGTACCCGCTGTTGAGACTGCGCCGTCCTGGTTTACAGCGATGGCTCGCTAGCCATGAAGAAGTGATCGGCGGTTTGCAAGTCGCGCTGGACAAGTCAGGGTAAGTAAGAGCTCACGTTATTAAGCCACCGAACAAGGTGGCTCGAAGTTATCAAACTTTGCACCAATCACTCCACATTCAGAACACGGTATCAACTTCGACACCACATCCGTCGACAACTGACGGCCGAGTAGGAGCACAACGTCTGTATGTTGTGCCCTGTAACACATGACCAACCCGAAGAGGCTGCAGCCAGCAACGCCACGATGCTGCCTCTTGCATCATTTCCCCTAAGCAGTCCGCCTTAGCCCTTGAGGCTAGCATTGAACTTGTTGCCGCGTGAGGAACTAGTTCAACGCAGCTGGGTTGGAGCACTTCGTATAGCCGATCTGTTTCAAGGTGCTGCAACCTGGTGGGTTCTCATTTCGAAACAAAGGGCTACGCATTCCCAACTATAGAGCTCAGCGTCTGGACAGGGGTGTAGAATTCGGGATGTGGGAAGAGCATGAGCAGTCGGTGAACGGCAACGGGGAATAAACAATGTCGGTCTGGTGCAGAAATGGCCCGAATCCTTCGGCGACGTAACGTTAGATTCAGGCGCCAGAAGGAAAACTGGACCATCTGCTGATGTGATGCGGCCTTGCCGGTGAAACCGGGCATTTGGTACCATTTGTGGCGTTTGGGTACGAACTGGTAGTTCCCGTTGCCAACCTAGATACGCTGGGTTAGCTGCGAATAGGCCTCTGCTAAGTATTTTGCGCTCGAGTCCGCTGCGCATTGTACCTGCCGATGCTTCTATAGGGACTTGACTATTTTTTCAAACGAAAAAACTGTGGTGTTAGTCAAGACATCACCCGTATCGAGTTGTTGCTTCATCCCGCATGACCCCTACAAAGGAGCTTGGCGAATCTGCCAGCCATCAGCCATGGGGTCGGACGGGAAGCAAGGGGTTTGGTTCCCCACGAGCCGCACTCAAGAGGAGCTGGAAGTTTGCCGAGTGGGCAATGCTTTGCGGCCAACAGTTCCAGGTATGATTTCACCGAGTTTACACCGTTCCCCCCACCCTTCAGCGAAAGCCTCCGTGAGAACACCTAAAGTTCCGGCAGCTGCTTGGTCGGTTGATGGAATTGATGCCAAAGATAGACCCAGATGATCGACGATACAATTCAGGCCTGGAAGGTTATTAGGCGGCGTGGGACCTGACGAGTGTTTGGCAGCTGTTTTCATGGAATACAACCGCCTGGAGCCTTGTTTGAAGAGACGTCCAGCTAAGATATTTGCGCCTTACATCTAAAAATCGGGGCCCCAAAATTCAGTTCGAAGCCTTGTGTTTTCTCATTGTTCCCTTGATAGCTGGGAAAATCCCGGTGTTATTCGTCCTTCGGCAGTTTCCGAACACATTGCAGTACTTAGGCTGCTGCTGCTGTGCCGCAACGTACCGCACAAACATTCTTCTAGGGGTTAGATTGTAGCACTGGGGCCAATTTCCCACTCCTTCCCAGGACCATAGATCTTTATCAACACTCCTACCACAATTGGGGGTTTGAGATGTGCTTGAACACACCCAGCCGCTGTCGGCTCATTCATATGCAAGTTTTGAGCATATTGTCAAGAACGCCTTTGAGGGTATCGTTCTCGAGAGCCGCCGCCACTCTCTCCTTGTCGCCGAGCTGTTTATTGACTTGGTCATCTTGGGCGTGCGATCCCTCCTTCATCCTCACGTCGATGCGGTAGTTCGGCGGGAGAGTTTGCTCGAGCCTGACACGAACGGCGAGGCCGATCATTGTGGCGAGGGAGCAGTGGTTAATGGTTGGTGTCAGTTCTACCAGGACACTAGCCAGGCCTCTCGGGTTGTCTCGGGGAGGAGGAGTCAAATGAATATCGGGTAACCTGACGACATTCAACTCGCCCAAGGTATGTGGATGTTCGGGATCAGATATAGTGGAGATGAGGTCTGTGAGACGTCAGTGGTGTGATCTTCGGGGAGCTCTGGTAAAAACAGTCGTATTTCCTGAAAAGAAAGGACAAAACAGAAAGAAGCAGGTGCAACATGAGCCAATCCGCCGATGCAAACGCCAAAATTGCGACTACACAAGTGCGACTGGCGACAACTGCGATATGGGAGGCGAAGGGGGGAGAATGCGGGGGTTACCATAGATCTCTTGCTCATCCAGCGCTTCATCTGCGAACCCTTCGCTTGCCTCATCATCCTCCGATGAGGCACTGGACCATTTTTGGTTAAGGAGAGCCAGGTGGTCGTACTTGGTGTGCGATCCTTGTTTTGCAGCGCTCCTCTTCTGTGCTCTGCTGGGAAGCTGCGAGATGCTGAGAATGGTGGGGTTTGCGTTATCAAGACTTCCCGATGCCATCTTCTCTGTTGCTGGGGAGTGGAATGCGGTGACAAATGCGACGTTGAGGGCTGATTACAATACGAGTAGGTACTGTCGAACTTTCCGGTGTGGCGATCGAGTTGCTCCACGTTGCCTTCGTTGACGTTGAACCTCAATGCAGCTCGCCATCTAGGTCCCGAAATTCGACATCATCAGCAAGGGAGCAGCGCTGCACGTGATGCGCACAGCAGTTGCAACCCCTGAAGGTTTGCTCCCGCGGTACTTTACAAGCACCCCTCAGAAGGTGCCGAATAGCGATCCCAGAAACGTCAAGGGCCTAAGGTAAAATTTTCCCACTCCCGATTTTTAAACCCTTGATATAGAGATTTTTTACCTCAACGTGTCACAACTGTCTACCTGGCTGTTTGGGGCACAGATCAAGACCCATACTAACAATCTTTCAGGGGTTGGGTTGTCCATAGGTGGGGTTGTCCATAGGTGGGGTTCCAAGGGCAGCAACCCACGCTCCATTCCACTGAATCGGTAGATGTTTTAGGCAGGTCTCATTTCTGACCCGTTGGGTTCCCGATTTCTTGGGAGTATTTTTGCTGACACCATAGCTCGGGCTATGTCCCAAGCTTCTCAATTGCTCGACCGTCGACAGCGCGTGCAAGATACATTGTTTGATTTTATGCGCTGGAGATGAAGCATCGCGCACCGGAAATTCCGAAGCTTCGACGATGCTTCCATGACCCCTGCCAGAAGTGACCACACAAAGGTCAGATAGGCTTGGCGTTAGTGGCTCCCGTCCATCGTTCGCCCTCCCCACGAGTCCCAAGCCGGCATGACGCAGCCTCTGCCTCGGGGATGCTTCTACAAACGGATTGGAATGTGCGCGAAGGGCAAGCAAGATGGCGGTTTGGATCCGATCATCAACCTTAAATTCACCTCATCTAACGGTTCATCTCATGCGCATCAGATCGGATCCTTCCTGGGTTTTGTCCTTCATCCCGTACTTTGTTTTCTCCATCTATCCAGAATGTCTTGCATGCTCATGGGGACCTGGCCATGACTGACAGCTGGAGCATCTTGCTGATCATTGCGTTTTCCCTCGCTTCGCTTGTGCTCTCCTCCGCCGCAGGGGGCCAGTGCTGCAACGCGAAACCGCAACCGCATCCACCAGGGACTCGACCAGCCCGAGAAAAACTCCCAACGCGCCTTGTTGTTCCCGCATCACAGGCCGAGAATACGCGTGCGTGCGCTCAATTTTATTTTATTTTTTTTTGGGGGGGGGGGGCGTCCTCCGCAAAGTGTCGCACGACGTGGAAGACCCCACTCTGTCACACTCACACCAACCCTAGCCTTCGTTCTCGGCGATAGAGTGAGAATGTCCAGCTCCAGCATGTGAATGGTCCGGGTCACCCTTGACGGGTTAATTTGTGGCGTTCTGGGCCGCTGATGGGCTGGCCAAAGACACCACCACTTCGCTCCCAAAGTTTGGCCTCCACTGCCTCCGCCCCTTCACCCGCAGCTTCATGATAATGGGCCACGACGGCGATAGGTTCCCGTCAAGCCCACCGAACACGTGCTTCGCTGCTCGCGACGGCGCGTAACAAGGGGACGATAGGGCGCTGCTGCGAGCGACAAGGTCGATCGGAAAATGGCAGTCACATTGATCTCGGAATATTCCCACCCATGGCCTGCCCTAGGAAGGTGAGCCACCTTTGGTGCTTGGCTTCCCCCGGTCATGACCTACGGCAGAAAGATTCTCACTGCGACTGTAAGTGAAGACCGAGCACTACGGAGAAATCGGGGACCATCCCCGCTCCCAATGCGCAGCCACGATAGAACATTTGTGACGACGGTTGCGGCATTGTCTTTTTGTCTCTCCTAGAGTGCTCGCCTCTGTAATTCTCTGTCGCCCGTGCCCAGAAACCGTTGCTAGCTCCCCGTCCTAGTATTGTCACTAACGTTAGTTACTACGTAGTAAGTCTTGATAGTTGCTCGTCGAACAACCCTGGAGAAACAGGAGGGTCTGAGCTGGCCTTGCGACAGTTTCCCAGTATAAAATCCCTGCTTGAGCGCGACGAAAAGAATGCTTTGAACTGTCACCAGCCCAGTCTTCTTGGCCGCATTTTGCATTGACGACATGCCATCGCTCTAGCCCTGGTGTAATAACACTTCCCCACGTCGCCAGCTTTTGTGCAGTGCCGCTTTGGTGTCACCGCTCGCCTGCAGTCCGCGGGAACGCATGGGAGGTGCCGCGTGCATTTGGATTGGGAATAGGGCCGGTAGGGACTGGACTGCGCGCACACATTGGATGATGCTCCGGTATTTCCCCGACCCTTCCTGTGATAAGCACGATGTGGTGGCAGGGACGGCAGCAATTGTTTTCCAGATCGACATCGAGTCTCACATTGATCCAGGTCCTTTTCTGGGGGAAGCGTTTCGTTGAATTCCGGGACATGGACCTGGATAGGTAATGTTCCAAACCAACCGTGCCTGCCAGTTTCTCAACCACCCACTCAGCAAGTCTCCGGGACCCTGGCTCGCTGGGCATCCCCTGGTTGCCCTCCCCCTCTCTGCCTGTGTTGCGTGGGCGGTAAAAACGCTGCTTGCCTGCTTCTGCACTAGCCTCACACCCCTCCCCCGCTCTTGCCTCTTGCCTCTTTCCTTGGCTCGATGCCTCATTCTCCCGCTTCTGTTTTGCGCAACAAAAGTGAGCTCGAACTCGCTTCCACACATCCCCCCTCTGTCCGTCGTCATCCGCTCCACATCTGCGAATGCAAGTCTTCCCCTGGCGCTTCGACTTGGTCCTCTAGAACGTCGTATCCCTCTGCCGCTGCCCAGGCATCTCGCCTCGAGTCTTTAAAAGACAGAAACAAAATTGCACTACGTCGCGGCTCTTTGTTCTTCCCCGTCTGTTGCTCTGCCCAGACCGCCTCCTGACACCTAACTCCTGTGCTCTCTCGTGATCCCATCTCGAATTCTATCCCATCTAGTCTTGCAAGGTAGTAGCGAGCCTCTTCTCGTCAGGGCAGGTCCTTGCTGATCAGGTCACCTTGAACTACACTAGGATTGCGCTCCCATCTTTTATAGACCGGTCCCTGACCAAGTTATTACTACTGCGTACTTAGCTCTTCGCAAACCAGGATCCACCACCAGGTAGCCGCTGGGCGCGCTGGCTCGCCGCTGTTGATGGACAGCCATAACCCCCCTTCGAAACCCACATTGTTCCGATGATCGTTTCTTCCAGCCGTTATCGCCACTCTACATCGTTATCATCCGAACGACGAAGCATCTTGTCCCGCGCGCCGCCCTCGCGCCTCCGACGGCTTCAGTTCCGAGACAGGCGCGCCTTCTGCCCGCCATCTCCTCGTGAAATTCTGTACCAGATAGCAGCGCGCCCGCCGGCAGGCGTCCGTGCTAGGCATACTTCAACATGTCGAACGATCCCTCAGTGCGCCGGATACTCCCCCAAAACTCCCAGATGGGCGCATTCTCGTTTGCGCCCCAGGCATATCAGCAGCAACCCCGCGAAACCCAAAAGAGTGCGCCAGCTCTGAATTCCCTTCCCAATTGATGGCGCGATATGTCTGACTGTTGCTCCAGACTATGTCTTCGTTGACGAACACAACCGCCATAAGCGGTTGAAGGGTATGCTTGCAATCGCGCCCCAGTTATTGATGGGGATGGGAACCGAAGCCGAAACTGACTCGTCCGCCTGTCTTTTTAGTAATGAGGGCATGTGAGGGTTGCAGAAGAAGGAAAATCAAGTGCGATGCCGCCACGACCAACACTTGGCCCTGCTCAGCTTGCATACGCCTGAAGCTTCACTGTGTTCGGCCCAATGGTTACGATGGCGCCGCCGAGCCCCAAGTCTACGAGCCCCCAACAGCCCAATTCGACCAGCCTGGGCAAACCCAGCCCACTTTCCAGCAGCAGATGCCTCTGCAAGAGCAGCAACTCCTTCCGCAGGCCTCTAAACCTGCATCGAACATGTATGCGCAGCAGTCGTACCAAGATCCCACGGCCGCCATGTATCATTCCGCGCCGTATGCCGAGCCGCAGACAGTTCAGCACAACTTGCAGTATACCCCAGTTCAGAGATATACGCCCCAAAATACCTTCCCTACCCCACCCCTGCAACAACAGCCAGAATCGCCTGAGGAGTACCAGTCTGAGTATGCGCAGCAGGATCTTGCCGACCTCTTGGGGGCCCTGAAAGTCGATGAAGTTGGAACTGGTAAGACGATCGCGTTTGGATGTCGGGCGAGGCTGACGGGCATGCAGCCCCTTATTTGAACAGCAAACTGGGGTCGACAAGAGATGAGGAGCCAGCGGTTGAGGATGATGATGATTACCGGACGATGCTTCCGCCACTGGCATCAGGACCTGGCCTAAAAATTCGCATCCCTCCCGCGCTCATGCCCGACGATACCACTGTTCACCATTATTTCGATCTTTATTTTGGACACGCTCACCCTTATGTGCCCGTGCTGGATAAAGAATCACTGTATCACCAGTGGCAAAGTAACCGAGTCTCTCTCTCGCCATTACTTCTTGAAGCTATCTTTGCCATTGCTGGCAGACTCGCCGATGAGCCCGCTCAGGGCCAGCAGTGGCTAGCACTTGCAACCCGTATGTCTTCCGCTGATCTCGAGGACTTTGTTCTGACGCATTTAGGACATGCGGACTCATTTATGGATGTCCCGAGGCTAAGCACGCTCCAGGCACTCTTGATCCTGCTGAAAGCCCGGGAGCAAGCACCTAAGAAGGGCTACTATTACCGTTCCTGGATGAGCATTGTCCAGTGTGTCCAAATGGGCAAGGATCTAGGCCTGGATGAGCACTACCAAGATCACGAGGCCGGGAGACCGTGTGGTTCTAGCCAGTCAGACTGTTTACTCAAAACCAGAATCTGGCAGACTATTTTTGTCTGCGAAGTCATGATAGGCACACCACAGGGTAGGCTTTTGTTTTTCTTGATTTTGTCTCCATCATCTGCTGACACCTCGCAGGTCGGACTGATCTTCAGGTTGAGGAAGACACTGTAGACTTCAATGTGCCTCGACCAATCCCGAACAGCGACGAAACTGAATATCATGTTTCTCGAAACTTTACCTATCTCGCCAGAGTTGTTCGCAACGTCAGTCGAATGAGCAGAGCGTATGGCCGGTTGAAGAAGAGCAAGAACAAGGATTGGGGAATCGATCCCGAGTTTGTACAGATCAGCCCGTCGCTGGACGCCTGGTTGAATGAACTTCCGGCTGACATGACGGTGAACTACGCTCCCGACGGATCACCGCCGTGGCTGCCTTCAGCTTTTATTGGGAACCTCCACTCGTATTACTATCTTTCAGTCATTCTCTTCAACCGACCGCAGCTCGCTTTTATGACGCCAAGTACCCCAGGCGGGCAGTGGAAGCATCATATGCTTGTCTCATACAGCTCGGCCAAAATGCTCTGCAGATTACAGGAGTCGGTGGTAAGCTCGTTTGGGCTGCTCGGGCTCCAGTGCATGCAACGCGGTATCAATTTTACGATTTACGCGGTGCTTGCTTGCATTGTGTTGCATTTGGTATGAGTTTCTGGATACAAGGTGCGAACAAAACTAACATATAGTAGGTTGCTCTCACATCGCCGGATCCGGAACTCAACTCAGAGGCTCGAAGTTACTTTGAGCGTCACATGAGAATCCTGGAGAAGTGCATGGGTGCGTGGCCGATGCCTGATATGCAGAAGCAGATTGATTCGGTCCGTATGGCCTTCTCGGCGGACATTCGAAAGCCGTTTATGCTCAAGCCGAGCTTTCCGTATGGGAGCCCTTCTTCGTCAGCGCAATCAAGCCCACCCGCAGCGCAGTATCGGTCGGACTTACCGCGAGCCGAGTCGCTGGATCAACAAGTTGATAGTCGTGTACCGCACTCGCAAGTCAGTTACATGAACCACCCCATCACACCCATCTCGGCCAGTCCTTTGGACATCAATAGTGACTCGCCGGATGTACAGTCACTGGCCATGATGGCTTCAAGTCAACCCCAGTCTTCGGCTGTCCATCTGCCGATCAGCGATGCTCCGGCATGGAATCCGGCACGGATCTTTGAGTAGGTCTTTTTTTCCGCTTGAGGGCTCGTATCGAGACTAACGATGAAATAGCCAGTGGAATACATCTTTTGGCGCTCCCACGCTTCAGGGCTCTCCCAGTCCTGCGGCTGGACAGAGTACACTTGGCGTTGGCTCTTCAGCGGCATCGGACTCTGCCACGCTACAGGAGATTCAAGCACAGCTTCAATCGGGCTCGCAGATGGCGCAGCAATACCCCGCGGCTCAAGTTCAAGCGCAGGTGCCGACGTTTATTACGCCAGCTATGTGGCAAGAGTCGGTGGCGAGCGTATACGAGGGAGGTCTCAAGCGGGCGTGGGATTATGACTCGCAGATGGTGATGAAGCGACGCTAGGATGAGGATTATTTTTTGCTCTGATACATGGAAAATTCCAGTATATTTGGGGATGTGCCGAACAATGCTTTATGTGAAGCAGTTGATGACGGGGATACATGGGGAGTTTGGCCTGGAAAAAGAGGTTGTTGGCGCACCGGCATTTTGTACTAATGCGGCGGATATGGGCTGGATTGGAAAAGGATTGTGGTTGTACACTGCGTGGATCTTTTGTTCATGATACCACACGTCTAGATCCCTGGGGATTGGACGTGTTTATTCGTTCGTGTATTTTTTCAGTGAATGTGTCCTCTGTGGCGCCTTGTTTATATATGGGGTTTGGTCTAGTTGGGTGGTGTCTGAGCTGACTGCGAAGCCAATTTTTTCGCTAGGATCACTTCTGAAGCCCATCGTGGCTTCTCACCGCGAATACGTATAAACCCCCAGCCTATCTGCTGCACCGCAGAACTCTGACTTGTTTCCCGCACATTGCATGTCGCACTCCCCAACATCCCTCGCCAACGTCTCACCGATCAGCTTGTCCCCGCAGAAACATTCCCGCCCATACTCAACACCCATCAGTCGCGTGTCCTCCTCACTGCAAAACATACCACACATACCCACCGTCATGGCGTCCACTGCCCGCGACGGTCCTCGCAGCACCCGACCTGGAACCTCCCGGTAACAGCCTAGCCAGACATAACTTCCTGCCCGAGCTGGAATACCCGGTATCACTACGCCCGAAGATCCCACAGACCCTGGCCCTAACGAGGGGGGGCTTGGTGTCTGCACCCTATTCTTATAAACCGACACGCTGCTCACGCCACCGCATTTCTGCGCAGCATCTCCTCCACAGGACATATCACATCTGCTCTCTTCCTGTTCTCGAGAGGTCGAAGACGAAAGCACATCACCGCAGAGGCATTGTGTGGAGGATTGTAATCCGAAATAGTTATACCCTGTGCAGAACCCCGCGCATAGTTGCAGCGTGAGGGATGAGGTGCTAAAGAATTTGAGAGTGGGAAGGGACGACGCGGGGAGGCAGGCGGTGTAGGTCCACAGCTCAGAGGTAGAACCTCCTGAACCCGGCCCTGGCCCTGGCGTAGGTGTAGCTGACGAGCCGGAAACAGAGGACAAAAACCGCGGTATGTCAAACCGCGTGATATCCGCGTACAGAGACATGTACCCGCCCTGCCCGCCGCAATTTTCATTGGGGTCCCCTGTACAGGGTATGTCACATAGATTCAGACTCTTCGAACCATCATCAAGACGGTAGGACGCGGGATTAGCGATAGCATCTCCGCACCAACATTCCTGGGCGTATTCCGTGCCCGCAAAGACATAGCCTGCTGCGAAACACCGCGCCTGGCAGACTCCGTTGGTGTTGCCTTGCAGCTGGGCCGGAGTCGAGTTGATCTGAAAAGGGAGGTTGCGCGTGGGTGTGTCGCGGAAGCAGCCGGTCCACTGGTAACGGGCGGTGCGGGTGCCGTCACCCCAACCCCGGGTTTCTTCTTCTCCACTCGGGTTCGGGTTCAACCGAGGGGGAAGCAACGGTCCGACTTGGCGGGTGACGAGGATGGCTTCGGCGCGGATGCCTCTTATCCCAAAGGGTCTATCGGGATGCTGGCCGTCTTTGCCGTCGGTGCCGAGAACCCACATTCCAGAGACAAACGTAGTCGGCCTGTTTGGTTGGCTGGGCGAGGCAAGCACGGCGACGGTGGCGAAGGCGCATTTCCCAGCGAGGATGACCTGTCCTGGGGTGAATTCGGTGGAGGGGTTGGCAGCGGTGAGCTGGGAGGAACGCGGTGGGATGGACCGGGTTATGGTTAGAGGGGAGTTATCACGGGCGGTGTTACAGAGCCGGATCTGGCGGCCGGCGGAGGTGCCGCGGGGGACGAAGCCAAAGTTAAGGGTCAAGGGGGTGCTGGTGGTGTCCCAGCCTTCGGGGATTGATACGGCAAGAGACGCAATAGGCTGGGAGAGAGCTACCGGGGCCAACAGAGTGACAGTGACGGCACGGAACTTTTGTCTCATGGTGGGTAGGTATTGCTTGTCATAGAAAAACCAGGGCGCAGAGGGCGAGTTTGCCATGGTGAGGCGATTGACGCCTGGGACGTCCACGACAAGCCTGAGAGGAACACGATAAAGTACTCGGTCAAATAAAATTCCATGTTGCTTGCTGATGGTCCCGCAGAGGACTGTCGACGACCTGATTTATTGATTGCGGGTAAAATGGCGGGCATGGGCAAGTAGCCGACTGGCCAGGAGGCAATCTAAGTCGGGAAATTTTGACGTGGAGGCCGTGGAATATGACGATGGCATTCTCGGCAGGACAGTTACGGTAGTTATAGAGATTTGCTTCTGTGTTTTGTCTTTATACTGTACGAATCTAACTTGTACCGTGCCTGACCTTTGGCGCAATCTTTGTCCATGTTTGTATCCCTTCTGTCTATCTAAGCATGCCTGTACCAACACGTCGCCCTGTCCTTTCTGTATGTACACCCCCCATGTCCAGTCCAAGCCCATGTTGCAGTAATCCCATGGCAGCTCAAACCTTGCGCCCCGATAACTATTCTATACCGTCTCATCCTCTTACAACCTAGCATCTGTATCGGACCTAGAACAGATCACTCTCCCAGCCCATAACTCCGTACCCGACTAAAGAAGAACGGCTTATCGTTCTTGAGTCCAAACTCGGCCCAATCGTCCCTCAGTCTGTCGTAGCTATAGAACCCCCTCCACACCAGCTTATTGTTGCGTGTCCCACCGACCACTTTCCCAGCCGATCGCATCGACAGATCCAGCCTATAAATATAGTTGGATACGCCCTCCGTCTCAATAACGACATCCCCTTCCACCTCGCTGATCGAGGCGTACGGGTTATCCCTCGCGCTGGCAAGACGCCAGCGGCCGCGTAGGACAGACTGGACGACAATACTGGGGAGATGGGGCTGCGCGCCGCCCTTGTGAAGGGCGGCCTTTTCGCGAGTGAGGTGGTGGACGACATCAGCGGGGTCAGCCGTGGTTTGAAGGCTGAGCGCCGTGCCGTCGCGAAAAAATCGTAGGAAGCGGTAGTAAGTGACTATATGCACCGGGCTGTTCCAGGTGATCGTGTTGGCGTTGGCCATGCCGGGCCGAATATAGTTGTTCGTGCTGATGTAGCACCCATTGAAGCGGATGCGCGGTCGTAATCGGAACATGCGCTGCCAGCTTGAACTGTAAAGCGAGCGATAAAACGCCAGCGTCACCGCCTTGTTCTCCTCCGCCTGCCGTTGTGCCCCTTGCTGCTCTCCAATCACCCAAGCCACTTCACCCTCCCCATCCTCTGCATCCTCTCCATCTCTTTCCTCATCATCCCGCAACATCTCCTGCTCTGTCAGCCTTCCCCACGAAACCTGCCTCTGCCAACGATAGTGCATCCCGCCAAACCCAAACTCTTTCCCCAGACAAATTCGCCTCCAAATTCGATCTTCTGTTGCCACCAAAAAAGCCAGTCTTTTACAAACCTGCGCAAGCCGCACAAAGTCTCCCACATCCTCACCCGCCACCTCCCCTAAGATCTGGACCAGTATCTCCTCTGGCAGCTCTCCCAATAGACACTTCGGCTGCTCCATCCCCTCTACCGGCGGTGGCACAGCCTCAATACCCAGTCCAGCGAAGCTGGCGATAAGCTCCCGCATCGTCATTGCCCCTTCTTTTTCCTTCCCTCTTCCACTCTCAACCCCCTTCCCGCTTCCCACCCCTTCCACCTTCCCACCCCCACTCTGCTTCGCTGCCCCCCTGGGAAAATGCTTGACCCTATAAAGTTGATCCACTGCCTCATCCATCCGAAACGCCTTCCGATACAATCGCAAACTCTCTCCTAGACGCCCGGCCGTTTCGTTCTCCACGGCTTTTTCGTAGTGCTCCAGTGCTGTGACGGGCTTGTCCGGAACCGCCACATCTCTAACTGTGAGGGACGCAGTGGCGGTGGCAGGTTCATCAAAAGCACGGGGTTGAATAGATTCGTCGTCGAGGCGGTCTTGGACAGGGGGTTTCTTTGTTGGCGGGGGAGGGGGCCGACGTGGGCCGGTTGCGCTTGCGCCTGCTGAGGGAGCTGGGGCAGGAGCGGGAACGGGTGCGACGGTGGGAAGGTGAGATTGGGAATGAGAGGGGGAATGAAAAGATTCATGTGTCTGTGTCAGTGCCGATGCGAGCGCTGACGACGACGCCTGCGCCGGTGCTGGTGATGGTGCTGGTGCTGGTGCCGGTGCTGCTGACATGGGATGCCTGGCGCGGACCTCGGCCCTCCACTGCTCGCGGAAGGACTCGAGTTCAGGGTTGGATTCGGCCGCGGGATTCATGATGACAGATTCCACACTCAGAGGGCAATTTGAATGAAATATAGACAGAAAAAATAACAAAGAGCAGTGGGATGCATCGCTTATAAACGCGATATCCAGGTACTCAGCTGCAATGTTTGATTGGTGAGCGGAACGGCGTTCAATTGGTGACAATCATTTTGTCATCCGGCGACCAGAGTCAGTCACCGATGCAAGGGTGCATGCACACCTTCGGAGATACCATCTGATAACCGACCCTAACCCTGTGGTACCCCATCTACCTATTCAGCTGGGTTGCCGACTGGCTACGGAGCGCTGTGTTCGCCGCTTCCACCGCTACACATACTATATCATAAAAACATGGACATTGATTCCAGTCCAACTCCCCTCCTCCCAGATAACAAATGAAAAGCTGGACAAGTGACCTCAACTCCCATAACTATGCTTTGGAAAACAGAGACGAGTAAACAGAAGTCAGCTATTGGGAGTCAGCTCCAGCTTCAGCCCAACCGTAACGAGAGCCGTGATATACAGGGCCGCTAGCAAACCAAGACAGCTAATCAGCACCTAGTGATGACTGTGGTTATGCCCTGAGCCCTCGGAATTTGCGCTCCCCGATCGGCTGCTGCCCGGTCTCGGCTTTGCCGTCACGCAGCAACTAGCCGCTGTGCAGTCGTCGACACATTCCAGCAGACAGACCTCGTCGCCGCTCGGTGCCATAGGTGTCAACCCATCAACCTGCAGCGGCGTACCGGCGCCTTCGTAGCCACCCTCAGTGCCCGTCCAAAACTCCGGCTGGATCGTGGCGCTGTGGATACCATAGGCGTGGAAACACCGGCGGGCCCTTCGCGACAGCTCCATGAACTGCTCTCCATTCTTCTCTGAAACCGGGAACTTGACGCGGACGTGCATAGATGCCACAATCGTTGTGTCCGATAGCTGCCAGATATGAACGTCATGACATGCCTCAACTCCGGGCAGCGATTCAATATCTTCCTTGACTTGTTGCGCATCGATGCCGTTCGGCGTCGCTTGCAGGAGGACTCGGGATGTGGTCTTGGTAAGCGGAATAGCCGATCGTAGAATAATCATCGTAATGAACAGGGAGACCGCAGGGTCGGCATAGTATTTGCCAGGCCAGTCGGTAAGCCAGATGATGAGAGCCGTGATGATGACTCCTACGTTGCCCAATGCATCCCCAATAACGTGCAAAACCATAGCGTTCATTCCCATGTCACCTCCGTGGCTGTGCCCGTGACCATGACCATGGCTCTTTCCGCCAGACCCTTTGGGCTTGCTGTGATTATGAGTATCGTGAATACCAGAATTTCGTCGCCCGCGCGTCAAAGCCGAACGCGAACCGTATTGCCACTTGTTGCTTTGACCAAGTAGCGGCGCGTTCTCCCCCGCAGACATATCCTGTCCAGCGCTCTCTTCATCTAAGCTGCCTTCGCTGCTCGACTCCTCTTCGGGTTGTGCTTGGCAAGCCTCCATAATCTCTTGCCGGAAGCTTGCGGGATGGATGCTAATATCGTCGATGCTGGTAAGTCGTCCATGTCGAGATCCAGCAGGCGTACGTCTCCCTCTCGATGTGCGGCTGACGCTCCGCTCGATATCGGATCGGGAACCCTCACGGTCCGATGTACCATAACGCGGCGGCGTCTGAGGTGCCGGCGCTGTTAGTCTGGCCACAGCCACATGCGGAAGCACGTCAATCGCGCGCCCGCTTTCGTCTGCCGCGTACCCTGCACGCCCTTCCTCTGCCAGATCGTCATTGAGCCCGCCAGTATGACCGGTATTATGATCATGTCCGTCTTCGCCGTGTCCGTGGTCCCCTGATCCGTGAGAGTGGCCGTGGCCGTCGAGAATAAAATACCCGACAATATTCGACGCAAGGCCAACTGACCCGACTACAAGAATGAGCTGGGCGTTCGTAATGACCGGCGGATCAATGAGGCGGGTAATGGCTTCGAGGATAATAGAGACACAGAGAGCAATCAAAAAAACCGCGTTGAAGAATGCGCCGAGAATCTCAGCACGTTGCCACTGCAGGGTACTTGGTCAGCCACATCTGCCTCGCCACCAAAATCAATTCCGAACACTCACACCGTAGGTGTACTGAACCGTGGTGGCCTTCTTCGAGATGGAAACAGCCCAGAGCCCGACGGCAAGAGAGATGACGTCGTTGAGCTATGCGTGACCCAGAATCAGCCAACCAAAACCTGCAGCAAGCGGGAACACCTGGGAATCCCGAGGGGTAAAACACACCATATGGAAGGCATCGGCCATGAGCGCCAGCGAGTGCACGGCAAACCCGACCGTCAACTCAATGACGAAGAAGAGCATATCGATGCCCAGCATCAACTTGATGCGCGTCGTCTTGGACCACGCCATCTTGAAAAGCGCTATTTGCACCTGGGCCCTCTTTCCTGGACGGAGGGCGCGCCAAACCCCTGCAACGATCCGGCAAACAGACACAGACACGGGAGGTTGCGACGAAAGGTCTTCTGCTGTTGGATGCCGCCGGACTCGAGTAATTAGTCAGAATCCAAAGAAAGAAAAAGATAGGAAAGACAAGCAGAAACCCGGTGAATAGGGACAGTAGAAGGGAAAGGAAAAAGAGGCAATGTGCTGGGAAGGTTTACCGGCTGGTTGCGGCGCAAAAGGAATGGGCGAGCTTGCTCTCAAGCACTGAAAGCGCCAGGGCTGACTGACAACGAAATTCGCCGCTCTTATCGTACCAATCCCAGCGCGCTGTCGTTAAGCCTGGATAAGCGGCGAGCAGGGGGATCGGAGGATTTTTGTTGCTTTTGTGGTAGTGTTGTGCTTCTGAGAAAAAAGGCAACTGGCTGCACAAAATGCAAAGCTGCTGCAATCACAACGGTTGCGTGTGAAACGACAAGGAGATGTTGTGCAGAGCATTTGAATTGAAGACCCCGCCGGGCGACAAGCCTAGCGAGCCCTTTCTCGAGAGAATTCAGAGCATCTATGCCGAGCCACCACCCTCGTGGACCAGGTGGTCCTAGTGACATCAGCATGTGGTGGCAGTTCCATGCGACCTGCTGAGTTTGCAGCTCAGGGCCAAGACCGGCATCGGCTGTTCACTGCAAGCTCCCGCTCCGGAGGTGATCTACTGCACACCGGTCCGCTTCGCAAAAAAAACACCACATGGACATCCGAGACCTTCACCGAAAAGTCAAACCCGAGGACACACGCGGCCCGTCCACAACCGGCGCATGCCATATATTTCATGTGCCTCACTATATTAGCCCTACTTCTATGCTGCTGTGCTCATTGAACGTCTGCTGCTCTCCGCCTTCTCGGTGTGTTTACTTGTTGCATGTAGACGACTTGTCAAACGGGAGGATTATCGAGACATCCAGTGAACCCGAACGTCCCAGTCGCGTTGCATTATCACGGAGAATACTCCATTATACCTCCCTTTCGGCTTTTCTTGGATAACTAGGAGAAAATTGATAATATTCATGGCACACTAACCTCTAAAAATGTTCGGATAGACATCTCACTAGTTTGATAATGAAGCCGAGAGAGCAAATGGAGCTCAACTGAACACGTTAGAGGAATATCCCAAAACTTTGACCTTCTCAGCAACTGTACGCACTTGTCCCTGGACCGACAACTTCACTTTTGGCGTTTTGAGGCTGAAGTCTGAGGTTTTTTAAGCGGATCCTCTCTTTTTCTGTCAAGGCTGATGCTTTGCAAGGAACAGTCATAGTAGGTGTCACCCATTCTGGCCTCGAGATCTCTTCAATGTCTAATGAATGCCGTATTCTTAAAGAAGATGAGATTCTCCTCCACCCGAGCCCCAGTAGTGTCAGCCATATCTATCATCCTCCTAACTGTTCGTCCCCTTCTTGCAATTTGTTCCATCTTGGTCCTAGCGACGGGTCCACGTTTCTATAGTCGTCTTCAGTGCTTCACATGAGAACTCTTTGCCTTCGCGTTGTCATCGCTCACCTCCCCATTACCAGTTATCTTCTTCAGGTCAGCAAAGGCCCCCTCTCTCACACCCCTTTCCTCTTCTTATCCCGTTTCAGAGCATTGAACACTCCTTCGTCTATTGAACACCAATCGCACCTCATTTCGCAGTTGACTGCTACACGTGCCTTCATACATCCTGTACATACCCGTCATCTTCGACCGAGCTATCTTCCAGACTCGTCACCCTCACTCGAGTCTTCCTTGGACGCCCTCCAGGGCCGTATCCCAATCGACATGTTTTGCCTGCATCTAGAATGTCAGCCGTATCAACAGCCATAAGACTGACCTGAGGCCAAGGGTCAAAAGAGACACCTACTTTGTGGCTGCTATATATCCCCGATGCACTGCCGAGCCGCAACTCAGCCCACATGAAAGATCCGGGGTCCCCGAGTGGGCAGCGGGGGGTGTTGGATAATAGGGTTGCATGACGTGCTATAGGCACGTTTCCACAAGGCTAGCACTTGGGTCGACTTGGGACAGATTCTTTGTTGAAGCCCAGGGCAGCGGGGACTTGACAGGATCGAGAAGAGCCCTAGCCCGTGAGCCCTAGGAAGGTCCAGTGGGTACGTAACCGCAATAATTAGGTAGCCCTGATACGTAACAGGGGGTTGGCATCCGCGCCCCTTGCCAGAGATTCCTTCATGGGCGAAATGTTGTCCCATAATAACTGGCCTCATACATGAGCTTCGGCAGAGCCCGGGGCGCACCAAGGCGGCATAGCTCGCAGATCAGAGTGTTTGGAGCTTCTTGTATGGGTGTTTGGGGAGTCCGTCGCCAAGTCAGTCTGGGAGACACGGTGCATCTCACGATACGTATCTCGCACTAGGCGGTTCTGTTTTTTCGTCTGTCATTTCGTTTCGTACAAACTCCTCTCCTAGGCAGTATCTTAGAGGCCGAGGAGCTGGTATGCCTAATCAAGGTCACAAACCCGCCAGACACTGTTTTTGAAGGGCTGCGTTGGCCTGTCATTCTTCCAGTTCATAGACTTTCCAGCCTTGCGGTCCTCAAGCCTCAGTTTTCTTGCTGCACTGTATCGCCAGCAGCCCCCTAACTTGCTGAGAAGACATGTTGGGGCTTTTCTTGCTGGACGACTTCATTAGGTAGTCAGGGCTCATTCCTAGCTTGGGGCCGCCTCTTTGGCCCGAAAGCCGAGGCATTGGCACGCTAAACATCTATCTGAGGCCACTGCTCCCACCTTGCAAAACCTTTCCTGCATAGGTATCTTGATCGCTGAGCTTCTCGCCCGTGATAATCGATGGTGCACATGCTGTTCACGGCGCAATGAACCATTAATGGTATGCTGTTTCGGCTGCTGAAGTGACAATTGGCTGGGAACAACTGATGTCTGGATGGATAAACCGTTCCTATCGTTGCCGTTGTGAAAGAAGTTGTCGAGTGCATGTCAAGCACAGTCCGGAATGACATTTGTGGTTGGGAGAGTGGATGAATTGCCCCCCGAGTTCTATGGGAGGAGCCCGACTAAGACACCAGGTGTGTCCGACATGGCTACTTCGTCCTTCCTTCATTTCTGAGTTGAGTTCCCGCGCGGGGGATCTTCCAGTCATGCACTTTATAGGAACACCCGGCGTCTGGTTTGACGGGCCGCAACCTAGTTGCAGGCTGCTGGAAAGCTTTGACATATCCAACGACCTATTTTCCTATTTTCCGAATACCGGGACCTCGTTGCTCATCCAGCTCATTCCCACAAATACCAACTCTTGTAACGCAAGCATCGGGTCAGCTAGGGGTGGATCCGAGAGGTGATATGCAGCGACACATCCGTGCAGGCACCAGTTCAGGCATGATTGCCAACTCTGGCAGGTGATGATGTCCAGTGGCTCCGGCCGTGATCCAAGAGAACGCATGAGCTCTTGTCTTAGACGCTCGACTTACACGACGCAAGTGCTAGCGTACTCCTCTGTCGTGTCCCGCGCCAAGAGATCTCACGGTGATGGCTTCCTTCGCGCCTTCTTGGCCAACGTGAGCCTGCAAACACGGCAGCAGAGACGTTGCACAAACACACAAGCAACAGCCTAGCAATTATCCAAATCTCTTGTTCTTTTCATCAACTCTTCCTCGCAGTTGCCCCACCTAGGTTTCATCGACCCCCGCGACTGGAGGGCCAATCTCGAGGCGCGTGCGGGAGCCACAAGGCAGCAACATTCTTTGCCTTGCCATTCGACGACCCTTCTTTGCACTCCGCAAACCAACAAGACGTGGCAGGGGTGCAGGCACCTCACAGCGGACAGTTAGCGCCCCAACTGGGATCGTCGCAAAGTTCCTGGTGGTCATGGACACCTGAGACGAGGCCAATTGATGCCAGTCGATGCCGTCTCGCGCCGTGTCGCACACGAGAGAGCAACCAAGATGCGGGCGATGCGGGCGACGGTGGCGGCTGCCCGCCTCAGCATGGTGCCTCACCGCGAACATGCCCGGGATATGGCCGGGACTCTGCAGGGCGAGCCGTGGGCCGTGACCCGTCTCGAGACAAGTAGCAGTGCCCAGAGTGGGAGCTTATTATATGGGGACGGTTGTGTTAATCGGATAGTGTTCTGGGTGTGGTCGACCCAGTATCTTACTCTGGTAATTTACCTGCTCACTTCCGTTCCGCTAGTGCAACGAGGATTGCTCCCACCTTTGTTGCCATCCGCCGGGGTTGCCATTGTTTGAACCCTCAGCATTGGAGAAAAAAGTTGGCCCCCGGCGCGCCTCTCTGCCTGCACCCGTCACTGCCCTGGCCATGAAGCTCTTGAGCTTGCTGCCTCTCGCGTGAGAGTAGACCGAGACTGTCTGAAAGGCTCTCTGGTTCCACAGCAGGTCTGGAATCATCTCCGTCACCCTCGCGCAACGGCTGGCTCCCGAGTGAGCCCGGCGAACATGGCTCGACCGGATGGGCCTGCGCCCGCCGGTGCAGCCGGCGACTTTAGTATTTCTCCGGCTAGTTCCATCCACCGAGACCGAGAGGGACACAGCCAGCACCGAGATCCTCGGAATTCTTTCCAACATGAGCACGATCAAGATACCCCGCCAGTCGGAGCTGATATCCCGGGCACCGCAATTTCGGGCAGAGCAGCCGGGAGCACGGCGGCGAGCCCTCTTGACGACGGCCAATGGGATTTCTATGGCGACCTTGACACCTCGCCCAACGGGGACCCATGGCAAGATACAACCGCCAACGATAGACCCGAGACGCCTCAACGACCTGTCAGCGGGGATCTGGTGCAGCAAGAGCTGGCCGAGGCGCGAGCACGTGCTGCCTTGCCTGGACGTGGGCCATCGGTGACATCGTACGGACCGGCTCCTGGAGATGAGATCGAACCAGTCCCCCGAGTCCGGGGGCGGAACGTGCCTCAGGCTCGGTCACCGCACGAAGGTCAGGGCCCTTTCATGCACTACGAGGACATAGCGTACCTGGACTCGGAGAACGACCCCAAGGACGAACTAGAGATGGGCGGCCTCTCACGAAACGAGACCTTCCCTGCTATCCCCGAGGGAGCCAACAACAGAGCACGGAGGTCATGGGACCGGCAACGGAATCGGCGAATGAAGAAACCCCAAAATCCAAGAGGCACAACCGGCGCAGCACCCCTTGAAAGGGGTGGTTTTGGGAAACACCTTGTTGCCTGGACCCCTGAGATTCTCTGGTCCTTACTCAGTATTCTTAGCCTCGGGCTTATCATTGCAGTGCTGACGATATACAACCAAAGGGGCCTTCCGAACTGGCCATTACCTATCTCTCTCAACACACTCGTAGCATTTCTCGAGGCTATCTGCCGAGTTTCCCTCATCGTGCCACTGACCGAAGGCCTGGCACAGCTCAAGTGGAATACGTTTGCGAGGGGCGAGAGAGCCTTGTCAGATTTCGGGGTTTTCGACGATGCGGGCCGGGGGCCGGTTGGGAATGCAAGGTTTATTTTCAAACGGAAGGGAAGGGTAATGGGATTGTCTGCGGCTCTGGGCCTTTTGACCGTCTTCGCAACGTCTCCCCTCACGCAAGCCGCTATCACATATCCCACTCGATTTGTCGCGGGCACCGGGACCGCTCTTGCCCCTCGAAGCGAGCTGTACTCGCACCCGGAGTATCTCACAACTAGCGGTAGGTGTCATCGGGGCCGGGCGGGAGATTGAAGAAGCTGAAGGTATTGATTGCACCGCAGATGAACTTGACACTCGCGAAAAGAAATCGATCGTTGAGGGATTATACTACCCGGCAAGCGAAAACCTGCCCCCAGTCCACCCTACTTGTAGTTCAGGGGATTGCCGATGGCCAAACTTCAATTCTCTGGCCGTGTGCGCCACGACAGCCGAAATCACGGACAAACTGATCATCTCCCCCCAAATCAGCACCACTCTGACGGCGCTTGGCTTGGGAACCGAGGCCACCGAGGTGCTCATTCACAACGCCAGTCTTCCAAACGGAATATTCCTGGCGGGGGGGCCCGAAACATACAATTTCAATATGTCGTCACCACTGCTCGGGAACCTTCCTGGGGTGGACGCCTCGCAAGAAAATTTCCTCCCCAGCACGGCAAGCCTAGCGTTTCCGAAGGTAGACGGCAAAGTGTCAGGTGCCATCGCAAATGCGTTCATCATCTACACAAACCAAACCTTCGAGTCCCGTCGGCCCGAATCTACATTTCGCGCAGCTGAGGTCATGTGGCACTTTTGCGTGAGTACATATTCGACGACGGTAGCACGGGGTGTCTCCACCGTTCAGTTGGTCAACTCGTCAACCATTGTATCGTCCACCGCGGTAGACGCCTCAGAGGCTGGCGTCTCACTGAGGGCCCTCTTCGACAGCAGGGACTACATTGTCAAGCGGAACGATGTGCGCCCGCTCCACCGATACATGACCGAGGTTTTCATCGGGACATACTCGTACCGGTATGCAAAGAGGATAGCGGGCGCCACGCCAGCCAGTCACGCCCTTGGCGCGGCAATGTTCAACGCTAAACCGGGCGGTGGAACTAGTGAGGGGAATCTGGAGCAAAACGTCAAATCGGCTCTCGCAAACGTTGTGAGGAACGTAGCCGTTGGTTTGACGAACTCGTAAGTGAATCGTCTCCCACTGACGGTCTCGCGCCATGTGTTCGGGCGGAACCAAAGCCATGAAGCTATGCCTTGCCAGTAAAATGCAGGCTTGCAGCTGACACGACGATCTAGAATCCGCGCAACCTCTTCCGTCTCAGCTGCCGCCACTGGTACGGCACTGGCGGCTGAGACTTATGTCCAAATCGAGTGGCCCTGGCTCACCTTTGTCGCCGCCCAGGTCGTGCTCTCGGTGAGTTTCTTGTTGGGAATCATGGTACAGACCGCCGTGTGGGGAGTTGAGGTCATCAAGGGGTCGGGTTCCTCCACAAGAACGTTGCTTGCACTACGAGCCTCGGACCGTCGACATATCGAGGCTCTCACCGAGACAGCCGATGACGACTGGGCCATGACTCGGCATGTTGAAAGTCTATCGTGTCGATTTAAACGTGGAGAACGGGGCTGGTCACTCGCGCTGGCGCCGCGCAGCATTGACAGAGGCCGTGTTGTTGGTGTTGGATCTCAAGGTAGAGCCCGAACGGGAACTGACGACTCGAGGTGAGTGAGGCTTGAATGACGGGAATGATGCCAGCGATATGTGGCATCCCCCAACTAAACCCAACCCTGGATACCACATATGTTATATCTAGTTCTTAATAGAAATAAAACAAAAGTGCCGACGTGGGCGCTATGCCAGAGATATCTGTGGGTCTGCTCTAGGTCGAATGCCTGGTTTAGTTGGGAATAGGGCATGTTGTAAAAACACCTCAAACTGTATGCTATGTTTTATCTTGGTGGATACCAATGATACCAGGAGAGATTTTCATTTCCACAGAAACTCCACCGTGTTGGGCTTCACATTATTCTGGTAGAGTTGGCTGACGCTCTGACCGGGACTCGACTGCCGAGCTGGAGGCGGAACTCAAACTCACACATCATCGAATCGAATGGCCCGGGATGGTACTGCGCCGACCGAAACTTGGCCAAGACGGACAGCGGAGCCGGAAAACCTTGGTAAACTCCACCATTGAGCACGAGCGAGGCCGTAGCGGGACCGGGATGGGGCGACTGGCCGGACAGTGGAGCGGCTCTGACCGGTGAAGAGGCCTTTATCCCCGGATAGCGATTAAGGCGGAATAGATGGCGACCTCGCTATTTGGCCGTGTAGAGTGGCTCAAGTTGTTGGGTCCACTGTTCGCTTGGAAAATTCCTGTGGAGAGTTCGATGAGACCCGTTGTCCCCGATGTTTCCCTGTGGATCGGGTCGGGTTCGGATTGGGGTCAGTTCCGAGGTCAAGCGCCGTTTTCGCTGGCCCGACACCGATTTTGGCGTCAATGCTAGTTTACCATGGAGGTGCTCGGTTACAAGGGTTGTTTTATACCGGCCCGGCCGTCAACTGGGACCCGGTCTAGGCTAGCTGTGGCGTTGGCGTCGACGTCAGTGTTGGCATCGACATGGCATGGTGAGTTGATAAGCATGTCCGGCATGCGCGTGGCAAATCATGAGAGTCTTTCCAGGCCATCAAATATTGATGTGAGGGGATCGAAAGCCCAGTTGGGTGATGTCTGTGCCTTCGTATTATTGGCTGACGGTAAGAGTCTTTGTTGGAACTCCCCTCCACCTCTACGTACCCCATATCCACGCAGCTACGCAGCCTCTCCACCGAGCATTCGTGGGGATGCTAACATGATACCAAGGTGGGTTTGCGTTGTTGGATGTGCCTGTGGTGTAAGCCGTGATGTATTCTCTGGTGTATCGACTGACCTTTGTTGCACTTGGATGATGGGTGTATCCGCCCAAGTTCCGAGGTTCTGCTCTGCTGTTGCTACTGCCGCGGCTGCCAGTTAACAATGGCGAGTGAGCCGCGGCCCGTGAAAGAAGTGACCTGTGACAGACGGGACCGCTGATTTGATGGATACGTACCGCTCACACAACAGCGCTCTCCCATTCTCTTCTCGGAACAACAATCGCGGGAGAAATCGGAACAGGACGTGCTGCCTTGGGTTCGACTAGAAGCGTCCATCAGGCTGCTAGATGGATGGACGACTCACACTGTCTTCGAGATATGCCGCGCCATACCGCATCGTATCAGACTCGAGTTCGCCACACCACCCCAACTCAACTTAGCTTGAAGAGTCCGCGCCAGACTTACTGGACCAACCGATACCGCTGCACTCCTTTCTGAAAGCTGTACCCAACCGCACGCCGAGCGATGCTGAAACAAGGACCCGCTCTAGCCGCTGGCTGTTTCTCATAGACCTGCCCGTCCATCCTCGGTCGGTAGTCGAACTGCCACCACTCTCAGGGCTGTGACCTAGGACGGATCCTATCCGTAACTCCCCGAGTGTCTACCGGGCCCCTATTTACTCCACCGGGCCCAGCTCACTCGCCCACACCATACGAGAGGTGTGTCCTCATCAACAGGCTTTCTGTGTGACCCCCAAGCTTTCGGCGGGGCTTGGGGCTTCACAGAAGGATCCAATGGGAGCACCCGACATCGGGGGTTCAGGCTGAGCCGTCAATTGCACCAGAACAACACTTTTGGAACCCGAACTGAGCCTGAGCTATAGGGGCACGTCAGGTTGGTAGTGACGAAAGCCCCACCGAGACACGTCTCTGACCAACCTCGATTGGCTGACGGCCACCAGTCAATGTCACCTAGACGGACCGGTTTAGTCAGCGTATCCTGCAAGTCGAATGCTCGTTTCTTTTCTCTGATGGCTGGTGGTGTACCATGGACGGGATGCTGGCCTGATGATAGAGGCCCGCGAGGAGAAGGGGTGTCGCCTTGTGTGCCATGTCTCCTGACCCTCCATACACAGCTCGGGGATAAATATCACGGCTTCTCAGAGAACCGCTTTGCATGTCGTAGGTGGTCCCCTTGTGTGGCTTGGTCCCGCTAGACAACTGCAACGGCATATCGCTCCACCCTTGTGGATGCAACAGTTTCTGATGATTGGGCATTTTGGGCAAATTGCGACATGCATGGGTCCTGTCGTGTCCCTCCTTCCTAGCATGCCAGTTGGCATTGGCAGATAGCTCATCGGGCTCTCCTGCGAGGCATCGGTAGTGGACCGGAAATCCCTCACCCTGCATGTCTAAACCGGGACACTGCCTGACGCAAACCTATGTACTGAAGTCTCCAAACCTCTGAGCTAGGCGGAAATGGGAAATTGTAAAGATGCAAGGTGAGAAACGAGGCTTGATTCTGTAGGCCCAGCTGAGAGCTGCCGGTGGAACTGCACCCGAGCCTCTCCCGCTTCTACTGCACAGTAACTAGCCTGGGCCTTTGACCACTCCGGACCAGCCAGAGCCAATCTTCAGGCCACTAGCTAGCTACACTGTAGGCACCTAACAGCTTAGGTTTGATGGTTTTATTGAAGAGCATGCGAGCTGTGGGCTTGACGGCGCACAGGATGCAATGACGGCACAATTCACCATCGGCCCGCCTTGGACCGGCTGTATCTGGCCAGCAAAAAAAGAAAAGTGCAGAACGAGGCAAGAGAACAGGTAACGCTGAAAAGCAATAAACAGGGTAGCAGGCGCCATCACCTGCGTGATTGGCCTGTCCGGGGAAAAGTCTGGTATCACAGGTATCAATGCATGAGCCGAGAGATGAGCGCACCCACTGGGGAAGTAGGGCGCGTGGGGAAAAAAGTGAGGCAGACCAGGAAAGAGAGGGCTGGCTGTCAAACCTCATCCTCTCCCCGTGAACATCGAACGTTCGAGCCGTGTGGGAAAAAAAGAAAAAAAAACTAATGCAGGCAGCGAGACATGAACGCGCACCAGCACTGTTGTATGATAGGACAGAAAAGCCACGAATTGCTGGCCTATCGAGGTCTGAGTGAGAGGCCACTGGACCGGATGTGGGCGCATTGCCTTTGCATCTGCAGAGAGGGGGAAAAGGAGGAGTACATACGAATACCTATCGGGTTGAGCTCGCTGCATGCTGCTCGCAGGCTAAGCAGGCCGAGGGCAGATGCCGGGGAATTAACGAATTCAGTCATCCCGAGACTAGTGAGCCTGGGGAAACGAGGGGCACCCACGGGGAAAGAAAGACGGGGGTGTGGAAGTATGGGCGGCCGAGGGACTGGGGTGCTGGATAGGGAAAGAGTTGTAAGAGGGTTTGACAGGCGCGATGACGGGAACGGAAGCAGGGCGCCTGGCGGGTGCTGAGGTGCCGCCGACTGGTGAATGAAGGAGCCAACAAAATCAACACTGAGCGGCGAGCCCCATTTGCAGTGGCCTGCCGCCGCCAATAATGCCGGCCCATTGTAGCCGTCATCCCGCGTTTTGAGGCTCCCCGCCGTCATGAGCAGCAACCCACACACGATTGGGTCCGAAGCTGCAGCGTTTGAAGGTTGCCGTTCGCCCCAAATGAGTCGAATAACCGGGCCAGAGAGAGCTTCGTCGAGGAGGGTGGGCAGCTGTCATCGAGACGTGCCGTCTGATGGATGATGCAGCAGAAGCAACAAATATCAGAAAACACACAAGATTGGCCTGAAGTCGAGGTCCTCTGCGCGCGCGGGGGAGGGGGACGCTGTCGTGAGCCAATCCAGAGGGTGGAAGGTCGTGGGCCGGGTAAAGTGGGAAGTACCGGCTGCTGGGGGTATACCGGGGGCCCGCACGTCATGGCTTCCTGTCATCGGCGGGCAACACAGGCTGCGGGAAGATCTGAGATTTCATCTTGCTGTTCGTCCAAGGTCAGGAGCCGACGATGGGCATATCTAAACCCTCGGTGGGGCACGGTGTATGTGTTGAGCAGTCTGTCTTGTGCGGGAGCGCTTGGAGCGCCAGCAGGCTCTAGCCCCAGGTCCGGGCTGGGGGTTCTGGGGGGCCCTGTCACAAATGCCACCCGATGGCAGCGGCCGGGGAGTTCTGTTGTGTGGAGCCGGGACAGGGCCTATCGGATGGACGAAAGCGGTGAGGCTAGCGGCATGACACGGTGAATCTCACCATTGGCCCGCCGTCGGTGTCGCCTGGGGATTCGGCGAGAGACTTGTCGCTCACTGGTGGGAAGTGGGAGAGAACTGGACTCTTACGGCATCGACACCGGGCTGGCAGGTGTGCAGCATTGGTGTGTACGCCGTTACTGCTGCTGCCAATGCACCCGCAATCGCTTGCAGTCGTTTCCAATCGCGCGGCGGTGACTGGACGGTCTGGTACCGGTGGCTACGGTCTGAGGTGGCAGATTGGTGGATTGGCAGGGTCCACGTGGAGGCGCCAGCTCCTGCCGACCAAATGAAGGGAGACGGCGGCCGTGATTGATCGATGCTTAAGTTGGGCCTATCGCGGTGAGCAGAAAATTAAAATCGGAGGTTTGGAGGGTGAGTGGGCAAGCGGGCTTGCGTGGGTGCTCTGGCTGGGGGTTGATGCAGGAGGCGCGCTCCTTCCTTCCCCGTACATCGCTGGCTTGTTCTTGTTGGAGACCTAGACTCCCTGGACCCGATGTCAAATGTCGAGGCACCCGCTCGCCTTCAACAGCTCGTGCCTCCTCTAGCCGAACTCTATCCTCCGCTGTTTCCACAAGTCGCACCTGGGCATCGCTGCCCCATTTTCCTCGAGAGCAGCCAGACCTCGGCGACATCGAGAGAAATCCATCCTCCCGGTCTACTCCATACGCCACAGCGCATCTTCGCCGGTTTTGAGCCTTACCGTTATCCCTACGCCGTACCTCCGTACCTAAGCTCGTCAGAGTCTTTCGTGCAACACACCTATAACGATTTAAACGTAAAGACAGCTTTATGCCCGGCTTCCGTTTTGGGCCTTCGTTCTGCCATCTCCCGTTCCTCGGTTGAGGGCAAAAGGGACCCCTTGCTTTTATTTCGCAACCCCCGGCATCCCCATTGGCATTTTCCGCCCTCAAGCCAGTCCGCTCCGGACTCGGCCTTTCGGTCAAAAAGAGACGAAAACCCACCCACTAGGGCCTGTGTGACCAACCAAACACAGCACCCACAAGTCTCGATACTTAATCGTGGAGCCAGACAGCCTGGTCTGACCTGCTCACCGTTGCTCACCGAGGCCTCTGCAATTTTGCAACAGGTCTGTCGTTCGGCAGCCCCAACATCAATTCAGCCCCTTGTCCCTCGCACCGGCATTGTCCGTGTCCCTCCCACCCCCCGCAAAGCGCCGAAGCTGCGCCGTCCGCCTATCTGAACCGGACAGCATCAAAGCCAGGGATAAACGCACATCGACGCCTTCAAGAAAAGCAAATTGGCCACTGAGAAGACAAACAATTCCCGTCCCTGTCCGGCGGGCAACGCTCGCGGACACCGGGGGTTTGGACTCTCAGTGAACCCTTCCGGCGATCATGGGATTGCGTGTCAACTGAAGACGTGCAAGGCCAAGGATGCATCCAGCGTCCAGTCTACGTGAGGCACCCACGCGTGAGACGCCTCATCCCGGCCAGCAGCCCACTGGAGACGCACCGGCTCCGAGCCACCAACCTAATGGGATCCAGGAGAACCATGTGTCGCAAAGTGAAGGCGGATCAGCGCCGGCGAGGAAAGACACAACGTCATCAACGGCGACCAGCGCAACTACCGCAAGCTTGGCGACTCTGGCCTCCAGCGACTCAACTGCTACGGGATACACCGTTGAGCAGTCACCAACGGTCGCCACCCAGGGTGTTTTTCCGGTCAGAGAGGGAATCGATGTCGCAACCCAACGCAAGGCCAGTCGAAGGCGGACTGGGCCTCTCTCTTCGGAACAGCGCAAACGAGCTGCGCTGATACGGAAATTGGGTGCTTGTGCGGACTGCCGCCGCAGGAGAGTCGCTGTGAGTACTCAACCCGTACCAAAGTCACTTACTCAAAGCTTACACACCTGGGACTCCTCAGTGCCACCCCAATCACCATGACTTGACCTGGGAAGAGCTTGAAAGGAAGTTTATGCATCACAACCCCTCCCACCATGACGTGACTCGGACGAGACCTATCAGTCCAGCGACGCTGAATCCCAGGCCCGTCTTTACACAGGACCCGCAGGAAATGGAAGTCGATGTCTCGCCGACTCAACAGCAGCAGCACCCTGGTCGACAGGCACTCATGGATGCGCAGGTGGCGCAATCGCGGATCAGGACACCCTTACCGTCCGGCCCGAGACCTGACAAACCGCCGAGCATTCCCAACCCGGCGATGATGCAGGTTATCGGTACGGTGGAGGCTTCGGATCTGCAGGCGACTGCAACTCGGATCCTCTCCAACTCTTTCAGGAGTCGCTATAGTACTGTATCAGCGCTCCTGCTGCACTGGCAGGATGACGACGACTGCAGAGCGCTAGGTGCTATGCAAGAACTAGGCGCAACGCTGCAGCAGCACTATCACTACACATATCAAATCAAGGCAATACCTTCCTCTTCGGAGACCAAGGGCGAGAAGTGGTTGTCAAGGGAAGTGAATAACTTCATTGATGCTCAGGACCACCGCGACGTTCTGAAGATTTTCTACTATAGCGGACACAGCTGTCTTGACCGTCACAACGGCAACAGGGAGATGGTACTTTCAAGGTTTGTTGTGATACCCCAGCAGCTTCTTTGGGCCCCAAGCTTACCATGTACGTTTTCTTTACTAGCCCCAAGGAACCGGAATCACCATTAGCGATTCGGTGGAGCGGTATCCAGCAGATCTTCGAAAACGCTTCGGCTGATACGCTGATTATCATGGATGCCGCCTACTACCCATCTTCGATGCCGATTAAACACGAAGGCATGCTTGAACTGATGGCCGCATCAGCCAGTGGTGACTATCTCAAGGTTCTGGACCGCGGCGCCTTTACGCGTGCCCTGACGGACCAACTCAAATTACGGGCGACACAAAGGTTTATGAATGCTCTGTCGGCTGCAGAACTCCACGCGAAACTCCTGTCACAATACCCTACTATGATACGGGATCGCAGTCCCGAGAAAGAGATGGGTATGAGTTTTCCGTCGCCGCTCTTCATGCAGCTCTCGAGAAGCTCTAGGCTCCCGTCCATTCTCTTAGCCCCATTACTGAGGAGCCCTCTGCCTATCAGCCCCGACTCTCCGTCTGGCGGAGTTCACATAACTCTGACATTCAGGTGCAAAGAAGAGACTTTCAGCACGGATAAGTGGGCCGAATGTTTCCGATTGATGCCTGATGGAGTCAGGGAAGTCAAGGTGGAAGGTGCTCGCAATACGTTCCGATGAGCTCATGAGCTCATCACTCATATTTCCAATGCGCCGCGGCTAGACTCTTAGGTCTAGCTGATGGTCTTCGAGTTTTCCCACAACTGCCCACACGAGTGTGTGTGCTGATTAGGGGAGTGACATTATACCAGACCAGCGCACCAGAATGTCCAACGATTATTTCTTAACTTATGGGTTGATTTGTGGAGAAAACTTTATCAATATCCTTGCGAGGATAATGAAGCGAAACGACCGGGAGAAACTTTTCTTTTGCCTCAGCTCGTCATATTTAGCGGGAAAAGTTGTTTGACAAGTTCTTGTTTTCGATGGCCAAATTGATTTGGGTAGCTGTACAGATACCAATCCGCACTGCAAGGGATTACAGGGGTTTGAGACCTGCACAACAAGAACAGAATAGCATTGTTTTTTTAATCTCCTGGGGTTTGACCGTTGTCTCCTGCCATGTTTTTGAACCTATCAATGCTACTATCTTGCTCTGTGCCTATCTTGCTCTGCCCCATCCTGCTCTGCCTCTGTCCTGCTCCAGGTCTTGAGGCTGGGTAGGTACTAAAGCCTCTCTACTTCTTCGATGTAAATGTGGGTAAACTAAACTGAACAACAAAATCTTTCCAGAACACCCCCGGCCACCGCATAAAAAGGTGAAGGGTATAACAAACCTGATAACACCGGGAGTGCATGCGTGCAAAAAGAAAGAGAGAAACCTCTATCAGGTCTGGTAGGTGGTTGTTTCCCACGCTCCTTGATACATGTTTATATGTCCCCCATTTTTAGGAATCAAGACCGACCTGAGCCCTAGATCGGGTAGATGGAAGAAACTCTAGAAAAACATCACCGCCACCGAAACCACTCCCACAACCACGCCCACTCCCCACGATGGATTCCTCCTGGCCCCTGTCCCAGCAGAACTATTGACCGCACTCGTCCCATTCCCGATCTTAAACGCGGGGAGATACTCCCCGCGATCAGCAGTGTCGAGCGTCCCATTCCAACAATACCGCGAAAAGCAATCATTGCATGCCGCCGGCACGGGAGTCCCACTCCGCCAGAGGCTACGACTAAGCACAGCGCAAGCGACGCAGACGGGCCATTGCGCGTCGAGAGTGCCGTTTCCTTGGGTAGCGGCGTCGAAGCCGTTGCGGATGATGGCGTTGCGTTCGTCATTGGTGTAGGAGGGGTCAAAGGTAGAGACGTTGCTGTGGGCGGTGTAAGGAGCGTTGGGGATGTATACTAGCAACGGGGGGACGGATTGGGATGGCTTGAGAGAAAAGTTGGAGGGGTTGCACCCGAAAAAGGTGGGGCGGCTGTTGAGGCCGAGGTTGATGAAGGTGTTGGCGTCGGGGACGGGCGGGAAGAGCGTCCCGTTGGCGATGGGGGAGAGGGAGCGGTCGTAGGTGGCGCGGAGTGCCGTGGCGTTGGGCCAATTGTGCGGGGTGTCGGCGGAGCTGTCCACGGCGAAGATGACATCGACGGCACGGCTGGGCTGGAGGAGCGGGGTGAGGGGGATGTTTTGCAGGTCTTCGCCGCCATCAACGAGGTCGAGTTCCTGAGCATTCACCGTCGGATTGGTGGCCTTATTCCAACCCAGAAATGGGTTGGGGACGTACTGGGCAATGTCGTTACTGTCGTCGGAGAGGTCGGTCAGGATGCTGACGACGAGGTTGGTGACGAAGCTGGGGATGCTGTCGACGGCGCTGATGTTCTGGAGGAGGAATATGTTGAATAGCGAGCTCGACGTGCCCATTATGAACGATGCCGAGTCGAAGCCCCGCACGCACTTGCCGTTGGAGGGGACGACGCCACCCGAGAAATTGGATGCCAAATACTGCAGCGGTGCGAAGCCGTAAGTCGTCGGGTCGAACGAGCCCATCTCGAAGGCGTTGAACTCGTACACGGTCGCGTTGAGCGCTACAATCTTGGTGCCAGGAGTGCGTCCATCGGTCACGAGAATGGGAAACGGCGTCCGTCCCTGAGCAAAGTCATCGGTCTGCGCGATGCTGGAGAACGTATATGCCGGTCCGCCATCACGAGCGTTAATGAGCTGGTAGCTCAATGCGCGGCCCCAGCTGGTTTGATAGGTTAGCACATATTGTCTCTTGTCCGACTCTCACAGTAGTAACCAAGATGTATCTCACATGTCAGTCAGACTCGTCTCGTAGCCAGCGTTACGCTTGTCGCGGATCTGGTCTACAATGTCGGTCCAATAGCTCGCAGTATTGAACAGCGAAACCCCACTCTCTTTGGGGCCCCTGAAGATGGAGTTGGCAAACTGCCAGGTTCCACCGTCGCGCAATGCCTCGACGGTGCTGAAGTTGTTGAGCATGATACTCCCTACCAGCCAGCCCCCGCCAGACAAGCCCGCTCTAGAGGTATGTCAGCCCAGTTCTAGATCAGAGAAAACAGAAGCAGCATACAGATAGGTGCTTGACTGCAACAGCCCGCCAATACCGCCCTTGCCCGCGGAACCCGCAGTTCTGCTGTCTGCTGCAGCAACGAAGCCGGCGCCATTCATCAAGGCGCGGTAGCCACCACCTGAAGCAGCAATGGCGATGTTGGGCAAGACCGAGATGTTGTTGGCCGCAGCACGGATATATCTCTCGGCATCGAAGTTGGGGATGCCGGCGCGCTTGAGGAAGTCAATCATCGGATCGACCGTAGCCTTGCGTCTGAGCTTGAGCCAGTCGACCTCGCTTGGCGACAGAGAACTAGCACTCCGAATGGTCGGTTTGTTGGCTGGACATGGCACCACGGCCGGCGCGTACCCGCCGGACGGCGAGTTGGGCAACGCCCGCCTGTTGACATCCCGCACCAACGCTGCATAGGAGTCCTCTAACGGTAACCTACCCCTAACTAGCACAGGCTCGGCGGATGCGCATGATGCGACGGCGCACACCACTGTGGCGGATATCACCACTGGTGAGAGATGCATTATGTCGCCGCGTTGTCGAATCCAACCAAGATAGAAATTGCACGAAAGGTTCGGCCAAGGAGGGAAAGAAGATAAGAAATTCAAAATGCAAACATGGAGAGGCACGCAGAGGGGTGAGAGCTGTGAACGGCGATAACGACACTCGTATCAAAAATATGAGAGGAGGCGCGACGCACAGTTTGGGGCGGCCCCGACAAGGTATCCTTCGCCTCTCTCTCGTGATGAGACGGAATGGAAACGAGTGACTGGGATGCGTAATTCTCGGTCAAGATGATGGCGACGACAATGAATTAGGGTGAAAGAAAGGAAAGAGCGTGTCAATTCAAAAAGAAATCCAATGTCAGCTATTTTCTTTCTCAGCTTTCCAGCTGGGCTAGGCAGAGCGGGAGCTGGTGGTAGTCGGCATTTTGAATTATGTTTCTTGTCTCGGTCTTTCGCTCGGGTCATGCCAAAACCCAAGCCCCTGTTCCTGATTTCTTGGGTCTTGGGAAGGAGGGTTCTTAGTTGGCGCGGCACTGCTGCTGCTGCGCCAGTTGATCCAAGCAATGGCGAAGCGAATCCAATCAATTCGTTCGAGCCAAAATTGGTGACGAATCCGGGTGTCTTGGTTGGTGTCGGTCTGCCGCCTTGGTGTCTCGTGTCTGATTCGCGATAAACTCTCCTCACTGCAACGGCATACATTCGCGAAGAGGCCAACCTAGCTAGGTAGTTAATCAACGATGGGGCCACTACAACCACACTGGTCCAGCACAGCACCTCACCTATCAACGACAAAACTGCCGGCACCACGAGTAAAAAACCCACCGGAGAACACGGAAGCGGGCGTGGCCCGTCACAAACAAAACGCCATGTTTGAAGTGTGGTGGTGTGAACCTGTACCTGATTCCTGCTGGTGCCAAGTTGGCATCTGTGGAGAGCCGCGCTCGCCCAGGCTTGGCAGCCCTACCGCCTCATTTGAATGTCGGGCAGTTGGTTATTCCCGCCCGCTCGGCCGCGGCTTCCTCATGGAGTTCTTGTTCACTGTCATCAATTGTTTTTTGCATTCCCCATAGTCATCTATGCCCCTTACGCTGTTATAGTTGTGACAATTGCCCCGAGGGACTAAGGGGGCCTCCACGGCCATCTCACGAAAAGGAATTGAGCTTGGACTTCTTCACTAGTGCCAAATGGGATATTTCGATGAAAACGTTGGACGGCTCAGGCCAAATTGGGCATGCCTAGCCGCTCGGGAGATCGCTTGGCGCGTGACGGGGGCAGATTGTGGCTTACGGCGCGACCCGATCTGGTGAAAAGGGAAACAGCCCGCCTTTTTTAGCATCTGATCTCAGAACTCAATGTGCGTCACCACTGACAACGGAGAGAAAGTGACATATTCAAGTCATCAGCCCATAATTTCGGGGATAATCTTGCCGATTACGCCAGCAAAACTCCGCCAAATATGCAGATTACCAAGTACATATGGCGGCATATTTTATCTGCTCACATGTGCAAGCCGAATGCTGACAGCCCTTCTGTGCGCCTCAAGTTCCTCTACTTTGGCCAGCTGCATCACCGCCTCGCCCACGTTCCGAAGTCCTTCGGCCGTCAGGTTTGAGCTTGTGATATGTTTGACAAATGAGCCGAGGTTGACGCCCGAGTACTGCTTGGCATAGCCATACGTCGCTGCAATGTCGTTAGTATCATGTCGCAGACCCAAAAAAATCAAGGGGGCTAAGACTTACGCAACGAGTGGTTTACACCTGCCGAGTAATCGCCAACGCTCTCGGGTGTCCATTCGCCAATGAACACGCTGCCTGCGTTCATGACCAGATCCACAACCTTCTCGGCGCCCTTCAGCTGCAAGATCAGGTGTTCGGGAGCGTACTTGTTGCTAATGCGCATCGCCTCCTCCACCGTCTGCACCAAAACCGTCAACGAGTGGGCGATAGAACCGCGCACAATGTCGACTCTAGGGAGCGCCGTAGCTTGCTTGTGCACTTCCTCCTCAATAGCTGCCAGCTTGCTTTTGTCGAGGTCCACACCGATCAACACCACCTGGCTGTCGACGCCATGTTCCGCCTGAGAGAGTAGATCCGAAGCGACGAAAGCCGGGTTGGCGTCCTTGTCAGCAATGACGAGAACCTCCGACGGACCCGCCGGCATGTCGATACCGACGCCCGCATTCGTGTCATTGCTCACGTACATCTTGGCCGCTGTGACGAACTGGTTGCCAGGTCCCAAAATCTTGTCCACCTTGCTAACACTCTCAGTACCGTACGCCATAGCCGCAACCGCCTGAGCACCCCCGGCGAGCACAATCGACTCGGCGCCAACTTTGTGGGCGACATAGACAATCTCGGGTGTGATGCTGCCGTCAGCCCGGGGCGGTGAGGCCAGCACGATCTTCTTACACCCGGCCACCATGGCAGGGACGCCAAGCATGAGCGCTGTGCTGGGAAGTACGGCGGTGCCTCCTGGCACGTACAGGCCGACTGCTTCAATCGGTCTTGAGAAGCGGCTACAGACAACACCCGGCATGGTCTCAATCTGCAGGGGCTTCTCCTTCTGAGCCGCGTGGAACTTGCGGATATTTTCAAAAGATATATCAATAGCCTTGATTGTCTCCGCCGGTAGCTGCATCAGGGATTCAGGGAAGGGTGCCTTGATGACTGGCGAGTTAAGGGAGGTGGCCTTCTCAAATTTGTGAGTATAGGCAAGCACCGCCTTGTCCCCGTTGCTGCGAACATCGTCGATAATGGGGGCGATAATCTTCATGATGGTGTCGGCAGATTTCTGGGATGGGCGCTTCAGGGCCTTGTCGAGCTCCTCCTCGGACACCTTGGAAAGATCATAAGTCTTCATCGTGATCCTCTCAGGGGTGGCCTCTTTAGGGGCCTCAGGTGCAAAAGCAGATGCTGTGTCCTTTGTCGCACTTTTGATGCCCTCCTTCTCAGCCCACTTCCCCTTGGCGTCTCCGGTCCTGCGCTTGACCTTCCAGCTCTTGGCATCTAGATTCTTCTCTATATCAGAGAGTGACACACCCGCGCCAACTGCCCTTGTGAGAGCAAAGTAAATTAGATCGGCGGCCTCAAAGGCGACCTCTTGAGGGGTCTTTGCGTCACACAGTTCTTCGGCCTCCTCCATAATCTTAGCCCGCAAGAGTTTCTCATCCGAGAACAAGCGGGCTGTATATGACCCCGCGGGTGCTGACTGCTTCCTCAAGACCAGGGTCTGTTCGAGCTTTTGGATTCCCCGCAGCTCGCCGAAGCAGCCCGCCTGCTCGAGGTGGCAGAATCGCCCTTTCTGCCTCACGACGAACTTCAGGGCATCATTATCGCAATCCAGCGATATACGAATCAACTCTTGCGTGTCGCCGGATGTGGCCCCCTTATACCAAAGACCGCGTTTTCGGCTCTGATACACGCCCATCTGTGTCTTCAACGCCTCCCCAACACTCTCCTCGCTGCTGTAGACCAACCCAAGCGCCGTGTCGTTCTCGTCGCAGACCACGGTAGGAACCAGCCCATCAGGCCTGTCCGATTTCCATATGGAGGAAAGAATCTTCGATACAGCAAGCTTCCCTGCCTCCGGTTTGCTCGCTAGGCCCGTTGAGGACAGGACTGGAATGGCGTTGCACTGCGCTGCAAGACCGATGAACTGCTCCAAGTTGGTCCCCGGAACGGGCTTGATAAAGAGCTGGTTCAGCTTCTTTGCCCCGGCCTCCTCCATGAACTGCGCGGCATCGGCAGAGGCCGGATCGAAATCAGTGACAAGCAAGCCATGCTCGCTAGTCGACGACAGCAGCGCGGCGTTGCTACCAAACACGACCGGGGCGACTCGGGAGCCGAACTCGGTCAAGTCTGGCAGCTGCTCGGGCTTAACGAAGACCCTACGGGCACCAGCATCGAGGAGAGAGACAATATCATCGCGCGATTCCAGACGGGTGACGTCGAAGTAAGGGTGGAATTCAGTGTTGTGGCGGCCGAGGAAGCGCAGGATCTTTTCGACCATCATGGTGGTCACTTCGAAGAAGACGCAGCCGAGGCAGGACACCTCCTCGCGGTTAAGCCCCTCCTTCGCGCCCCCAAGGCCCGGCGGAACAGCGACGCTGATGAGAAAGGGAAGGGGGAGAATTGTCTCCATTTTCGAAAATTGGAAGGAAATCTGTAACTCCCGTGTAAGTCCTCACAGACGGGTCGATGCAAGGCACCAAAGTTTATTTCTTCGCTAGACTTGGGCTATGACATCTCGGGCCCCCTGAGACGTTTTCAAAACTAGTAGACGGTCTACTGTGTACATACGTAATCGCCTGCTCTCGACTCGCCGATCTAGGACCTGGTATGGTTAAGAGCGAATATGGTGGGGCAAGCTACCCCGCTATAGTTCTGCGATCGACTTTTTTTTCAGCGGGGCAACAGATGGCTGCGATAAGTCCCGATAACTTACCGATTACAGCGCGCTGTGAGCTGCAATGCACGGACCATACGCAGCCCACGAACGCGACTCTTGCAAACTCCCCAGTTTCATCACCAAATCTTTTATTAGAGTTAGGCGAGCCTGTCGAGAATTTCGTTCAGTATACCAATTGCACGCAAATACGAAGATATTGCCTATTCGTAACCCTTACGACTCGCCAGCAGATTGGGCAGGACCTAGATACGCGGATGGCTAGCTAAACTGAGCTGGTTGCGACGGATTCAATCTCGCCTCGACGACCACTCTTCCCCTCGCCTCCCTCATCACGAGCATCGTCGCCACAATGGCCACCACAGCACCTCAAACAAACGGTGTGCCCCCACCTTCCTCATCTTCTCAAACCATCGCCGCGACCAGTCAAACAGTCTCACAACAACCAGGACAAACCCAATCTCAAACCGCGATCCAGTCCTCACAACCCAGTCAGTCGCAACCAACTCAAGCGCAAAGCCAACTCCTCCCACACCAGCAACACCACCCTTCCATGCCCGTTTCCCCCGCGACCACCGCCCCGCGGCCGCGCGACGCGCGCACCATCGAGCTCCTCCTTACCGCCCAGGGCGTAACCTCCTACGAACAGCGAGTCCCTCTCCTGCTCCTCGACTTCGCCTACCGCCACACATCAGCTGTCCTCTCCGACGCGCTGCACCTCTCCGCCGATCCGTATACTTCTCACGCCGGAGCGAGACCCTCCGCCGCCAGCGGTGCCGCCCCCGTCAATGTCGGCGATGCTAACATCACTGCCAACGCGGTGCAGCTTGCTATCGCGAGTCGATTGGGCTTCCAGTTCCGCGGCGGCGGCGGGGGCGGAGGAGGTGGTGGTATTAGTAAGGAGTGGATGTTGGAGACGGCGAGGGAGCGCAATAGGGTTGCGCTACCGCGCGTGCAGCCGAGTGAATGGGGGATGCGGCTTCCAGGGGAAAAGTTTGTGCTCAATGGGCTGAGCTGGGGATTAAGGGATGTATGGGCGGGCCAGGAGCCGGACGAGAGTGATGAGGGAGACGAGGAAGAAACCCAACCCGGGGATGCCATGGAAGGGGTCGAGACAGAGGATGTGACGGGGGATGGCGTTGAGGGTGGAACCATGGACGATGTCTTTGGGGATGAAGCCCTCGAAGACGTTGAGATGGAATGATGATTCCATCGTAGGCTTCTCACTTTTCTCTCTATACGGTCTTAAGTCGGGGCGCGTAAGGTGTTTAGGTTGGTAGGTAGCTTGGAGTTCTACAACTGGTAGGAAATCAATTAGGCAGGATAATGCCGCGAAGGAATCTACTGAGCTCCCACCCTACTTACTTATCTTGTCTGCTTTCCGCGTCATTTGCGTTTGGCGTCATACCAAGGTTTTGCTCTCACCGAGGTGCTGCTTGACTGGCTCGAGATCAAATGATGCTCATCAGATTGTAAATCTGTCTATCTAAAATGCCACCCTGTAAACAATGAATCTCAAAAGTTCACCATACGCCGCGCTATGCATATAGATACTGTGCGGACAACTATCCCAGCTTGTATCCTATCCGTCCCGGATCCCGTCTCGGCCGACTTATGACTCCCATAGTTCCGTCCGTATGCTACATGTCCAGCCCATTCCATCAAGTGAACCGAAACGCAGAGTTCTATATGCCTTTCAGCTCCTTCTCCACTTTAAGGTTCTTCACTCCCGTGATCAGCTCCGCGTCTGGATCTGCCTTGGCGGTAATCTTGAGCGAACGATCCCTCTGCTCCTTGGTCAGCGTGGCAAGTTGGTTGACACTGTGACTGTTTTCCAGCTCTTCTTCATCCATATCCACACCCTCGTCTTCCTCATCGTCAGCATCTTCACCATCGATGCTCATCGACCCCGTCACTTGGTCATCACCTTCATAGTCGCCGCTCATGATGCTGCCATCGCCGTAGTCATCAACCGAGTTCCGGGAAATGTAACTGTCCCCGAGCCGCTCGGCCATCTCTTCGTCGTCTTCGTCCTCGTCGTATTGACTCTCCTGGTCCTCATCTTCGTCTCCGCCTTCAGACTCACTTGCCGAAAACTCATCAATTTCCAGAGGCTTGTCGCGCCAGTGCATGAAATCGGTAAACTCCTCACCGCCACTCTTAATAAGAGTAGACACGGGCGGGAAGTAATGATCAACAATTTCGTTCATGTGGACATAATTGAGCTTCTTGTTAAGACTCAACAGATCCAAGGAGACCTCGGCGTTGGAGTTAATGGTGAAAATGCGCGCCCGAGGGACATCGACCGTTCGGTACGAGATCTGGTCCGTGAACCTGTTGCCAAATCCGGCATAAAAGGGATGGCGCTCAGGCCCGTAAAGACTGCGAATATCTCGGAGTGTTGCCATCTTGAAGACGTGAGGTTTGCGGAGATATATCTCACGGCGCAAGGCAGCCATGGTCCTGTCGGGAGATAGAATCGTGGGCCCGTGAGGAACCCGATGCTCGCCCTGGACAATGCCTCTTAGGTAGGCCCTAGTGGTGTCCGCCTGCCCGACAGAGCGGCTTGTCAGGTACATGATGTTGTAGCCATTTGCTGCAATGTCACTATACAGCTTTGCCACACCTTCGTGTGTCCAGTCTCTCCCGATCATATTCAACACATGCCCAAGGGCGTCAGATTTTGTAATTGTGCCATCAATGTCCGAGATGACCACGGGTGTCTCAACCTTCCACAGATACATGTATGCTGTGCACGTGGCCCTGTTGACGGTGAAGCTCATCGAGTTCTCACCTGGTTTCAGGTTTAGCGCCTTGAGTTGGTCGCTAGTCAATCGCAAGGTTTTCGCGTAATTCCGGTTGGGGTCTCCAACGGCCGTAGTACCAGGCGAACTAGGCGGTGTTTGCAGGGCCATCTGACCAACATCTGATTCTGTCCTCCTGTGGCCGGGGATCATGGGAGACGCAGTAGTGTCGCTACTATCACTTTGGTAACCGGGATCAGAAGCGGCGTCAATGGACAATGCAGGAGTATTTCGCAGCGAGGACTCCATCACTCTTCTCATGGCGGCGCTTTTGGCTTCCTCACTGCTGTAGATCCACAGATTTCCCCGCTCGTCCACGCCGAAAAGGGACCCAATGTCGTAGTTTCCGTCGAGCTCCTCTGCCAGGATATTTCGGGCCAAGATCTCTGCTCTGAGGGCGTCCTCGTCGCTGTTCTTGAACCCTGTCATGTCCAACATCAAATCGCCAGTCTCGCTGATCTGCGTCGGAATGTTTGCAGCAGAGAGCTCCCTTGACAGATTTATGGCTCTTTGCATAGCTTCCGGAGGGGCCAGAGGGGGAGGGCTGTGTGATCTTTCAGAGTATCTGGGACTCTCGCCATCCGCCGAGCCCTCAAGAGGCTCCAGGTCCTGTGATTGTGTCCGGGACGATTTCCTAAGCACGTCATCGCTATGAGGGCGGTGAGGAGACCAGTCTCCATTGGCAGGTAGACCTTTGAGGAGCTCAGGGGAGTTTGATCGGGGTGTCAATAGCCCTGCGCACGTCAAAACCTCACCATCTTGGTGCGAGATGACGGGATCCTTACCAGACTTTGCAACCGAGTAAAGTGCAGTAGGGGGTGGCCTGTTGAAACTAGCAGCTCGCGGCTTCCCTGCCGGATCATCGAGATCAAGAGATTCAGGTTCCTGCAGACCATTTGCGTATGGTGGTTGCGCATTCAAAGGGGGACTAGAGGCGGGCGACGCTAAGGGTGAGGTTTGGAGGCTCTGGGGAATATTGTCTGTCGTCTCAAAAACAAAAAAGGCCTCTCCTCCTTCGCCGAGTTTCATTGAGTACTCTTGCTTGACGCCGTTGACTTTGAACTCGACCTTCTTTTCATACGGGCGCAAGAGCGAAAATTTGCCAAACCGGACATGAAATGGAGAGCATGTGAGGGTCCCGTCCTCATGCTCGACAACAATAACGTCGATAGCACCGCTGAGGGTGGCGGGGTTGATCGAGTTCCATGCCGTCGAGACAGAGTCGCTGAGGTTCCTGACGTACTGCATGGTATTTGAACGGACGGGGGCTCATCGACAAGTTGACGCCCAAAACTAGTTTCGTAGAATGCAGTGGCAATTGGCCTCGGACGAGATACAGGCAGAAAATCGGACGTTATATTCTGGTCTGGAGCTGCCGCCCTCCCCAAAGCGAGACGCAACCACGTTTGGGCAGGGTGCCAGCGCAAGTCGTCGGGAGGCTAGGATTGGGGCCCGATGCGACCGACGCTTTCGTGGTGTTCTCTGATTTAATATCCAAATACGCTGATATGTGTTGTCGAAAACAGCCAAATGCGTCGGGTAGACAGCATGGGAGGAATGCTGGCTCGATGGCGGCACGCACGTAGGTCGGGTAGCGAGCGAGGAGGGGAAGAAGAATGCGCAGGTGTGGGTTTGAGGAGGGTCGATGTTTAAAAGCAGCAAACAAGATTCCGATCTAGGCAAGCGCCCAAGGAGCCGCCTGGCCTGTTTGGGCGACGTTTCAATCTCTTCTCGCGAACGGCGTCGGAGGACAAGACACACAGTTCGAAGTCAGAGGCCAGCTGAGTACGCAAAGAAGTCAATAGGGCGATCACGAGGTTCACCCTCAACAATCCCGGCGGTTGCCCCATCACATTGCTCACCCGCGCTTTGCCGAGTCCAGCGCCCAGAGCGACGTGAACGGTACCTACGTCCCACCAGCCCAGCGGGCAGTGGGCCGCGGCAAAATCAGCCGAGGCTTTGTACCATGCATGTTCCTGCTGACGAACTCCCTGGAAATTAGGACCCTTGTTGCGGGTCTCGGTCAGTCTCGCCGACGTCATGGACCCTCAATCAGCCCCCCTCAGAGAACTCATAACTGCGACATCGCGACACCACAACGCCGACACAGCAACGCATGCGTAAAAACCACGGCGTCGCCCGAGAGGTTGGAATATGGACGTCCTTCTAAGTACTGTACCTAATAGTCCGACGTCGGTACAAGGATGATGCTAGGCACCTTGCGGGCATCGACGCACGAGTCGAGCAGTTCGCGGGGGACCTAGTCAAATCAATGCAAATTTCTATCAACTCGACATCCTCAACACCAACAACAACATGCGAGTTGCCCAACGCTGGCCCTTCTATTGATATATGACACCTCCGTCCTCAATCGCACCCCGGGGAGCTGGGCAGCTCTATGCAATGCTAAATCATACGTAAAGCCTGTCCGTACGTGGACTCGCTCTTTAACAACATGACCGCTGAGTTGGAATTATTTCCACTAGCATTCGATATGTGGCGAGACGCCCTTGATGCCAGAGAGTGGCGCCTTCTTCCATGACACTTTATCATCAGCCATCGCAAACGCCACGGAACAAAAAACACCTCCAGAGAGTCGATGTCCTTGGTTATACCAGGGGAGCAAGTACCAGGTTAGCCTGATCCTTGACTATCCCCTCGGTCCAGCTGCTCGACTTCAGGCGTGTCTCTCTTCAACGTCTTTTGCTCCGGCATCGAGGCAACGTTCAACGTTGGCCTGTATCAAGAACCATCATGGGCTGGTTAAATCTCGATGGTAATCGCGCTCTAACAACGCTTCAGGACTCATGAAAGACAGACTAGATTCTAGGTTGCATTGCTGCAAGTTCGTGACGCACATGCGCAAGCCACGATCCACTTGTATGGTCCAGCAAGGGCTTAATTGCATTGAGCCACTGATGATGAGGGCTGCGGAACGGTCGGGCGGCGCCTCCAGGCCGCTGGCGCGGGCAACAAAGAGCCTGCTATTTAAGAGCGGACTATTTATCACGCGGCGTTACAAGGTATAGCGGGAGTCATATTAGCGGTGGCTGGCAGTGGATGACCTAGATTGGTGTAAGTGAGCAGGAAAGATCCGGCCTAATGCACCGAGGATTCGGATACTGCAGCATTGCCCAAACAGGCAAATATTGCTGGTTGAATTGGGGCTCCCCGCATCCTCAGTTACGTGCTTGATTTATCTGAACATTCCCGCTGCCACAATCCCTTGTTGGGATTGGCGACGGCCGATGTTGTGGGCAGTGGTTGTCTTGGCTTAAAATCTCAAGCCGAGCCTCAGTCGCAACCTTTGTGGATTGTGGTTGACTGAACAGGAACCGATCTCCGGTTGAGATAAAATTTTCACTCGTGATGCCTATAGCTTGTCAGCTATCGAGTTGCAATCGTGTACTTGAACGTGATCGGGAAGCATTTCTCTCGATGTGGGCCCTCTGTTTGAGAGATCTGCCAACTCCTCCTGCACGCAGGCGTTCTGAGTCCACTGTATAGCTAGCCAGGAACCCCCCGATATTTGGTTCCCGGAGCCCTGCTCGCATTGCGCCGTTGTTTCGACAATGGCTTTACTAGTGCAGCGGCCAGCAATCCAAATGAATAGGTTCGGCGTTGTGAAGCTGAAGCGCATTGAGCCGAAGATGACTGCGGATACTCTGGGCGCTCCAAGTATACCTCAGGCCACACAACACCAGAGTGACCCCGGGCCAACCATCGTGTGAAACCAAGATGGAATGAATAAGTAGGTGCCCGATTATGTCAACTTGGCTAATAGGAAGACTCAAAACCGAAGCCTTGTGCACTTGGCCCTCCATGTCAGTTGTTGCCGACACGTGCAAGCCTGGGAGAGGTCAACCTAACAACACCCAGGATTGCCGTTGCGTGCGGCGCCGATCGCCCAGCGTCAGCCGCCCCGAACGGTAGACGGGGAGGCGGGGACCTCGTCTCGGTCATTCTTGTCTGCCGAAGCAGCCGGAAGGACAAATTGGTGGGTTATTCATACACTGGTGGCACCGGCGTTCAGGCTGTGAATCCCGCGCTAGAAAAGACAACGGACTCATTGTGTGTGCAGCTCCATCTCGACGCGCTAAAGCCGCATAACAAAGAGAGCGTTGGCAAAGTGATGCCTGCCATGCACAAGGCGTTGCTGGCTCTGACTCGTGCGCTGCGGCTTTGGCGCCTTCCACCTGCTCAACGCTCCTCTTTTTATCGTTAATTGAAACGTTTTTGCATCGACGAGGAAGGCCCGAAGCAGCAACGTGATAACAAAGATCCAGGATTTCGGGGCTCGTTCCCGGTCAGGCAGGGGAGGAGCTCGTCTTCAGATTGGGGTGCTTTGTTTGGTCGATTTTTTTATCTGGTTTTTCCCGTGTTTCCTACGATTCATTCCTACCACCCCCACTCTCCAATCCCAGCCCGTCATCTATTCTTTTCGCTTCTCTGCGACACCGACTCTCTTTTCCCTTGCACCCTCGGATCCTGACATCTGGACAAACCTTTTCGCTTCGCATCGCACCGCTATGTCATGGATCTCATGGGCAGCGTCGCTGGTGCCTACCTTTCTCGTCCTCTTGGCTACCCTCGCTTGGTGGCATACGCAGCCTAAATCCGCCCTCGTAAACCTGATCCCATTCGGATCTGCGCTTTTCTTTTACCTCACGATCGCACCCGAGTTCGTCCACGACCTGTGCCTATCCGCGTACATGGTGTACGCCAACCTGGTCGCCGCACTCAGTCTCGATCTTCTCGTCGCAAAGCACGCCAATATGTTGTTAACGGGAGCTGCTGTAGTATGGTATGTGACGTGGCTTCGCCGCACCGAACCGATCCTCTTCTCCAACGTCCAAACCCAACGCAACCGGTAGAGCGTAGTGAGTAGTGATGCTGACCGTTGCATCCATGCAGGCTTGTGCGAAGAGCGTGGCAGACGCTGTGGAAACCTGTGCCTGAACTGATTAACATTCTTGGAGTCGACGTGCCCGATCCCCCGGACGTGTCTCTTGCCGGCATTAGGGCTGATGCGGCAACCCTGAATTGGACACGTGCTCCGGCAAACAGATCTGTTCGCAAGTTTCTGATCCAGGTCAACGGCGTTGTTGGTGAGTAGACCCCGCCGATGGCTGCCATGCGTGAGGCCCACCTTGGAAGCAAGCAGCTGATACTCTGAGTCTCTAGTGGGGGAGGTGGCCGCTAACCAAGAACCCGCCATTGTTGTCAGCGGACTCAAACCGAATCACTTTTACAACGTACGCGTCATCGCCGTGGGCTCCAACAACTTCCAGGCAGGGAGCCGCGTTATTCGACTGCGAACATTTGCGCAAGATGGACGTCCCCAGCTGGGAAACTCGAGGCTTCCCTCCAACTTCATGGCCGAGGAACCCAATGGCTCTGGGCAAGGAGAGCACACGGATGAGAATGGTCCAGCGCGTGGGCTGCTCCCAGCACTCGAGACTGCTGCTAGCTCAGAGGGCGTGGAATCTCCAGCGCGGGAAGGGAGCTCGACTGGCGGGTCTGGACCCCGACGAAATACTATTACACGACGCCACTCCCCGTCTACGACGAGTTTAGACCAAGCCCCGATACGAGACGAAACAGACGCGAACCTCAAAAAGTCGCTACCGGAGCTGACGGAACGGCTCGACAGCATCCGAAAAGAGTCAGAAGAGGTGCAGTCACTGATGAAGAAGGAGGACGCGGATCATCGCCGTACAGTCGAGGACCTAGAGACAGAAAAACAGAATATCAAGGGCGATCAGAAGAAAAAAGAAGAGCACACCGAAAAGCTGAGGAGGGACGTCAATTCCACCGACAGAGCCATGCGCAAAGCCATGCAATCGAAAGAAAAGCTCGAGAAGAGCTTGAAGGAAATGCAGAACAAGCGAGAAGCCATTCAGACGGAAATCGAGGCGTTTGATCGGCAAATCGAAGGCATGCAGAAAGAACAGGGCAGTTTTGAGAAGAAGAAGCAAGATCTAGCAGAGTACCGAGAAGACAGAACAACGCTCGAACGCAAGTGCAACGAGGACCTACAGTCGAAGTGCGCACAGCTGGAGCAGGAACTGAAGGAGAAGCGGGAGAAGGTGAAAGAGCTCGAAAGGGAGAGAAAACAGCTCCCTGGTGGGGACGACGACGGTGGCTGGTCTGAGAAGGAGACGGAACTCAGGAGGGAGTCGTTCCGCAAATGCAAAGAACTTTCAGATCTCCACGGTCAAGAAGTCAAAAACGGACGCAGGATGGATGAACAGATTCGTCTTCTCAGCCACCAGTTGCAACCGATCACTCATCCCCATTACAGCCCTTACACCCAGGCAAACGCCTCAGCGACTGATTTTGACAACCCGACAGTTACTCAGCTCAAGCGACGCAGCAGGAACAGCAACTCATTTTCCAACATATCCTTGACATCTCCCTCCCCGCCATACACCCAAGTGGACCCCACTGTATCTGTTACCGCGTTTAGCAGCTCAAGAACAGCGAATCCGGCTCCAGGGTTCGCCCCTTTGCCGTTGTACAGCGCGGCGGAAAGCTATGACGACGTGGGAATCAGAGCTGGCTCCGTACCCCTCAGTCCGTCCGCAGCCACCCAGTTCCTCCCTTCATTCTTTCGCGATGAAGATGACACGTCCCTGGTACCAGTCCCAGCACTGGATTCTCTCCTCCCGCTGCATAGCGGGTCGCCTGAAAACGACCCTCAATCACCCGCCTCTTCGGGCCGGCCGACTAGCATTCTGTCTAGCCCACAGGGTTCGACCAATAATCTCCTGTTCCCTGTGTACCAGGCTGACATCGATCGACGAGGATTGGGCTCTGCAGCCAATGTGACAGAGGCCACCCCTCACAAACTCGGGGGCCTGTTCAGCTTTCAGCGTGCTCGACCGGCAAAAGCCGTTGAGATTGAAGGGCCTCTACTCGGGAGCCTGAAGCAGGGACAGAGCCAATCCTTCCCGAGACAGGCAGATGACCCAGATGGCTTGGGAAACAAGCGGAGGATAAGCCTTTCTGGGTCGTGGAATATGTTCAATAGGAACTCGGCAGGCCCAGACGTACTCGAGGCGAATGCACCTAACTCCCGCATACTCTCTACCAAAAGTTTCAACCCCTTCTCCAGCGCCCACCGGGCTCCTGGGCTGCTGACAGAAAGGGATCCGAGCAGCCCGAGACCTGCGAGCATCGCGTCATCGGAGTTTCCACGTCCCTCTACTGACTCGAATTCGATGTGGGGAGCAGTTGGTGACCCTCCAGGGCTGGCGAAGGCACGCGGCATGTGGTCATCGGATATGCCCTGGTCTAGGACGCCATCTCGACGACCGTCCCTGCATGGGTCACCATCGGCCTTGAAGACAACACTTGCGACAGCTGAAGACGAGATCCTGGGAGAGAATGACACAGTTCCTGACGCGAGAGAAGTCGGAGTCATCGGTAGCCGCCCACCTCAGTCGTCCAAAGCCCTCGGACGTCTGAATCCGAACGCCCCTGCGTTTATTGGATCATTCTTCAAGCCGAAGTCGGAAAAGGGGGATGGGCGGGACAAACTCAAGTCAAAGGAGACGAAGTCGAAGACTAAGGAGTCCAAGGACAAGTCCAGGGGCAAGGAGCCAGCCTCGACCCTAGACACTACGAACGCGCCGTCGATCGATATGGAGTCTCCTTCTGATCCGCGCAAGTCTCGCGACGGGTATTCCGTACACACGCAAACTTCGGTATCGGAATCACGCGACTCGTTGTCGCTCGACCAATCTTTGTCCAATACTCCATCAGAACTGGCCAGCACTGGGCTCCCAAGCAACGTTAAGGATGAGGCTAACGTAGTCCGTAAGCTGTTCCGTAAGAGTAGCTCGAGTAAGTTCAGCCTCCCGGGCCGGCTTGGCGGCAAGGAGTCCGGGTTGTTCAAGAAAGCGCCCAGCAGCGTAGCTAGTGGCACCAACTCGGACCGAGGGTTCTCTGTGGAGCGATCAAGCATCGGCGATTTTGAGGATATTGTTGACGAGTTGTCGAACGGAATGGGTGTGGGAAGAAGCTATGATAGCGTAACCAGCAGCCCAGGACTCCCACCGGCGTCGAGCAGCAAGGGAAAGGACAGCAATAAGACTCCTGCCCGATGGCTCAGCACTTTCAGCAAGAAGGGCAAAAGAGAGAAAGAGAGCTTGGAGCTTGAGAGAGCACAGGCGTCGGAGTCTGAGGGTCTCGCCGAGGAAGCATTGAGGAACTAGGCCAACATACCTATAACCTTGTAGCTACTATCCACGTAGAGGAGCAGCATTGCCCAGTAACAGCGAAACATGGTAACCGAGCAAACATGAAGTGAAGCGAATCCTTGTGCCGCCCCGATCGTGGTGATTGGGTGTGGTCCAATTTCTCACCAAATTCAGAGTTATTAAACTACCTACTTGGCCTACCTTCCTGCGGGCGGACTCCCGGACGTAGTGAGGACGTCGAACAGTCAAACGTGTTGATGTTGAAGTGGTTGTGGCTGGAGCTAGTCGGTGTGGCTGAGGTGCTGAAGATGGCCCGACAAGCCGCGGAACTGGAGCTACAAGACAGGGGTCTCGATTGAACGACTTCATTCTTTCAACACTGTGGCTTCAGACCCATAACCGCCAGCTAACGAAGTCTGATCAAAACGTGTCGACAATTCGGACGAGTTTTCATTTTTGAAAGTCTTGCATTCGACCAAGACAGGAACGAGTCCACCCCGCCCGCGAACCGACTTTCGTAAACGCATCGCGAAAACGTCCAGTCAGCGAAGGTCAGAGCTCGGCGCAAAGTGCACAGGGAAGAAGATTCAGTAGGGCTAGGACGAAAGAAAAGGAAATAAATAGATACATGGCCGCAATGGCCGCCCAAGACAACGCTCTCTCAAGGCCCTCTTCGACTTCGGCCTCACCAACACCCACACCCACAGCCTCCGTCATTCCCTCTCGCAACCCCATACCGCTATCCGCCTCGCAAGAGGCCCAGGTTCGGGATATCTTTTATGCTCGCGTGCGGAGTAAATGCACCGAAGAAATTAAAGGTTCGCCTATTTCCTTTCCCTTTCCCTTTCCCATTTGCTTACGGTTCGAGAAAAAAGCATTCGCAGAATGCGCGCTTGGTCGTACCTTCTCCGTCTCGTTTGCCTGCCGCGAACCACACCGGGTCATGAACAACTGCATGAAGGTGCACGCCACGCCGGCGGAGCAGGACGCGGCGCGCGAGGAATGGTTTGCGGGGAGGGTGGAGAGGCAAAAAGAGAAGGAACGGAAGACGAGGCGCAAGATCGAGCAGGAGAAGTTTCTGCGCGAGTGGTGGGGGTTGCCGGAGAAGGACCGGGAAGAGGCGCGGCGGGAGTTTGCAAAGTTAAATAGGGCGGAGAGGGTAGGTGGTTTTGCGAGTGCGAATAGGCGGAGGATAGAGAGTGAGGAGGGGAGCCAGGGGGGGAGGTGACGGTCGAGGAGAGATGAGAGAGACTCTTCTGAATAGATCAGACTGAGGCGAGAAGTCCTCGGGGCTGAAAGTGGGAGGGATATCTCACCACGTTGTATTACCAATATTGTACCGGGATATGGGAACTGCAGCATCCCGGAGGGGGAATAGATGTAATATAGCCATGCATCTCAGTTACATTTTACACAGGGTCAGCTTCCTTCCGAAGGTGGTTGTCTACAGTTTCGACCACTTCCTTTGCTACCCCCCAGGAGAGTTCGTATCCCCTCCCACCCAGTCCATATGCATGCATGACAAACCTATCACGGTCCAAGACCTCGCCCTCGATCCTCGGCCCGCCCTTTCGGGTTGGGCGTCGACCTACAATGTCCGCAATGACAGTAAACTTGCCTTCAGCCCCGAGTATGCTCGGGTACGTAACTGCGAACGTCTCCAACAGCTTCTCTCTCAGCTCCACCGACGGGCTACTTTCCCAGTTCTCGGGCTCACGCGTCCCTCCAATGACGGTTCCCCCGTCAAACCCCCTTGGCACGCAAAACGACCAGCTCCCATCCGCATTCTGTCTCGTTACCGTCACGTCGCACTGATTCGCCACCACGCACGTCTGGCCACGCGTAATAAACATGTCCGGATCAGGATCGAGGCCAAATCCCGATGCATTCACCACTACCGTTGGGGAATCCCCATCCCACCCCAGCTCCCTGGCCGGAATCGCAAACACCTCCACCACAGCAGCCAGCTCCCGTCGCCGAATACGTCCCCCGCACACAACGAACCGCCGTAGCAGGAAGCAGCAGTAGACCATAGGGTTGAGCGACCACGTGTCGTACTCGCAACCCCATGTAACGCCTGTGGGTAGCTCGGCAGGTTGGAGAAGACGGAAGTCGCCAGGGAGGCGGAGTGCGGTGGGATCTAGTGCCGAATATTCAAGGGGAGGTGCCTCGAGGTATTCGATCCCTTTCATGAGGGTAATGCCAGCGGACGGGGAGGAGGCGGCGAGGGCGGTCATGTGGGCGTATGTGGTTAGTGACAGGGCATGTTCGAGCGCGTGGGTGCCTGAGGAAGTGGGTGGTACCCACCGGTTGCTTGGGTGGATTAGCAAAGAGAAACTATATCCGTCTCCATGTTGAGGGCATGAGAGAACTCACTGCGCACCGCCCCAGGGTGACGTGTAGTTGATTTGACGAGAGGGGTCCATTGTCTCGAATGGCGCCGGGAAGTCTTTGGCGATGATGGTCACGCTGTAGCCTGCCTCGAGGAGGAGGAGCGCAGAGCTCAGCCCGATTACACCGGCGCTGGGGAGAGTGTTAGTAAGTGTGAGAGGTCAACTGGGAGAGGGAATGTACCCGATCACGACAACGTTGTGCGTCATGGTCATTAACTGGTAAGATGCCAATCCATGAAGGTATAAAGCTGAGGAGATGGAGTCACACTCTGGAGTTGAGACGGCAAGGCTCTGTGTGCCTTCTGAGGCCCCAT